>ERZ773057.4-NODE-4-length-189554-cov-24.539438_pt1 | contig 189554 bp, 173 predicted proteins | sample MGYA00580629_ERZ773057 | MGnify/ENA primary metagenome ERZ773057 (study PRJEB29015, sample SAMEA2738143) | human oral metagenome | biome: human oral; feature: human-associated habitat; material: saliva | place: China | collected 2163 ...
TCTGATACTCCCCTATAAAAATGGCTATTTATCAACTGTTTGTTGTGACATAGCCTTATAATTATATCTCATGAAAATACCCCCTTTATTGGTTTTCCAGTAAAGGGGGTACATATTATAGTTGTTTTTCTTAAAATATAATATAAAATGGATATTAAATAAAGATGAATACATCTTGGGAGTTACAACAATAATTATGTGAGAAAAGGGGTATTTGGTAAATGTATCGTAAAACAAAGTTTAATATACGACTGTTACTCTGTGTAACAGCTTGTACGATGTGTTGGACTATTGCATTAGCGGATAGTGCTGATAATGGGAATGCTACACACGTGGATGCAAGTATTCATCAAAATTGGGCTGATAGAACAGATGTCTCTGCGAAGTTTCAAACCAATCATAAGCCAATATATGGCATAGAGACTTTACAACCTATAGGTCATTATGATAACAATTCTAAGAGTGTAGTGTTTATACAAGGCAAAGTCAGTTCTCATGACGGTGTAAGTCAAATTGCCAATGGCTATGCGAATCATGCTACTCGTAATGCAGGCGGAATTGGATATGGATATGATTTTAATCAATCTACACAATCTATAGGCACGACTGGTAGTGTAGGCCTCGGCTATCGACGACTAAGTAAAGGGGAGCATAGCTACGTAGGTATTAATACTTTTTATGATTATGCTTTCAAAGAACATTATAAGCGTACTAGTTTGGGTGTAGAATATGTAACCGGTGAAAATGAAATTTATGCTAATTTCTATAAACCGTTAGGACATACGACGTCGTCTCATAGTTCGACTTGGCGTGACGAAATGATACCTGCACCATATAATACGCTAGATACAGAAGTTTTGGTTGGTGAAAGTCATGAAAAACGTATTGCCTCAGGATATGATATAGGATACGGACGTACATTTAAAAATGCTCGTTATCTGCGAGCTTATATTGATCGGTATCACTGGAATCATATGAATGGAGAAATTAGAGACATAGAATGGTTTAGTGATGATATAGATAATATCGCATTTCCTGTAAATGGTACCTATAATAATGGTTTTAAGATGGGTGTCAATGTGAATGTGAGTCCTCATATTTCTGTAGGCCTAGGCTATGATAAACCGTTTGGTCACTCTGGAGAGTTTTATGCACAAACTATGTATACGCTTGGTAAATCTAAGTTTGCTCTCTTTGGTGGAAAGCATAGTGATGGTAGCATGACAACTGCTCGTTCTAAAATGCTTGATAAGATTGAACGTCAAGATATGCAGGCGCTCAATCTAAATGGGGATTTCCACGTTCATTACCCTCATGATCATTTATAGTATATGTAGCCTATGTTTAGGTTATAACAAAGGAGCTAGTACACTGTGTACTAGCTCCTTTTCGTATTGTGTGGGTGAGAGTCGAATTGCTGAAGATCTTTAACTAAGGGCTCTTCTTAAAGAGTTCTTATATGTGATAAAGTCCATGTGGTATACATGAAATAACTTGTGTGCATTATATGGATCTTAATGTATAGGAGAAGTAGACAATGCCTATATTATGTATGTTGACGATGTTTAAATCTAAAATTATAATGAAAGGTATATTAAATGTGTGTTTACTAGTTATATAAATAGGAAGAGTGTGGGGAATGAAAAGACAATTACTAGTGAAGGCTATGGTGTTAGGTGCTGTGGCTTGTTCTATTAGCGCTACAAGTCTTGCAGCTCATGTGGAGGGGCAAGATAAAAGGGTGAATGGACAAGTGGCAGCAAGACGAGAGGCCGTACGCTCCCATTGGATGGACCGTACAGACATAGTCGTGGGAACTGGCATGGAAAGAACTGAGGGTAGCAGCAGCCAAGGTTACACCGGTCGCGGCGTGCCGAATGCTCCTCAGCCTAGTGCAAGTTCAGAGAAATCACAGTCTATGGGGCTGGATCAGTTCTATATTGAGACATTACAACCAATCACTCATTACGATGAACATGCTAAGAACCTAGTCTTTGTACAGGGTCGGATTGGGCGTAGTGGTGAAAAAATCTCTCTTGATAAATTACATGACTACTGGCTTCCAGCTATGCCTGCGGGGACTTTTACCGTACATAATCATGAAACATACAAACAGGAATCTTTGGGGATGAATGCCAATGTTGGCCTTGGTTACCGTCGCCTTAGTGAGCACGAACATGCCTATGTTGGCGTCAATGCATTCTATGATCATGCCTTTAAGGGTGGTTATAAACGTATTAGCGGTGGCCTTGAGTATGTGGCGGGCCTTAATGAATTCCATGCCAATATCTATCAAAATATAGGGACTAATAATAGACAATATGTAAGCTTACCTGGTCGAACCAATGCAGAACTATATCCTTATGGGATGGACCAAAATCAAAGCTATTATAATTACGGAGTCATTAGCTATGAAAACCATTGGAAGGTGACTGAGCAAGTGGCTGCGCGTGGTTTTGATTTGGGTTATGCACGAAGCTTTAAAAATGCTCGTTGGGCACGTGTCTATGCGGATTATTATAAGTGGCGAGGTAGAGATGCTGAGAGAATAATGTATGGCAATTTAAGTAAACGTGATGCCATTACAGGTTTTAAAGTAGGTGCGGAATTCCATCTCACACCACATCTTACCCTTGATGCAGGTTATAAAACGGCATCTCATAATTTGAGTGGCCCTTATGTAAGCTTGAAGTATACAATTGGCAGGTCCAAGTTTGCTTGGCGTGGTGGCAAGCATAGTGAAAGTGTCATTACAACAGCTCGTGCTAAGATGCTTGATAAGGTACGCCGTAGCGATATGGTTGTTCATAATATAGTTCAAGAAGATTACGATCGTGGTATTGTTGATGTTGGTTTATAATTTATTTTCATAGAAATATAGGTATAGGGGATTATTCATTTCTAATGTCCTTACATTAAATACAAGCCTACTTACCTCTATAAGCCCTCTAGGTTATTGCCTAGAGGGCTTATTTTATAGTTAGCTAGAGGGATAAGAATATTAGGGTAGGCTAACTTGTCATTTTGGTGACTCATCATTATTTATATCGTTCGAACATATGTTTGAATTAATTAAGAGCTTTTGTTATACTGAACATAGACATAAGGAGGTGATAGGGTGGCTTTTGGGAATGGGAAGCGCATGTACATGTGTATTGATTTAAAATCCTTTTATGCATCTGTTGAATGTGCTGATTTAGGTGTAGATCCCTTTAGTACGCCCTTGGTGGTAGCGGACCGATCGCGGGGGAAGGGGGCTATTACATTAGCTATATCGCCAGCCCTTAAAAAGATGGGGGTAAAGAACCGGGTTCGACTCTTTCAGATTCCTTCTCATATTGAGTACATTACGGTCAAGCCTCATATGAAGCGTTATATGGAAGCGTCTGCCCAGATTTATGGGACTTTGCTCGATTATATTTCTCCTGATGATATCCACGTCTATTCCATTGATGAATACTTTATCGACATCACCCCTTATCAGGGGCTCTATAACAAGAGTCCTCGCCATTTAGCCCAACTCCTCTTAGATGCTATCTTACAAGCCACTCATATTTATGCCACTGTTGGGATAGGGACTAACCTTTTCTTGGCTAAAATTGCCTTAGATGTATTAGCTAAACATGCTCCTGATTTTATTGGTTATTTAGATGAAGGCCTATTTAGAGAGCAGATTTGGCACCATAGGCCTCTTACAGATATATGGCAGATTGGCCCTGGTATTGCTAATCGCTTGCGCAAGTATGGGGTGCATGATCTCTATGGGATTACTCAGTTGCCAGAGGCCAAGCTCTATAAGGAGTTTGGCGTTGATGCGGAGCTCCTGATTGATCATGCTTGGGGGCGAGAATCCTGTACGATAGCGGATATTCATGCCTATCGTCCAGTTAAGCACTCCCTGTCGCAAAGTCAGATACTCTTGCGGAATTATAGGACAGACCAAGCTCGTTTACCCCTACGTGAGATGGTAGAGGCTTTGACCTTAGAACTGTTACAAATTAAGGCTCTCACTAAGTGCGTCCAGGTCCGCATTGGCTATGCCTCGGATGAGTTGCGATCTACAGGGGGATCACGAACCCTGGGGGCCTACACGGATTCCTTCCAAACCTTACTGCCTATTGTCATGGCTCTTTTTGATAAACACCTCAGACCTTATGAGGATATACGTCGCTTAGGGGTTACTTTCGAAGATTTAGTTAATAAGGAGGCCGTACCTAGGCAGGGGAACCTCTTTGCTCCTACTAAGGACCAGGAGGGACAGAAGGAGGAGGATATTCAAAAGACCCTATTATCGATTAAGGGGCGCTTTGGAAAGAATGCTATCCTTCGGGCTTCTAGTCTAGAGGAAGACGGGACTATTCGTTATCGGAACACCTTGGTAGGAGGTCATAATGGGGAATAAAGAGGATCTCGGCTAGGGTTTGGGTGTTTTTTGATTAGTACTAGGAGGCAGAATGAAGGGAAAAATGTCACGCCTACAAAGGGCTAAACAGTTCATGCCCTTTGCTGCCCTTAAGGGTTTTGATTCTTTATTGGCGGCGGTAGCTCGTCATAAGGAAGAACCACTCGAACTGTCAGAGGATCAAGTAGAGGCCTTAGATCGATCCTTACGATCCTTGACCTGTGGCGATTGGGTTCGGGTGACCTTCTATGATCAGGGTACCTATAGAAGTGAAGAAGGTCCTCTTACCATGGTTAGTAAGAGCCTACAGCTCCTTTCTGTTTCTGATAGGGTCATTCCCTTTAGAGATTTAAAGGATATAGGCTGGCTACCAATAAAAAAGTCGAGGCCCTAGGGTCTCGACTTTTTTATTGGATCTATTTATTGGAACGATTTTTTTAAGGGATTTTTTTTGCTATTTACTAGCATTAGCCATAGCTGCTGCATAGGTAGCAGAATTCATAGGTTTGTTATTGGCATTTTTAGGATCTTGAATGATGGCTTTAAGGTCCGCATCGTAGTTAGGGTTTACAGAGATGGCTGTTGGACTTTGTGCACTAGGCCCCGCTTGGTTAGCAGGCGTAGATTGTGGTATAGCCACGCGTGATGCTGTAGGAAGGGCTGCTTCTTCAGCACTAGCATAACGAGCCGGGCTAGTCGATTGGTTATCTCCTTCTAGGACAATTACATTGCCTTGTACAGAGAGAACTTTACGACCTTGGTAGTAGCCAGTTTTAGCCGCTTCTTGCGCTTCTGGGGAGATAGAACCTTCCTTAGTTACAGGAATGGTGGAGTTGGTATCGGCTACTGCCTGATTAGAGTTTTTGGTAGCTATTGATCCAATAGTGCTTACTTTGCCTGTCTGCATAGGTTGTTGGCCCATGATAATAGAAGCACTAGTTGCTGTTTTATAATCCGTAGTGGTTACTAAGCCAGGGGCTGGGGTGCCATTTTGGATATAGTCAGGGCCTGGTACGGAAGCGCCTGCATAGAGTGCTTTAGCGGAGGCCGCATAGCGGTCGTGGTTGGCTTGGATTTCTTCTTGTAAGGCAATCAAGCTAGCAGGTTTATTGACAGTTTTCTTGGCGCTTACGAATGGGGCGGAAATAGCTAAGCTTGTAATGGTTGCAGCAGCAAGGGTTGTTAAGATTTTTTTATTCATAATAACCTCCGTCATTAATTTATCATGTTCTGCCTCAAGTATACCATACTTAAGGTGTTAACTAGGCCCTTTAGGGGTATAATAGGGAGTAAGTTTATATAAATTTTAGCTTTAACTAGGAAAGGGATGGACCTATGAGTCAGGTTGAGGATAGAGTCATAGAAGCATATATAGGCCCTGCAGGGACTGGCAAGACCCAGGCTGCCTATGAGTGGATTAAGAAGACCTTGGAGGCTCATCCAGGGGAGACCCTTATCCTCTTGGTACCTGATGCAGCTACCTATAAGGCAGAACGGGATTTAGCAGCCTATATGGGGGGCGGCTTCTCTTCCGTACGGGTTGTGGGTTTTAGTCGCTTGGCCTATCAGGTCTATCAATCCCTAGGGGCTCGTGCAGTCAGAGAGGAAGGTCTGTCTAAGGTGGGCCGCAACCTTCTTCTTCGCCTGGCTATGAAACGGAGTCAGCAGGAGGCTCATCTCTTGAATCAAGCCCTAAAGCAGGCTCAATTTTCCGATGTGTTGGGATCACTTATGACCGAATGTAGGTCCTTTAAGGTGGGTCCAGAAAATCTACGGACTAGTGCTAATAAGGTTCAAGATCCTAACTTAGGAGAAAAGCTAAAAGAATTAGCCAGCCTCATGGAGGCTTATGATGGTCTAGGTAAGGAGGCAAATTTAGATGATCGGGAGGGTCTTGAAGTCCTCATAGAGGCCCTCAAGGATTCTCCCCTCTTGACCAAGGCTCACGTGGTCATCGATGGCTTTCATTGGTTTACCCCCCTTCAGTATGAACTAATTTATAACCTAGTAAAGCAGGCTCAGCGGACCTTAATCACCATAACCCTTCCTAGTGATGCTAAGGAAATTGCTTATCAATCTACGCCAGGAGCCCTTTTTAGTCGCCCTTATGAGGTTTATACGTCTCTTCAGGGAGCGTATGAGCAGGCCCTTAAGGTCACCTTTTTCAAGAATTTCCACCGCTATAGTGGTGGTCATTCTGCCAAGAAGGATACATTAGGACCTATATCGCCTTTGGAAGATTTGATGGCAGGCTTCTTTGGTCGCCCTCAAGTAGTCAGCGCATGGGGTGCTGATGATAAGAAGGAGAAAAGTCCTAGAAACCGAGAAAAAGAAAGGGCTCGTATCCCCATCATAGCGGCCTATAACAGGGAACGTGAGGCGGATGAGGTAGTTCGTCATATCCTGGCCTTAGTAGAGGAAAAGGGGGCTCGTTATCGCGATTGCATGATTGTACTCAGGGATTCTGAGACCTATGGAGATATCCTGGAAAAAGCCTTCCAAACCTATGAAGTGCCTTATTTTATAGACCAACAAAAACCTATGCGGACGCATCCCTTGGCGGATATGATGACAGCCCTCTTGGAGGTAGTCCGCTATAACTATAATAATGATGCTATTTTCCGCTTACTCAAGACCGACCTAGTGCCTGTAGGTCCTGATTTGGACCTAGAGGAAGCTCGCTTCCGGGTGGATCAGTTGGAAAATTATTGCCTGGAATTTGGTGTCCATCACTACAAGTGGGATATGCCTAGTTGGCCATGGATGGTTAAGGGCCCTGATGGAAAGGCCTATAGTGACCTAGAAGAGGACCGCCATAAACAAGTAAATGAAACCCATAGGGCCATTATGGACTGGTTGGAGGATTGGTTCGATTTTGCATCTAAGGTGGATGGTCATACCGGTCGTGAATGGGCTCAAGAAATCTATGGAGTGTTAGACCGCCTTGGGGTAGCTGAGACCCTCTACGGGTGGGCTCAGGAGGCCGATGAGGCTGGACAGCCTGTAGAAAAGGCTAGCCACGAACAGATGTATAGCCAGGTTATGAACTTCCTCAATCAATTGGCTAGGGTAGGTGGCGATCAGTTCTTATCTTTGGATGAGTTGGCCCTTCTCTTGGAGGAAGGCTTGGAGGATATGAACTACTCCATGGTGCCACCTAGCCTAGACCATGTCTTGGTGACGACCGTAGAACGGGGCTATACGCAAGAGCGTAAGCACGTTTTTATTATGGGCCTCAATGATGGCCTCTTTCCCCGCAAGATGGGGGATGAAGGCCTTATCAAGGATCGGGAGCGAGCGGCTTTAGCAGAAGTGGGCCTCAAGCTCGCTGGTGGTGCTTTGGCCCAGGCCTTTAATGAAAACTTCCTCTTTTATCTAGCCTGCTCTCGGGCCCAAGAGTCCTTGACCTTGTCCTATGCTAACCTATCCGGTGAAGGAGAGGCTGCTGAGCCGGCCTTGATTATTAAACGGCTCATAGACTTAGGCTATGCGGCGGACCCTTATGTTGTGGGCTTAACCTTGCCGATGAGTCAGGACGGAGAAGGGGGCTCCTATGAAGAGCGGCCAGAATTTTCCTATATGTGGAAGCCGCGCCAGGCCCTTAGTCTCCTATCTAGTCGCTGGGGAGAATTGGTGGATGGACAGACCCTATCTAGTCCTTGGCGGGCCCTTTTTGACTGGGCTCTGGGAAATCCTACTTATCGATTGCGCTTGATGGAAATTAGCCGAGGCCTATTTGATACTAACGCGGTGACGCCTATCCATAAGGATGTGGTAGAGGGTCTCTTCCTATTTAATAATTACATGACCGGATCGGTGACCCGCCTCGAAAAGTACCAGGCCTGTCCTTTTAAATTCTATGCTGAATATGGCCTTAAATTAAAAGCCCGTAAGGTGGCTAGTTACGGGGCTCCTGAAATTGGGACCCTCCTCCATGATCACCTAAAAACCCTTGGTGACCAGCTCCTCAAGGAGGGGAAAGATTGGCGTGATCTCAGCTCAGAGGAGCTTCACAAGCGCTGCCAAGCAGTCGCTAAAGAGGGCATGGACCAGTCTCTCTTGGGCTATTCTGACCTAGGTGAAGAGGACTGCCTAGATGGTCAAGAGGGGACCCTTGAAAGCCCTCATGACGCCTCTGATGCGGCCTATAATAAGGCCCGCTATGATCGCTTAGTCAAAACCTTAGAGGCTACTGTAAGACGTCTGGTTGACTGGTCTTCTAAGAGTCAATTTACTATGGAAGCTCTGGAAAAATCTTTTGGCATGCAGGGGGGCTGGCCGTCTGTCGATATCGATTTAGGCCTTGGTAAGAAGGGGGCTAAAATCAAGCTTCAAGGGCAAATTGACCGCATCGATACCTGGCAAGACGGTGATGCTACTTACGGCCTTATCGTAGACTATAAGACCGGTAAGGCTACGATTTCCGGGGGTGAGCTCTATTATGGTCTTAAGCTTCAGCTCTTGACTTACTGGATGGCCTATACCCGTGTTAAGGGTAATGAGGGAATTATTCCAGCTGGCACCATTTATACGCCTGTGAAGAATGCTAAACTATCGGTTAGTCGCCCTCTTTCAAAGGATCAAGCCATTAAGGAATTTGAATCGGCCGATGTGTACAGGAATTTCGGGTATTTTAGTAACTCCCCCGATGTTCTCATGAATATGGATGACCTCGAGATTAATAATAAGGCGGGCCACTATGTGCCAGTGCGCCTTACTAAAAGTGGAATCAATGGGCAAGACCGATGGAAGACTAAGAGCCTAGGCGACTATCAAGTTATGACCTCCTACGTAGCCCACAAGATGGGGGAAATCGGTCAAGGTATTGGCCGTGGGGATTTTGCTATTCGCCCTTATATGTATAAGAAAGCCAATGCTTGTTCCTATTGTGATTACAAGACGGTGTGCCGCTTTGAATCCAGCCGTAACCGCTATAATTATTTGGATTCTCTTACAGAAGACCAGGCCCTGGATAAGATGAGGGCTGACTTAGGTATAGAAGGAGTACAAGGAGGTGAAGACAATGGCAACTAAGTGGACAGAGGACCAGGCCGCAGCCATTGATTCTCGTAACCAGTCCCTATTGGTAGCCGCCGCAGCGGGGTCCGGTAAAACAGCAGTCCTCACAGAGCGTATCATTCAGCGCCTTAAAGATAAGAACCATCCCTTGCAGGTACAGGAGTTATTGGTAACTACCTTTACGAAGGCTTCTGCAGGGGAGATGAAGACTCGGATTGGGAGTGCCTTGGCTAGCGAACTAAAAAAAGAGGACTTGGACCAAGAGACTCGTAAGCATTTGGAAAATCAACTCAAGCTCTTACCATCGGCTCAAATTTCTACCCTTCACTCCTTCTGCCAATGGGTCATTCAGTCTTACTTCTACGCTGCTGACATCAACCCTCGGGCCCGTATCGGTAATGATGGGGAGATGGCCCTTATGCGGTCTGACATCCTCCATGACCTAATCGTAGGGGCTTATGATCGCTTGGCTAAGGATCCTAATGATGATCCCTACCATATCTATGCCTTGGCGGATATGTTTAGTGATGATAAGTCCGATGCTAACTTAGAAGAGTTAGTTTTGGCTATGTATACTTTTGCTATGGCCATGGCAAATCCTAAGAAGTGGCTTTTGGAGGCCCTGGATGACTACCGGCAAGTCCTAGATAAACCCTTCCTAGAAACCACTTGGGGATCTTACTTCTGGCAGGACATGAAGGAATCCATGGAAGGCGCCCTCAAGCATTTATCGGCCTTGTATGAAATGGTGCAAGGTCCTATGGGAATGTCCTTTTACCAGGACCACTACGATGTTCTTAAGGCTAAGCTCGCCCCTTTTGAAGCCGCTATGGAAGAGGGCTCTTGGGATGCCTTTCAAAGGGCTCTTGTAACCTATGATGGGACTGGCTATAAGCAGTTTCGGGAGAATAAGCAAACCGAGGCCTTTAATAATGAGGGGCTTAAGGCCCAGGCTAAGGTTCATCATAATGAAGTTAAGAATTTTTTGAATGGTCTTAAAGATTCTGTCTTTGCTATATCAGAAGATGCTTGGCGTGAGCAGGTTAAAGAGCAAATCCCTATTTTAGAAGGCTTGATTAATCTAACCTTAGATTTCAAGGCAGCCTATGATAAGGCTAAGCACGATGGTGGGCTCATGGACTTCAATGACCTAGAGCACCTCTGCCTTAAAATTCTTATTGAGCCTGGAACAGAAGATCAAAAGATACCAGAGCCATCACAGGTGGCTAAGGAATTGCAGAACCGTTTTCAAGAAATCATGGTAGATGAATACCAGGATACTTCTGGTGTACAGGAAGCCATTATCAATCTGGTTTCCCGTGACCGTAATCGTTTTTATGTAGGGGATGTTAAGCAGTCTATTTACTCTTTCCGCATGGCCGATTCAGACCTTTTTATGGGTAAGTATTTATCCTTTAAGACAGCCCAAAAGGGGCGGAAGATTGAGCAAGTGCCGGAGCGTCGTATTGATCTCTCCATGAATTTCCGGTCAGATAAGAATATCTTAGCTGTCATTAATTTTATTTTCTATCAAATTATGTCAGCCCCTGCAGCTGAATTAGATTATGGTCCTAAGGAAGCACTTGTTCCAAAGTCTAATTTAGATGAGGAAAGTGAGAATCAGAACCCTAGTAAAAAGACAGAAAAACTTCCAAAGCAAGATGGGGAGGATCAGTGGGTTGGAGGGACTGTGGACCTCCTTCTAGCAGATGTGGCTCAAGTTAAGGCTCAATCCCAATTGCAGGCTGAAGGAGATATGGATAAGTCCGGCGAAACACCAGAGGCCCAAGATGTTGAAATGGCCCTCATTATTGACCAAATTAAAAAGTATACCGCTAAGGATGAAGATGGTAAAGCCCTATATACGATAAAGAAAAAAGATGAATCTTTCCGCCCTGTAGAGTATAGAGATATAGCCATTCTCCGCCGATCCTTGGCCGGTTATGGCAACCGCTTGGTGGAGGCCCTTCGCAATGCGGGCATTCCCGCCTATGTGGAAGAAAATACAGGTTACTTTGAATCCATGGAGATTCAGTTAATCTTAGCCCTCTTACAAATTATTGATAATCCAGAGCAAGATCTCCCTATGGCCGCTGTCTTACGATCCCCTATGGTAGGGCTCACAGCGAATCAAATTGGTCAGATTCGTCTTCTCGGCAAGACCTCTCTCTGGTCCCTCCTGCCAGATTACCTAACAACCCATGCTGGACAAGACCCTGATGCTGTTGAACTTGTGCGTCTCTTTATTGAGCGCATGAAGGCTTGGCGGACTATGGCCCGTAGACAAGGCGCAGCAGACCTTTTATGGAACATTTACCAAGAACTGGACTATGTGAACTATGTCTCAGCCTTACCTAAGGGCTTAGTCCGCAGGGCTAATGTTTTGGCTCTTTTAGGCCGGGCCCAAGATTTTGAATCATCTGGCTTTAAGGGGCTATTCCGCTTCCTCCGCTTCGTGGAAAATTTGCGGGATTCCTTCCAAGACTTGGCTGTAGCTAAGGTGCTTTCAGAGGCTGATAATGTAGTCCGTATTATGACCATCCACAAGTCCAAGGGCTTAGAATTTCCACTGGTCTTCCTATCTGGGGTGCAAAAGAAATTCAATATGCAAGACCTAAATCGGTCCCTCCTACTTCATAAGACGGGAGGCATAGGACTCAAGGGTTACTACCAGGATTACCGGATTATGTATCCATCCTTAGCCTCCCTCTATAACGCCCAGCTCAAGAAGAATGCCCTCAAGGCAGAAGAGGAACGAATTCTTTACGTAGCTTTGACACGGGCTCGGGATAAGCTGATTTTGACTGGCACCATTGAGAATAAGGAAAACATAGGTAAATCTAATGGGGCTAAGGCGTCTGTAGATGAAGCCGATGATACTAAGGTATCTCTAGCTCAATCAAGTGAGAACAAGAACGATACTCCTACATCTAGCCAGGTCCTAACCCTTTCTCAAGCTACAGCTGATCGTCTGATTGGCCCAGCTCTGGCTGAGAGTGGGCGCCAACTGCCAAAGGACCTGATTCTATCTGCTAACTCGTACTTAGACTGGATTCTTATGGCCTTTGCTCGTCACTTGGAAGGGGGATCCCCTTTACGAGCTTCCCTGGGGGGTGATTCCATGGATCTTGCCCAAGGAGATCGGTTGAATCAAGCTATCCCTGATCGGAAAAATTCTAAGATTCATGTAGAAATCTTGGATGGCAGTGCCTATCAATTAGCTGATAGAGCCAAGGGGGCGACCGATTCAGACTTGGCCTATATTAAGAAGGCTACGAGCCTAGACGGGCAAGGTGCTAAGAGTAACGAAGAACTACCAGGCACTCGCTACTATAAGGAAGGCCTTCCTAAAGAAGTCCTAGACCGGTTTAATTTTTCTTATGGTTTTTCCGAGGCTACCCGGACGGCGGCCAAGATTTCTGTATCGGAAATTAAGCGCCGTTTCCAAGATGCTGAGGAAGAGGCTAGAGCCCTCAATGCGGATCGTGGCCATGATGGGGACTATGCTTTTGCCGCAATCGACCAGGCGAAGGCTGGAGAGCTTGAAGGATTAGGAGGGCCAAAGGTATTTGATTCACTAGGTCAATCCAAGATCCTAGACCAAGCCATTGCTAATTCTCCTTTCGGCCGCAAACCTGCCTTTTTAGAAGATTCTGAAGAAGACCTTATGGCAGGGGCTCATTGGGGTACTCTCATGCATGAAGCTATGCAGTACCTACCCTTGGCAGACTACGACCAAGCTTCCTTGCAGAAGGCGCTAGATTCTTTGGTAGGTAGGGGTTTCTTGCGTTTAGACGAAGTTACTCAATTGGATCAAAGAGCTTTATTAGCCTTCTTCCAGTCTCCTCTAGCTGACCGGATGCGCCAATCAGACCGAGTGGAACGAGAATTACCTTTCTCTATGCTATATCCAGGCCAATCCGTATATCCTAATCTTGAAGAGGGAGAAGATCTTTTCCTTCAAGGGATTATCGATAGTTGCTTCTTGGAAGAGGGGGCTTGGGTTTTGGTGGATTACAAGACAGATCGCCTCTATAAAGAAAAAGACTTCGTAGACCGTTATCATGTGCAATTGGAACTCTATTGTCAAGCGCTAGCTAAGGTGACGGGAATTCCAGTTAAAGAAGCGTACATTTATAGCTTCCGGTTGGGAAAGGCTATTCCTGTAGAGATATAACCATTGAGTATAATTACAAAAGAGACGACCTTTAAAGGTCGTCTCTTTTGTTTGATAGGGTATAGAAAAAAGCCCCCGCATATGCGGAGGCCTTTTTCTTTGAGAGTGTGTATTTGTGTGTTTAAAAGGGATGTCTATAATATACACAGGACATATAACGAAACAAGTTATAAATTATAAATAATTAATAAACTTTGTTATCTTGTTACTTATGGGTAGACAATAAAGCTTACTTTTTGGAATTCTTTCTATGGCCAATAGGGGCATAGACCTTAAGGGCTTGGGGTAATACTTCCAAGTCCACTGGTAGGTAAGGTCCCTTGTCGCCATCCATATTGGTAGGTAGATCATCTACGGTGCTGAGCAATTCGATGCGGGCTTTTTTTACGGTTAGAATTTTAGCATATTTAGACTTGTAAATGGAGCCAGACATGATAAGAGGCAGGACGGAAAGTATATCTAGGATAAAGTATTCTTTAAAGATGACAATCCGCATATAGCCATCGTCTACAGCGGCAGGGGGCATGAATTTTTCAAAGGAAGAGACTACATTGGTTAGGAGGGCCAAAACCAGTGGGGATTTAACCACAAAGTCCTCGCCTTGGTCCGTGATGATGCGGTAGGCGAAGTCCTTGGTGGTAAAGAGGGCTTGACCAGCTCGTAAGAAGTAGGCCAGAGGACCTAGCGCTCGTTTTTCCTTGATGGATACTTCTTCGATGACCTTAGGGATGACGCCAGCTGCTATGTTATTACAGAAGAACTTATTATTGCAGCGGCCCACATCGATGCGCCGAATGTTGTCGTGATTAATGCGGTGGATAGCTGCTAAAGGATGACGAGGAATGCCCAAGGCTCGGGCCATATCGTTAACCGTCCCTACAGGGATAAAGCCAAAGTTAACCTTAAAGCCCCCTTGGGCTACGCCGTTCATGGTTTCATTGACGGTACCATCACCACCCATACAAAAAACGGCATCGAAATCATGGTCGCTGGCATCTTTTGCAAAGCGAGTTGCATCTCCTTCGCCTTCCGTATACTTAACTTCTACGTGGTCGAAGAGGGTGCCTAATTTCATTTGTAAGTCCATGACATACTTACGGGCAGCACCGCCGCCGGACGATGGATTCACAACAACTAAACAACGGCTCATAAGAGCATCTCCTCATCTCTTGCTATGCGAGAACAGAATTGACACTAGAATAGGCGTCAACTATACTTAAGTTAATTATAGGGCTATTAACCCTAGGTATTATATTATACTTTGTATTTTCTATTCATGAAAGTACCTTTCACAAGAGAGAAATACATTCCACAATAAAAGTGTGTAAATAGGAGTCTAATTATGGACGATAATGAGGTCTATCAATTTTCCCGTAGTGAAACTATGGGACGTTTACCCCTCAGTGAACAAGTCTATTTGACCCTCAAGGAAGCGATTTTGAGAGGTAAGGTAAAACCGGGTGTGAAGCTCAATGAAGTGGCTATTGCAGATCAAATGGAAGTATCTGCTACGCCAGTACGGGAGGCTTTCCGTAAGTTGGCTAAGGATAACCTAGTTGTGATTAAACCTTGGAAGGGAGTCCGGGTTAAAGGGTATACAGCGGAAGAGATTGTAGCTATGTACCAGTGCCGGGAAGTTATGGAGGGCTTGGGAGCCCGCCTTTGTGCAGAACATGCGACGGAAGAGCAGGTGGAAGAGCTCAAGGGTCTCTGTCAAAAAATGCATAGCATGGCAGATCCGGAAGAACGGGTTGAAGTTAATTCAACCTTCCATAGCCTTATTGCAACCTATTCTGGCAACGAAAAAGTGGTAGACTACTTGAGCGATTTTCGGGAAATGGTCAACCGGGATATGTACATTTCTACCATGGACTTGGGTCGGACCAATTCTTGTGATGCTGAACATGATCAAATCGTGGCGGCTATTGCCAATCACGATGGTGAAAAAGCAGAAAGCCTCATGCGGACTCACATCCGAAATGCGTTTGTATTTAAGAATGCTCACGCAGAGCTTAGAAAAAAACAATTTGGACAGGAAACACTATAGGCTACTATGAAAAATAGTCCCCCCACTACTGTTCAGTGGGGGGACTATTTTTGTATGATGCTACATGAAGGCTCTACGAGCTTGCGCAATCTTGTTGCGTATATCCATACGGACTAGGTCTTCTGGATCTTGGGTGAGAATCTGAATAGGGTCCTTATTAAGGCCACGACATATGGCGAAGAAAAGGTCTAGGGATAGACCGGCTAGGCACTGGCCGCTTTCAATCTTAGCTATATAAGAGGCGCTGATACCGGTCACTTGGCCTAATTCCTTCTGAGTTAGGCCCAAGAGGCGGCGACAATAGCTGATCTTTTCTCCGATTCGTTGGAATTCTTGACTATCTAGTGCTATCTCTTTACTACTCGACATGGGATATTCCTCCTTGTAAAACAGAAACCTTGCTTTCAGTATAGGGCGATAGTCCCTAAAAAGCTAAGGTCATATATGACCTAAGAATTCCATAGGTTTTTATGGACCCCAGTGTTACAATGCTAAGTGTAGACTAAACTAGATTAGGTTGGACAAAAGGTTTTTACACTATGGATAAAGTACTTGTTATCGCTCTAGGGGGGGCCTTAGGAGCCCTCATCCGCGTATATAGTGGTGAGTGGATTATGGCCCGTTTGCCCGGTGATTTTCCTTATGGGACTATGGTGGTTAACTGCCTAGGAGCCCTTTTAATTGGCCTTTTTCTAGGCCTCTTTATGGAGCATTCCGAATGGCCCGCCTGGGCCAAGTATCTCTTGGTTGGTGGGGGGCTAGGGGCCTTTACTACCTTTTCTACCTTTGCCTTTGAACTTTTGCAGCTGCTTATGGACGGGGCTTATATAGGTGCTCTTGCCTATGGGGGGATTCAGTTGGTAGGTGGTCTTTTCGTATGTTATGTGGGCCTTGTATTAGCCCGTCTTTTAGCTTAAGGAGGGCCTCATATGAAAGAAATAAAAACCAGCCAGGCTGTGGGTCAGGTACTTTGTCACGATATCGTCCGCATTGTGATTGGTCAAACTAAGGAAACCGCTTTTAAGAGGGGCCATATCATCCGCCAAGAGGATGTAGAAGCCCTTTTACAATTGGGTAAAGACCACATTTTCGTCATGGAAGAGGGCGATAAGGACCTTCTCCACGAGGAGGATGTAGCGCGAGCCCTCTACCAAATCGCAGGAGGGGCTAATATGCATGCGTCAGACGTGAACCAAGGCCGTATTGATGCCATCGCTGATTGCGATGGTCTCCTCAAGGTAGACGTAGATCTTTTACGTGCGATCAATAGCATTGGTCAACTGACCATTGTTACTAAATTTACTAATAGCCCTGTGAAAGCAGGACAAAAGCTGGCCGGTATGCGATGTATTCCCCTCATGTTGGATAAGAAGGAAGTGGACCAGGCCCTAGCCTTGGCAGGGGATAGAAAGGTCTTAGCAATTAAGCCCTTTGTTCGCAAGACCATTGGCTTGGTTGTCACCGGATCCGAGGTATTTCAAGGCCGCATTAAAGATGCCTTTACACCCATTATTAAGGAACGCGCAGCAGCTTATGGTATGGAGATAATCGCCCAGAAAACGGTGCCAGATGATACGGAGCAAATCGTAGAGGCTATTGAAAGCCTTAAAGCACAAGGGGTAGATGCCATTTTCTGTACAGGTGGTATGTCTGTGGATCCAGACGATTTAACACCGGGTGCTATCGCTCGCTTTGCTGATCGAGTAGTCACCTATGGCCTTCCTGTCTTGCCAGGTTCTATGGTCTGCATTGCCTATGCTCAAGATGGGATCCCTGTTTTGGGTTTACCTGGAGGTGTTCTCTTCTCTTCACCAACCGCCTTTGATACCCTTCTTCCTCGGGTAGCAGCAGATGACCCTATTAGCAAGGAAGAGTGCATAGCTATGGGACATGGTGGGTTTATGGGTAAATAAGGGTTTAACTTTATATCTTATAAATTAAGTGTAGTTAACTTTTTGGTTATATAAAAAGGACTGCCCATTCTGTTTGTGAACAGAATGGGCAGTCCTTTTATTGTATAGGTTGACTAGTCTGCAAGCCTAGAAGGCTTTGTCACCCAAGCTAGGGTGTTTGCAACGTTTAAGGGTCAACTTATCAATTAGGTGGGTCGCCTGGTCTAGGCTGATGTCCGTCCGGCCCTTGGAATTTTCCAAGACTGCTAGTGGGTGGTCAGTACCCACTTCCCCTGGCGGCAGGTAGATGTATTCTCCGTTGGCAGGGTCTCCATAGATGAAGCCCGCTTGGAGATGTTCTTTATGGAGGCGGCTCATAGTAGCTCCTTTATAGTGAAATTAAGATAGTCCGCAGATACTAGGTGAAGTTGGGTTGAACCAAAATAATGAGGAATGCGGTCAAAGGAATTCTGGTCGTGTAAGTGGCCAAAGACGCAGTGGTCCACCTTATACTTAGCCATGAGGTCTGTAAAGCCAGAGGCCTGGTTTTCATCGTTGAAGGGTGGATAGTGGAGGAGGAGCAGGCGGATTTCTTCTTGGATTTCAGGATGGTCTTCCTTGGCCTTGGCTAGGAGGGAATCCATTTCTTGAAGGGCCGCTTCCACCCGCATGAGTTCTCGCTCATAGATGGACCGGTCCGTATCTTCTTTGAAGGCCGTATCATTAGGGCAGAGGTAGGCTCGGCTACCACCTAGTGCTATGGCCCTAGTACCATCTAGGATCAGGTCTCCATGACCCTGAATAAAATGGAAACGCCCTTCTGTGGCCTTGGTCATCTTGGTAACAGAGGACCACCAGTAGTCGTGATTACCACGGATGATAAATTTATGGCCTGGCAGTTGAGCAATGGCCTCTAGGTCTTCTAGGGCTTGGTTGAGCTTGAGGGCCCAGGAAGTATCCCCCAAGAGGAGGACTGTATCCTTAGGACCTACCTTGGCCAGCCAGTCCTTTTTGATTTTATCCCAGTGTTGGTCCCAATGGGTGCCAAAGACGTTCATGGGATGGGTGGGTGGATTACCGGATAGGTGGAGGTCGCCGATGGCGAATACGTTCATAGATTACCTCAGGAATTCTAGTATGTCGTGACCTACTTGTTCAGCTGCCTCTGGGGAGATGGTTTGGGAAATTTTATAGCCCACATAGAGAGGGGTCGTCACATAGCGAGGGACTACCTTGATATAGTAGTAGCCGTCCTCTAGGTCGTAGAAGAAATAGTTATAAGAATGGGTAAAGGCCTTCAGGGAGTGGAGTACATAAGCGATAACTTCTTGCAGGCGATGGGCCACATGAGCGTGATTGCCATCTGGTGTAAAGCGGATGTTGTACTCGCTAAAACCTATGATGGGATGGTCGGATAGGGTGATGAGGACATCTTGGTCCTCGAAGAGGGTCCAACCCTTAAAGTGGTCGAGACTGATGTCATCTTTGTAGTCATAGTCATATAGGCCGATGATTTGGCTGTGGGGATGGCGAAGAGAACCACCGGACATAGGGCCGTGGTTCTTGAGGTAGAGGACGGACTTAAAGTCTGGATTAGCCTTAACATCTTCCCATTTAGCTAGGCAGTATGAGAAGATTTTGGCTGCATGTTCTGGGCTGTAGGCGGAGTATTCCCCTTGATCATCGTCCGTTTCTATAACCACTGTAGGCCAGGTGCCACGGAGGACGGGGAACTTGTTCATGAGCCAGATGATATTGCCATCTCGGTCCATGATGTTTTCCAGGGAGTCAACGTGGCAGAAGGGACAGCTATTGGTGTTGTGGGCCTGACCCTGGAGGGTGATAGGCTTTTCTTTGCCTAGATGTAAATCGAAAATCAAAGGTTCTTTCATATATCTCCCTCCTAATGAAATCTTTATTATATCTATAGTATCATAGGACGGTGCTAGAGAAAACTGAATATATCGAGAAAATTTGTTATAATAAGATTATTGTTAACTAAGATTGCTGTTAGTGCTTAACTAGATTTATAAAAGCCAAGAAAGGAGGACTTATGAGACCGACGACCTTAGTATTCCCTATCAATAAAGAAGGACGGGTCCTTTTGGGACGCAAGAAACGCGGCTTTGGGCAAGGGAAATTTAATGGTTTTGGCGGCAAGATTCAAGGTAATGAGTCCTTCCGTGCCTGTGCTATTAGGGAACTTCAGGAAGAGACAGGCCTCCAGGCTCGTGAGGAAGACCTCCTCTGTGTGGGCTTTTTGGATTTCGCATTTCCCTATCAACCGGAACTTAGTCATATAGGCTATGTCTATCTGTTGAAGGATTTTCAAGGCTCCGTCCATGAGACTGAGGAAATGGAGCCCCACTGGTTTAAACTAGAAAATCTGCCCTTTGATCACATGTGGAAGGGAGATCAAATGTGGGTTCCTCAGGTCTTGGCTGGTCAAGCTGTGGAAGGGCGGGTGACCTTTTGTCCTGATAATGACCAGGTGGCATCTATGGATGTAAGACCTGTAGCGGCTATTGAGGAAGTGGATATCGTAAAACCTCTTTGGGTGCGAGACCTCTTAGATTGGTATGACCATAACAAGAGAGACCTCCCTTGGCGGGATTCTGGAGATCCTTATAAGGTATGGGTGTCGGAAATCATGTCACAACAAACCCGGATTGAGGCAATGAAACCCTATTACGAGACCTGGATGGGCCTATTTCCAACCTTACAAGCTTTAGCAGCTGCTTCTGAAGCAGAGGTGGTCCACGCTTGGCAAGGCTTGGGTTATTATAGTCGGGCTCGCAACCTCCGCTTGGGCGCGCAAATGGTGGTAGCAGATTTTGATGGACGGATTCCTATGGACCGCAAGGCCATGGAGTCCCTTAAGGGGGTTGGTTCCTATACGGCAGGAGCTGTTTTATCCATGGCCTACGGTCAACATCAGACGGCGGTGGATGGGAATGTTCTTCGCATCTACGCTCGTCTTTATGGAATTACGATGGATATCTTGTCCACAGCTGGGAAGAAAGCAATTACAGCCATCGTAGAGGATACGCTCCCTTACGACCGTCCAGGAGATTTTAACCAAGCCCTTATGGATTTTGGGTCTGCTATTTGTATCCCTAAGAGTCCTCGTTGTCAGGACTGCCCCCTGAGGGCCAATTGCCTAGCCTATGGAGAGGGGCAAACCGATAGTTTGCCAGTTCGTATCGTTAAAACTAAGGTTAAAACCATCCCTGTGACGGTGGCTATTTTATCATTAGGTCCTTATTACCTTCTTCACAAGCGACCTAATCAGGGCCTGCTCCAATCCATGTGGGAATTTCCTTCTCTTGAGGGGGCAAAGACCATAGAAGAAGGTTTAAATGCTATTAAAAGTCAAGTGGAAACCCTGTTAGGGCCTGAAGCCCAAGTCTCCATAGAGCCTAAAAAAATCCATGACCTGACTCATGTTTTTTCTCATCGTAAGTGGCTTATGAAGGTCTACCAAGGGACGATTAAGGGCCTTGATGGGGCGGTTATCAAGGGTGGCCTGTCAGCAGACTGGATGTTGGTTCCCCGTCAGGCCTTTGCTGACTATGCTTGGGCCGGTCCCCATGGTAAATTGACGGAATTTTGTAAGTAAGGAATATAGATAATGACCTTTCAAGTATTAACTATGTTAGTGGCCATCCTAGGGGCCTTTCTATTTGTGGTTCCCTTCCTCTACCTAGTCAAGCCTAGGCACAAGTGCTTGCTCGGCAGCATCATAGGTTTAGTAGCTCTTTTAGCCTTTGCCGGTGGCCTTTACTATATCTATCATCCCTTCCCCTTTGAGGAGGGATTGCGGGCCTATGACACCTTTAAGTCTTATTATGTAGACCTCTTTGGGGCCCTCTGGGGCTTCATCTTGGCCGTTCCTTGTTTGATTATCCTAGCGGCTCTCGTGGCCTTGGCTAATCGTAGGTCCGCCAAGGAATCCCCTACCTTTCATGAGTCTCGCCGGACCCTTCTCAAGGGCCTGGGGTTGGCTATTCCCTTGATCACCATGGGGGGTGGTATTTTAGCTGCTAAAAATGGCCAGGAAGATTTAGTGGTCAAGGAGGAAACCTTTGCTTTTAAGAATCTACCGCAAGTCCTTGAAAACTACAAGATTGTGCAATTGTCTGATGTCCATATTGGCGCCTTTATTGACATGGATAACTTTGATAATCTCGTGTCCACCGTCTTGGCCCAGCGGCCTAACCGCTTGGTTATCACCGGCGACCTCATCGATGATTTGGAACGCTTGCCGGCCCTCTGCAAACGCTTAGAGGCCTTGGCCCCTCTCATTCCTGATGGTATTGACTACATTTATGGTAATCATGAACACTTTCGCAACTACAAACTCGTGAAAGAAATGCTAGCCCAAAGCCCTATGCGGATTCTGGATAATGCCAATGAAAGAATTTTTGATGGGCCTCATCCTGTCTATATAGCAGGTGTTAACTACGACCTCAAGCGGGACCCTCAAGTCCGTCAGGCCTATATGAAGGAGGCTATGGCGGGTATTCCTCAAGGGGCCTTTACCATCCTTCTGGCCCACCATCCGGAGTTCTTTGATAATGCCTTAGAATATGGTGTGGACCTGACCTTGTCTGGCCATACCCATGGAGGACAGATGGTCATAGCCAATCAGGCCCTTGTTCCAGTGGGTACTCCTTATGTGAAGGGACGCTATGAGAAGGATGGTAAGTTCTGCTATGTCAACTCTGGTGCAGGACATTGGTATCCTGTTCGCATCAATTGTCCGCGTGAAATTACGGTTATTAACCTTAGAAAAGCCTAGCTTACAAGCCCCCAGGAGGTTTATCCTAGGGGCTTTTTTGTAGGTGAATTTCCCTAACAAACAATTGTCTACCATAACTGTACATATAAAGCTTAGTGGAGTACAATAAAGTGTAGTTTATAATTAGCAAGAAAGGGGATTTTCATGAATAGTAAGTACTTTAGTCATGACCTTAACTTGCCGGAATTAACTTTGCGCGGTATGATTTTAGGCGTTTTAATCACCATTATCTTTACCGCATCCAATGTATATTTGGGCTTGAAGGTTGGGTTGACCTTCTCCTCATCCATTCCGGCGGCCATCATTTCTATGGCCATTCTTCGATTCTTTAAGGATTCGAATATTTTAGAAAATAATATGGTACAAACACAGGCATCCTCTGCAGGTACTTTGTCTGCCGTTATTTTCGTATTGCCAGGTCTCCTTATGTTGGGCTACTGGCAAGGTTTCCCATTCTGGCAGACCTTGATTCTCTGCGCAGCCGGTGGTTGTTTGGGTGTTCTTTTCACCATCCCATTGCGCCGTGCTATGGTAGTCAATTCTGACCTTACCTACCCAGAAGGGCGAGCAGCTGCTGAAATTTTAAAGGTTGGTTCCCGAGAAGATACAGCAGGGGTAAAATCTTCTTCTGGCATGCGGGATATTGTGGCCGGTGGTTTTGTAGCTGGTATCGTATCCCTCTGTACCAATGGGTTCCGCATCTTATCTGATGGTATGGCCGTATGGGTTAATGTCGGTAAGGGTGCCACCCAATTGCCTTTGGGCTTCTCCACGGCCCTCCTAGGGGCTGGGTACCTGATCGGTATCGCTTCTGGTATTGCTATCCTAGTGGGTATGATCATAGCCTGGGGTGGTTTTGTTCCTTACTATACCAATATCATCCCTATGGATCCTAGTATGTCTGCTAGTAAGTTCGCCATGGCCGTATGGAAGGAAAAAGTTCGTTTCATCGGTGCTGGTACTATCGGTATCGCCGCCATTTGGACTCTCTTGACCCTTATGAAACCAATCCTTGAAGGTCTTAAGATGTCTATCAAGTCCATGACCATGTCTGCCGAAGAACGGGCTTCCCATCGTATGGATACAGACATGACTGTGAAGTCTGTATTAGCGACTACTGTGGCTGTTATTATAGGCCTTGTTTTATGCTTCTTTGACTTTGTTTATGCCGTAGATATTAGCCCAGCCCTTATGTGGACCTTGGTTATCGTAGGTGTTATCGTATCCCTTTTAATTGGCTTTATTGTAGCTTCTGCTTGTGGCTACATGGCTGGCCTTATCGGGACATCTGCTTCTCCAATCTCCGGTATTGGGATTTTGGCTATTATCATCTCCTCCTTGGTTGTCTATGGTATAGCGTCTGCTAATGACCTCTTTGCAACACAAGCAGGTGTTCAATTCGCTACGGCTATGGCTCTCTTCATGACCTCTGTAGTCGTTGCTATTGCGGCTATTTCTAACGATAACTTGCAAGACTTGAAGACCGGTCAATTGGTAGGTGCTACACCTTGGAAACAACAGGTGGCCCTCCTTATCGGTTGTGTAGTTGGTTCCGTCGCTATCGCACCAGTGCTTAATCTCCTTTACCAAGCCTATGGTTTTACAGGGGCTATGCCTCGGGAAGGCATGGATCCATCCGTTGCCTTATCTGCGCCACAAGCGACTTTGATGACTACCATCGCACAAGGGATTTTCTCCTCTAGCATGGATTGGACCTATATCTTCATCGGTATTGGCGTAGGGGTAGTCGCTATCATCGTCAACTTGATTTTGAAAGGTACTACAGCTTCCCTCTCTTTGCCACCTTTGGCTATCGGTATGGGGATCTACTTGCCGCCAGCTCTAGAAACGCCATTGGTAGTAGGTGCCGTTATTGGCTACTTCGTCAACCGATACTTGCGTAAACGAGCTGCTAAACGGGCGGGCGACTTGGCAGACCAAGACGTAGAAATTTGTAACCGCCGTGGCGTTCTCTTCTCCTCTGGCCTCATCGTAGGGGAATCCATCATCGGTGTTATCATAGCTGCTATTATCGTTATTTCCGTAACTTCTGGCGGTTCTGAAGCGCCTCTCCAATTGGCGGGCAAGGGCTTTGAGGATACTGCTGAATGGTTGGGCCTCATCGTCTTTGTTGCCGTTGCTATTGGCTTGGTTCGCTTGGTAGTAGGTCAAAAGTTTGACCCTCAAGAAGCGCAAGCTATGAAAGCGGAAGAAGACCTAAATAAATAAGAATATATAGATTTTCCTAGGAAATACTATGTAAAAAGCTCCACTTAGGTGGGGCTTTTTTACTGGTTACGGGCATGGAGAAACCTTTGTTGATAGGTCTTGTATATGTCTTTTTAATGAGAAAATGGCTTTAAAATTTATGATTCATTTATTTCTCATTCGTTGAAAAAAGCCACTAGAATTGGTAAAATCAGAGTGATATATGAGCATTAATTGCTAGGGATTTTAATAATGCCGATCCATAGAAACTGGTGAGAAAGGACGCCCTAGGGCGAGTGATTAACTATGAAGAAACACGTATTGGTAGCCTGTCTTTTGACTGCCTTGCCATTGACTGCCTTTGGAGCAGGTCATAAACATGCAGAGCCTATGAGCCAAAATATCCAAGTGGTAAAGGCCGTTCCTGACGCATCTGCTGTCACTTCCGATGCCATTTCAGGCATTTCTAATGCGGCAGAAACCAAGGATGATGAACCAACGACAAGAGCCTTATCCAAGGCTATTTCTAAATCCTTAGCCTACCGTGTATCCTCTACGGCTACGCCAGAGGTAAACCGCATGATTCGGGAGGAAATGGGACAAACTATACGGGAGGTAAAATCTGTATTCGTTCCGGATGCCAATGCTTTTGAAGACCGTAAGGCTGTTGGTGTAGCACCGGCGACCATTACCTTAGATCATATGGATATTTCCTATCCAACCGTTACTTCTGTTAGTCCTGTAGTACAAGGGAAGATTAACTCCTCTTTGTTTGGTTACGTAAAGGATTTACGTAAGGAGTTAGAGACTGAAAATGTGTCCAATAGTGACAAGAAGAACCTTGTCATGTATTACGATGTTAAGACTGATGGTAAGGGTATCCTGTCAATTTTGATTCACACTTACACTATCATGGACCATGGTACAGAAGGTGATTATTATGTAAAAGGTATGACCTATAACACGACTACCGGTCGTCTCTTGTCCTTGTCCGACTTTGGTGGTATTGACACACAAGCGGTTAATAAGGCCATTCAAGATCAAGAAGAGGTAGCTAAACAATTTAATGATTCCTTTACTGGTTTTGTTGATCGTCCTAAGGAATTCTATGCTCATGAAGATACTTCAGTAGTTCTCTTGGCCCAAGCATCTCATCTTAATAGGAATGTGAAAAAACTCGTAGAAATTCCAGTGGGAGTTTTGCGGGTAGATACTAGTCAGGCTGATAAAAAATCTAAAGTAACAAAGCAAATGAAGGATATGAAAGCGGCTCAAGAAGCACATGATGCTGAATAAGCTGTAGTAATACTCAAAAAAAGAGCCCTGCGAGATTTCGCAGGGCTCTTTTTGGAGTTTATGCTATTTGTTTGTAGGAGCTAGTTTTCGTTGATCTAGGCCAAAGTTATAGGTAATAGGGCGTTCCCAAGTGAGCTTGTCATTTTGACTACTTGTTTGGATGACCACCTTGTTACCAAATTTCTTTTGGAAGGCTTTATTTATTGAATCTGTTACAGGTTTAGCGTAAATGATGAGTTGGTCCCCTGTATCATTAGGACTAACCATATCAATAGACCCATTCTTACTAGTAGCCTTGTAGAGATCGCTAGCAGAGGCCTGTAGCTCGTCAAAATCAGCTTGGGTATATTTACCGTTAATCACGCGTACTTTGTCTCGTAGAAGTTGGTCTTCTGCGAGTTTAGCCTGTACTTTAGCAGATGATTTTTTGTCCTTTATGGAAGCTATGAGGGTAGTTCCATCTTGAGTCCAGTATAGGGCCCCCTTGTTGTAGAACTTGGAGAAGTCACCGTCATAATCCAAGGCCTTATCAATCAATTTGATAGTTCGGTTCAAGGTCTTGCCTTGTACGATATCTTGTTTGATTTTTAGCGCTTGTGGTGTATAGGTCATACGGTAGGTGATTTCTGCTGCTTCAGCACGAGTGATGTATTTTTCTGGGTTGAAGAGGCTATTCTTGTTGTACATCAAGAAACCAAGGCTGGCTAATTCACGGACTGCATCTTGAGCCCAAGGTGCTACGAATTTTTGGTCCGCATAGGCTACATCATCCAAGCTAGTTGGATCTTCTGTTTGATAGCCTACATAGTGGAGATAGTTGTCTGCAACAACAGCAAATTCTTGGCGGGACATAAACTGTTCCGGCTTAAAGGAATTGTCTCCGTAGCCGGACATGATGTTTTTCTTGGACACCGAGTCGATAGCCAAGGCAGAGAACCGGTCTGATGTGATATCGGAGTAAGGACTTGCTAACATAACGCCAGGGCGATCTCCGATGAGCTTATCGAAGATAATAGCCGCTTCTTCTCGTTTGAGGGATTGTTCTGGATGGAAGGTACCATCGGAATAACCGCTGAGAATTTTTGCTTCTGCCATTGTTGTAATGGCAGGGGCAGCCCAGTAATCAGGTTTTACATCCGTAAAGAGATAGTCACGGAGGGAGTTGAAACGGTTAGGGTCGATGGATGTTTTTTTTGCATCCATCGACTCTTCTTGTTCTGCGCTAGCTGTTTCTAAGTTAGTGATTCCTGTTGTTGGAGTGGCAAGAGGGGCCTTAGTCGCAGTTATAGAAGTGCTAGTTTGCGCTGCTTGTTGGGTGCTTGGCCCAGCTGCCAAGACGGATGATGTCATGCCCAAGGCCATGAGTGTCATGGCTAAGGGCGTGAGGAATTTATATGTCTTTTTCATAAGGGCTCCTTATTTGACTGCCATAGTCACTTTGTCACCGAAGGCGCCATTGATAGCGGTTTGTGTTGTCTTAGAAAGGGTAGATACGACAGCATAGAGGCGATTATTTGGAACATCAGGGAAGGTGGCGAAGATGGTTGCCTTTGGTTCGTTAGCCTTGTAAGAGGCGCGGAAGTTTTTGTCAATTACATCATATTCTGCTTGGCTGTACTTGGTCGGTTCCACCACTACTTGAGTACCTAAGTCAGCCAAGTTAGTCTTGACTGTGTTCAGGTCCTTGTTGTTTTTGATAGCCACATGGAGGATGTCATTTTTCCAGTACATAACGCCATATTTTTGGAAATTAGCAGGAGATTTATAGGTTTTATTAAGTTGTGCAAAGACTTTGTCCTCTAAGGCTACTTGTTTTTCTGTAGCCATGGTGGAGGCGTTAGAGCTTGTGTTCACACCTGTTTTTGGCTTGGTTTTGATAGTCCCTTTGGATACGTCAATAGGATTGTTGGTTACCATACGGTAGAGGATGGAGGTTGCTTCTGCCCGCGTGATAGGGTCTGCAGGACGGAATTGGACCGTTACACCAGAGGCGATAAAGCCTTCTTGTGCTAATTGATCGACATATTTGCGATTAGCAGGGGAAATCTTGTCGGCATCTTTAAATGCTACTTTAGCGTCTGCATTGTCGTTTTGGATATGTTGGTGGACAGCAAATCGTGCAGCGGAAACTGCGAATTCTTCCCGTGTTAAGACCTTGGTTGGAGCAAAGGAAGTGGTGGTGCGACCCGTCATAATTCCTTCGCCAGCGACTGTTTTAATAGCCTTGGCGGACCAACGGTCGGAGTCAACATCGGAGAAGGATTGCTTGTCTGCATTGGCAGCCATGGTTGCTTGTTCGTCTTGGGAATCAGTGGCCATGAGGATTTTGTTGTAAATGGCGGCTGCTTGTTCACGGGTAATAGAATCATTTGGCTTGAAAGAGCCATCTGCATAGCCGGATACATAGCCTGCATTAGCCATGGCTTGGATGTCGGATTTAGCCCAGTGATCTTTGGTATCTTTAAAGACACCAGCAGGGAGTTTTGGTCCCTTATCTTTGTCGGATGTGAGGACTGGCTTAGTGGATGTCTTGGTTGGGCTTGTGTTAGGAGAGATGATTTTTACATCAACATCATCGTGACCTGTATCTTTGATTGTTGTTTCAGCTGCGAAAACGCTTGTAGTGCCGAAGAGTGTGATAGCAGCGAGTAATGCGGAAATACCTTTTTTGTTCATTGTGGTCTCCTTTCAATTCATATATATTCTTTATCATTATAGCACGATGAAGGGGCTAGACCTAGGTATAGTGGGGACCTAGATATAAACTATGTATAAACAATTTACCGCTTTGTGTAAGAAAATTTACGATTATCTTTGGTTTTGTCCTAAGGATTAAAACTAGACTTTTTTTCATTCTATGGAGGAGGTCCAATCGGCTCGGTGATTAGAAGGGCTAGGTGAAAGCAGTTTTCACTTAGCTTTGGCGACCTATAACTAAAATGCATAATACTATTCCTGTTGGTATGCATTTTGCTAATAGTGCAATTATAGCCTGATTTTCTTAGACATATGGACGGGAGACTCCTATAATAAATTGTAAACATAAGTGATGGATGTTCTACTCTTATGAGGGCCTTACTTTTATAATCAAGTAGAAGCATCATTTCAAGAAATTATTCATCCTGTGTAAGTATGTATTTTAAAAGAAAAGGTGAAGGTATCACAAATGGCTAAAATGAAAATTCATTTATTCCAACAATGTTTGATTGATATGTTCTACCCACACGTTGGCATGGCTGGCGTAGAAGTTCTTGAGCGCTTGGGCTGCGAAGTTGTTGTTCCCAAAAAACAAGTATGCTGCGGCCAAATGTTCACGAACTCTGGGTATTATGATGCGGCGAAAGCAGCTATCAAAAATACAATCGAACAATTTGAAGATGCAGACTACATCGTGTCCATGTCCGGTTCCTGTGCATTCGCAATCCGCGATGAATATGTACACTTCCTCGAAGGGGAACCAGATTGGCAAAAACGAGCTGAAAAAGTAGCTTCTAAAATCTATGAATTCACAGAATTCATCGTAGATGTGCTGGGTGTTACTGATGTAGGTGCACGCTTCAATGAAGATGTAACCTATCATACATCTTGCCACGTAACTCGACTCATGGGTATTAAAGCACAACCATTCGCATTGATGAATGCTGTTAAAGATATCAACTTGATTGATTTGCCTCGTAAAGATCGTTGCTGCGGTTTCGGTGGTACATTCTCCATCAAAAATCCTGAAATCAATGAAGCTATGACGCGGGAAAAAGCTCTTGATATCGCGGCTACTGGTGCTAATGTGGTAGTGGGTTCTGACCAAGCCTGCCTCATGAACATCGCTGGTATGCTTGACCGCCTTTACAAAGAAGGGGTTATCGACCGCCGTATCAAAGCAATGCATATCGCTGAAATCTTGAACATGCGTTAATAGGAGGAGAGTACCATGGCAATTATTTATGATAACCGCCCGTATAAAACACGTGTAAAAGACGTTTTGGGCAATGACTTCAAACGAGCTGCCATCCGTAAAGCACAAGACGTGTTCTACGGTAAACGCAATAGCATGGTAGAAGCGGTTCCTGAATGGGCTGATTTCCGTAAAGAAGCAGCTGATCTACGGGACCATGTGTTGGCTAACCTTGATTACTACGTAGACCAATTTGCTACTAACGCAGAAAAAGCAGGGGCTCACGTGTACTTCGCTATGGACGATAAAGAAGCGACTCAATACGCTCTCGATATCTGTAAGGAAAAAGAAGCGAAGATGATCGTAAAATCCAAGACCATTTTGACGGAAGAAATCTCTCTTAACGAAGTCTTGGAAGAAGCGGGCATTGAAGTTAACGAAACTGACTTGGCTGAATTTATCTTGCAAACAGCGGATAATAACCCACCATCTCATATCGTAGTGCCAGCCCTTCACTTTGAACGGAATAAGATTCGTGAGATCTTTGCTGAAAAATTAGGTTACACAGGGACAGAAAACCCAGAAGAAATGACTCACTTCGTACGTCGTTTGGTACGGGAACGTTTCCTTAAGGCCGATATTGGTGTAAATGGTTGTAACTTTGGTGTAGCGGAAACTGGTACATGTACCATCGTTTCCAACGAAGGTAATGGTCGTATGGCATCCTCCATTCCTAAGACACAAATTGTCTTCGTTGGCGCAGAGCGTATCGTTCCTGATTTCAAGGCCCTCGACATCATGATGGAAATGCTTATTCGCTCTTCCGTTGGCTCCAAGATTTCCAACTACTTCTCCATGATTACTGGGCCAGCTCGTCCAGAAGAAGCAGATGGCCCTCGTGAAACCCACATCATCATCGTAAACAATGGCCGTGATAATATCTTGGGTGATAAGACCTTCCGGTCTATGCTCCGTTGTATCCGCTGTGGTGCTTGCATGAACATCTGCCCAGTATACCGGCACATTACAGGTCATGGTTATGGCTCCATCTATCCAGGGCCAATGGGTGCTGTATTAACTCCATTGTTCAAGGGCTATGAAGTAGCTGGCGACCTTCCTTATGCATCCACCTTGTGCGGTGCTTGTACAGAAAACTGTCCAGTAGCTATCCCTCTCCACGAACTTTTGATGGAACACCGTCATCGTCAAGCTGACGTGGAAAAATGCCGTCCTGGCGTTGAAATGGCTGCCTTCCAAGGGGCTGCTAAGATGTTCTCTGATGCAACCCTCTTCAATGCAGGTACTAAAATGGCCGCTCTTGGCATGAATATCCTCAAAAATAGCGAAGGGAACATGCCTTCTTGGATGAAGCACTTGCCAGTTGCAGGGGCTTGGATTAGATCCAAAGAAATGGGAGCTATGAAGTGGAAGAAGTTCCGCGATGTATATGCTGAATATAAAGCTAAGAAAGTTAAGGAGGGCAAATAATCATGGATCAAGCTAAACGTAAATTATTCATCAATTCCTTGTCCCGTGCCTTGGATCGTGAAAATGCCTTGACTAAACGCGAAGACGGTATGGCACTACCTGATTTCGTAGAGCCATTTGATTACTCTCATGGCCCTCAAGAATCCATGTTTAAAGATCTGAGCCGTGAAGAAATTTTGGATATGTTCTTTAAGGAATGCGATAAGAACGGTACAAAATATGTTCGTACTACAGAAGCTAATTTGCCTCAAACTGTAATTGAAGCGATCAATTCCTGGGGTAATGGTGTAGTGGCTTATCCATCTGTTTCGCAAGTGGACAGCTTGGGTATCAAGGCTGCTTTCGAAGCTGATACTAGCGGTGAACGCACTTACATCCAATGGGATCCTGCCTTGGGCCGCGAAGCTAACTTGGAAAACATCAACAAGGCGGATATCGGCATCACCTTCGCTTGTGCGGGTATTGCAGAAACGTCTACGGTTATCCAACCATCCACAGCTGAATCCGGTCGGGCCTTGTCCTTGATTCCGGATACTCATATTGCTATCATATGGGCGGATACTATCTTCCCACGTATGACCCAATCCATGGAATTCTTGGCAGAAGAGTTCCGTAAGGATCCAGAAAAATTCCCTCGCAATGTAGTCCATATTTCTGGTCCATCCCGGACGGCAGATATTGAATTGGTAACCGTTGATGGTGCCCATGGCCCAATCAAGGTAACCTATATCGTTATCGACTAAGAAATTAGGAACCTAGGTTGATGTTCCACCTGACTCAGCTTTAAACTACATAATTTCTAGACCTAGAAAGGCCAGGCTAAAGCATATGCTTTGCCTGGCTTTTTCTTTATGTTTTTTTGTGATTAAAGTTGCCTTACCTTATCTCAATCCATAAATATCATAACTTAAGTGCATAGGTCGTATGAGAAAACTATACTAAAAGTGTGATGAAATACTTTGTCGAAGGATTCTTAGCTATTTATAATAGTATATTGAATCAAAGAACAATTAACTTCTTTAGCCTCCTCAAGTGTAGGAGGTCTCTTATATGTAATAATCAAGAGATTCTTATGTAATAGTTTGCTTTATAGATAGGAGCCCATATGATTACAAAAGAAACCAAAGACATATTGATGTCCGACTACCCCCTCTTTGAGGAAAATACCCGTAAGTTCTTTAAAAAAGATATGTCTATGCCAGACTATAAAAAGTTTTCTGGCCAGTTCGGAACCTACGCAGAACGTGGCATGCAAACCGGTATGTCTCGCTGGCGCTTTCCTGGTGGGGAAATAAATCAAGATCAACTCAAGTTTATGGCGGAGGCTATCCGCAAGTATAACTTAGAGCATATTCGCTTTACCATCGGTCAAGCGATTCAAATGCATGGTCTCGATGGGGAAACTATCATTGCTCTCTTTAAGGAATGTTTTGATCATGACATCTTTTGCCGTGGTGCAGGCGGGGATACTATTTCTAACTTTGGTTCTTCCCCTCTGCACGGCATAGATCCAGAGGAGGCTTTCGACATCACCCCTTATATCCATGCAGGCTATGACGAAATATTGCCTATGCTCAAATATTTTAAGCTTCCTCGCAAGTTTAAGATTGCCATTGATAATGGGCATGATGCATCCTGCCATGCCCTCATTAAAGATGCAGGCTTCCATGCCAAGCCCAATGGGACCTTTGATGTTTACATGGCTGGTGGCATTGGCCCTGGACCCGCTTTGGGCATCAAGGTAGCTGAAGATGTAGACCCTAAGAAGATGAATTACTATATCAAGGCCATGATTATGCTCTTTACCAATTATGGTAATTACAAAAATCACAATAAGGCTCGGTCCCGCTTTATCCCCGCTGAATTAGGTGGAGAGGATGAATTCAAGGCCAAGTACAATGAAATCTTGGATATGGTTATGGATGTAGAGTCCTTGGATATTGATCCTGATAAATACGCTCGGCCCATTACTAAGACGGGTCCTGTAGATGATTCTGTACTAGGACCACGCGTAGGTAAGCAAAAGCAAGAAGGTCTCTACTGGGTAGAATACAAGCCTTTGGCCGGTGACGCTGATCCTAATCATCTCCTGGCAGCTTTGGATTATGTAACGGGCCTAGACCAAGTGGAAGGTCGCTTGTCTCCAGCGGCAGGCATCTACTTTATTAACTTAAGGGCGGATGAAGCACGTCATCTCTTAGGCCTTTTGCCTGAGGGGGCTACTAGCGACTTTGAGAGGTCTCTTGCATGTGTTGGTAAGAACCGCTGTCAAATTGGCATGCAGGACTCGCCTGGTCTTCTTCGATCTATTATAGGAGCAGTTAAGGAAGCCGATTTGGATATGAGTTTCTTGCCAACCATCCATATTTCTGGATGTCCTTCCTCTTGTGGTTGCCACCAGATAGGTGAAATTGGTTTCCAAGGGTCCATCAAGTTGGTCAACAAGGTACCAACACCAGCCTTCGCAGTCTTTGTAGGAGGGTCTGAATGTGTTGATCACCCATCCTTTGGTAAACCTGTAGCTACCCTTGCGCAAGATGTGATTCCTACTATGATGGTGGACCTTGGGCACAAGCTTCAAAAGGCTGGTATTACTGATTTTCATGCTTGGCAGGCAGCTCATTATGATGAATTTGTAGCTTTTTTGAAAGATTACGAATAAGAGGAATACCCTGTGGCATAAAGAGTAAAAGCCTTGTTCCTTACAAGGCTTTTATGTGGTATAATAGCCCTTGATTAAAACCTAGGTGGGAGGATATGATTATGCAATTTACAGTAGATCCAAATGTATGTACTCGTTGTGGCCTCTGCGTTGCAGAGTGTCCGACAGGCTTACTTTATATGACAGAAGATGGCCCAGCGCCAGGTAAAAGCGTTTGTATTGCTTGTGGTCATTGCATTTCTATCTGCCCTACTAAGACCTTGGATTCCGATATTACCCCTCGGTCTGAACAAGTGGATATTACCGGAGAACCTGCTTTCACACCAGAAGAAGGGGAACGATTCCTCCGTCAACGGCGGTCTGTTCGTACCTACCAAGATAAGGAAGTACCTAAAGAAGTCATTGAGCGCTTGCTTAATGTTGCTCGCATGGCTCCAACAGCAACCAATACACAAGGTATTTCCTATATCGTTGTGCGGGAAAAAGAAACGCTCAGGAAGATCTCTGAACTGGTCTTCGAATGGATGAAAGAAGCGGCTAAGACCCGTCCTCTTATGCGTCTTTACCTCCGTACAGCGACGGCAGAAATTGAAAAGGGAAATGACTACTACTTGCGCAATACCCCTTGTTTAGTAGTCGCTGTGGGTTCCTCTCGGGATGAACACAGAACACATGACTCTGGCCATTCTTGCTTGACCTACGCTGAACTCTACGCACCAACCTTGGGTTTGGGTTCCTGTTGGGCGGGGTTCTTTGAGTATGCTATAGCAGATCGGTATCAACCGCTCCTAGATCTATTGGGGATTGGTAAGAAGGAAATGGGTGCCGGAGCTATCTTGCTTGGCTACCCTAAATACAAATATCGCAACATCGTAGAACGAGCGCCATTGGCCGTTCGTTTCCACGAAGAAGGTTAACTCTAATAATTCATAGCTAGGACCTAAATTCGTGAGCCTTGTGAATCATTCTAAATCAAAAGCACTGCTTAGCAGTGCTTTTTTGCTTTATCTTTATGGTTCTGAATTTATGATGACTCCTAGTGGATTTAAAGTGTATTAACACACTAATTAGTTCTTCTAAAAATTTACATTTTATTCCTTATGTCATTGACTGTATTAGGGCTTCTTCTGTATAATTTTTGGTGTGAATTAACCGTGAAATCATAAGATGTTTATTGGTTAGTGTTTAAGAGAGGAAGTATACAATTATGAGGAACCGTAAGTTATTGAAGACTATGGTCCTGGGCGCTCTTGCCTGTGGACTTTCCCTTAGTATGGGGGTGGCGGCGCAATCTGTTGCTACAGAGCATGGTCAAGAGTCTGCTGCTGGTCAGCAAGCGGCTAGGCATGATATGGTTAAGACCAATTGGTTGGATCGCACTGATATTACTGTTGGGAGACAAGCTAAAGAGGGCAATCAAGTTTCTGTAGAGACCCTCCAACCTTTGACTTCTTATGATGAAAATACTAAATCAGTTCTCTTCCTCCAAGCTGGTCTTGGCCATGAGGGGCTTCGTAAAGAATCTACCGATTTACATGGGCAGAGAGCCATGCTGGACCCAGTTACTCATACAGGGTTTATTAACTATACTCCAGAGCATTCTAGTAGCTCGAAATCTTTAGGTACGGTTGCCAATATCGGTTTAGGGTATCGTCATTTAAGTAAAGGTGAACATGCCTATGTGGGTATTAACACTTTTTATGATTATGCCTTTTCTGGGAGCTATAAACGTATTAGCGGTGGTTTAGAGTATGTAGTAGGTCTTAATGAATTCCACTTTAATGCTTATAAGGGGTTAGGTGGACACAATGATCATATGGGTTTGGTGCCATTGGGCTCTAGTTACTATAATGATTATTTACATTTTGACCCACAGGATTGGTCTTCTGGCTCTGTTTTAAACTATGGCTTTAGACAAACTAATAAAGCATTAGGTGGCTATGACTTTAGCTATGCTCGTTCCTTTAAGAATGCTCGTTGGGCTCGTGCTTATGCAGATGTTTATAAGTGGCGGAGTGGTCACGGTGCAAGTCAATTCACCGCTTTTGTGGCAAGCCAAGATTGGACGTATAACTTCCAAGGTGATGAAAAGAGACATGGCTGGCATTTGGGCCTAGGCTTACAATTGACACCTCAGTTGTCTGTAGACTTAGGGTATCAGCATGATAGCCAAAATCTTAGTGGGGCTTATGGCTTTGTAAAATATACTTTAGGCAAATCTAAATTTGCTTGGCATGGTGGCAAGCATAGTGATGATACGATTACTAATGCACGGGCTAGAATGCTTGATAAGGTAGAGCGAAATTCTATGCAAGTAGAAAGTTCTTACGAAGAAGATTGGTTCGCACGGCCTATCGGTAGTCTATAAAATTGTTTGTATGGGATATATGTTCTGTATAAATAGTAGAAGAATAAAAGAGCTAAGGTATTCCGTAAGGAATACCTTAGCTCTTTTATTTATATGCTGTTATTAATAGGCTGATGTAATCGTTCCGTGGAAGGTATTTTGGATGAAGTCCTTAATAGCTTGGGATTGGTAGATTTCAGCAATTTTTTTATAGTCTGGGTTATCCTTGTCTTGTGCGCGTGCTGCGAGGACCATAACAGCTAAAGGTTCGTCCATTGGTTCGAAGAAGAAGCCTTGTTTGTCTACGTCAAGGCCAGCAGATTGTACATAGTTCATAGGGATAACTGCTACTGTAACGTCTTCAAGAGAACGAGGAAGTTGAGCTGCTTCTAATTCCGTAATTTGAAGATTACGTGGGTTGGATGTAATATCCCCTACAGTGGCCTTGAAGCCGATTCCTTCTTTCAAGGTGATAAGACCAGCCTTTTGGAGAAGGGCTAGCGCACGACCAGCATTAGTTGGATCATTCGGAATCGATACTTTAGCACCATTAGGTACATCTTTTACATCGTGGACAGAGTTGGAGTAGAGTCCCATGCGGACCAAGATGGTCTTACCGATTGGTACTAGGTCAGACCCGTTTTGCTTATTGAAGTTTTCCAAGAATGGTACGTGTTGGTAAGCGTTGAGCTGGATGTCTCCATCGGCCAAGGCTTTATCAGGTGTAACATAGTCGGAGAACTCTCTCACTGATACCTTGAGGCCTTGCTTTTCCGCTTCCTTAGCAACTGCTTCGGCTACTTGGGCATGGGGCCCAGAGGTGGCACCGATAACAATCTCTTTAGAGGAAGAGTTAGATGTATTGGAACCGCAACCTGCTAGGCCCAGTGCCAAGATGCCCACTAGGGCAGGGATAAGAAGTGCTTTTAATTTCATAATATATCCTCCTAATTAGGTTTATAGAAATGTCTTGTTTATATCCTATCATATAACTATAGTTTATAGAAATAGAATATAGTTTTTTTTCTATATAGTCTGAGGCTATGGCTGTAGAGACTCATAGCTAAGGATTAGGGAGAGCGATTTATGGTTATGCTATAATGGTGATTATCTTGTAGGGTTGTTTTGCTAGATATAGGCTTGAAGCCTCATTTTTGGCTACGAGCCTCTTTGTTTGATTCGTGTGGAAGGAGTTTAGGATGAGTAAGCACAGCCTTGTCGGTCGAGCTTTTACCTATGCTTTTCCCTTGGCGGCCCCTATAGGCCTTAGTTTCGTAGCCCTAGGTCTTGCCCTAGGGATGTATGCTATCAGTCAGGGATTGCCCCTCTGGATGCCTATCCTTATGGCTTCCTTAATATACGCGGGGGCTATGGAATTTATTACTGTAGGCTTACTCTTGAGTCCCTTTGACCCCTTGGGGGCCCTTATTTTGACCCTTATGGTTAATGGTCGCCACATCTTCTATGGTGTATCTATTTTAGAACGGTATCAACATTTGGGATGGAAACGCCTCCCCCTTATTGGCGGACTGGTGGATGAAAGTTTTGCTATCAATGTATCCGTCTCCCTCCCAGATGATGTGGACGAGGGATGGTTTTACCTTCATGTAACCTGGCTCCTCTATCTATCCTGGATTTTCGGTGTCCTAATGGGTAGCCTCTTGGCGACAGCTTTAGCAGGTTGTAACATGCATGGCATTGAATTTGTCTTGGCGGCCCTCTTTATTTCTATTTTTGTGGATATGATGCGGTCTAATCGTACTAATAAGCGCTTCCAATTTGGCGCTATGGGCTTCCTCGTCTCCTTGGTAGCTTTGGTTTTCTTGGGCCCTAAGTCCTTTGCCTTACCGGCTATTTTTGTTATGGTTGCCTATTGCTTTATTGCTTATAAGTGGGGAGGAGTTCACATTGACTAGTTGGGAAATTGCCATTACTCTAGCCATCATCGTAGGGGCAACCTTTCTGACACGAATCATATCTTTCCTGATCTTCCCGCCTCATAAGCCACTACCACCTTTTATTGCTTTCTTAGGAAAGGCCCTACCTATTGCCATGATGGGCCTCTTGGTGGTTTTAGCCTTGAAAGATACAAATTTGATGGCCTATCCCTATGGCCTACCGGAGATTATAGCAAGTATAGGGACTATTGTTATTCATCTTCTTTGGCGTAAGCTTATCCTCAGTGTCGTCGGAGGGACGGCTATTTACATGGCTCTAGTGCAATTAGTCTTTTAGGCTATAGGGCCTTTATGACAGAACTGATTAGTCGATGATAGAATTTTATAAAGCGATTGGGAAACTACGTATTTTTAGGAAAAGGTATCGTTGCTATGCGTCTACATGTGAAAAACTATCAAGACTTATCGCGGGATGAACTATATGATATATGCCGTGTTCGCATGGAGACATTTATCGTGGAACAGGGGCTTAATTATGTTGATTTGGATGAGCAAGATTGCTCTAGTATCCATGTCTGGATGACTGATGAGCAGGGCATCCAAGCGTATTTGCGGATTTTCCTCTTAGATACTAAGGAAGCTAGTCTAGGACGTGTTCTTACCAGACGCCGTGGACAAGGTTTAGGTAAGGATATACTTAGGGCTGGTCTAGAAGCTATCAAGGAACATTATCAGGTGGAAACCGTGAGGATTCATGCCCAAGCCTATGTACAGGAGCTCTATGCCAAGGAAGGCTTTGTGCCCTCTTCAGAATTGTTTTTAGAAGAAGGCATAGAGCATATTGAGATGGTATTAGACTTAAAATAATAAAAAACACCTAGGTATGGGAACTTTCCCTACCTGGGTGTTTTTTATATTTTAGCCTTTGCCTTGTCAGTTTTTCTCGGATTTTGATTGGCTTGTAAGGGCTTATCTTATTTTTGCAAGAGGCGCTCTAGACCTGCGGCTGTATGGTGATTTTCTAGAAAGTGTCTTTGATCGATGAGGGCCATAGCATCCATATCAGCCCGGGAGAGCTTAAAGTCCCAAATGTCGAAATTGGCTTTCATATGGTCGGGGTTAGAAGCTTTAGGCAGGGCTATGATACCTCGTTGGAGGAGCCAGCGGAGGACTACCTGGCGCATGTTGACCCCGTGTTTTTCGCTAATAGAACGGATGATAGGGTTATCCCAGATAGGGAGCTTGTCCCGGCTGAAGGGGGACCAGGCTTGGGCCACCACTTGGTGGAGGCGCATCCATTCTACTAGGTCCTTCCGTTGGTTGTAGGGGTGGCATTCGATTTGGTTGACCACCGGCTTAATGCGGGCGTGGTGCCAAAGATCGCTGAGGCGGTCCTCGTAGAAGTTAGAGGTGCCGATAGCCATGAGAACGCCTTGGTCAACAAGTTCTTCCATGGCCCGCCAGGATCCGTAGTAGTCGCCCATGGGCTGGTGGACTAGGTAGAGGTCGATATAGTTGGTATCTAGGGCCTTGAGAGACTTTTCTACCGCTCGCATGGTGGAATCGTAACCTGCTTCTGTATGCCAAAGCTTGGTTTGGAGGAAGAGGTCTACCCGTTTGATTCCGCTAGTCCTGATGGCATCAGCTATGCCTTCTTCAGACCCGTAGAAGGAAGCCGTATCGATGAGGCGATAGCCCGTATCTATGGCCTGACCAATGACCTGGGCTACTTGGTCCCGGTCGCCGATTTTGTAGGCCCCAAAGCCTAGGGATGGCATCATACTGCCATTAGATAGTATGCGATAATCCATGCGTTCTTCCATGGTAAACCTCCTTCAAATGTGTGTATATATCTAGCTAGCTATAATTTTAGTTGATATATCTATTGTAGCCTCTTTGAGGATTAAAATAAAAGCCCCGACCTTTTGGTCGGGGCTTTCACTATCATGAGTGATAATTGACTAATGCATTAGCTACTAAGCATGTACATTGGTACCCTTACGGGCGTAGAAGAACCAAGTAAGGAATACGGTAAAGCCAGTGTAGGCGATGAGTAACCAGAAGACTGGTTGGGAGGAGCCGAAGAGCGTATAGGAAGTGCCAAAAATCTTAGGGCTGATGAAAGCACCATATGCGCCTACAGCGGCAGAGAAGCCAACAACTAGGTTGGATTTCATAGCTGTGTCAAAGAGGTGAGGGATCATACGGAAGGAACCACCAGTTACAAAGCCAGTCATGAGGAAGACCAAGAGGGTGGAGATGAAGAAGAGGTAGAAGCTGTGGATAGAAATACCAAGCCCTACACCTGCAGTCATGATAACCAAGCTGATGAGGCCAAACATGGTCACCTTGGTACCGGAGTCTAGCTTATCTGCCAACCAACCACCGATAGGACGGAAGCTAGCTGCTAACAGTGGGCCCAAGAAGGCGATGTACTTAATATTGACATCTGGGAACTCAGTAGTAGACAAGAGGGACATGGAAGCGGCATAGCCGGAGAAGGCACCGAAGCCACAGAGGTAAATCCAAGTAATAATCCATGTGTGCTTGTCGGATAAGATGGATTTGATAGCGGCAGGATTTGGTTTAGCCACAGGAAGGTTGTCCATGAACTTGAGGATGAGGCCCAACATGATAATGATAGGGATAATCCAAACGAAAGCAGCATTGGCCAAGTAAACGGCAGACCCTTTAACAGTTACAGGAGCCACGCCGAAGATATTGGCCAAGGTTGCAGAGCCGATGGCAAAGGGACCTACGAAGTAGATAATGGAGACGCCTAAGTTGCCTATACCACCGTTAATCCCAAGGGCCGTACCCTTGCCGGATTGGGGGAAGAAGTTCCCGATGTTAGCCATGGAGGATGCGAAGTTGGCCCCTGCAATACCGATGAGGGCTACCAAGATAGCGAAGGTGCCATAGGAGGTAGATGGGTCTTGGACGGCAAAGCCTAGGCCGATAACTGGTACCAAGAGGATGAGGGTGGAAATGAAGGTGAAGTTCTTACCGCCCAACCAAGCTGGCATGTAGGTGAAGAGAAAGCGGAGGGTAGCCCCTACGAGACCCGGTAGGGCCGCCAGGGTGAAGAGTTGGTCTTTGGTGAAGTTAAAACCTACGCTATTGAGTTGAGAGGCTACTGTGGACCAGAGATACCATACGCAGAAGGCCAAGGTAAGGGCCGCTGTGGAGACGATGAGGTTTTCTTTGGCGATCGTCTTGCCATAGGATTCCCAAAAACCTTTGTCTTCTGGGTTCCAGTTTTGCAAGATCTCACGGCGAGAGGAGAATTGTTGAGACATAAGATACTCCTTGCTGTTTTGTTGAAGGCCCTAGAGGGTTCATCAATAAGCAGAATAAATAATGAATTAAATTAGACTAATGAATTAAGTATAGATAATGAAAGAAAAAGGTTATGTGAAGAATGTCACAGTACATATAAACAGAGAATGAAGGGAACTATTAATTAATTCTAGTAAATAAAAATGATAATTTGCTGATAATTATAATAATAATTGTGATAAAAATCACATTGGATGTGATAGGTCTATCATATAGTTATAGTATATGAAATAATGAATATAATTATGCTTAATAGACTTGCATGTATCAGTATGAGATAGAGAGGCCTGTATGAAAGAAGATTTAGTAGCGATGTTGTTTGAAGTTCCGGGGGAAACCGTACGCGTCCATAAGGGGGATAGTCTCTTTAGCGAAGGAGATCCGGCGGAACATTTTTATATTGTAAAATCGGGGATTATTTCCATTAAGAAATTTGTATCTACCGGCCATGTATTGGCCTTGCGCTTAGTGAGTGAAGGGAATATCATCGGCGAGTTGCCCCTCTACGGCGATGAAGATTCTTCAGAGTATATCTTCAATGCCATTGCTAAAACTGATGCGGAAGTGTATTCCATCCGCTATGAAGTCTTGGAGCAGTATTTAGAGGCCCATCCTAAGCTGGCTATAGGTCTACTCAAGATTTTGAGTGAACATATGCGCAAGCAACATTCAAAATACCGAGACCTTATCCTCTATGGTAAGAAGGGGGCCTTTTACTCTACCTTGGTACGACTCGTTAATTCCTATGGGGTGAAGCGGGCCGATGGAATCTATATTTCCGTAGCTCTCACCAACCAAGAGCTAGCTGAGTTTTGCTCAACTTCTCGGGAATCCCTCAACCGTATGGTATCAGAGTTACGTAAGAAGGGTGTCGTTTCCTATGAAAAGCATCACTTGGTCATTCATGACATGGATTACATCATGAACGATATAAATTGTGAAGGGTGTGACAAATCTATCTGTAATATTGACTAGATTGCTATATGATAGAAATAGCAGCTGGATTTTTTAATTATAATGTTATTAAACTGGCTAATGAGTGAATTCTTTCTAAATGGGAGGAAATGACATGAGTTTATTAACTCAAAAGTTTAAGTTTTTGAGAAAAGCTGAGAAGTCTCAGTCTGGTCATCAACAAATTGAACAAGGTGGCCGTGAGTGGGAATCCTTCTATCGTGATCGCTGGTCTTATGACAAGACTGTACGTACCACACATGGTGTTAACTGTACTGGGTCCTGTTCTTGGAACGTCTATGTAAAGAACGGCATCGTCGCTTGGGAAAACCAGGCTACAGACTACCCTGCCACACCAGATGATATGCCGGATTACGAACCACGTGGTTGTGCCCGTGGATCTACCTTCTCCTGGTACCTCTACAGCCCATCTCGCGTTAAGTATCCATATATGCGCGGGGTTTTGGCTGATCTTTGGCGGAAGGCTCGTAAGGAGCATGCTACGGCTATTGAGGCTTGGAAGTCTATCGTAACGGATCCAGTTAAGCGGACATCCTATACATCTCAACGGGGTATGGGGGGCTTTGTGCGGTCTACTTGGGAAGAAGTATCCGAAGTAATCGCTGCATCTATGCTCTACACAGCACAAACCTATGGCCCAGATCGTAACTTTGGTTTCTCCGTAATTCCAGCTATGTCCCAATTGTCCTATGCAGCAGGGACTCGTTTCCTCAACCTCATGGGCGGGGTACCTTTGTCCTTCTACGACTGGTATGCTGATTTGCCTCCTGCATCGCCACAAGTGTGGGGCGAACAAACGGACTCCCCTGAGTCTGGTGACTGGTTTAATGCGGGCTATATCATCACCTGGGGTTCCAATGTTCCATTGACGCGGACTCCAGATGCGCACTTTATGAATGAAGTGCGCTACAAGGGAACCAAGGTGGTTTCTGTATCTCCTGACTATGCTGAATCCACTACTTCTGCCGATGCTTGGCTCAACGTTAAGGCCGGTACTGATGCGGCTTTGGCTATGGCCATGGGCCACGTAATCTTGAAAGAATATTATCTTGACCGCAAGGTTTCTTACTTCCAAGATTATGCTAAACAATTCACAGATATGCCATTCTTCCTCCGCGTAGAAGAGGATACACATGGTCATGTGGTACCAACCCGCTTCCTCAATGCGGCTGATTGCGGTCGCACAGAACAAGATGCTGAGTTCAAGGGCTATATCTTTGATGCCAATAGCCAATCATTGGTAACGCCAAACGGCACCATGGGTGAACGTCATGCTAACCCATCCAAGTGGAACCTTCGTCTGGAAGATTCCCAAACTGGTAATCCTATTGATCCAGTCTTGTCCGTCATGGATATGAAGGATGAGGTGGTATCGGTTCAATTACCTTACTTTGGTGAGGATAAAGAAGAGGGCTTTGTTACCCGCAATATTCCTGTCATGACCGTACAAACAACAGCGGGTCCTGTAAAAGTTACCACTGTATACGACCTAATCATGGCTCACTATGGCCTCGATCGTGGTCTCGGTGGGGAAGTGGCTACTTCCTACGAAGATGACATCGCCTACACACCAGCTTGGCAAGAAAAATTCACCGGTGTATCCCCTGCGTTAGCTATCCAAACGGCTCGTGAATTTGCCGACACAGCAGAAACTACTAAGGGCCGTTCCATGGTTATCATGGGGGCTGGCATCAACCACTGGTACCATGCGGATATCATCTACCGAGCTATCTTGAATATCATTATGTTCACCGGTACAGAAGGTAAAAACGGTGGCGGTTGGGCCCATTATGTAGGCCAAGAAAAACTTCGCCCTGCTGAAGGCTGGGGGCTCATCATGACTGCTAAGGACTGGGGGACAGCGCCACGTCTCCAAAACTCTCCATCCTTCTTCTATTTTGCGACGGAACAATTCCGGTCTGATGTGATTGACATTAACGAACGGGTATCTAAATTGGCAACGCCTCGCTATGCGCATCCAGGGGACTATAATGTCATGGCTGCACGCTTGGGTTGGTTGCCATCCTACCCAACCTTTGACCGTGGATCTCAACAATTGGTTGACGAAGCTAAGGCGCAAGGGGCTACTACAGCGGATGAAATCAACGCCTATATTGTTGAGCAATTGAAAGCTAAACAATTGAACTTCTCCGTTCAAGACCCTGGTAAAGAAGCTAACTTCCCTCGCAACCTCTTTGTATGGCGGGCCAATCTCATCGGTTCATCTTCTAAGGGCCACGAATACTTCCTTAAGTATCTCTTGGGGACTAAGAATGGTGTTATTGAAGACTCCGATGCAGCGGTTAAGCCAGAGGAAATTAAATGGCGGGACCAAGAAGTACAAGGGGGCAAGTTAGACCTCTTGATCGACTTGGACTTCCGTATGGCGTCTACGGGGCTTTATTCCGATATCGTATTACCGGCAGCGACTTGGTATGAAAAGGATGACTTGTCCTCTACGGATATGCATCCATTCCTTCATGTATTCCAACCAGCGGTTAATCCTGGTTGGGAGGCTAAGTCTGACTGGGATATCTTCCGCACCTTGGCGGAAGCGGTTTCCAAGGTGGCTAAAGAGTCCAACCTTCCTAAGTATCAAGATATCGTAGCCGTGCCTTTGCAACATGATACACGAGGTGAATTGGCTACCCCTAATGGGGAAGTCAAAGACTGGTACCATGGCGAATGTGAACCAGTGCCAGGCAAGACTATGCCTAACTTGGTTCATGTAGAACGGGACTTTACCAAGATTTATGAAAAATTCATCGGCCTAGGCCCTGGTGCTAGTAAGAAAGCTGGCGCACACGGCGCTACCTGGGATATTTCTGATGAATACGAGGCTCTTAAGGAACAAATCGGTACAATTGACCATGCTGGTTATGTATCCAATGGATGCCCATCTATTTTCACAGCTAAGCAAGCCTGTGATGCTACCTTGCGCCTATCCTCTTGCTCCAATGGTAAATTGGCTGTACGGGGCTGGGAAGCGGTGGAAAAACAAACCGGTCTCGACAACTTGCAATATATTGCAAAACCTCGTGAAGGCCAACGTTTCACCTTCGATGAATGCGTAATCCAACCGCGCAACGTTATCTCTTCTCCAACATCAACGGCTAAATCTGACAATAATCGCCGTTATTCTCCATTCAACACGTCCATTGATGACCTCTTCCCATTCCGGACTGTTACTGGTCGTCAATCCTACTATTTGGACCATGAAATGGTACGGGACTTCGGCGAAGGCTTGGCCCTCTTTAAGCCAACCTTGAATTATGCACCGGTTAAGGGGAATTATGAAGCAGAAGGGCAAAAGTCCATTAAGCTTAAATACCTCACACCGCATAACAAGTGGTCTACCCACTCCATGTACTTCGATGCCCAACAAATGCTCACCCTCTTCCGTGGTGGGCAAACCGTATGGCTCAATGAAGATGATGCAGCAGAAATCGGCGTAGCTGATAATGATTGGGTAGAAGCATATAATAAGAATGGTGTAGTTGCAGCACGGGCTGTCGTATCTCCACGGATTCCTCGTGGCATTATGTACATGCACCACGCCCAAGACCGCCATATCAATGTGCCTGGGGCACCAATTTCTAAAGAACGCGGTGGTACCCATAACGCACCAACCCATATCCATTTGAAACCGACCCATATGATCGGTGGCTATGGTCAATTATCCTATGGTTTTAACTACTATGGGCCAACCGGCAACCAACGGGATATGGTCGTAGTGGTTCGCAAGATTGAGGAGGTGGATTGGCTTGAAGATTAAGGCTCAAGTATCTATGGTGTTGAACCTAGACAAGTGTCTTGGCTGTCACCAATGCTCTGTTACATGTAAAAATACATGGACAAACCGCGAAGGTACAGAATACATGTACTTTAATAATGTCGAAACCCGTCCAGGTCTTGGTTACCCACGCAATTGGGAAGACCAAGATAAATGGAAGGGTGGCTGGCAGATTGATTCCCATGGCAAGTTAGCACTGGCTACTGGCTCTAAGGGCAAACGGCTTTTAAAGTTGTTCTACCATCCAGAACAACCTGAATTGAAGGACTACTTCGAACCGTGGACCTACGACTATGAAACCTTAATTACATCCAAACGTAAGAACCACCAACCGATTGCCCGTCCAAAATCCTTGGTAACAGGGGAAAAGATGGAAGTTACCTGGGGCCCTAACTGGGATGACGACTTGGCTGGTGGCCACCATGCCCGAACTGATCTTAACCTTAAAGGTTTAGGGGAACAGATTAAGTTTGACTATAAAGAAGTTTTCATGCGCTATTTACCTCGACTCTGTAATCATTGCTTGAATCCAGCTTGTGTTGCAGCCTGCCCATCCGGTGCTATCTATAAACGGACTGAAGATGGCGTTGTCTTGGTCAACCAAGATGTATGTCGTGGCTGGCGTCACTGTGTACCAGCTTGTCCTTACAAGAAGATTTTCTATAATTGGGAAACTAACAAGGCTGAAAAGTGCGTTTTCTGCTACCCTCGTTTAGAAAATGGTCGCCCTCAAATCTGTGCGGAAACATGTACAGGTCGTATCCGCTTCTCCGGCGTTGTCCTCTATGACATGGATCGGGTTGCAGAAATGGCGGAAACAAAGGATGATAAGGCCATCTATGACAATATGTTGGAACTCATCTTGGACCCTCATGATCCAGAAGTTATTAAGGCGGCTAAGGAAGAAGGAATCTCTCAAGCTTGGCTTGAAGCAGCTCAAAATTCTCCTATCTATAAATTGGTAAAAGAATGGAAAGTGGCCTTGCCACTCCATCCTGAATACCGCACCCTCCCTATGGTTTGGTATGTGCCACCTATGTCCCCGATCGTTCAACGAGTATCGTCTCAAGTATACTTGGCCAAGGCCGATGAAATGCGGGTGCCTTTGACCTATTTGGCGTCCCTCTTCTCCGCTGGTAATACAGAGGTAGTAGGGGATATCCTTCAAAAACTCTTGGATATGCGTATGTACATGAAGATGCGCACTCAGAATGATGGCATGGCAGTCAGCACTAATCCGCACTTGTCTGACGATGACATGTACGCTATGTATAAGCTCTTGGCCTTGGCTAAGTATAAAGACCGATTTGTCCTTCCTACCGATGTAGATGTGGATCGTGAAAAACGTCATGAAATGCAACATAACGCGGGCTTTACCTGTCCTACAGGGGGTTGTCATCAATGCTAGATAGCCAAAAAATTCTGCTTATCGTTTCCTATTTGTTACGTTATCCAGATCAGCAATGGCGGTCTGAATTCCCTAGCTGGAAGTGGGAAGCGGAAAATTCTGTACAACATCAACTCCTGCGGGAATCCTTGATTGAGTTCTTCGAATACGTAGAGGAGACAGGTCTCATAGATTTTGAAAATCAATATGTTGAATCATTTGATTTCTCTAAGAATACCACCCTTTACATGTCTACCTATGAGCTCCAAGGGAACGGGGAACAATCGGAACAATTAGTTCAGTTTTCTGCAGATTTCTTGGAAAATGGTTATGACCTTCCTCACAAGGAAACGCCTGACTATTTGCCAGCCCTCTTGGAACTCTTAGCCGCTGTTGATGAAGGTGCTATGCGCAAAATTTTTAGGCGCATCCTTCCTTACATCGAATACCTCCGTCAGGAGTTGATTAAGGCGGAATTGCCATATGCCTTGTTGTTGGATGTCGTTTTGGCTGTAGCTAACGGATTGGAGGAGAGTGCACATGACTAATTTCTTGTGGGGAGCGCTCCCATATATTGCCTTCACCTTCCTTGTGGTAGGCACACTGGTTCGGTTCTTTTACTTTGAACGCAATTGGACTACAAAATCCAGTGAATTCTTGGAAAAGAAACAACTTAGAATCGGCAATCCCTTGTTCCACTTGGGTTTGTTGATGGTTATCGGCGGTCACGTAGTGGGCGTTTTGGTGCCCAAGATTTGCACAGAATACTTTGGTATCAACGAACATATGTACCACCAAGGGGCCTTGTGGATGGGCGTACCGGCAGGTATCATCCTCCTCTTGGGCTTTATCATCTTGATGCGGCGTCGATTCACCGTATCTTATATGAAAGCTAATACGTCTACCATGGACCGTTGGCTCTATCTCTTCTTGGCCATTGCCATCGTGGCGGGCCTTGCATCCACCCTTTGGAATGCGCCAGGTCAGTTTGACTACCGGGAATCCATCGGACCTTGGTTCCGCGGTCTTCTCTATTGGAACCCTGAACCATCCCTTATGGATAATGTGCCAATTCTCTTCAAGATCCACATGGTGTCTTGGATGATTGTGGCCATCCTCTTCCCATTCACACGCTTGGTTCACTGCTTGTCCTTACCGTTCCAATATTTGACGAGGGCCAATATCGTGTATCGTCGCCGGGATCAATAAAAGGATAGAGTTTTTATTTAGGATGTTTCTGACCATAACAAGAGCTAGCCTACAGGGGTTCTCTTCTCCGAAGGGAAAATTGGCAATCTACCGGGGCTGGCTCTTTTTCTTTTCTAGAATCGATCGTATATAGTAAAATATACATGTATGTATACCTTAGCCTTTAGTTGAGATTTTTTTGTTTAGTCCAAGGAGACCTTTCACTATGCATATTCCAGAGAATTATCTTAGCCCTGAAACGTGTGCCGTCATGGCCGTTCTAGCAGCACCGGTTGTCATTGCTTGTGCCAAGAGAACTAAGAGCAAGTTATCCCCTCAAGAATTACCTCTTTTAGGTGTGGGGGCAGCAGTCTCCTTTTTGCTTATGATGTTTAACATACCCGTTCCTGGTGGTACATCTGCCCATGCTGTAGGGGGGACCCTGTTGGCAGCTCTCTTAGGACCTGAAGCAGCGGTCCTATCCGTAGCCTCGGCCCTTCTTATTCAAGCTGTCTTCTTTGGAGATGGGGGTATCTTGGCCCTAGGGGCTAATATCTTTAATATGGCTGTCCTCATGCCATTGGTAGGCTATGGCCTTTACTCTCTACTTAAGAAAGCCCTCCCCAATGTGATGGCCTTAGCCATTGGGGCCTATGCGGGTATTAATGCAGCAGCATTTATGGCGGCCATCGAATTTGGCATTCAACCTATGCTCTTCCATGATCCGGCAGGCCTGGCTCTCTATGCGCCATATCCTTTGTCCATCGCTATCCCAGCTATGATGATTCCTCATTTGACTATCGCAGGTCTTGCAGAGGTCATCTTTACTGTGGGTATCTATTCCTTCGTACATGGTAAGGATACAGAGACTATTTCCATTAAGAATAAGGTCCTTTATGGGATTATGGGTCTTTTGGTTGTTCTCTGCCCTTTAGGTCTCCTAACAGAAGCTACTGCTTGGGGCGAATGGGGGACTGATGAAATCGTCGATGTTGCTGAAGGCGGTAGTGCCTTAGGCTATGTACCACAAGGGATGGAGCAGGGATTCTCCTGGGAGAGCCCTTTGGCTGATTATGCGTTTCCTGGCATGCCAGATGTAACAGGTTATATTTTGTCCGCAGTTATTGGTATTGCCCTCTTGGTTATTGTTTATCGGGTGATTGGTAAGGTAGCTTATGCACGATAAGAATGAGAAGAGGCTGGAGGCCTTGCCCCCCTGGCTAGCAACATCGGACAAGTACATAGTGCCTAAGGATTCCGATGCCTTTCTCAATCGGTCTATCGATCATTTTTTAGGTCTTATTCAGAAGGGGCGATCTCTTGGCGGCAGCCGGACTCAATCCCAGGGACACCCTCTGTTAGCCCTGGCCCATGCTCTACTGATTTCCTTTTTAGTAGTATTGAGTAGTGAACCTAGTTTTCTCTACTTTCCCTTGGCCTGGGTCTTAATTCAGCTTTGTTTCTTGTCGAGTAGAGACTTGGTCCGCATCTTACAGGTGTCCCTCCTAGCGGCTCTCTTTAATGTCTTAGTCCTTATGCCGGCCATCCTCCTCTTAGGGGAAACCCGGTCTTCTCTTATGGTTCTCAAGGTCTTTATTACGGTGACCCAGATGCAGATCTTTGCTAGCTTAACGGCCTGGCACGATATCATCGCTTCCCTCCGTTACCTACGAGTACCGTCTATCTTTATTTTTATCCTCCACATCTCCCTCAAGTATATCTACCTGTTAGGAGAGACAGCCTTGGCCCTGCTTTACGCTTTCCGCCTGCGGGCAGTGGGACGGACCCAAGGCAAGGGGATGACCATGGGAGGAATTATGGGGACCCTTTTTATCCGGTCTCGCATGGAGGCTCAAGCCCTCTATCAGGCTATGGTCTGTCGGGCCTTTGATGGGACCTATTACAGCGGTCATAGGTCCTGGTCTCTCGCCTGGATGGATGGCCTCAAGGCTATCATTATGGTATTTCTAATCTATGTATTTTATATGGGAGGTCGCTAATGTTTTTCGCCTTAGATAAGGTGGGTTTTGCCTATGATAATGGGCAGCCTGTCTTAGAAGACCTGTCCCTAGTCATAGAAAGAGGGCAGGCAGTAGCCCTAGTGGGGGCCAATGGCTCTGGTAAAACGACTGTCCTCAATTTGCTAGCGGGTATCCACAAGGCCTCTTCGGGGCAGGTCGTCTTTAAGGATCAGGCCCTCAGTGCTGATCGTTTCAAGGATCAGGCCTATATGAAAGCCTTCCATAAGGATGTGGGTATTGTTTTTCAGCGGGCTGATAGCCAACTCTTCTGTCCTTCTGTTTACGAGGAAATTGCTTTTGGACCTCGGCAGATGGGCCTAAGTCAAGACCAGGTGGATCAACGGGTTCATGATATGGTGGCCTTATTAGGCCTAGAAGACCTTTTGGAGGCCGTTCCCTACCAACTATCAGGGGGGCAGAAAAAGCGGGTGACCCTAGCGGCTACCTTGGCCCTTAATCCAGAGGTCCTCCTTTTGGATGAACCTATGGCCGCTCTTGACCCACGAACTCAGAAGGTAGTTCTAGACCTTCTGTCTATGCTTCGTCAAGCGGGAAAGACTTTAGTAATTGCCACTCACGACCTTCATCGCCTGCCGGACATGGTAGATAGAGTTATTCTCTTTGATGAAAAGCACCGCATTGTGGCTGATGATAGGCCTCAAGTTGTTTTGCAAGAGGTAGATCTCTTGAAGGCGGTTAACCTAGTGGATGAGGACTACCATGTCCACATTCACCGCCATGGTGATGGGGAAGAATTGCATATTCACTTGTAAGTCCTATAAAAAAGACCTGTAAGCTGAGCTTACAGGTCTTTTTAGTTCTTACTTAGATAATTCCTAAGAGCTTATCTAAATGCTTGTTTTAATGATTTCCTAGTTTGACTATGCTTTTTAGGATAGATCTTAGTGGAAATCCTAAACTTGGTCAAGATTATCTTCCTCTACTAACTCTTCTTCTGCTTTCATAGGTGCTTGGAAGGCGGGAAGGAGAGGTCCATAGCTTGTGTTCGAGGAAGTTGGTTTAATTAAGAGGTAGAGGACATAAAGGGAAGTTAGGAAGTGGGCTAATTGCAAGATGACAATCAGGAAGAGGAGGTCAGGGTTTTGGCTAGCTACAGCGCCCACGAAAACTAAGATGGATGAGAAAGCCAGTGCTACAGGTAGGAGCATGTAGAAGCCCGATTTGCCTGCATCATGCAAGCGACGTACAGAGGCGGAAATAAAGGCTAAGAAGAGGATGAATAGGATGAGGGTGGCAAGTAGGAAGAGAAGGCCTACGAGGCTCAAAATGGTACCGTATTCTTGCATCATGTACATTTCGACAATTTGAGAAGAAGATAGGAGGAAAGGAGCCTTTTGGTAGATATCGATGATAGCGAGGCCTTGGACTAAGTTAGTGATAAAGCCTACTGCCATGGAGACGACTACATAGAAGAAGTAGGCTGCCCCCAAAGCCAAGGTATATTGGTGACGGCTAGTACGACCTTTGAATGTAAAGGCCTGTTTGAGAGTTACCTTGAGGTTACCCCAAAGAGTCAATTGATTTTCATCCGCTTCAGGGTTCATAGGAAGGGTCTCTACAGGCTGTTCTCCGTAGGCATTGGAACCAGGATTAGAAGGGGATAGGAACTTGTAGAGGAGGATGGCCTGGCCGATAACAGGAATCAATGAGATGAGGACCCACCAGCCCCTATTACCTATATCGTGTAAACGCCGTACGCTATAACCCAAGAGGGATAAGAAGAGGGCAATTTGTATAATGACAAAGAGGATCCCTCCTATGGCCAGAGGCCAGGTAGTTGGATTTCCAGGGCTGGATAAAAAGCCGCTAACGCCCCCACCCAAGGTTAGAATTAGGAAGGCTAGAATTTCAATACCCCAAGGCACCAAAAGGGTGGTGAGGTAAAATTCAGAACGGCTAACCCGCCCTTTAAAGCTAATAGGCTTAGCTTTGAAGCGGCCATGGGCAGAGCCTATGGTCAATTCTTGTGGATTTGCTTGTTGTGTCATGATGACTCCTTTATACAGTTACTTTATTTATATAGGTTTCTATATAGTGTAGTGAGAATGAATGGAAATGTCAATGAGACATAGAAGGTGCTTTGCTTGTGGGAGATACTGCCATATGTTAGACTGAATTATATGACTAATCTTTTAGGGAGGTAAGCTCTATGAAAACCATACACACTGATAAGGCGCCTGCTGCGGTAGGCCCATACTCTCAAGCTAAGGCTGTGGGTAACCTCGTATTCTTGTCGGGCCAAGTAGGCCTCAATCCAGCTACGGGCAAACCTGTAGAAGGGGGCATCCAAGAACAAACAGAACAGGTGATGAAGAACCTAGGTGCCGTCTTGGCTGAGGCGGGGACCGATTTTGAAGGGGTTGTGAAGACAACTTGCTTCCTAGCTAATATCGAGGACTTTGCAGCTTTCAATGAAATCTATGGTAAGTACATGACCGGGAAACCAGCCCGCTCTTGTTTTGCTGTGAAGGATCTTCCCTTGGGTCTCTTGGTAGAAGTAGAGGCTATCGCTGAAGTCAAATAGGCCGTATCCTATGAAGGAGAAGGGCTCTTAAGCAACACTTAGGAACTCTTCTTCCTAGGGTAATTGATAGATAATGAGAATGATGGTGCTGACTAGTGCCTCGATTTTTGTTATGCTTATAGAGATACCACTCCCAGACCAAGGGCATCCTTGGTCATAATTTCCCCTGGGAGTGGTATTTTGTCTAAATCAGTAAAGGAGGGCCATATGCTGGATAAAAAAATAATAGAACAGCGCTTGCTCATGCAATCTGCCGGTCTTATGGGCTTGTTGGCGGTTGCGGGGACTATTATGGGGATTATCTCTGGTTCGTCCGCCATCCTTCTGGATGGGGTGACCGCATTTATAGGGGTTATTATCAAGCTCATGATGATTGGCACCTCCAAGCTAGTAGCTAATGAAACCTCCAAGCGTTTCCAGTTTGGTTATTGGCAGTTTGAGCCTCTAGTCCTCATTATGGAAGGGTCTTTTACCCTTCTCATCGTCATCTATGCGCTAGCTTCGGGGATTACTGATCTCTTAGCAGGAGGTCGGGCTGTTAAAATTGATTTGGCCATCGCCTATGCGATATTCTTCACCGTGGCCGACTTAATTTATATCATTTATGTACGCCGCATCAACAAGCGGCTCAAGTCCAACCTGGTTAAGTTTGATAACATCTCCTGGACCATTGATGTGCGCCTAGAAGCAGCCATCCTTATTTCCTTTATCATAGCCCTTCTGCTGAAAGCATCCCCTTGGGCCACCTATGCTATTTATGTAGACCCCCTAGTCCTTATAGCCTTGTCCTTGCAGATGATGCCATCGTCCTTTAGAATCTTGATTCCATCCCTTAAGCAAATCCTGGGGGTAGCGCCCCTAGCCTACCATAATCGGATTCAGTACATTATGGATGATTTTATGAGGCGTTATCACTTCCTTGACTATGTCACCTCTGTACAGGCTTATGGCAACGTTAAGATTGTAGAAATCGACATCCTCATCGATGAAGACTTCCCCGCACAAACGGTAACGGCCTTCGATCAGATTCGCAATGAAATTGATGATGCTATTGGAGGGCATGCCAATGAAAAATGGGTTACCATTACCTTTACGGCTACGCGTAAGTGGATGGCCCGAGACTACACCTTAGACGAAGAGGAGCCGGTAGATGAGCCATAAATAGTTAGTAGCAGATTGCTAATTGCATATAGATATAAAAAAGGATGCTAAGGCATCCTTTTTTGTTGTCTTCTAGCCAAGTAAGGCCCCTGTCGAGCGGTAGATCGACAGGGGCCTTACTTGTTAATTACTAATTAAATTTTTTTTGTCTACTTGTAGACCCGAGGAACCCGTTCTGAGAAACCGCAGAAGATTTCGTAAGGGATGGTGTTAGCTAAGGCCGCAATTTCTAGGGCTGTAATGGATTCGTGTCCCTGTTGGCCTAGGAGGACTACAGGATCGCCTACAGCTACCTCTACGTCTGGTGGCACCATGACCATAAATTGGTCCATGCAGACCCGGCCCACTACGGGGCAGCGAACGCCCTTGATGAGTACAGCTCCACGGTTGGAGAGGGACCGGGGGTAGCCATCGGCGTAGCCCATAGGGATAGTGGCTACTGTGGTGGGCCCTGTGGTTACATAGGTAGACCCATAACCAATCCCCTGGCCTTTTTCCAAATGTTGCACATGAACTACCTCTGAGTGAAGGGAGAGGACCGGCTTGAGGCCTAGGCGGTTAGGTACATCCATGGATGGCATGATGCCATATTGGATGATACCAGGGCGGGCATCTGTATAGAGGGAGTCCTTGATGGCTAAGAGACCGGCGGAATTGGCAAAGGAGAAACGGTAGTTTTGGTCAGGACGAAAGGCTTTAACAGCCTCGACCATGGCTCCAAAGCTAGCCGCTTGGTCATGGGCATGGCTTTGATCGGCCGCATCAGCATTGGCCATGTGGGAGAAGAATCCGTCTACCTCAAGGTTTGAATAGGCTTCTATCTCTTCTATAAAGGCACAGGCATCCTTGGGCTGAATGCCAATCCGGTGCATGCCTGTATCGACGGCGATACAGACTGGTATGGTCATGCCATGGCGCTTGGCACACTCGTTGAGACCGTCAAAGTCAGTCGAGTCATCGACTGCGGGGATGGTGTTGGTGTCAGCAATGAGTTCGAAGGATTGAGGCCGAGTCAGGCCTAAGAGGTAGATGGGTACCATGATGCCTGCATTGCGGAGGGGTTGGGCTTCTTCTGGAATGGCTACTGCTAGGGATTCATAGCCTTCTTCTACGGCAATTCGCCCCATGATGACAGAGCCATGACCATAGCCATTAGCCTTGATGACCGCCGTAGAGGTGGACCACTCAGGTAGGGCATCTTTTATTTTTCTTAAATTTTCTCGGATAAGTTGTGTATCAATTTCTAAATAGGTTGGTCTCATGACCAGGCCTCCTAAAGCTAACTAAGGATTTGCTTCTCATAGCAATTCTGTATAGATTATACTCCTTTTAGGAGGGGAAATTAAGAATTTATTTAGGTAAATCCTAATAGGGTCTATCTTTATCTAGACTCAGCATAAGATATCTTTTGCGTACAAAGCCCCTCTAGTGTTATAGGCCTATAAATAAGAGTCATAGAGTAATTATGCAGAAATATGTGTATAAAGCTTTAATCATTAGGCCTAGATAGTTATAATAACCTAGTAATAAGTTATATATTGTGTGTAGTAAGGAGTTTCGTTATGAAAAACTTTAATTGGAAACTCTGGGCACCGCTCATTGTAGCTATCGTCGTATGGCTTATCGGTGCACCAGCAGGCTTATCCGCCGGCGCATGGATCTATGTTTCCATTTTTGCTGGTCTCGTGGTCGGCTTGATTCTCGAACCATTGCCTTCAGCCTTTATCGGCTTGATTGCCATTACTGTGGCGGTCCTCTTCCGTGTAGGACCTACGCCAGATAAGGTGACCGGTATGGTTACTTCCGCTAATGCTATTAGCTGGGGCTTGTCCGGTTTTAACAACGCCATCGTATGGTTAATCTTCGCTGCATTTATGATTGGTATCGGTTACAAGAACTCTGGTTTGGGCCAACGGATTGCCCTTTTCTTGGTAAAAAAGTTAGGCAAATCTTCTTTGGGCTTGGGCTATGCCATCGCTATTACCGATTTGATTTTGGCACCATTTATCCCATCCAACGCAGCTCGTTCTGGTGGTACTATCTATCCAATTGTTGCTAGCATCGGTCCTATGTTTGATTCCTATCCCGATAAGAATCCTCGCAAGATTGGTTCCTACCTCAACTGGGTATCACTAGCAGTAACCTGTGTATCTTCCTCTATCTTCCTTACAGGTCAAGCGCCAAACCCATTGGCTGTAGAGTTGGCTGCTAAGTCTGGGGTAGCAACGGTAGACTGGACTTCTTGGTTCTTAGCTTTCTTGCCAGTCGGTATCATCCTCTTCTTCATTACCCCAATTTTGGCTTATATCTTCTGCAAACCAGAAGTTAAGGGCTCTCCTGAAATCGCAGAATGGGCTAAGGAAGAATACGCTAAGTTGGGTGCTATGACTGGTAAAGAAATCGCCATGGCCCTTATTTCAGTAGGTGCACTTGTCCTCTGGATTGGGTCTTCCTTCTTCGGGGTCAACCCAACAACCACTGCCTTGATCGTTATCATCGCTATGGTTTTAGCTAAGGTTATCGCTTGGGCCGACTTCCTTGCTAACAAACCAGCTTGGAACGTATTGACTTGGTTCGGTACCTTGGTGCCAATGGCAGCAGGCCTTAAGAATGTAGGCTTCCTTGATTGGTTGGCTAAATCGGCTGGTGGTTCCTTGCTTTCCCTGGACCCAATGTATGCCGTATTTGGTCTTATGATCGCCTTTGCTGTTCTCCGGTATTTCTTTGCATCTGGTACGGCTTATGTAACTGCTATGACAGGTCTTTTCGCAACCCTGCTCCTGCAAGTACCTGGTATCGATGCTTCCCAAGCTATGCTCTACTTATTGCTCCCAATGGGGATTATGGGTATCTTGACACCATACGGTACAGGTCATAGCCCAATTTGGTTCGCCTCTGGCTTTACTAAATCTGCTGAATTCTGGAAACTGGGCTTCATCTTCGGCGTCATCTACATGGCTATCTTCATCGTAGTCGGTGTGCCTTGGATTAAATTTGTATTCCCATTGATTCACTAATATGCTCCTGGACTTGTGAAAGGTTTCTCAGACTTCGTGTGATACAAAAGCTCCCTCATCTAGGATGAGGGAGCTTTTTAATACCTATTAAAAAAGCACCCCTAAGGGTGCTGTTCTTTTGTATGGAGCGGGCGAAGGGAATCGAACCCTCCTCTCAAGCTTGGGAAGCTCGCATTCTACCAATGAACTACGCCCGCGTATGAAGGTATTATATCATAGGTTTAGGGCTTTGCCTAGGTGTATAATAGGGGTGTTCTTATCTGTATTAATCCTACTTAACCTTAGAGGATATGTGTATGCCTATTCGAAGCTTAACGGGTACTGCCATGCTTTTGGCTATAGCCCTAGTTGTTCAATCCTTACGTTTGATTATTCCTATACCACCACAAGTCTCTCTCTTTGTCATTGGATCCATCGTATCCACCTGTATCATTGTAGCAACCTGGCGTTTCGGCCTTAAAAGCGGTCTCGCTATCGCTTGGGTGACACCGGTAGTGGCTTATCTGCAAGGTATTATGTTGCCTATTCTGCCAGCCATCTTAGTGGTAGGGCTAGGCTCTTCACTCTATGCCTGCTGGGCCCGCTTTTGGCAGGGCAAGTCTATGATACTCATGGCCCTTTGTGCTGTACTTTCGCGGCTTGTAGTCCTTTATGGAGGCTTTAGTTGGCTCTTGTCGACCATTAATATACCCGGTCCAAAGGCCAGTCTTCTCCTATTTTCTATGGGATGGCCACAAGTAGTGACAGGGACTGCCGGGATTGTACTGGCGGCTGTCCTCATGCGTCGTATGAGGGGGTAGTCTAGTAGATAGATACTTATGAGGGCTTTATAGGGAATTGTCATAACCAGTAGATCATAGGTTAAAACTATGGACTGGTTTATAAAATTTATATGGCGAAGGAGGGGGCAGAGAAGCCTCCTCCTTTTATTTATGGCTCTAATGAGATAAAATAATTAAATAGAATAAGAGAACTAGGAATTAAATCCCTGGGATAATTGGGGAATTGAGGAGGATCTATGAAATTCAATACGCGCTGTATCCATGCTTTGGGTCCCACAGATGAAACAGGGGCGGTAACACCACCTATCCATATGTCCTCTACCTTTTCCCACCCAGGTTTAGGCCAAACTACTGGCTTTCAATACACTCGTGAATCCAATCCTACCCGAGATCACTTGGAAACCCTCATAAGCGCTCTTGAAGAAGGGGTGGATGCCTTGGCCATGTCCTCTGGTATGGCGGCTATTGATGCGGTTATGCGCCTCTTCAAACCAGGTGACCATCTCATCATAGGGGATGATTTGTATGGAGGATCTATTCGCCTCTTTAACTCCCTCTACAAGGATTGGGGCATCGACTTCACCCCTGTAGGGACTTCAGACCTTGAGGCGGTAAAAGCCGCTTTCACGGACAGAACAAAGGCCATTCTCATCGAAACGCCTACCAACCCTATGATGGAGGTAACTGATCTTAGGGCTATCTCTCAATTGGCCCATCAACAGGGAGCCCTTGTGGTGGTAGACAATACCTTTTTGTCCCCTTACTTCCAACGGCCTTTGACCTTAGGATGTGATATTGTCGTTCATTCTGGGACTAAGTTCCTAGCTGGACATAATGATGTTGTTTGCGGTTTTGTTATTTCTAAGGATCAAGAAATCGCGGAAAAACTCCGCTTTATCTTTAAGTCCGTAGGGGCTTGCTTGTCTCCTATGGATTCTTGGTTGGTTATGAGGGGGATTAAGACTCTTCCTATACGGATGGAGCGGATTGCTAAGAACGCTCAAACCCTTGCCGAATGGTTCCAAGGGCAAGACAAGGTGACTAAGGTCCTCTATCCAGGCCTGCCAGACCACCCTGGTTATGCTATTACCAAGGCGCAATGCGATGGCTTTGGGGGCATGATTTCCGTAGAAGTGGATTCGGAAGAGACCGCTAAGCACCTCCTGGAAGATGTGAAGGTCGTAACCTTTGCTGAATCCTTAGGCGGCACAGAGACACTCATCACCTATCCCATCACCCAAACTCATGCAGCCGTACCGGCTGAGGAAGCAGAACGGAAGGGGATTAACCGTTGTTTGCTCCGCATTTCTGTAGGGATTGAAGACGTGGAAGATCTCATCGCTGATTTTGAGCAAGCCTTGCATAAATAAGTTTGGATAGACCATGGGAACATGGTCTATCCTTGTATATAGCAGATTTAGATGGGGACTGATTCGCTAGTAACCCCATTTGCTGAGAAAGGATAAAGGAGTTACTATGGGCCACTATAATTTTGACCAGGTCATTGACCGCCATCATACCAAGTCTTTAAAGGTAGACTTCGCCCTCCGCCGTGGACGCCCTCAAGATGTACAACCATTCTGGGTGGCGGATATGGACTTTCCTGTAGCCGACCCTATTAAAGAGGCCCTCCACAAGGTAGTAGACCACGGTATTTGGGGCTATACGGAAACCGAAGAAGAATACATAGGCGCTATAGTTGCTTGGATGACTAAACACTATGGCTGGCCCCCTAAGGAAGAGTGGTTGATTAAAACCCCTGGGGTTGTCTTTGCCTTAGCTATGACAGTACAAGCTTTCACCAAGCCTGGGGATGGGGTTCTCATCATGCAACCCGTTTACTATCCCTTCTCCGAAGTGATTGAGGATAATGGCCGCTATATCGTCAACGTGCCCATGATTCGCGGTCAAGAGGCCTATGCTATCGATTTTGATGCCATTGAGCGACGTTTATCCAAAGGAGATATTAAGCTCTTCCTCCTCTGTAGCCCTGCTAACCCCGTAGGCCGGGTATGGACGGCGGATGAGTTGACCCGCTTGGGTGACATTTGCAACCGCTATGGAGTCCTTGTAGTGGCTGATGAAATTCATGCAGATTTCGTCTGGCCTGGACACCAACATCATACCTATCCAAGCCTAGGACCTGCTTATGCAAATAATTGTATCCTCTGTACGGCTCCATCTAAGACCTTTAATATTGCCGGCCTACAGATATCTAATATCTTTATTCCTAATGATAAGATTCGCCAGCAATTCAAGGCGGCTGTAACGGCTGCTGGCTATAGCCAAGCCAATAGTTTCGGTATCTTTGCCTGCCAAGCTGCCTATGAGCATGGGGAGGAGTGGCTAAAAGAGGTTAAGGCCTATATTTGGGAGAATATTCTCTTTACTAAGGCCTACTTAGAAGAACATTTGCCACAGCTCAAGATGTACATGCCACAAGGGACTTACTTGGTTTGGATCGATTGCTCTGCCCTGCCTATGACCGCTAAAGAACGGGAGCAATGGCTCTGGCATGATGCTAAATTATGGTTGGATTCGGGGGCTATCTTTGGTGACGATGGGGTGGACTTTGAGCGGATTAATGTAGCCTGCCCTCAGTCTGTATTAAAAGCGGGCCTAGACAGTCTACGGGATGCGGTCAATCGTTTGAAATAGGAGGGATGATATGCCTATTACGGTTGTAAAAGACCTGCCAGCGGTTCATAAGTTGGCAGAGGAAAATATCTTTGTTATGGACTCAGTTCGGGCGGAGACTCAGGCTATTCGGCCTTTGGAAATCCTCTTAGTCAACCTCATGCCCACCAAGGAGGTAACGGAAACCCAAATTCTTCGGGCCCTTTCCAATACGCCCCTTCAATTGAATATGACCCTCCTTCATACGGCCTCCCATAAGGCCACCAATACAGATGAGGAATACCTGCATACCTTTTACCGGACCTTTGACCAGGTGAAGGACAAGTTTTTCGATGGCATGATTATCACCGGCGCTCCTGTGGAACTCATGCCCTTTGAAAGCGTAGACTACTGGGATGAACTGGTGGAAATTATGGATTGGTCAGAAGACCATGTCTTCTCGACCCTCTACCTCTGCTGGGGGGCGCAGGCTGGCCTCTACCACCACTTTGGTATCGATAAGCAAGTTATGGATCACAAGCTCTTTGGCGTCTATGAGCATGAAATTTATAATATGCAACCGAATTTATTGCGGGGATTTGATGAGGTCTTTTGGATGCCTCATTCTCGTCATACCACTAACTCTTTAGCTGAGGTTAAGGCCAATCGGAATTTGGAAATTCTTGCTGGTTCTGAGGAAACGGGGGCAGCCATTGTCCGTTCTAAGGACAACAAGCATATCTTCGTCTTTGGTCATGCGGAATATGATCGGGATACCCTTAAACGGGAGTATGACCGAGATCGGTCTAGAGGCCTTGATATAGCAGTGCCAGATAACTACTATCCGGACGACAATCCATCCAATACGCCTATCGTTCGTTGGCGGTCCGTATCCACCTTGCTGTATACCAACTGGCTTAACTACTATGTGTACCAAGAAACACCGTATATTATCGAGCAAATTCAGAAGATGAAGTTCGAGCGGGATAAGAACCAAGGAGCTTATATTTAAGAAGGGAGAGGATCTTATGCCTGACCTTACTATTTACTCCTGTATTGAAATAAGTGGTCGTCGACAAGGCTACATAACTACCTATGTCACCCTTGATCATCGTGGTGGGGATGGACAGTCCCTGTCTAATCCCTCCCTAGAGGACCTGGCTAGAGCTATCGAGAAGGAGGGCCACCGACGGGTCACTCTGGCGGTAGATGAAAGTATATGGGGCGGGTTTGACCTGATGGCTTTGGTGGACCTCCTTAACCGCAGGTCCGCTTTGGATATGGGGGAAGATAGCCAAAAGCCAGAGACTAATGCAGAGGTTTCTACCTATGAATTTAACTTGCTCTTATTAGGGCTTGTAGATTATAGGTTAGAGCGGATTAATTGCTTTACTACCCTATCTCTTGAACCTGGTTCCTTTGACTTAGACTTATTAGGGCCAACCATGGAAACCTTAGGAGATGAGGATGCCCTAGCCTTTACTGTGACTAGTGATGCTGATTTAGAGGTTATCAGTGGGGTCCTTAAGAACCATCGGCCCATGTGTCCCGTTTTTTGTGTTCTAGGGAAGGACTGGTCGGGCAGCTTAGATGTCATTAAATGCCTAGATGATAATGGCCTAGAAGACCTTTGCTTACAGGTTCCCATCTCTTGTTAAGAGCGCTCGCAAATAGAATATACCTATAAGGGCAGGTTCTGGTACCTGTCCTTATTTTTTTCTTCTTTATAGCTTAAAGCTATGGTGAACCATAGAAAGTGGGTGATTGACCAGTTAAAAACCTAGTGATATAGTATGGATAACAAATCAAGTGTGAAAGATCACGAATTCGACAGTCCCATAGAAAGGAATTATATCTCATGAGCAAACAGTATAAATTCGAAACCCTTCAATTGCATGCTGGTCATACGGTGGATCCAACGGGGTCCCGGGCCGTGCCTATTTACCAAACAACTTCTTTTGTCTTTAAGGATGCAGAACAAGCGGCTGCTCGTTTTGCCTTGCAAGAACCAGGCGGGATTTATTCCCGTTTGGGCAATCCAACCAATGATGTTCTGGAAGCCCGTGTAGCTCAATTGGAAGGCGGCGCAGGCGCTGTTTCCGTAGGGTCTGGTTCTGCTGCAGTAAATTATGCTATTACTAATGTAGCAGACGCTGGTGACAACATTGTAGCAGCGTCTACCTTATATGGTGGTACTTACAATCTCTTCACAGCTACCTTGCCACGCTTTGGTATTACAACTAAGTTCGTAAATCCAGATCACTTGGAAGAATTTGAAGCGGCTATCGATGATAAGACCAAGGCAATTTATATTGAGGTTATCGGTAACCCTGGTATCAACTTGGTAGATGTTGAGGCCGTAGCTGATATTGCCCATAAGCATGGCATTATCCTTATCGTAGATAATACCTTCGCCTCTCCATACCTCTTCCGCCCATTTGAACATGGTGCTGACGTTGTTGTTCATTCTGCTACAAAGTATTTGGGTGGTCATGGCACAACTATTGCTGGCGTAGTTGTTGAATCCGGTAAATTTGACTATAAGGCTTCCGGTAGATATCCTCATTTCACAGAAGGGGATGAGCATTATAACGGTCTTGTATATGCAGATTTGCCAATTCCTTTCACAGTTAAGGTGCGGGCTCAACTCTTGCGTGATACAGGGGCTACTTTAACACCTCTCGCCGCATGGCAAATCCTTCAAGGCATTGAAACCTTGTCCTTGCGGGTTGAACGTCACGTAGAAAATGCTCGTAAAATCACGGAATTCTTGTCCAAACACCCTAAGGTAGCATGGGTTAACTATCCAGAATTGCCAGGCAATAAATACAATGACTTGGCTAAGAAATACTTCCCTAAAGGGGTGGGTGCAGTCTTTACCTTTGGCATTAAAGGCGGTAAAGAAGCAGGTGTTAAATTCGTAGATGCTTTGGAAATCTTCTCCAATTTGGCTAACGTAGCAGATGCTAAGTCCCTCGTTATCCATCCTGCATCTACAACCCATGCGCAATTGGATGAAGAAGCTCAAAAAGCAGCAGGTGTAACCCCTGATATGATCCGTCTCTCCGTGGGCCTTGAAAATATCGATGACCTTATCGATGATTTGAGCCAAGCCTTGGATAAAGCATAAAAAATAGCCTCCTCAATACAATTTAATACAACCTAAACAATAGAAGTCCCCGCTAACTCTTGTGAATAGCGGGGACTTTTTGGTGTTTGTGTAAGATGTAAAAAAGACCCAAGAAGACTTAGGATGGCTTCTTGGGTCTTTTTTTATGATTCTTATGATTCTTATGGTTCTTAGGTCTTAGGTCTGAAGACCTTTGGCTTCATAGGGAAATGAGAAGCTTTTTAATGAAGTTCCTTGAGAAGTTCTAGGAGGTAGGCATAGATTCGGTCAACAGAAGGAAGGTGAACCTTTTCTTGTGGTGTGTGGGCCCCTGTAATAGTTGGGCCGAAGGAAATCATTTGTGTGTCTGGTAAAATCCCTTTGAGGAGGCCACATTCTAGACCTGCATGGACGGCAGTTACCTCTGGTTCTGTGCCGGTGAAGGTCTTGTAGAGGGCGATAGCCTGTTGTTCAAGGTCAGAGCCCGCTTCGTATTCCCAAGCAGGATAGGAGCCTGAACGGGTAGTCTTGATGCCCAAGAGGCGGCCCAAGGTTAAGAACTTATCTTCCATAAATTCTAGACTGGTCTTGTTAGAGGACCGGAGGGAAACCAAGATGTGGAGGGCATGCTTTTCTTCCTTCACGATAGCGATGTTATCAGAGGTTTCCACTAGATTAGGGAAGGCCTTAGCCATGGAGTGAACACCATGAGGGGCTAGGATGAGGAAGGATAGGAGGGCATCTACCGTGTCTTCGATGAATACGTAGGTAGGAAGAGTAGCTGGGCTAGTATGGATAGTTAGGTCAGGGTCTTGTGGGGTGAATTCTTCCCGCAAAGCCTTTTGGTAATAGTTAATCAGGTTATCAATGGCTTGGCTGTCTTCATCCTTGATGACGATAGTGGCTTGGCACTTGCGTGGAATGGCATTATGCTTGGTGCCACCAGCGAAGTCTACTACTTGTAGGGCATATTGCTTGCGCAGTTGGGTGAGTAGGCGAGCCATGATAACATTGGCATTAGCTCTTTGTTTGTAAATTTCCATGCCTGAGTGGCCACCTAGTAGGCCTTCTACGGTAATGGTAATAGCTTTGTCGAAACGTTGACAACGACGCTCTTTGAGGGCTGGAATTTCAAAGTCAATGTGAGAACCACCAGCACAGGACACGATGAATTCGCCTTCTACTTCCGTATCGATATTGATAAGATAGTGGCCAGAAACATCGCCGGCTTTTAGGTTGATAGCACCATCCATACCCACTTCTTCATTGGTGGTAAAGAGGGCCGTCATAGGGCCATGGGCTACTTGGTCGGAATCTAGAATGGCTAAGGCCATGGCTACACCTATACCGTTATCGGCGCCCAAGGTGGTTTCATTAGCATGCATCCATTCGCCATCTACAATGCATTCAATAGGGTCCGTGAGGAAGTCGTGCTTTGCATCATGAGATTTTTCTCCTACCATGTCGATGTGACCTTGGAGGATGACGGATGGTTTGGCTTCGTAGCCAGGGCTCGCTGGTTTTTGGATGATGACATTCCAAGCCTCATCTTGCTTAACAGCCAAGTTACGTTTTTTTGCGAAGTCGGCAATCCAGTTGGATACCGCTTCTTCATGACCGGAAGTGCGTGGAATTTGATTCATGGCCTTGAAGAATTCAAAGACCTTGTCTGCCTTGATTTGATTCATACTTTCACCTCATTAAATGAACGATTCTACCTATATTGTAACGCAAATAGAAAATTTCTTATATAATAGAGGTATTGAAATTGATAAGGAGACAAGCATGAATGAATATATAGTATTAATTGGGACGGGTGGCACCATTGCCGGCCAAGGATCTTCTGAGACGGATCTTACGGGCTATACCCCAGGTCTTCTGAGCTTGGAAGATATCTTAGCAGATGTACCTCAAGCGCAGGAGTATGGGCCCTTTCTCTATGAGCAATTTTCCAACATAGAAAGTTCTGATATTAGGGAGAATGACTGGGTAGCCTTGGCACAGCTGGTCCAAGCCTATGTGGACAGGGAGGATGTGGCAGGTCTCGTCATTACCCACGGAACGGATTCCATGGAGGAAACAGCTTATTTTCTTAACTTGGTTATCGATACGGATAAACCCATTGTGCTCACAGGATCCATGCGTCCTGCTGGCGCCTTGTCCGCTGACGGCCCTTTACATCTTTTGCAAGCTCTTCAATTAGCCCGGACGGAACGGGCTTGGGGGCAAGGGGTCTTGGTAGCCCTCAATGGGTATATCGATGGGGCCCGGGACGTGACTAAGCAAAACACAACAGATGTTGCCACCTTTGGAAACCCTACCTTTGGTCATTTGGGAATTATCCAAGATGGGCAAGCCCATCTCTACTATGCGCCAACCCGAATGCATACAGAATTTTCCAATTTTAAGGTGAGTAATCTAGTTCGTTATGCGGCTAGCCACGAGCCCACATCACCAACTAATTCCCTGCCATCGGTAGCCATCTTGACGTGCTATGCAGGTATTGAAGGGACCCTTGTGGATGCGGTTTTGGCGACTCAGCCAGACGGTCTTATCCTAGTGGGCCTAGGGCATGGCACAATTCCAAAGCAGGTCATAGAAAAGACATCTAATTTGGATATTCCTGTGGTACGGGCCTCCCGGACGGGCTCTGGTCTGGTATCGGCCCTAGAAAGCGACAAGGAACGAGGCTACTTGGTTAGCGATACCCTACAACCACAAAAGGCTCGTATCCTCCTTATGCTCTGCCTGGCTAAGGGCTATGATAGAGATCAAATTCGACAAGCATTCAAAGATTATTAAGCGATACTTTTAAAACAGCTTGTTTATACGTGCTTAGATAACTGTAAAGTAGTTAGAAAATTATTGATAGGAGAATGATTTATGGGGTTTTTTGATGCCTTACAGGCTTCCGTTTGGAAGGGGCAGTTTTGGGCTGACAAAGTTAACGAATGGCTCAAAGGGCATTTGGCGGATATTGTATTAGCCGTACTCATGTTCATTGTGGGCTGGTTTATCCTCAAGTTTATCGGATCTTCCTTGTCCAAATTCTTGGTGAGGAGAAAGTATCAAACGACAGCCACCAATTTTATCTTAAAGTCCGTTCATATTTTTCTCCTGGTTTCCCTGGTTATGCTCTGCTTGGAGCAGGCGGGGTTACCAACCTCTAACTTTATTGCTGCCTTTGGGGCCTTCGGTATCGCAGTTGGCTTAGCCTTGCAAAACAACATGTCCAACTTTGCTTCTGGCGTTTTGATCCTCCTCATGCAGCCACTACAGGTGAGGGACTGGGTGAGAATTAACGATAAGGAGGGGAGTGTACAGCGGATTAACTTCATGTATACGGAAATCCTAACTGCTGATCGGCGGACGGTCTTTATTCCTAACTCTTTAGTGACATCCCAGGCGGTGGTTAATTTCTCCCATGAAGATACGCGTCTGATTGAATTGTACTTTGACATCGGCTATAACAATGACCATCATAAGGCTATTGATGTCCTGAAGGATGTCTTTAAAAAAGAAAAGTTCATCATCAATCCAGAGAGGACGGAAATTGGTATTTCTGAATTTGCGGAAAATTCAGTCCGAATCAAGGCTCTACCTATGGTGAAATGGTCTAATTTTGGTCCCGCAAAGTATTCTATTCTTTCTCATGTAAAAGATGCCTTTGATGCGAATGGTATTGATATCCCATATCCACAACGGGTTGTTTATGTAAAGAAGGAGGATGCGCATGGCCTTAACTCATAAGATAATCCTGTGGGCTATCTTGGGCCTTGCGACCTTAGGGATTAGTCCAGCATGGGCAGCGACTATTGATGGGGAAGCAGATGCAGACCCTATTGTCGTGGTGAAGGAAGCCGGTAAGGCTTCTAATCAGCTCCCTATGGAGGCTATCCTTGCCGAACTTCCTAAGGCACCTAGCTTGATGCCTGACTTGCGGGAGACCCCCTTGCAGGTAGAAGGAACAATTGATACCCGGCCTAAACCGCAAGTACCTACCACCATTGCCGGCGCAGCCTGCCTCATCAATGGTGACACTAATGAAATCTATTTTGAAAAGAACGGCACCCAGTGGATGCATCCGGCCTCTACCACCAAGGTGGTAACCCTTTTAACGGCCCTCCGCCTTCATGGAAGTCGCCTGGATGAATTGGCCTCTATCTCTCCCTATGCGGCTTCTATGGAGCCTTCCATCTTGGGCGTCCATCCTGGCGACCAAATTACTAAGCAAGCCAACTTAGAGGGAATGATGGTGGTCTCTGGCAATGATGCGGCCGTGGTAGCGGCAGAAAATACATCCGGGTCTGTAGCTGCGTTTGCCCAAGAGATGAATAAAACGGCCCTTATGGCAGGGGCTACTAGCTCTAACTTCCTCAACCCTAATGGGTTAACTCAAATGGGTCATCATTCCACGGCACGGGATTTGGCTAAAATAGCTGCCTATGGCATGCGGATTCCTATGTTCCGTGATTTTGTAGGGGACGATTACTACGAAGTACCTTGGCAAAATCGGCCTCATGAAACAGAGCGGACCACCAATCTCTTTATTCGCAACAAGTACCCTGGGGCTAATGGCCTCAAGACAGGGTATACGGAAGCGGCTGGCGATTGTTTAATCGCCTCTGCTACCCGGGATGGGCATACCATGATTGTGGTCCTCCTCAATGATGATGACCGATGGGAGGATGCTCCTAAATTCTTGGATTATGGCTTTGCTATGGCGAGGAATAGTGATGGAAACTAAAGAATATTCATTTTTTGCCTTCCTTCATCGCATGAAATACATCGAGCGATGGGGGCTTATGCGCAATACAGAAACTGAAAATATACAGGAACACAGCCTTGAAGTTGCTATGATAGCCCATAATTTGGCTACTATGCGCAATACTTACTTTGGAGGTTCTATAGATCCTAATGAGGTAGCTGTTATGGCCATGTTCCATGAGGTGTCAGAAATCTTTACGGGTGATATGCCAACGCCCATTAAGTACTTTACCCCCAGCCTTCGGTCCCTCTATGGAGAGGTGGAAGAACTGGCTCAGGAAAAGATGCTGGCTACCTTGCCAGAAGAGCTCCGCCAGGCCTACCGTCCCTTTATTACGGAAGCGGAAAAATCCGAATTATGGCCCCTGGTGAAAGCGGCGGATACTATGTCTGCCTATATGAAGGCCCTCTACGAGGTCCATGCAGGGAATGAAGAATTTAGGGTGGCTAGGGATTCTATTCGAGCCAAATTGGAAGCCCTCCACATGCCGGAAGTGGATAAATTCTTGGAGGACTATGTGCCTGCCTTGACCAAGTCCCTAGATCAACTTAATTATTACGACATAAAAAAATAAGTGGTCCCCAGGCCAGTTCATATTAGGAAAAGCCTTGCTAGGATTAGTAAGGCTGTTCAAGTGCTAAAAAAGGCCCTGCATTGCAGGGCCTTTTTGTTGTAGTCTTTAAGCTTGGCTGGAGCAATCCGACCATAAGGCCTTATAGACTAGTATTATTGGGAATCCATCTTTCCCTCTTGGAGGGGCAGTATTTCTTCCTCCTTGACCATTAGATCCTTATAGCTTCCGTCAACATAGGTTTGGTTGCGGAGAAGAATCTTTTTTCCACGCCAGGAAAAGGCTCGGTCCCCATAGGTGGCCTTGAAGATCCGATTGGTCATAGACTCAAGGGGCGCCGGATCCAAATAGGGTTCAATGGTCTGAAATTCAGGGATGGGGGTATCCGCTAGACCTCGGTTGTGGGGACAGACCTCTTGGCAACGGTCACAACCAAAGAGTAAGGGCGATTTACTTATAATTTGAATTTCTTTCTCTGTTAGGTCTCCCTTCTTTTGAGTCAGATAGGATTTGCAGGTCTTGTAATCAAATGTGCCCTGACCTATGGATTGGCCTAGACAGGCCTTTATACAGGCATCACATCCCAAACAGGAGGAAGAATCGGGTTGGTCTGGCTCGATGGAAAGAGAGGTCATAATGGTACCGATGACCACATAAGACCCCCAGGTAGGATTGATGAAGCAGTTGTTTCTTCCGTAAAAACCCAAGCCAGCTAGGTAGGCTATATAGCGGTCTGATAGGGGGGATGTGTCACAGTGGATTTCATATTCTGCGTCAGGATAAGTCTCTTTTAGCTTATCGATAAAACGTCTCAAATAGTCCGCCATGACTAGGTGATAGTCCTTGGCCCAGGTGTATCTTGATAGGTTACAAAGGCCTTCGTATGCTTTATAATAAGGGAGAAGACATACAATGGCTGATTGTGGATGTATGAGGTTTGTCGCGTGGAGGCGATCCTCTATGTGGGCTGCCGTAAATGGGCAGGGATCTTCTTCATAGAGAAAGTCTCGCGCTTCGGTAGGCAACGGCCATGGGGCTATGCCCACAGCAGGGATATTCAGTTCCTTAGCGTATCGGTGAATTAGCTCTTTTATCATGTTTGTATTATACCATCGAGAGGTTCTAGATGTTACTCTTTAATAATTTGTTGCGCCCTACAAGCTTGGAGGAAGCCTACCAAATGGCTATCAAACATAAGTTTGCGCCCTTATTGGCAGGGACCTGTTGGACTCGCTTAGGCCGACGTATCCATCCCTTTGCTATAGACTTGTCAACGTTGGGACTCGATTATATACGCCAGGAAGATAGCGAAATTGTCATTGGTGCCATGGCTACCCAAGCGGCTGTTGAGAAGAATCCCAACTTACAAGCCCTTTGCGGTGGTGTTTTGCCAAAGGCCGTTCATGAGATCCTAGGCGTTCAGTTCCGCAATATGGCCACTATGGGCGGGTCTGTAGCAGCGAAGTTCGGTTTTTCTGACATCATTCCAACCCTATTGGCCCTCCATGCAGATGTTATTTTGGTTCAAGGTGGCCGCATGACACTGGAAGACTATGTAAATAATTATAAGGCGCGAGATATTTTGGTGGAAATTCGCATTCCCCATCAAGAGGTGCCAATTGCTATAGAAGCCCTACGGATTTCTCGCGGTGACTTCCCCCTATTGACGGGAGCGGTAGCCCGTCATGGACACAACTATGAAGTCTATATCGGAACCCGTCCAGGCCCAGCTGTTTTGGCAAGTAAGGCTTCGGCCCTTTTGACTCAAGAAGGGGCTGAGGCTGCTAAGAAGGCAGGGGACTTAGTGGCAGAAGAGTTAGTTTTTCAAAGCAATTCCCATGCATCCGGCCACTACCGGGCCAGCATGGCCAGCAATATGGTTCAGCGATTAGTGAAGGAGGTAGCCCAATGGAAGTGACCTTGTCCATCAATGGCCAGAAGACCATTGTAAATGCACCAGAAGATCAGATGCTCCTAGAAACTCTGCGCAAGTTGGGTTATTTTTCTGTACGTTGCGGTTGTGATACCACTAACTGTGGCCTTTGTACAGTCTGGGTGGATGGTGAAATTACCTTATCCTGTGCATATCCTACCTTCCGAGCTCCAGGGCATGAGATTACGACACTCGAAGGGTTACGAGAAGAGGCAGACCTCTTGGCGGATTGTTTGGCCTCTGAAGGGGCTGACCAATGCGGCTTTTGCACAACGGGTATGATGATGTCTGCCATCGCCCTTAAACGGACTAACCCTCAAGCCTCTGACGAAGAAATCCGCGAATACTTAATTGGTAACCTCTGCCGTTGTACAGGCTACCAGTCTCAATTGCGGGGGGTCCGCAAATTTTTACAAGGAGGTAAGGCATGAAGCACGTTGGTCAATCCTACGACAAGGTAGACTCCAAGGCGATACTGTCTGGTAAGGCCGCTTATACGGCGGATTTTCTTCCTCCTAATGCCCTTGTCATAAAGGTATTACGCAGTCCCCACGCAATGGCGGAAATCTTGGATATCGATACGTCTGCAGCCCTTAAGGTGCCAGGGGTGGAAGCGGTATTTACCTATAAGGATGTACCTAAAACTCGCTTTACCTTGGCGGGGCAATCCTATCCAGAACCATCCCAATATGATGCCCTTATCTTGGATAAGTGGGTTCGCTATGTAGGTGATGAAGTAGCCTTAGTGGTGGCTAAGGATGAAAAAACAGCCCTGCGGGCCATGCCTCTAATCAAGGTGACCTATGATGTGAAGGAACCAGTTCTGGATTTGCGCACGGCTATGGACCACCCTACAGTAGTCCACCCAGAACCAGAAGAAGAAGTGGTCTTTAATGTTCCCTTCAAGCACGACTTAAAGCGCAATATTGCAGTCTCCTATGATAAAACTGTAGGTGATATAGAAGGGTCTCTAGCTAAGTGTAAATACACGGTAGAAGGAGAGTATTTTGACCAAGCTACCGTTCAATCTGCTATGGAATCCTTCCGGTCCTTCTGTTATATTGATCATTTAGACCGTTTAGTGATTACCTCGTCTACGCAGATTGTATTTCATGTGCGCCGTCATATAGCCCGGGCCTTGGGTATTCCATCCTCCAAGATCAGGGTTATCAAACCTCGTATTGGTGGGGGCTTTGGATCCAAGCAAACCGCATGTACAGAGCTTATGAATGCCTTTGTTACATGGAAATTGGGTAAGCCATCAGCCATTATATATGATCGACATGAGGCTAATGGATGCTCTACAACTCGCCATGCACGCTTGTGGAATATTCGACTTGGTGCTGACGAAGAAGGCTATATTCGCGTTATCGATATGCATGGACTGACTGATGCAGGGGCTCATGCGACCCATGCCTTTACGACGACGACTGCAGGGGAACACAAGTCGGTACCCCTCTATAACAAAAACTGGGCTGTTCGCTATGGGTCTGATTGCCTCTACACTAATCATTCTCCAGGTGGCGCCTTCCGTGGCTATGGGGCTACGGAGGCCTTGTGGCCACTCGAGTGCGCCGTATCCCGCCTGGCTCATGAAATGGGTTGGGATGAAATAGAATTGCGGGATAAAAACCTCATTCAAACTGGTGAGCATTCCTTGGTCTTCGAAGAAGAGGAACGGATGAATGCAGGGACTTATAAGGAGTCTTTAGCTAGAGTTAGGGCCATGTCCGATTGGGACAACCGTCCCAAATCATGGGACATCGATGGCCGTTGGCGCGGTGGCCTTGGCGTAGCCCTAGCCCTACAAGGGTCTGGCGTTGCTAACGTAGATGTGGCATCAGTGGAAATCCGTCTTGGTGATGATGGTTGCTATACCCTTTATACAGGGTCTTCTGATATGGGGATGGGGGCTAATACAGTACTCAGTCAAATGGCCTGTGAAGTCTTGGGCTGTCCTTTTGAAGATATGAATGTCTATGAATCAGATACGGATGTAGTACCCTTTGACCCAGGTTCTTACGCTTCTTCTACAACCTATGTAACAGGTACGGCAGCCAAACTGGCGGCAGAGGACCTTCGCAAGAAGATTATTGCTGCTTTTGCTAGCTTCTTTGGGGTCAAGGAAGACCAAGTGGTTTTCGATGGTCTTGTGGGTTCCACTCTAGATGGCACACAAAGCATGACCATTAAGGAAATGGCGCCTAAATTAGTCTTAGGTACAAGCTGTAATCAATTGTCCGGCTTTGCCACTTGGGGGTCTGATATATCGCCGTCTCCTTTTATGGCTACCGTAGCCGAGGTAAAGGTAGATACGCAAACAGGGCGTGTTGTGCCAGTTAGAACATATAATGTAGTGGACTGTGGCAAGGTTATCAACCCGAAACTGGCAAAGGTACAGGTTGAAGGGGGCGTTACCCAAGCCATCGGTATGGCTCTCTATGAAGATGTTCGCTATGGTAAGACAGGCGTTTTAGAGACGAATAACTTTATGACCTATAAGGTCCCTACACGACAAGATAATGGTCATATAGTGACTGAATTTGTTGAATCTAATGAACCATCCGGTGCCTTTGGTGTTAAATCCATTGGGGAAATTGTTATTAACACTGCGAGTCCAGCTATTCATAATGCCATCTTAAATGCGGTTGGTGCCGATGTAAGAACGCTGCCGATGACACCAGAGAAGGTGTATATGGCCATGGATGATCAATATAAAAAGTGAGGTGTTAAAAGCTAGACAATCATTCTTGTCTAGCTTTTGCCCTATATGAGGTAAGACCTATGACACAGGTAACAAGCTATTGGCAAAATTTAGTTAAGCCAGGGGTAACAGCTTTGGTTGGTGCAGGTGGAAAAACGACTATCTTAACCAAGCTCGTAGAATATGGCCTCTTTAAGGGTCAAGCTACCTTGGTAACCACCACAACTAAACTCTATGGGACGCAGGTAGAACAATGGAACCCTTACTATGGAACTGATTTTGAAGGGGGTCAAGCCTATGCTAAAGATCGCCTTCATGCAGGTAAGGCGGCGGCTTGGTTCTCGGCTCTAGAAGGGGGCAAGGCCCAAGCCTTATCCACCGATACGATTACTCATATGGCAACCCTCAATCCAGATTGGCAAATTTTAGTAGAAGCAGATGGGGCTAAGGAAAAATGGCTCAAAGCGCCTAAAAAACAAGAACCAATCATTCCTAAATGCACTAGCCGTACCATTGGGGTCATCAACTTAGCTATGTTAGGTCAAGCTTTAGACCATGACCATGTGCACAATCTAGAAGAAGTTTTAGCTATTTTAGGTCAAGAAGAAGGGGCTCTTATGACACCAGCTCTTATGGCCAAGTTAATCCTTCATCCTCATGGCCTCTTCCAATACTCCGCTGGGGAAAAGGTCCTCTTCTGCACAGGTTATGACGTAGCTGACTCGGTCTCAGTCCATGACCTTGTTGGCCTCCTGGGAGACTCCTTCATAGAATCCATCATTTTAGCGGAAGGGTATAAGGTATCTTGCCAAATTAAGAAGGTAATCCAATGTCGCTAGGACTCGTTCTTCTCATGGCGGGGACTTCTTCGCGTATGGGGTGTGATAAAAGGAAGTTGCCTTGGCAAGGTTCTATTTTGGGACAGGTAGTCCTAGACCTTTGGCAGGAGGCCCTACCTGAATGTAATAAGATTCTTGTTTTGCCAGAGGAGGACCTACTAGCAACCCATGCCCTTAGTTTGGGCTATCGATTGGTTTATAACAATCGCCCACAAGAGGGCCAGGCATCCTCTATCCGCTTGGGACTAGTTAGTCTCCTAGAAGAGCAAGTTACAGATCTAGAGGGAATAATCTTTTCTGTGGGTGACCAACCGCTCCTAGATGTGGATACTATACGATGCCTTATAGGGGCTTTTAAAGAGGCCTATGTAAAGGATGACAAAGTTATCCTTAGGCCCTCTTATGAACCAGACGGACAAGGGGGTAATCCCGTTATATTTTCTGCCCAGTGGGCAGGAACATTAGCCAGTTTAAGGGGTGATCAAGGGGGGCGAACTCTCCTTGAAGGAGCTGGCAAGAATCACCTAGTCTCTGTAAGCATTCCCACCTATCATGGCTGGTCTCGTGGTTTTGATGTAGATACGCCAGAGGCGTATGAAAAGGTATATAGAGTATGGGGACAAGAAAACCATTAGTCTTGGTGCGCGGCGGTGGTGACATCGCATCGGGTACCATATATCGATTGAAAAGGGCTGGCTATCCACTTATGGTTAGTGAAATTGCTATCCCTACCATGATTCGCCGTTCGGTTTGCTACGGCAATGCGGTTCATACGGGCCAAATGGATTTAGAACATAGACAGGCTTATTATGTGCCTCTGAAGGAGGCCTTAGCCATGGCCTACACAAGGGATGTTCCGGTGGTGACAGCGGACTACGAAAAAATTTTGAAAGAATTTACCCCCCATATCGTGGTGGATGCTATCTTGGCCAAGCGTAATCTAGGGACCAATTCCGATGATGCAGACTTAGTGATTGGCTTGGGACCGGGCTTTTCAGCAGGTCATGATGTGGATGTGGTCATCGAAACCATGCGGGGTCATAGCTTAGGGCGTTGCATTTATGAAGGCCCGGCCCTAGCCAATACGGGTGTTCCAGGCAATGTAGGAGGCTATACGCATGAGCGGGTTATACATGCCCCTTGTGCCGGCCTCTTTAAGGCAATCTGCCGCATCGGCGATCGTGTTGAAGCTGGCCAAACCGTAGGCTATGTAGATGATCAGCCCATTAAAGCTAACATTGATGGCATCTTGCGGGGAATTTTGACATCCGGTCTCATGGTGACAGAGGGTTTTAAATTAGCCGATGTGGATGCGCGTTGCCAAGAATTCCATTGCTATACCATATCCGATAAGGCCTTGGCTATAGCGGGCGGTGTGATGGAAGCTATATCTGCCTGGGAAGTGGAGAACTGGAAAGGCTGTTAAGGTAGGAGATACGTATGACCATTTATGATGTAATGAAAGAGGTGCTCAGTCAAGCACAGTCAGCTCTTATAGTAACCGCGGTATCAGGGCCTAGTCTGGGGGCGAAGACCCTTTACCGAGAAGACGGTCAGATACTCTATGGGCCAGCCATCGAAGGCTTTAATCCCAATGGTGCTAAGGTTAACCAATTATTGACTCTAGGTGAAACAGAATACTTTGTAGAGGCCGTGGAAAAAGACCCATCCGTTCTCGTTTTAGGGGCTGGCCATGTGAGTCGGGCTATCACGGACCTCTTGCTCTTTATTGGCTGTAAGGTGACGGTCTTAGACGATCGTCCTGAATACTTGGTGCCAGAATTCTTTGATGATCGAGTCAACCGCGTATGTCTGCCTATGGATCAGTTCAAAGACAAGCTCCCCCTCCACGAATATAATGGTTTTATCATCGTTACTAGGGCTCATGAGTACGATAATATCTGCCTTTCTCAATTGCGTGACCAATTGCCAACCTACATGGGGGTTATGGGGAGCCAAAAGCGAATCCACTTTGCCTTTGAAGTGTTAGAGGCAGAGGGGTGGACACCGGAGGAATTGGCTCAAGTCTACGCTCCTATTGGCCTAGCTATCGGAGCTCAAACGCCAGAGGAAATCGCTCTTTCAATCGTAGCCGAATATTTAGCGGTAACACGAGGTAAGAAGGGTGGTCATTTAGCTGCTAACCGTAAGGAGAGAAATCAAACTAATGAACCGAGAATTTGTTGAGTACTTACAGGCCCGCCCTGATGAAAAATTGGCAGTCGCTACTATTTTACAGACTCGTGGGTCTACACCTCGCAAGGCGGGCGTATCTATGATAGTCTATCCCGATGGATCTATTTATGGGACTATTGGTGGAGGCCGAGCGGAAAATGAAATTCGCTTATCCGCTGTAGAGGCCCTTAAAGGGGGACTAGCTAATCGCCGCATAACCGTCCGCCTAGATGATGATGCGGCGGTTAAGGAAGGTATGGTGTGTGGTGGCATCATGGATGTGTGGATTGAAACACATCGTGCTTAGATTGTTTTACACCCTAATCTGAATGGGGTAAAATAAATAATTATAGTTTTATGATACCCTCTGTACTTACTGGAGATACGTGATGATATTCAACATACAAGCCCTAGTACAGACCTTCCGTTGGCAGGATATTGTGGATATCCTCATCGTTTGGATCTTGCTCTACTATGTATATAAACAATTGAAGGATACGCGGGCCGTTAACTTGGTTAAGGGCCTTATTGTGCTGGCTATTATTAACTTTCTTAGCCATACCTTTAACTTTTATACGGTCAACTGGATCTTACAACAGGCCATGACCGTCCTCTTGTTCGCTTTGCCGGTGGTATTTCAACCGGAATTGCGAAGGGCCTTAGATAAGTTAGGGCAAACTCGCCTCCTACAAAAGTCTCAAAATGTAGATGATGAACTTATGGACCGGGTCATCAATGAAATTATGGCTGCTGCTAAGCACATGTCTCGGCAGAAAATTGGGGCTCTTATTGTCTTCGAACGGATGAGTCCCCTACAAGATATTATTGATACGGGCGTAAAAATCGATGCCCAAGTATCAACTCAGTTGATTCGTAATATTTTCATTCCCAATACACCGCTTCATGATGGGGCCATGATTATTCGCAATGGTCGTATTATGGCAGCTTCTTGTCTTTTGCCGCTGTCGGAAAATAGGAACGTCAGCCAAGAGTTGGGTACCCGTCACCGGGCGGCTATCGGCATGACGGAACAAACTGATGCGGTTGTCCTAGTTGTGTCTGAAGAAACGGGGGCCATCTCGTATACCTATGGTGGTCATATTTACCGCAATATTCCACAAGATCAATTGAAGGAAACCTTGCGGGCCTTCATGGCTAGACCACGACAAAATATTACCTCTATCTTTAAGTGGGGAGGGAATAAATAATGGCTTGGATGCACATTATACGAAAAAATAAAATGGCTAAGATTTTGGCCCTCCTCGGTGCTGTTCTCATGTGGTTCTTCGTAGTACGGGAACAAAATCCTATGACTGAAGTATCTTACACTATCGCCGTGCAACAGCAAAACCTCAATCCCCAATATGTAGTAGAAGGGGTACCTAAGCAGGTCCGTATTACCCTACGGGGACCAAGGGATACGATGGTTACCTTGCGGCCTGAGTTCCTCAAGGCCAACCTAGACCTGTCGGGTGTTACCCCAGGGTCTAACAATGTGAAAGTCACCTTTACCCCTCCTGCAGGAGTGACCGTGGTAGATATGAAACCAGATGATATTACGGTTGTGGTGGACGAGTACTTTGAAAAAGATATGCCTGTAGAAATCAACCCTAAAGGCAAATTGCCAAGTGATGTGGCCCTTAAGTCTCTCAAAATTGTCCCTAACCAAGTGAAGGTGTCCGGACCTAAGGCTTTGGTGGATTCCGTAGCCCATGTCTTCCTCAAGGTAGACCTGGATAATCAGGCTAAAAACTTTACCGCCCAAGGTAAGTTGGTAGCTGTGGATAACCAAGGACAAGTGGTAGATGTAACGCTAACACCAGGGCAAGCACAAGCTCAATATGAGTTGGACCGTATTCGTACGGAAAAGGCCATCTCCTTGAATGCTACTACTAAGGGCAGTCCAGCCACGGGTTATGTCATTCGGTCCATTACGGTAAAGCCGACACAAGTAACCGTGACGGGCAAGGAAGAGGCCCTCAAGGATCTCACATCCCTATCCTTGGAACCAATTGATGTATCCGGTGCCTCCTCCAATGTGGAAGGGGCCTATAACCTAGATGTACCAGATGGGATTACTACGGAAACCCATACGGTTAATGTATCTGTTGAAATTGTTAAGCAATAGGAGCTCATTTTGATTCGGATAATAAATTTGCGGGTCGCCGTTACTAAAGAGGCGACACTTCAGCAAATTGTGGAAAAACGCTATCCAGCCCTCCGGGGTCATATAGAAAAAATCCACCTAGTTCGCCGGGCTGTGGATGCCCGCAAGAAACCGGATATCGTCTTTGTGTATACCCTCCTCTTAGAAGTGGCCAATGAGAAGGCTATCTTAACTAAGTACAAGAAGGATAGTAACCTGTCTCACATTCAACCAGAAGCGCCAGAAGCCATCGTACATGGTCAGCAAGAACTAGACCATAGGCCGGTGGTTATGGGCTTTGGACCGGCGGGTCTCATGGCGGCCTATTACTTAGCTCGAGAGGGCTATAAGCCCTTGGTTCTTGAGCGGGGCCAAGATGTAGATCAACGGGCTTTAGATGTGGAAGGGTTTTGGAAGACGGGTTCTTTTAAGGCTGAATCTAACGTACAGTTTGGGGAAGGCGGTGCTGGCACCTTTTCAGATGGTAAGTTGACCACCCGGGTGACGCACCCTCGGCTCCACGAAATTTCTTCGTATTTTGTGAAGCATGGAGCGCCGGAAGAAATCCTTTATAAGCATAAGCCTCATGTAGGTACGGATATTTTGCGCGATATGGTTAAGTCCATGCGTCAGCAAATCATAGAGTGGGGCGGGGAGGTCCGCTTTGGTGCTAAAGTGACGGACTTTGTGGTAGAAGATGGTCAGCTTAGGGGCGTTGAAGTAAATGGTTCTGAGACAATAGCTTGTTCCCTTGTCCTTGCGGGGATCGGTCATTCTGCACGTGATACCTATGAGATGATGCATAAACGCCGGGTTCAAATGGAGGCTAAGCCCTTTGCCATTGGCGTTCGTATAGAACATGATCAAGGTTTGATCAATCATGCCCAGTACGGAATGGAAGCTAATGACTTGGGTCTGGGCGCGGCTGATTATACCCTTAAATTCCACCATAAGGAAAGCGGTCGAGCGGCCTATAGCTTTTGCATGTGTCCAGGGGGCCAGGTAGTGGCATCCGCTTCGGAAGAGGGCGGCGTTGTAACCAATGGCATGTCGCTCTATGCCCGTGATTCTGGTCTCGCTAATTCGGCTATCGTGGTTAGCGTAGGGCCAGATGATTTCGGCCATGGACCCCTTGATGGTGTGGCTTTTCAACGGGAGTGGGAGCGTAAGGCCTTTGTTCTTGGCGGTAAGAACTATGGAGCTCCCATTCAAACCGTAGGTGATTTCCTGGGACGAACCCATAATACGGCGCAAGTTTTAGAAAAGGCCGCCTCTAATCATTTTGGTAGGGCCTATTCCTATGGACCCGCAGTGGTGCCTTGTGACCTTCACAACTGCTTGCCCGACTTTGTGGCTAAGGTTTTGGAGGAAGCTATTCCTTATTGGGGGCGGCGTATTGCTGGATTTGATGGCGATCAAGTTTGCATGACCGGCGTAGAAACCCGGACATCGGCCCCTCTTCGCATAGGGCGGGATGCAGGGCGTATGTCACCTAGTCTGCGAGGGCTCTATCCGATTGGCGAGGGGGCTGGCTATGCAGGTGGTATTATGTCTGCGGCCCTAGATGGAGCAGAAACGGCTATTATGATGATGGCTAACTATAAGTCTTATACTGATTAACTATATCTCTTTATATAGGCCCCTTGGGGCTAGGAGGACTATTACATGGCTAGATTGTTTGGTACTGATGGCGTTCGTGGCGTGGTCAATGATTTCTTGACACCAGAGTTGGCCTACCATATGGGTCGGGCTGCGGCTACTTATTTTGGCAGACAAAAGGACCACCCATCCTTCCTAATCGGTCGCGATACGCGGATCTCCGGCGGTATGCTTGAAGCGTCCTTGGCGTCTGGCATCTGTGCAGCGGGTGGCAATGTCATCTTGGCTGGCGTCATCCCTACACCAGGTGTGGCTTACTTGGTCCGTCACTTTGGGGTCGATGCAGGCGTCGTTATTTCCGCCTCCCATAATCCATATCCTGATAACGGGATCAAGTTCTTTGATGGCCAAGGCTTCAAGCTCCCTGATGCGGTAGAGGATGAAATTGAAGGCTATGTGCACGACTCTGCCAATAATAACTTGGAACGCCCTACAGGTGCTGGCTTGGGAACCATTGAATACAATGGCAACATGGCTCACTACTATGCAGAGTTTTTGGAAAAAACGGTAGATAACCGCTTCGAAGGTATCACTATTGTCTATGATGGGGCTAATGGCGCTGCTTCTGCGGTCGGTCCAGAAGTATTAAAAGCCTTGGGAGCTCATGTAATCCCTATTCACATTGATCCGAATGGAACTAACATCAACGATAATTGTGGGTCTACCCATTTGGAATCCCTGCAAGCAGCAGTTATTAAGTACAAGGCGGATTTAGGTATCGCCAATGATGGTGATGCGGATCGTTGTCTCTTGGTGGATGAAGAGGGCCAAGTCTTGGATGGTGACCAAATTATGCTCCTCTGCGGCCTCAAGTTGAAAGAGGAAGGTAAGTTGGCCAAGAATACCATCGTGGGTACGGTTATGTCCAACATTGGCTTCCATAAGGCGGCTCATGAGTTGGGGATGGAAACCGTATCTACTGCTGTCGGTGACCGCTACGTCTTGGAACGCATGCGGGCTGATGGCTATGTTATCGGCGGAGAACAATCGGGCCATGTTATCTTCTTGGAACATAACTCCACTGGTGATGGTCTTTTGACGGCCATTCAAGTGGTATCCCTCATGAAAAAGAAGGGTCAATCCCTATCTCAATTGGCTAAGATCATGACCAAGTATCCACAAGTATTGGTTAATGTTCGGGTAGCTACAAAGACTGGTTGGGATGACAATGATCTTATTCGGGCAGCGATAGCTTCTGCTGAGGTTGAGTTGGGTGAAGACGGTCGTATGTTGGTACGGGCCTCTGGGACCGAGCCCCTCATCCGGGTTATGGCGGAAGGGCCTGATATGGAACAATTAGAACAAATTTGCCAAGAAGTGGCTGAAGTAGTTGGCCATGAACAAGGCTTAGCTAAGTAGGTTCGTCTTACTTGGTTGCTATCGGGTAAAGCAAGCCCCCCCTAAGTGGCGGGTCCTTGCTTTACCCGTCTTTACTTTCAGAGGATAGAACAGGTATAATATAGATTAGTCAAATTTGACTGAGTGACTGCAATTTAAATTCCTTAGGGAATAGCGCAAGAGCCTCTTAGGAGGTCGACGAGGAGAAGGGTTGTCGAACTATCAGCGGATGCCCTTCCGGCTGTCCAGGTCGTTATAAGAAGTACAAAGATTTCTGGTAACAGAGATGACAAAGATTTCTTAGTGGATAGAGAGGCCCTTTGTGGGGCATCCCTACAGTCATTATCATGAATGTGTTTTCTCATGACAATGGAGGAAAAATGTATGTGCGGTATCGTAGGTTATATCGGTTTTAATGAGGCGTCCAACTTCTTGCTGGACGGCATGTCTAAGTTGGAATATCGCGGTTATGACTCCGCGGGTATTGCTATTTTAGGACCAGAGGGTGCCATTAAGGTACAGAAGAAGGTTGGCCGCCTGGCTAATTTAGCAGCTATTGTAAAAGAAGATCCAAATCCAGGCCATATAGGGATTGGTCATACTCGCTGGGCAACCCATGGTAGACCATCTGATATGAACTCCCATCCACACTGCTCTGAAGATATGAAGTTCGCCGTTGTTCACAATGGTATTATCGAAAACTTCATGCCTTTGAAAGAAGAGCTAATTGCTAAGGGCTATCACTTCAAATCGGAAACGGATACAGAAGTTGTAGCTCATCTTATGTCTGATATGTATGATGGTGACTTTGAAGGTACTGTACGCCGCATGTTAGACCGCATCCAAGGGGCTTATGCCTTGGAAATTATGTGTGCTGATGCACCGGATAAAATCATCTGCACCAAGAAGGAAAATCCTTTGGTTATCGGTCTTGGTAAAGGCGAAAACTTCGTCGCTTCCGACATTCCTGCTATTATCAATTACACCCGGGATACCTATATCCTTGCAGACAATGAGGTAGCGATTGTCACCGCTGACAGCGTTACCATTACAGATCGGGCTGGTAATTCTATCGATAAGGATGTATTCCATGTTACCTGGAATGCAGAAGCAGCGGAAAAGGGCGGTTATGAGCACTTCATGCTCAAGGAAATCCACGATCAACCTAAGGCTGTTCGCGATACTTTCGGCACCCATATTGCAGAAAATGAAAAATCTGTGGTCTTTGATGAGTTGAACTGGACTCCTGACATGGTGGCTGGCTTCAATAAAATTCTCATCGTCGCTTGTGGTACGGCCTACCATGCAGGCTTGGTAACAAAGAATTATATTGAGCAATTGGCTCGCATCCCTGTGAGTGTGGAAATTGCTTCTGAATATCGTTACTCCAATCCTTTGACTGATGAAAAGACCTTGTGTATTGTCATCTCTCAATCTGGGGAAACTTCTGATACCTTGGCAGCCCTTAAGGAAGCTAAACGCTTGGGTGCTAAGTCCTTGGCCATCACCAATGTGGTGGACTCTTCCATTGCCCGTGAAGCAGATCATGTAGTGTATACTTGGGCTGGACCAGAGATTTCCGTAGCTTCTACTAAGGCTTACACAACGCAATTGGTGGCGGGTCTTCTCTTCGCTATGTACTTGGGCCAATTAAATGGTAAGATGGACCTCGACCTAGCTCATGAAATTTTGAACCAAGTTCATCAATTGCCAGAACTCATCCATACCATCTTTGAAGTGGATGAAGATATGAAGGCCTTTGCTAAAAACTATGGTTTCAAGGAAGATGCTTTCTTCTTGGGGCGCTCTATCGACTATGCAGTAGCGCTTGAAGGGGCTTTGAAATTGAAGGAAATTTCCTACATTCACGCCGAAGCTTATGCTGCTGGGGAATTAAAACACGGTACCTTGGCTTTGATTGAAAAAGGGGTTCCTGTTATCGCCTTAGCTACCCAAGAGGATGTTTACGAAAAAATGATTTCCAACATTCGCGAGGTAAAGGCGCGGGAGGCTTTGGTTATTGGCATTGCCTTAGAGGGCGACACAGAAATGGCTAAGCACGTAGACCATACCATCTATATCCCACGAGCTAACAAGTTTGTAGCGCCAATTTTAGCTGTTGTTCCGCTCCAACTGTTAGCATACTATGCGGCCATCACACGAGGTGCTGACGTAGATAAACCTCGTAACCTTGCTAAATCCGTAACAGTAGAATAATTTAGGTGCACGGACCTTATACCTCTAGTAGGTCTGAGGCCGTGCATTTTAATTTGTAGAGGAGGCCATCATGGCAGTTATTTTTTCTGGTATCCAACCAAGTGGGGAACTGACTCTTGGAAATTACCTCGGCGCTTTGCGCAATTTCTTGACCTTCCAAGAGGAACACGAATGCTATTATTGTATCGTTAACCAACATGCTATCACGGTGCCACAAGACCCTAAGGAGCTACACCATAATATCCGGTCTTTGGCAGCCCTTTATTTGGCGGTTGGTTTGGATCCACAAAAAGCGACCCTCTTCGTCCAATCAGAAGTGCCTGAGCACCAACAATTGGGGTGGGTCATGCAATCTATTTCCTATGTAGGGGAATTGGAACGGATGACCCAATACAAGGATAAGTCCCAAAAGCAGGGGGAATCCATCCCAACAGCCCTCTTGACCTATCCGCCATTGATGGCTGCAGATATTCTTCTTTATGGGACTAACTGGGTACCTGTAGGGGATGATCAAAAACAACATTTGGAATTGACCCGTAACCTAGCTCAACGCTTTAATGGCCGATTTGGGGAAACCTTTGTCATTCCAGACATCAAGATTGCTGCCGGTGGGGCTCGCATTATGAGTCTACAGGAGCCAACCAAGAAGATGTCCAAGTCCGATGACAACCAAAACGCGACTATCCGCCTCTTGGATGATCCTAAGACCATTGAGAAGAAATTAAAACGAGCTGTAACGGATTCTGACAATGAGGTTCGCTACGATAAGGAAAATAAACCAGGTATCTCTAACCTCATGGACATCCGCCGAGCTATTACAGGTGAGTCTTACGAAACTATTGAAGCCTTATACCAAGGTAAGGGTTATGGTGCCTTTAAGGGTGATATTGCTCAATTGGTAGTGGATACATTGACTCCAATTCAAGAACGTTATAAGGAACTCATTAATAGCCCTGAATTGGATGCCATTTTAGATGCCGGTGCCGCTAAGGCTCATGCTAAAGCAGCTGCTATGTACGCTAAGGTGGAAAAGGCTATGGGCCTTAACCGCAAATAATAGGTGAACTATGGACCAACATTTTAAGGATTGGATAGAAGATTGTGGCGGTGGGCGGATTGAACGTGTAATCCACAGCCAACCTTTGGTGGTTTGGGCTCTGCGCTTACTCTTTGTAGCCTTGGGGGCTTGGGCCTTTTGGCACAGCCAACATGCTGATTCGGCTACGGAGCGGTCTATCGACTACTTGATTTTGGTCTTTGCCGTTTGGCGGGCTGCTCACCAGGGTAAAGTTCAAGCGGTTCTCTGTGGTCGAGGTATGGTCTTTCGACGCAAACCTCTAAATTTACAGGAAGCCCTTAAGTCCCAAGTGGATACAGAGCTCCTCTATACCTTTGTGGAGTACCGCTACATCTTAGGGTTTACGCCTGATTTTAAGTCCGTTACCCTTATGCCAGCCAATGGGACGGCGGATAATTTGGTGGTCATGGCCATCGATTTCGACTTCGTCACCTATGCCGATAAAATGAAAGTTTTGGAACGTATTTCGTCCAGTAAAGAGGGGACAGGCTCCTAGGCCTGTCCCTTTTTATATAGGGTCTGAAATAGTTAAATTTAAAAAAAATAAAAATTTTTATAAAAATACTTTACAACTTTATCAGACTAAAGTATTATAAGACCATAACAATTGCAAAAAATAAAAATAGGAAAGAGATTAGAAAGAGAAAGACAGGGTGTTCTTTATGAAATTCAGAAATTTACTCCTCGCAGGCTTAGCCATTGTTTCTGTAGTAGCCTTTACTGGCTGTGGCCAAAAGGCAGATAATACAGAAGTTCCGAAAAAGGTTGTTGTTGGTCTTGATGACTCCTTCCCACCAATGGGCTTTAGAGATGAACAAAATAATATTGTAGGTTTTGATATTGATGTAGCTAAAGAAGTGGCTAAGCGGTCTGGTATTGAAATCGAGTTTAAGCCTATCGATTGGTCCTCTAAGGAAGCGGAATTGAAGGGTAAGAAAATCGATGCCCTCTGGAATGGCCTGACTATCACAGAGGATCGTAAAAAGAATATCCTCTTCTCTGACCCTTACATGGATGATAAGGAATTGATCGTAACCCGTGCGGATGATAATTCCATTACTAGTAAGGAATCTTTGGCTGGTAAGACAGTCGGCGTGCAAACAGCTTCTTCTGGGGAAGCTTACTTGAAAGCTGATCCAGCTAGCAAGGCTATAAAGGAAGTAAAAACCTACGATGATTTCGTAGCTGCTTTCAATGACCTAGAATTAGGCCGTATCGATGCCGTTATTGCTGATGGTGTAGTGGCTCGTTATACCTTGACTAAAAAAGCAGGCCTTAAGATTGTAGAAGGTCCTGACTTTGGTGCTGATATCTTTGCCGTAGGGTTCCGCAAGGAAGATACAGCCTTGAAGAATAAGATTGACCAAGTCCTCATCGAAATGAAGAAGGACGGCACTATGGATAAAATCGCTCAAAAGTGGTTTGGTACAGCGGCTGATCTCGATAAATCTGATGTTAAATAGTCTTAAGAAAGATTTGTCTGTAAGCTAGTAAAGACCATAGAGGAGGGGGCCTAGCCCCCTCCTTTAATGTCTTATGGTAAGTAGGTTATAATAGGAGAAGTTGATTAGTCGCCCCTACGCGACAGGTATAGATTGGAGTAAAGTATGGATTATTTAACGCAGATTACACCGGTTATCGCATCCGGTTTACAGGTAACCATTTCACTTTTCTTGGTGGTTTTGGTTTTGTCCATCCCAGGGGGGATTCTATTAGCGCTCTTGCGACTCTCTGGTATTTCCCTTCTCAACCGGATTGTAGGCTTCTTCGTCTACATCATGCGCGGCACACCGCTCATGCTCCAAATCCTCTTTATCTACTATGCATTGCCAATTATGACAGATGGGGCCATTCAGTTTGATGATGCTACGGCAGCGATTGTTTCCTTTGTTTTGAACTATTCGGCCTACCTTTGTGAGGTCTTCCGTGGGGGGATCCAATCCATTCCGCGAGGCCAATACGAAGGCGCTAAGGTTTTAGGCTTCTCCTATGTACAAACCATGCGCAAGATTATCTTGCCACAAATGGTTAAACGGGTTCTCCCTCCTTTGGCTAATGAAACCATTAACCTCTTGAAAGACACCTCCTTAGTGTATATTTTGGCCATGAACGATATCCTCCGTATTACTCGGTCGATTGTACAACGGGATTTTGATATTTCTGCTTTTGTAGTAGCTGGTATCTTCTACTTGCTTATGACATTTGTATTAACTAATATCTTCGACCGTATTGAAAAACGGTTAGCAGTCTACGAAGGATAGGGTGGCATCATGCAATTTATTGAAATGAATCACATTGAAAAGGAATTTAATGGCCAAGTGGTCCTTAAAGACGTGTCCCTTAAGATGAATAAGGGTGAAGTGGTGGCCATTATCGGTCCGTCTGGGTCTGGTAAGTCCACATTCCTCCGTTGCCTGGGTCAATTGGAGACTATTAACCGTGGCACCATCATCGTAGATGGTGATATCTTAGCCAAGACAGAGGGGAGCGGGCAGGCCGTATATGCGGATAAGGCGACAGCTCAAAAAATTCTCCTCCGCATGGGTATGGTCTTCCAGTCCTTTAATCTATTTCCACATATGACTGTTTTGGATAACATCATGGTGGCGCCTAAGATGGTTAAGGGAATGAAGGAAGCGGAAATCTTACCTATAGCAGAAGAACTCCTAAAAAAGGTGGGATTATGGGATAAGCGAGACATGTATCCAGGCCGTTTATCGGGCGGCCAACAACAACGGGTAGCCATTGCTCGAGCGCTAGCTATGAACCCAGAGGTCATGCTTTTTGATGAGCCAACATCTGCCTTAGACCCTGAACTGACAGGGGAAGTACTCCGTACCATTCGTCAGTTGGCAGATGAAAAGATGACCATGATTATCGTGACCCATGAAATGAATTTTGCCAAAGAGGTAGCTGACCGGGTCATCTTCATGGCCGATGGTGTCATCCAAGAAGAGGGTCGTCCATCAGACCTCTTTAACAATCCTAAAAACCCACGGACTCGGGCCTTCTTAGATAATATGTTATAGGAGTTTCTATGAAGAAGTTAGCATTTACGGCTCTCCTGACTGCTTCTTTGGGAATGACAGTCATAGTAGGAGCGCAACAAGCCTATCCCACACAAGACTCAAAGGGGGTAGGGAAAGGGGCCTTTTTGACTAGTCAGGCTTCAAATGGTAAACAGTCATCCATTTTGGGCGATGTATCCTCAGAAACTCTGGCTAATATGATGCGCCCTAACCCGGCGGCTATTATTCCTGTAGCCACAGAGGTTAAGGATCCAGAAGCGGGCTATCGCATCATGATTCCTTGGCGGCTCTTAGATGCGGTTCGCGTTGATACAGCAGTACCTACGGAATCGGGCCATATATTAGGCTATTCCTTTAACCTAGAGGGAACAGATGATGGTATGTATGGGTTGTCTGTCACCAAGAGGGATAATCAGCCTGCTAAAGGCATCTCTCAAAAGCGGTGGAATACGACTTGGTATGACCAACCTGTTAAGGGGATGACTAATGACAAATACATGGCCGTATGGAAAAAGCATTCTCAAATCTTTGACCATAACGATGTAGAAGGGGGCCTCTTGGATGTTAAGGGAGCTCAATCGGCACGGTGGTCTGTGATTACTCCTAAAGAGGGCAAGCAAAGCCTCTTTGAGGCGGAGTATATCATGAAGGCGGACCCTACCCACCGCTATACCTTAACAGTAACCTATCCTAAGACCCATAAGGGGAAAATGGAAGAGGAAATTAGGTCTACCCTTTTGCCATCCTTTGGGCTTGTGCCTAAGGTGGTAGATACATCCACTTTAGATTATGATGTTGTGGACACGGGAGTCCGTTTCCTTCGTCCTAAGGACTTTACTATGGATGAATCTGTCTATGATCATTTATCCTATAGGAAGGGTCCTATCCATTTGGATGTATCCACCTTACCTGCTAATAATGGGGGCCTCCTCAAGGGTTATCCGACCCTTCCAGGCAAGCAAACTCTGGCTAATGCTTATATTAAGTCCATCCGCGCCATTCCGGATAGCGATGTGGTTCACTGTGAAGCTTTCATCGAGGGCCATGAAGTGGGCTACTTAATCAATGGTTATTCCGGTCAAGAGGCCTTTACTACTTATTTGGTTTTGACTGATGATAATCGGTTGGCTGTGGCTAAGCTGACCGCACCGCGAGGAACCAACCTTTTGGCAGATGACTTAAAGGCTATCGTAAAAGGCCTTAAGGTGGATGCTTTTAGGGATACAGCCGTTGCTACTTATGTACTCTAGCAGTCCTTGCCAGAATACTATATATAGTGGCTGATAAAGGCTAACACATGGTATGTATCTATCTTAGCTAGCAAGTTTTCTAAGGGACTCTATAAGAAAATATCATGGACTAGTGGGGACTTGAGGTATTGCAAATTAGCGGATAAAGTTGTAACCTAAAAGTATATTTACAAGATAGTTTGTGATTCTTGTAAAATGTGTCCAGTATAGAGGAAATATGGGCTTTTATCTAGAATTATATAGATGAGATAGAAAAGCACATATACTATAGGAGGTTCTGATTATGGTACAATACAAAACAATTGTAGTTCCTGTTGATGGTTCTGAAAATGCCAAACGGGCTTTGGAACATGCCCTCTCCGTTGCTGACCGTAACGAAGCACAATTGATTGTGGTTCATGTTGCAAACATCGTATCCGCTATTTCCAATTTTGACCAAACTCCTATTTCCGGTGGTTATGTATCCGAACAAATCGCTGAAGACATGGAAGAAAACGGTAAACAAATCCTCGATGATATCGTAAAAGAAATTCCATCTGGGGTTAAAGAAGTTAAATCCGTATTTGAAGTTGGATCTCCTGGTCCTGCATTGTTGGCAGTTGCTAAAAAATACGATGCTGATTTAATCGTTATGGGTTCCCGTGGCCTTGGCCCATTGAAAGGCTTGTTCATGGGTTCTGTATCTAGCTACGTAACAAGTCACTCTACTTGCCCTGTATTGATTGTAAAATAAGACGATTATTGAAGAGGCTTTGCCTATGCAAAGCCTCTTTTTTACCGAAGGAGACCTCATGGACCAAGATATGACAACACAACAACTGGCTGAGTTGTTTAAAATCATGGGTGACCCCACTCGTCTACGTATTATCCGACTTCTTCTGAAGGGTGATATGTGTGTATCTCACCTAGCAGAAGCTATGGCTATGGGTCAGTCAGCCATTTCCCACCAACTCAGGGTCCTGCGGACTGCTAACCTAGTGACCTACCGTAAGGAAGGGAAGACTGCTTACTACCGTCTGGCTGATGATCATATTAAGATTCTCTTAGATACGGGACTTGAGCATGTGACCGAATAGAAGAATAAGGAAAAAGAGTCGCTTAGCATCTAAATTAGATAGATGATAAGCGACTCTTTTTTATAGATTGCCAACAAGCTCACTGTTAGGATGGATTGATTATTACAAGGGAAAGAGTTGGTAGGCCATCATGACGAAAATCGGCATGGTAATGGCCGATAGGATGGTGGTGGACATGATAACCTGAGTAGTATATTCAGGGTTATTGCGCATTTCCATAGCGATAAGCCCCATGTTAACCGCTGAAGGGGTGGCGTACATGATAATTAGAACCTGGGAGGCAATGGCATCCAAAGGCCCATAGATAAAGGCTAATAGCTGAATCATAAGTAAGGCTAAGAGGGGGCCTATGATAATGCGGAGGAAGGCGGTAACCATCACATCTTTGTGAAAGAAGTTGAGGGAGGTTCGGTTGATTTGTAGGCCTAGGGCTACCATAGCGATGGGGACAAAGGCGCTACCGAAGATGGTCAAGGGTTTGAAAATGAATGTCTGAGTTAGGTCGATAGGGACTAGAAACTTAAAAATTAGAGCCAGGGGTAGCACATATATCATAGGCATATGAAAGACGATGGAGATGGCGTCTCGCGTAGAAAGTCGACCGGACCCCGCCTGGTAGAACCCGAAGGTGTTAGAGAAGGTGGTCTGTACTAAGAGGACTGTAATAGCTGCTGAAATGGCTTCCTTTAGATAGGGCGTTTGCCCATTGAAAATAAAAGGAGCGTTAGAATAAATAAAGATCGATAAGGCAACCCCTATATTACCAGCATTTGTAAACATCACAAGGTTGCGTTGGGCCGCATTCTTCATGGCATCGTAGCCCTGTAAGAGGCCGATCAAGCGGGTCATGATGTAGTTGAGGAGAACGATGAGGATAGCGGCCGCTACAATTTCTAAGCTGGCTAGATTGATTTTGGCCTCATAGATCTCTGTAAAGACAAAAGAGGGGAGGAAGATAAAGAAGTTAAGCTTAGATAGTGTCTTGATATCTAGATTGAATTTTTGATCGATTATATAGCCACCCATGGCTAGTATTGCTAAGGGGACCATAGAGGTCATAAAGATATGGGTAATAAGTTCTAAGGGATTCATACGTTCTCCTTTATATAGCTTAGTTATACTGCTATGGTAACTTAATTATAAACCTATGACAATTAATACCTGTGAGTTTCATGAATGTGCAATAAAAATCACGAAATTAATCATATTCATTTGTTATAATGATAAAAGCAATTTATTCATCTAATTTTTATGAGGAGAAAATAGATGAAAAGAGTATTAAAAATTTTCTCCTTTGTCTTTTTGATTGTTGCCATGGCACTCTTTGCAGGCTGTGGAACGAGCCAACAAGATTCCCATGAGACCATTACTATTCAAGCTGCAGCTAGCCTCAAGGAGTCTATGGATGAAATCGCAGGCAACTTTAAAAAGACCAAAGGTCTGTCTGACGATCAATTGGTGATCAACTACGCTGGGTCTGGTACCTTGCGTCAACAAATTGAAGGCGGGGCACCAGCGAACCTCTTCATTTCTGCGGACGAAAAGAATATGAAGTTATTACAAGACAAAAATCTTGTATCTGATGTAAAACCTTTGGTTAAGAATGAATTGGTATTGATTGTACCTGCTGGGCATGCACCGGTGAGCATGGAAAATAGTAAGGAACAAGGTCGTATCGTAATCGGCAATATCGATACTGTACCAGCTGGTCGCTATGCACAACAAGCTTTACAAAAGGCTAACTTGTGGGATCAAGTACAGGGGCAACTCGTGTTTGCTAAGGACGTACGAGCTGTATTAGCTTATATCAGTCAAGGAGCGGGAGATGTAGGCTTTGTTTATAAAACCGATGCCATTGCAGGCGGTGATAAATTGCAAATTACTGATAGAACAGGTGATGATAGTCACGATCCAATCGTATATCCTGTAGGTATTATTAGTAAGAATGACAGCAAGTTGACTCGTGAATTCTACGACTACTTGATGAGCCAAGATGCACAAGCGATTTTGGAAGCACATGGTTTTGTTTCTGCAGCAAAATAATCATAAGTAATGTGTAAAGGGCCTCAGGGCCCTTTACCTATATGAGGAGGTTTCATGAGCCCATTTGTCTTATCCATTTATGTAGCATCCATGGCCCTTGTTTTGGTCATTGTAGCAGGGATCGCGTGGAATTATATCATGCACCGCTATCATTGGCGGGGCTTAGCTGTAATTGATGCGCTCCTCACCTTGCCACTAGTGTTACCACCTGTAGTTATTGGCTTTGTCTTGCTCTTGGTTTTTACACCGGGCTATAGTTTTGGCGCCTGGTTAGAGGCCCATGGTATTCGAATTGTCTTCTCAACACTGGGAGCTATTGTGGCATCCGCTGTCGTAGCCTTTCCCTTATTTTACCAGTCCTTACGGGCTGCCTTAGAGTCTGTAGACGGGAATATGGAAGATGTTGCTAGAACTCTAGGGGCATCTGAATGGCGCATCTTTTGGACCATTTCTTTGCCGTTAGCCTGGAGGGGGCTTTTGTCTGGAGCCATCCTGTCTTTCTGTCGAGCTACTGGTGAGTTTGGCGCTACCATCCTAATCGCAGGCAATATTCCTGGTATGACGCGGACTATGCCTTTAGCTATATACACCTATGCAGAAGCAGGACATTATATGCAGGCCTTTGAACTGGTTGCTTATATTTGTCTGCTAACATTAGCACTTTTATTTTCTATCCGTATGTTAACCCAGCAAAGCATGATAGGGTCTAGAAGGAGGTAGTCCTGTGATTGAATTTTCTATAACTGTCAAGCGGTCTCATTTTACCGTATCGGCGCAAGGTCAATTGGATCAGGGGATAACCGTCTTAACGGGGTCATCTGGATCTGGCAAGTCCACATTGATCAAAGCATTGGCTGGCTTGGCCCCAGTGGAAAGTGGATTTATTCGTTGTGATAATGCAGATTGGGTTCGTGTAGATAGGCATCTATTTATACAGCCTCAAGGCCGTCAAGTTGGCTATATGCCACAGGGGAATATAGTTTTTCCTCACATGACGGTGGAAGCTAATATCACCTATTCCAAACGAGGAGATCAAGCTCTTTTGGAAAATCTACTCTTGTCCTTGGGCATTGAGAAATATAGGAAGCAACGGGTATCTAGCTTGTCTGGTGGGGAACAGCAACGGGTAGCCTTGGCTAGGGCCCTCTATGCTAAGCCCAAGCTCCTCCTCTTAGATGAACCTTTGTCGAATTTAGATTGGGATCTCAAGTTAAAGCTACAAACAGACTTGCAGACTATTATTAAACAATGGGCAATCCCTTGTCTCTGGGTAACCCATGACCCAGAAGAAGCGGCCCGCGTTGCAGATCATCACTGGACCTGTGAAGAGGGACAATTGACCAAGCTTAAGTGAGTATGGTTATAAAAGTGTAATCTGAATATAAAAAGACACCTGCTCATAGATGAGCGGGTGTCTTTTTATATCCCTGATGGGGGAGGGGATAGGTCCCTATATTTTTAACCTTAGATTAGATCAAAGGTTTTTCTTCGCGGAAGCGTTCGAAGAATGCACGTGGATGAGCACATACAGGGCAAACTTGAGGAGCTTCAGTACCTACGTGGATGTAGCCACAGTTAGCGCAAATCCATGCAACAGGTTCACCAGATTTGAAAGCGATTTCGTCTTTGATTTCAGCAGCCAATTGTCTGTAACGTTGTTCATGGCGAGCTTCGATTTTACCAACTTGTTCCAATAGGTAAGCAATTTTTGTGAAGCCTTCTTCTTTAGCTACTGCAGCGAAGGAAGGATACATTTCGGTTTGTTCGTAGTTTTCACCAGCTGCTGCATCTTCCAAGTTCAAGAACATGTCAGTTGGCACTTCGCCACCATGCAAGTTTTTGAACCACAATTTAGCGTGGGCCATTTCGTTGCGAGCTGTTTCTTCGAAGTATGCAGCCAATTTGTTGTAACCAGCTTTTTTAGCTGCTGCAGCGTAGTAAGAATATTTTTGGAATGCTTGAGATTCGCCAGCAAATGCTGCAGCGAGGTTTTGTTCTGTTTTGGAGCCTTTAAGTTCTGCCATTTTGATTTCTCCTATAGTAAATTACAATAAATACTTATAAACCTAATCAATAGAGGGTACTTACCCAAATCTTGTTTAGGAATGATTCTAACGAAGAATCATTGTTGATTACATTATAAGTCAGCATTTTGAGAAAATCAAGAGGGGCATATAGAAAAATTTAAATTTTTCTATAAATCCTTACAAAACCAGTAAAATGGCGACTCTTTAGAACTAGAATTTAATTGGTTTACAAATATTAAAGCATTTATTGTAACTAAATGAGAAATGTTATTGATAACAAAAATAGATGCCTTGATGAACTAGATGAGAGTGGATTAGAGACCCTTGAGGAATCTATGTATTGGAGGTCTAGGCCTTATATAGGTCCTATATAGTATAATTATTATATATATAAAGGAGGTTTCCATGACATTTGTTAAATATAAGGTGGGCGACATAGTGCGCATGAAGAAAAAGCATCCTTGTGGGGCAGATACTATGGAAGTTAAGCGGATTGGGACAGACTTTATGGTGGTTTGTACAGGTTGTGGTCATCAGGTCCTCATGGCCCGTCCTAAGTTTGAAAAAGCTGCTAAGTCCATTGTGTCTCGCCTAACAGAGGAAGGGGAGGACGATGGTAAAGTTAACAGACTATGTGACTAGTGGAGGTTGTGCCTGCAAGATAGGGCCTCATATTTTAGCTAAGGTCTTACAGGGGGTTCGTCCGGTTACCAACCATCATGTATTAGCTGATATGACCGGTGCTGATGATGCGGGAGTTTACCAGCTTTCAGAGGACCTTGCCCTAGTACAGACCCTGGACTTTTTTACGCCCTTAGTCAATGATCCTAGCCTCTTCGGTAAGATTGCAGCTGCTAATGCCTTGTCTGATGTGTACGCTATGGGTGGACAACCATTGACGGCCATGAATATCGTAGGTTTTCCGGTGCCCCTAGTGGAAGCGGGGGTTCTTACAGAAGTTCTCAATGGGGCGGCTAGCATGGTGGAAGAGGCCGGTGCGGTTATAGTAGGTGGTCATTCTATTGAAAATAAGGAACCTATTTTCGGAATGTCCGTAACAGGCCGGGTTAATCCAAAAAAAATCTGGAAGAATAAGGGCGCCCAAGAGGGGGATGTACTGGTCCTCACCAAGCCAATAGGGACGGGAATTATGAATAACGCCCTCAAGGCAGACCTTTTCCAAAGAGGGACAGATCAAGCTGTAGCCTCTATGTCTACCCTTAATAAAGGGGCGGCTCAGGTGGCCCAGGACTTTGATATCCATGCTTGTACAGATGTGACTGGTTTCTCCCTCATGGGCCATGCAGTGGAAATGGCTTCGGCTTCAGGGGTGACCTTTCATATGAAAGCCTTTGACTTGCCCCTTTTCGACCAAGTCCTTGAGGCGGCTCAAATGGGTCTAGTGCCAGCAGCCTCTTATGGTAACCGCAAGGCTATTGTGGACCTCCAACTAGATCCTCACTTAGATCCTGTATGGATGGATATCCTCTTCGACCCACAAACATCAGGAGGACTTCTCTTTGCTTTGCCTAGCGACCAAGGGGTGGCCTTGGTCGCAGCCTTAGAAGAGGCACATACACCGGCTGCTAGCCTAATAGGATCGGTAGAGGCCTTTTCCGGATTATCCCTCCGGGTAACAGGATAGGATGATTTTGAGGTCTAAGTAGGCCTAAGTGAAGAGGCCATGTTTTAATAAGAGAAGGAGCTAATCATGCCTGAAAAAAATATAACTATAGATGTCCGTGGCAGCCTGTGTCCAAAACCCGTCATTGAAAGTAAGAAAGTCAGTGATGCTAACCCTGAAGCTATCCTCACCACCATTGTGGACAATGAAGTGAGTCGAGATAATGTTGAAAAATTCGGCAAGTCTCGAGGTTATGGGGTGGCCATCCGGCAGGATGGAAAGGACTTTTATTTGACCATGACCCCTTATGCAGGGGAATCTCAAGAAAGTCAACCTAGCGGTAGCGCTTTAGTAGCTGCTAATTATGAGGGTCGAGTCCTCCTCATGACCAAGGATTATTTGGGGGAAGGTAGTCAAGACTTAGGCCGTAACCTTATGAAAACCTTCTGGGTATGCCTAGTAGAGGCAGATATCAAACCGTCTAAAATTTATTTTATTAATAGTAGTGTCAAAATGGTTACCAAGGACTCTGTTCATTTGGAAGCGATTAAGAAGTTGGCTGAAGCTGGTGTGGAAATAGGCGCTTGTGGCATCTGTCTGGACTTCTATGGCCTTAAGGGCCAAGTAGGGGTAGGCTCTATTACCAATATGTACGTTATTACCGATGCTATTGTAGGGGACAACTTAGTTAAGTTATAAGCTTGTAAGTAGCCTAAGGGGAGGGGAGAACCGTAAGATGGGAAATAAGAAGTTGCTCATTCTTTTCACTTCCTACTACTTTGGTGATAAGACGGACAAGCTCTTGACCCAGAAGAAAGTCCCCCATCAGCTCATGGCAACACCGCCGGAACTAGACAACCGTTGTGGATTAGCTATAGAAATCAATCCTTCTCTGGTAGGTCAGGTTAAGGAGATTATGCAGGAAGGGCTTATTAGTGGGTCAGGCCTCTTTTGGTATGAAAAAGGGAAGACGGCTCTGCCTTATAAAGATTGTAAAGAATGATGTAACATATAAAAGGACTGCATAGGATGCGCCTTATGGCATCTTATGCAGTCCTTTTGCTCTTATAAATCCTATTTTAGTGTTGGGACCTATAAGAGTATTTGTCATTTTTTATATTTCTTCGAGCCTATGAGAGCCTATTTAAGGTCTTATACATTGAAGCGGAAGTGGGTCACATCCCCATCCTTCATGACGTAGTCCTTACCTTCTAGGCGAACCAAGCCTTTTTCCTTGGCTGCATTTTGGGAACCACAAGCCATGAGGTCATCAAAGGCAACGATTTCGGCACGGATAAAGCCTTTTTCAATGTCAGAGTGGATTTTACCAGCTGCTTGTGGAGCTTTGGTACCATTGACGATAGTCCAAGCACGGGTTTCCATAGGACCGGCAGTGAAGTAGTTGATGAGGCCCAGAAGACCATAAGCAGCCTTGATAAGCTTCTTAAGGCCGGATTCTTCAACCCCAAGGTCAGCCAAGAAGGCAGAGGCTTCTTCGTCAGATAATTCTGCAATTTCTGATTCTATGCGGGCAGATACAACCACGATGCCAGAGCCTTCGTTAGCAGCGTAAGCTTCTACTTTTTTAACTAACTCGTTAGCGGAGTAATTACCTACTTCGTCTTCGGAGATATTGCAGACGAAGAGGGATGGCTTAGCAGTTAAGAGGGTAAGCTCTTTGATCATATCCATTTCGTCTTCGTCGAGGCCAAGGGCGCGGACAGGTTTTGCTTCTCCCAGGGCTTCGATGATACGGTCCAAGAGAGGGAGTTCAGCACGAGCCGCCTTGTCACCAGACTTAGCAATTTTTTCAATCCGTTGTTTCCGTTTTTCCACGGAATCCAAATCGGCCAAGCAGAGTTCTGTATTGATGATTTCGATATCCCGGATTGGGTCGATAGAGCCTGCTACGTGTGTGATGTTAGGATCTTCAAAGCAGCGGATAACTTGAGCGATAGCATCCACTTGGCGGATGTGGGAAAGGAATTTGTTGCCCAAACCTTCGCCTTTGGAAGCGCCTTCTACGAGGCCTGCGATATCTACAAAGCGCATAGCCGCAGGAAGAATCTTCTTGGAGTTGAACATGTCGGCTAATTTAGGGAGGCGGTCATCGGGAACATCGACCACACCTACGTTTGGTTCGATGGTACAGAATGGGTAGTTAGCCGCTTCTGCACCAGCCTTTGTAATGGCGTTAAACAATGTACTTTTACCAACGTTTGGAAGGCCAACGATGCCTACTTCAAGATTTGTGCTCATAGTACCACCTTTTATCATGAATTTAAATAAAGCATACTTACTGAAATTTTATTATAGCATAGCCTATAGGGAGTGAGCCCGTAATTCTTCAGGGGTTTCAGGAGAAATCCAAGCAGGGGCAATGTCAAATACGGTGAAGCAACCTCGGCCACCGTGTTGAGAGAGGCGGTAGATGCCACGGGCATAGGCTGTCAAAACAGCACCTGTAAATTCAGGGTTGGAATCCAATTTGAGGGAGTATTCGATGACATGGCGGGTTCTATCTGTAGTTTCCCCGGACCGAAGAACAAAACCGCCGTGAGGGATACCCTTATGGTCGCGGTCTAGTTCTTCTTGGGAGATAAAGTGAACTACCGTTTCATAACCTACAAAGTAGTTTTCCATGGTCTTGATTTCTTGTTCAATAGCTGCCTTGTCTGCGTCAGGAGCTGCCACTACATAGCAGTCCCGCAAGTGGCCCTTGTAAGCATCCACATCAGGGGTTTGTCCTTGGCGGATGGCTTCTAAGTATTCTTCCTTAGGGCAGGTATATTGACGAGCATCGAGGACACCATGGATACGGCGGATGGCATCAGAATGCCCTTGGGAGACACCGCGGCCCCAGAAGGTATAGGATTTGCCTTGAGGAAGGATGCTTTCAGCAAAGACCCGTTGGAGAGAGAACATACCTGGGTCCCAGCCGCAGGAGATTAGAGCAGCAGTGCCAGCTTCTTTGGCAACCTTATCTACATTGGCAAAGTGTTCTGGGATGCGGGCATGTGTATCGAAGGAGTCGATGCAGGTAAAGTGCTTGGCGATAGCAGGAGTTTGGTCGATCAAATCGGTAGCAGAGCCGCCGCACAAGACCATGACGTCGATTTTGCCCTTGAAGGATTCTACTTGATCCATGGTGTAGGAGGGAATGCCAGAAACAGTCTTGATGCCAGGACGACGGGAGAATACCCCTACTAGTTCCATATCCTTTTGCAAATTCACTGCTGCTTCTACGCCACGACCCAAATTGCCATAGCCTACAATGCCGATACGAATAGTCATAATGACCTCCTATATAATAAATTACTATACTATGTGTTTTATAAGCTTATTTTATCATAGGTCATCCTAGGCTGTAAGAGGAGCGGGACTTTTACCTAGGTTGCTAGTAAGAGTGCTCCCCTAGATAACAATCCTTCTACAAGAATCCTTCTACTGCAATCCTTGGCTAGTAGGATGTAGCGCTGGTCACTGTTATATAGTTCCTTCTTTTATATAATAAATACGTAAGCGAAGGCTTACAGGTTAGTTTTATTTGATAAAACTCCCTCTATAATCCAAGAAAAGAGCCCCTAGTACATGATAGGGGCTCTTTTCTTTTTTGCTTATCTTTTGTTGTTAATCCTTGAAGATAGTATCTAGAAGCTAGAAAAAATTGGCGCATCTTTTAGTATTGCCGGTATTCTGCGGGAATCATCCGCTTGAGGATGGCCGTGGCTTGTTGGGAGGTCAGCTCCATCTTGGGATCCATGAAGTCTCTTACCAAGGAAATAAATGCTGCACAGAAGGCGCGGATAGTGACTTTTTCGGTAGACGCTAGGTGTTCACGATTCTTATGGCGTTTGCGGAGGTTACTGTAAAAGTTAACCGCATAACCATAGATAAATTTTGTGAATTCCGATTTATCATCCGGTGTGGATGTCATATTGTTATAGAAGGTATGCCGTTCTTGTAAGAGGTCGAAGAAGACATTAGAGAATTTCTCCCATGTTTCTGCATTGAGCGATGGCGGCATGCCGGCAGGGCCAAAGAGCCTGTCTACGATGAGGTCCTCGTAATAGTTGTACATGAGCTCATACTTGTCAGGAAAGTGGTTGTAGAAAGTCCGTCTAGAAACCCCGGATTCATTAATGATCTGACTACAGGTAATATGGGAAAAGGATTCTTTTTCAAACAAACGATAAGCAGCTTCTTTGATTTTGGATTTTGTGTCCATATCTACACCTCAGGTATGAGATAATATAAGGGTTAATTAAGCATAACTTTTTAGATAAAATACACAAATTATTAAAAAAACTATAAAACTAAAAATGTTTTATAAAACCAAAGAAAGTAATGAAATAGGCCTAGCAACCTATGCAGCCAAAGCTCTTGAGAGGAAGGTTGATAATTTTATGGTAATTGTCTTGTAAGGCTTCCATGTCTTGACCTTTGAGTTTGTACCAGCTTCCATTGTGGGCTATGGCCAAGGTTGGATAGGATTCAACACCCAGGGCTCTAGCCTTACGGTATTCTTCATAGGCTAATTCAGGGTTTTCTAAAGCTCCAGCTAGGTCGTCTTTGCCGATTTGATCGGCTAGGCCTATATTCTGAATGATGGGAAGGTAGGTAGCAATCTGGTCTAGCGGTTTACCATCCTTGAAAAAGGCCTCTTGCATGAGTCCTAGGGCCTTCAGAACAGTCGAACCTTTCGTATGGTGCTTAATGAGAGCTAGGATGGCACTAGGATGGTCTGAATTCATGCGATAAGCCCCCTCTTGAAAGAGGCGATTTTGCCCTGATAAATCTACCTGATAGATTTCTTGAATCGATTGGTTGATGGAAGGAATCTGTGTGAGTTCGCCTATGGGTTTGACCCGGGAACCGGCGAAGAGACCACTGGGAATGACACTTAATTCAATCTCTGGATGGTCTTTTAAAAAGGTTAGCAAGTCGTGATGGAAACCGTAGCACCAACCACAATATACATCGGTGAAGTAGGCCATTTGTTCTTTCATGGCAATCACTCCTTTATGGGGCTTAAATACTACATATATAGTAGAAAGAATATACTATCTCTTTTTTTATTATAACGAATTAAACCCTATTTGTATGTAGTATTTATAAAATACATAAATGATTTTTGTGAATGCATAAAAAAACTCCTAGCTTGCATGCAAGCTAGGAGGTGTCGGTGTTGATTAGAATTTGAGCTGTTTGATGCGATCTACGGCGCGGATTGTATTTTCGCGGGAACCGAAAGCGGTTAAGCGGAGGTAGCCTTCGCCACATGGACCAAAGCCGGACCCTGGTGTGGATACGATATTGGCTTTTTCTAAGAGGTAGTCGAAGAATTCCCAAGATGTCATGGAACCCGGTGTCTTAAGCCAGATGTATGGTGCATCAGTACCGCCGAATACGGTGAGCCCAATAGATTCGAGGCCTTCCCGGATGATGCGGGCATTTTCCTTGTAGTAGGCGATGTTAGCTTGGGTTTGCTCGCGCCCTTCTGGGGAGTAAACAGCTTCTGCAGCCCGTTGGGTGATGTAAGGAACGCCATTGAATTTAGTGCATTGACGGCGGTTCCAGAGAGGGTTGAGTTCTTGCTTTTGACCAGATGCATTTTTTACCTTTAATTGGTGAGGAACGATGGTGTAGGCGCAACGGGTACCAGTGAAACCAGCTGTCTTGGAGAAGGAACGGAATTCGATGGCGCAAGTTTTAGCTCCAGGGATTTCGTAGATGGATTTTACCGTATTAGGATCGGAGATGAAAGCTTCATAGGCGGAGTCGAACATGAGAACTGCATCATTTTCGTTACAGTAGTCAACCCATGTCTTGAGAGCTTGTCGGGAGAGGACTGTCCCCGTTGGGTTGTTAGGGCAGCAGAGGTAAACAATGTCTACATGGGTGGTAGGCAATTCTGGTTCAAAGTTGTTTTCCGCTGTAGTAGGGAGGTAGACAACCTTTTCGAAGGCGCCTTCTTTGTTTTCACCAGTGCGGCCTGCCATGACATTGGAGTCCAAGTATACAGGGTATACAGGGTCGCAAATAGCGATGACACAGTCTTGGGAGAAGATTTCTTGGATATTACCGACATCGGATTTAGCCCCGTCGGATACGAAAACTTCGTCTTCTTGGATGTCCAGGCCTAATGGTTTGTAGTCTCCTTCTACGATGGCCTTGCGGAGGAAGTCGTAGCCTTGTTCAGGGCCATAGCCGCGGAAGGTTTCTTGTTGGCCCATTTCGTCAACAGCCTTGTGCATAGCTTCGATGACAGCAGGTACGAGTGGTAAGGTTACGTCGCCAATACCTAAGCGAATGATATCAGCATCTGGATGAGCCGCTTGGTAGTCGGCTACCTTCTTAGCAATGTTGGCGAAGAGGTAGGAACCTTGTAAGCGGTTATAATTTTCATTAATAGTAGCCATGTTGGTCTCCTTATAGGGCCTGATGGGTGTCAGACTCATATATGCTAAATACTTTCTTAACAGGTTTTATTGTACTTGTTTTTCTTCTCTCTGACAATGAATTCTATAGATTGTTTATGGGACCTTTCATTTATGGGAGGCCTTTCTATCCTTTGATAATTTGGAGTTTTTTGTACTAGTTGTTCAAAAGCTCTCGTTCGTAAATGTTGGGTGATATTTGGGTGATATGGGGAGTCTTTTATTAGAAAAAATTTAACAAAGTTATTCTTGAGCATTGAAAAAATTACCGAATAGGTTCACAATGGGGAAAAGTTATATTTTAGATAGGTATATATCTATCTATATAGGAGGAAAACCTATGTTAGATTTAGAAAAAATCTTAGCTTATAATAAGGAGTTCTTGGCGACTACTAAAGATACTGTGGCAGCTCAACAACTCACATCCAAGCCTAGTAAAAAGTTAGCTATTGTATCCTGTATGGATACCCGCCTGGTAGCTATGATGGAAGAGGCTATTGGATATAAACGAGGCGAGGTTATCGAAATTAAAACTGCTGGCAATGGTGTGACGGCCCCTTTGGATAATGTAGTCCAATCCCTCTTGGTAGCTCATTATGGTATGGGTGTAGAAGATGTTTTAGTTGTGGGACATGAAAATTGTGGGATGATTGACTTTAACGCGACGGAATTCATCAAAAAAATGGAAGGGGAGGGAATCAGCTCTGAGGCCATCCGTATGATTGAGTTCGGCCTCATTGAGTGGATGGACCGTTTTTGCGTGTCCGAGGATAATGTTAAATTTACCTTAGAACGCCTTCGCAACCATCCTCTCTTCCCTAAAACCGTTCATTTTTATGGCGGCATGATCGATCCTACTACAGGTGCATTTAAGGTAGTAGAGGTTGACTAGAAAAGACTTGCTCTAGATTGTAGATTCGTGTATAATTAAAAAGCTTAATCGATGGTAAGCGCTTCCTAGCCCTATGGAAGATAGGGCCATTAGTCCGAAAGAGGAGGTGATTTTGTATGAACAAATACGAAGTCATGGTTATTGTGAAACCAGCTGAAGAAGAAGCAACTAACGCTGTCATTGAAAAAGTGGAAGCTTTAATTGCTCGTGTAGGCGGCACAGTAGAAAAGGTAGATCGTTGGGGCAAGCGTCGTCTTGCTTACGCAGTGAAAAAATTCACTGACGGTTTCTTCACACTCGTTAACTTTGAAGCTGCACCTGCAGAAATCAAAGAAATCGATCGTGTATTGAAAATCAACGATGAGATCCTTAGACATATGATCGTTAAACACGAAGCTTAATCGTGTGCCTGGGAGGAATTTAGATGAACTCTGTACAAATTCTAGGTAACTTGGCTCGTGATCCTGAAGTTCGTTATACGAAAACAGGCCGTGCAGTGGCTACATTTACTGTAGCTGCAACAAACACTTACATTGATTCCCAAACGCAAGAAGCGAAAGAACAAACTGCTTTCATTAATTGCGTTGCTTGGGGCAAGCTCGGTGAAGCAGCGGGTAATCTTCATAAGGGATCTCGTTGTTTCGTAGAAGGTCGTTTGCAAACACGTTCTTATGAAACTCAGGATGGTCAAAAACGTTATGTCACTGAAGTTGTTGCTAATTTCGTTGGCCAAGGGCTCGATACGAACGCAGGTTCCTTCGATGCTGGGTCCAATTTTGATAGCTTCAGTAGCAGTGGTAATGACGAGGACGTTCCGTTCTAAATTAAGGACTCCTACTAATTCTTACAAGGAGGATTCGCAATGAGAAGAGATAGAGGCAGAAAGCCAAGAAGAAAAGTTTGCGTATTCTGCGCTGACCATATCGAACAAATCGACTACAAAGATGTTGCTAAGCTTCGTCGTTTCACGACTGAACGCGGCAAAATTCTTCCACGTCGTATTTCCGGTACATGCGCTAAACACCAACGCAAATTGACTACATCTATCAAACGCGCTCGTGCAATTGCTTTGATGCCATTCACAGCTGAATAATTCGGTAGATAAAGAGGCCAGTAATCATAGGTTACTGGCCTCTTTCCATATATGTATCACTAAGAGGTTCTTATGTTATTAGAGAAGATTCAGTCCCCAAAAGATGTGAAGAAGTTATCCCTAGATCAATTGAATAGTCTAGCTCAGGAGGCTCGTCAAGCCTTGATGACAAAAGTCGCTACTAAGGGTGGTCATTTTGGTCCTCCTATGGGTGCGGCGGACATGATTATCGCCCTCCATTATGTATTCAATTCTCCTCAGGATAAGATTGTCTATGATGTATCCCATCAGTCCTATGTTCACAAGATGTTGACTGGCCGGGCACAAGCTTTCTTGGATTCTAATCACTATAATGACGTAACGGGCTACACGGACCCAAATGAAAGTGAGCATGACTTCTTTAACATTGGCCATACATCGACTTCCGTGTCCTTAGCTACAGGTCTTGCTAAGGGGCGAGACCTTTTAGGTCAAGACCACAATGTTATCGCCCTTATTGGCGATGGGTCCCTGTCGGGTGGGGAAGCCTTTGAAGGCTTAGATATAGCGGCCACCTTGGAGTCTAATATGATCATCATCGTCAATGATAATGACCAATCCATAGCGGAGAACCAAGGGGGAATCTATGAGGGACTTCGCCGTTTACGGGAAACCAATGGCCAAGGAGAAGATAATCTTTTCAAGGCAATGGGTTTGGATTATCGCTTTGTGAAAGAGGGTAACGATATAGGCACTTTGATCGAGGCTTTCCAAGAGGTTAAAGATATAGATCACCCTATCGTCCTCCACGTGGCTACGCAAAAGGGTAAGGGGTATGCCTTGGCGGAAGAGAAGGCTAATCATGAGCGCTACCATTACATGATGCCCTTCGATTTGGAAACCGGTGAGTTTACGTCTATCTCTGAGGGAAAACCTTACGCTAGTATCATAGCAGATTACTTGGGCAAGGCTATCCAGGAAGATCCCTCTGTAGTGGCCCTAGTAGCGGGTACGCCGAGTGGTTTCTTTCCACCAGCTTGGCGGGAGGCCGCAGGGTCTCAATACGTAGATGTGGGGATTGCAGAAGAACAAGCAGTGGCCATGATTTCTGGCCTAGCCAAAGCAGGAGCTAAACCGGTCTTTTCCGTCTACTCCACCTTCTTACAAAGAACCTTCGATCAGCTAGTACAAGATCTCTGCGTTAACTCTAATGGGGCGGTCATCCTTAATCATATGGCTTCCGTCTATGGCATGAACGATGTGACTCATTTGGGCTTTTTCGATATACCTATGACAGCGGGGATTCCTAATTTGGTCTACCTGGCACCGACTAACCAAGAAGAACTCTTGGCCATGTTGGACTGGGCTATGAAGCAAGATCAACATCCTGTCATGATTCGCATACCTGTAGACCAAGTCCAATCTTGTGGATATGCGGATACAACTGATTATAGCCAACTCAACACATTCCAAGTGACCAAGAAGGGGTCTCGTGTGGCCCTTATTGGGCTAGGTAATTTCTACCGCAGAGCTTGTGAATTGGCAGATCAGTTAGCGCAAGAAGGGATTGAAGCGACATTGATCAACCCTAAATTCATTTCTGGTATTGATAAGGCACTTTTAGAATCTCTGAAAGATGACCACCAATTGGTTGTCACCTTGGAGGATGGCATACTCGATGGTGGCTTTGGCCAACGCATTGCTTCCTTCTATGGGCCTAGTGATATGAAGGTGAAAAACTATGGCATTCGTAAGGCCTTCCATGATCGCTATGATCCAGATCAACTACTAGCAGATGATGGCTGTACGGTCCCTCAAATGTTGGCTGATATTAAGAAGCTTTTGCTCTAATATCATATATTTCTTATAATTGATACGATAGGGTAGGTGGGACCTTTAATCCGCACTAGCTCTAATAAGTAGCACACGAATTTATTATTTATAAGGAGAGCCCATGCGTTTACGTAGAAAACCGTGGATTGATGAAGCTATTCACGAATACGATTCTCATTTCATCATGGACGAACAAGAAGAGTATAAGGGACGATGGAGAGATGTCTTCAAGAATCCTGAGCTCCCTCTCTATATGGAGTTGGGCACCGGTAAGGGTAAGTTTATAGCCGGCATGGCAGAAGCCCATCCAGAAGCCAATTTTTTGGGTTTTGAAGTGCAAATTGGGGTCGTATACTATGCGGCACAAAAACTCTTTGAACAAGATGCTCCCAATGCTAAGGTAACCCTCTTTGATATTGCTGGTATTGAAGAAGTTGTGGCCCCAGGGGAAGTAGATCGCTTCTACATCAATTTCTGTGATCCATGGCCTAAGGCGCGTCATGCTAAACGGCGCTTGACCTATAGGACATTCCTGGATCGCTATGCCCGCCTCTTGAAGGAGGGAGGGGAAGTTCACTTTAAGACGGATAATGAAGACCTTTTCAATTTCTCCTTAGAAGAGTTTAAGGAATGCGGCTGGGAAATGAAGAATGTAACCTTTGATTTGCATAAGACTGATTTACCTAATGTTAAGACGGAGTATGAAACTAAGTTCTCCACTAAGGGGCAACCTATTTTCCGCCTTGAGGCCGTAAAGCCTAAGGAGGCGTAAGATGACTCACCAAGAGGAGGGGCGACGCCCTCAAAGACGGCGTAAAGACAAGGCTGCTAATGGGTTTGTAGATATGTTGGTGAAACTGATTCAAAACATACAGCAACGTCGCATTGTTAAGTCTGATGTACAGGGTCTAGTTATTGTTACCTTTGTCTTAGTGGTTATAGGGGTCCTCAATGTTTATTCCGCTACCTTTGCTAAAAATATATCTAGAGGGGTCTTTATTTTTGGTGATGTTCTCAAGTATATAGGTTTTGTTCTGGTGGCGACGATTATAGCTGCTTTTGTCTACCATTATGATTATCGAAAGCTAGCAAAGCCTAACTCTAAGACCTTAACCTATATAGTGGGCGCCGTTATTTTGTCTTTAATTGCCCTCATGGGGATTGGGACGATTGTTAACGGTGCGCGGCGGTGGATTATGCTAGGCCCTATCTCTATACAGCCCTCTGAATTTGCAAAGTTGGCGGCTATTCTCTGGGCCTCTGTTAAGCTGGTCCAACATCCTTGGAAACCCACCTTTAGGCAGCCCCGTCGGGGAGAAGGGGGAGAACCAATACAAACCCATCCTGTTGACCGCTTTGTAATCTATTTAGCTAAGACCCTATGGCCTATGCTTATTATGTTTGGATTGGTTCTTTTACAGCCAGATATGGGTACAGCAGTACTCATTATTATTTTTCCTTTCCTTTTAATGCTAATGGCTGGTCTTGATTTCCATTGGGTACTACGCATTATTCCACCAGTCGTAGTACTAGGAGCTATATTTGTTGGTATATCGCCCTACCGTCTAGAACGGGTTATGACCATCATTGATCCATGGTCTCATGCGTCTACCTCGGGTTACCAGACGGTACAGGGCCTTATCGCCATAGGGTCTGGGGGATTCCTGGGGTCAGGTTTTGGCAATGGTACGTCTAAGTTTTTCTACCTGCCAGAAGCCCATACTGACTTTGCCTTTGCTGTTTGGGCCCAGGAGCAAGGCTTTGTGGGGGCTCTCTTAATTGTTTTTCTCTTTGTATCTATGGGCTTCTTCGGTTTCCGCATTGCCCACAAGGCTAATGATTATCTGGGGTCTTTGATTGCTACAGGTTGTACCATGCTCCTTCTAGGTCAAGCGGCCATCAACATGTTTATGGTTTGTGGTTGGTTCCCGGTAACGGGCGTACCACTGCCTTTCGTTTCCTATGGTGGGTCTGCCCTGGTGGTCAATATGATTGCCATTGCCTTAATCGCCAATGTAGGTAAGCGAGACGCTTTGATTCCTAAGTTAGGAAAGGAAATTGTGGGAACTTCTCATGTAGAAGCCATGCGTAAATCGGTGACAGCCCAGGAAAAAACTAAGCCTAGAAAGGACAAAGAACCTAGGCGAACAGGACCTGAAGGGGCGCAACCTCCCCGTTTCCGCCATCCTAAATCCTAAGAAGAGCCCTTGTATTGTGTGTAAGGAATAAACTCATGAAAGATATTATTGATATTCAAGAACGGCCGTCTATGGGGCGGATGTTGCCACTGAGTTTGCAACATCTCTTTGCCATGTTCGGATCTACTGTTTTAGTGCCCTTCCTTCTTCATGTCGATCCGGCTACGGCTTTAATCATGAACGGGATTGGCACCCTTCTCTATCTCTTTGTAACACAAGGTAAGATTCCTGCTTATTTGGGCTCTTCCTTTGCCTTTATTGCACCCGTTTCTTCCGTCTTGGCAGCAGGCTTAGGTTTTGAAGCCGCTAAGGGCGCCTTCATCGTTTTTGGTCTCTCCTTTGTCATCTTGAGCCTTATTGTTAAGTACGTAGGTATTAAGTGGATAGACATTCTCTTCCCACCAGCTGCTATGGGGCTATCGTAGCTGTTATTGGTCTCGAACTTGCTCCAGTGGCCATGTCCATGGCGGGCTTTATGGGTGACCAATGGCAGAGCCTCAACATGACTCATGAACAAGCTATTATTTTGGCTTCTGTATCCCTTTTGGTGACTCTATTTGGATCTGTCATCTTCCGTGGATTCCTGGCCGTGATTCCTGTTCTTTTGGGGATTATTGCAGGTTATGTAGTGGGTCTCTTTATGGGCGTTGTAGATTTGGCTTCCATTCAAAATGCACCATGGATCGCAGCACCTGAGTTTTATGGCTTACCTGTATTCGATATGAATGCCATTCTTATGATTATGCCAGCCCTCTTTGTGGTCTTTGCAGAACACGTTGGTCACTTAGTAGTCACATCTAATATCGTTGGTAAGGATCTCATGGCTGAACCAGGTCTTAAGAAATCCCTCTTAGGTGATGGCCTAGCGAATATTATTTCTGGTATATTTGGGGCTACGCCTAATACGACCTATGGGGAAAATATAGGTGTATTGGCTATTACGCGGGTTTTCTCTGTCTGGGTTATCGGTGGAGCGGCTCTCTTGGCCATCATCATCTCCTTTATTGGTAAGGTATCTGCTGTGATTCATGCCATTCCTGTACCTGTTATGGGCGGTGTGTCCATCCTTCTTTTCGGGATCATTGCCGCATCTGGCCTTCGGATGTTGGTTGAACGCAAGGTGGATTATACCAAACCAGCTAACCTTATGCTTACGGCCATCGTCCTTGTTGTTGGCTTGTCAGGGGCAGGGGTTACCATTGGTCCTGTTCAACTGAAGGGTATGGGCCTAGCAACTGTGGTGGCTATGATTATTTCGATTGTATTCTTGCTCCTTCGCAAGACAGGCTTGGGTAATAGCCAATTGAAATAAAGGCATATAGGTATGCATTAAGGGGACCGGTTCTAGTAGAACCGGTCCCTTTGCCTATTTTTGTATCTTCTTTTTCCTGAATAATATAGACTCCCATAGGCTTTTTTTGTCTTCCTCGATGGAGAGATTTGTGAGAAGAATAAGCTTTTAAAAGGGTTTGAAAAGATAGTATAATAGTGATATGAGCTATCATTTAATTTTATGAAGGAGGTGAACCTATGACCGCAATGGCTTTTATTTTATTAGGCCTGGCCTTACTGGTTTTGGAATGCGTGATTCCTGGTGGTATCCTGGGCGTCATTGGCTACATAGTTCTTATGTACGGAATTTATGATATCAGTGGCGGTGGCATTGATGGTGTCCTCTGGATGGTGGTCATTAGCCTTCTTGTATTCTTGTTGGGCCTGTGGGTGATTAATTTCTTCCCTAACTCATGGATGGGTCGTAAATTAACCCTTAAAAAACGGTCTGATTCAGCTGATGGCTATGTATCCAATGATACGCAAAACAAGCTAGTGGGCTTGCGAGGGACAGCGCATTCTACCTTGCGACCAGCGGGGATTGCATCCATTAATGGTCAATTTGTGGATGTGGTGACCGAAGGGGAATTTGTTGAACCGGGTACACCTATTGTGGTAAGTAAGGTCATAGGAGGCCGAACTATCGTAAGACCTCTAGCAGAAGACTAAGGTAATCTTGTAAAAGGAGACTAAATATGGTTATAGGAGCATCTCTACTGATTGGCGCAGTATTATTTATTGTAGCTATCATGATTTTCTTGCATTTCGTGCCACTGGGCCTTTGGATTTCCGCTATGGCGGCCGGTGTTAACGTTGGTATCTTTACCCTCGTCGGCATGCGCCTTCGTCGGGTTAATCCAACCCAAATTGTCTTGCCTTTGGTGAAAGCTAACAAGGCTGGTTTGTCCGTTAATGTCAACCAGTTGGAAGCCCACTACTTGGCTGGTGGCGATGTTAACCGCGTGGTGGATGCCTTGATAGCGGCGGAACGGGCTTCTATTCCTTTGACTTTCGAACGGTCTGCTGCTATTGACTTGGCGGGTCGTGATGTATTAGAAGCAGTGCAAATGTCCGTCAATCCGAAGGTTATTGAAACGCCTATCATTTCTGCGGTGGCCAAGAATGGTATCGAACTGCGTGTACGTGCTCGTGTTACCGTACGAGCTAACATCGACCGTCTGGTTGGTGGCTCCGGTGAACAAACCGTCATTGCCCGTGTCGGAGAAGGTATTGTAACAACTGTAGGTTCCTCTGAAGAACATACGGATGTCTTAGAAAATCCAGATCACATCTCCCGTACGGTATTGGCTAAGGGCTTGGATGCAGGGACAGCCTTTGAAATCTTGTCTATCGATATCGCTGATGTGGATGTAGGACGTAACATTGGTGCTGAACTCATGACTGATCAAGCAGAAGCCGATAAAAAAATCGCTCAGGCCCGTGCAGAAGAACGCCGTGCTATGGCGGTTGCTAAAGAACAAGAAATGAAGGCTTACACCCAAGAAATGCAAGCTAAGGTTGTAGAAGCACAAGCAGAAGTGCCACAAGCCTTGTCTGAGGCCCTTCGTCAAGGCCATATGGGAGTCATGGACTATTACAATATGAATAACATTATGGCTGATACCAAGATGCGTGAAAGCCTCTCTGGTCAAGACCAAGAGGGTAAATAAGAGGGCTTCTTATGGAAGATGTGTTGAATTACTTGCCCATTCTCTTTGCTATTATCTATCTTATTGTCAGTTTAGTAGGCAAGGTTGCTAAGAAGGAGTCCAAGCCTTCTTCAAAGCCATCTGCCGGTAATCAGATGACCTGGGAAGATATGGAACGAGAATATGGCATTCAGATCGAGCGTAAACCATCCCAAGAGCCACAAAACCCATCTGGTGTATCCTATTCAGCAGATGAAATGGAAGGGTCCTATGATGGTGGCTTACAAGCACAGACTGAGGCTCAATCGGAAGACCAATACTTGAGTCGAGAAGACCTTCGTCGCCATCGGGAAGCCCAGGCGGCTGAACGAGTGGCCCAAGTCTCTGCTGATCGGGATGAATTAGCCCGCCAACAAGCTTTGCGGGCTAAGATGGCAAAAATCAAGAAAGCCGCCTCCCAAGAAGATACCAGTGGAGATGACTTCATCAAGAGGGGGCAAATAGGTGGTGTAAGGGACCTGTCTAAGGATTCCTTCCGCCAAGGAATCCTTTGGTCCATGGTCTTAGATAGGCCTAAGACCATGAGGAGACGCTAGGATTTCTAATGTATAATTAAATTTTTTTAGAGCATATGACTTTTTGTAATAGGTCATATGCTCTTTTATTTTGTGGTTTTTGAGGTTTAATGGTTGCACACAATTTAATATATGTTTAAGTAAACTATACAAGTATAGTTTACAAAAGGAAAATTTAGGTTTATGATAGGTCCAACAAGAGAAAACGTGATAAATATCACATGTACGCGCGTCGAGGCGAGAGAAAACTGGGAAACTCCCCTTGGAGTATGTGATTGTCTATTCATCTCTTGTACCGCGGATTCAAAACAAGTCCTCAATAAGGCCTATATGTTGAGGAGACTAGTGTTTCGAAAGATGGATTGTGAGAGTATCCATTGGATCGAAAGGGGAATCATAATGAAACAATTTGCAGCTCTCTTTGCAGCTACTGCTTTAGTAGGGGTTACCACTGCCTTTGCAGCAAATCCATTCTCTGATGTAACCAGTGATTCTTGGGCTTACCAATCGGTGGCACAATTGGCTAATACCGGTATTATCAACGGCTACCCAGATGGCACCTTCAAGGGCCAAAATAACATCACTCGTTACGAAATGGCACAAATGGTAGCCAAAGCTATGGCTAATCAAGATAAGGCCAATGCGGAACAACAAGCTATGATTAACCGCTTGGCTGATGAGTTCTCTTCTGAACTCAACAATTTAGGTGTACGCGTTTCCAACTTGGAAGACCGCGTAGGTAACATCAAGGCCACTGGTGATGTTCGCCTCCGCTATGTGGGCAATAATAAGAATAATGGCCACTATGATGCCTATGACAAGCACTCCAAATTTGATATGCGAGGTCGTGTACAATTTAATGCTAAGGTTAATGACAAGACCTCCGCAGTTATCCGCTTGACATCCGACGATATGGAATTCGGCGACGCTACTGGTAATAAATCTGGTCAAGCCCGTTTTGACCAAGTCTATGTAGCTCATCAATTTGGTAAAAAAGCTACACTGATTGGTGGTCGTTTCCCATTAACCGTAGGGGCTGGCCTTGCTTATGATGATAACTTCGATGGGGTTGGCGCTATTCTCACAGATAGTAAGCATGTAACTGGTGTTGTCGGTTATGGGTCCATGGTTGAAGGCCTCGTTCGAGATGCAGGTCTCGATGCAGAGAAAAATGCACGTGTTAGCCTGGCTCAAGTTACAGCTGGTAACCTAGCTAAGGGCCAAACGGTAGGTGCTTATTATTTAGGTGTAGCCGATCACTTTAATACATCAGTGCAGGCACTTAATGATTTGAAGGCTGTCTATGGTTTCAATGCTAACTACAACTATAATAAGATCTGGGTTGGCGGCGAATGGATCAAGGGGAAATATGATCATAACGCCGCTAAAGACTTGGGGTCTTCTGCTTGGGTAGCTGGCATTGGCTATGGCAACTATGACCAGTCAAAGAAGGGTACTTGGGATGTGAAGGCTCAGTACTTCAACCAAAAGGCCTTGGCTCCTATTGTAAGTTCCACTTGGAATCAAGCCTATGATTTGGGATCTACATTGGCTGGTAAGAATGGCTACAAGGGTTGGATGGCCACTGTAGATTATACCTTGGCTAAGAATGTAGGTTTATCTGCCTACTATGGATTCGACTCTAAGGACCAAAAGGGTCATAACTTATCTGACTTCTATCGAGCAGAATTAAATTATAAGTTCTAGTTTGAGTAATTTACAGAACTCCTAATCACTTAAAAACAATCATAATCATTTATATCTATTCATAATTACTTACTATCTACTTATAACTGTCTAAATCTACATAAAATTTATATGTAATTACCTCTACATGTAATAGCCTTCTATGTTTTACTAGAAAACACCTAGCATTAGCTAGGTGTTTTTTTTCTTGTTCTAGAGATAGGTTGAATCTTTTGAGGCGAGGTGATAGGGATGGGCCCAGTTTTAAGGAGATAAAGAAAATCCATAGATCGAGGAAAATTGTGACTCTAAGTATATTATTGTTGACCACTTATGATATATGATGAATATATATTTGAAATACAATAGAAAGAAGGCACTCTTATGGAACAAAAAATTGAAACAAGACCGTTCCCTCCATTTTTGCCTAAGAAGGCTACAGTCATGATGATGGGGACCTTTCCACCAGCAGCAGAAAAACGGGCCATGGAATTCCATTATCCTAACTTCCAAAATGATATGTGGCGGGTTTATGGGCTGATTTTCTTTAATGATAAGGATCACTTTAGAAAGGGTGACGAGAAGGCCTTTGATCCAGAAAAAATTAAAGCTTTTTTGGACCAAAAGGGGATTGCTTCTTGCCCAACGGTCTATAAAGCTATTCGGGGGCACGGCAATGCGTCAGATGCCTTTTTGGAGGTAGTGGAACCGGTAAACTTGAAGGATGTTCTGGGACAAGTTCCAGATGTAGCCCATATTTGCACCACTGGTGGTAAGGCTACGGAAATCCTATTAGGTCTCTTGCCTGAAAAGGTAAAATTGCCTAAGACTAATGAAACTATTAATTTTGTTTATGATGGTCGTGAATTGTCATTAACTCGCCTTCCATCAACTTCTAGGGCCTATCCCTTGTCCCTGGTCAAGAAGGCGGAAGCCTATAGAGACTTCTTTAAAAACTGCGGTTTAATCGCAGATTAGAAACTTCCTAACAAAATTAAGAGGTATATCATAAAAAATGATATGCTTTTTCTTTTTTTGTCGCTACACAATTGTTATGGGAGGGTTATAATATATCGGTAACCCAAATTATATAATTTATATCTTGTAAAGTGAGGTTGATTTTTGTGGCATCTAAGAAAGAGCCATTGTGGACAGGAGCCTTTCTCCTAGACACAGCGATTAATTTACTCGTATTTTTAATTTATTATTTGTTAATTGTTATCATCGCTGTTGTTGCGAAGGATAACTTACAAGCAACAGCATCGCAAGCAGGCCTTGCCGTTGGTGTATTCATTATCGGTACGGTATTCTCCCGTTTGTTAGCGGGTCGCTTTATTGGTAAGTTAGGCTGCCGTAAGATGCTCTATCTTGGCCTCGCTATTTATTTTATTTCTACGGCTGCTTATCTCTATACGCCAAGTCTTATGGCCCTCTACGCAGTGCGTTTTATTAACGGCTTCGCTTATGGTATCACATCTACAGCAACATCAACCATTATTGCATCTATTATTCCTAAGTCTCGTCGAGGTGAAGGTATCAACTATTATGGTTTGTCCACATCCTTGGCGGCAGCTATTGGCCCATTCTTAGGGATTTTGCTCTTGGATGCATTCTCCTTCCAATTCGTTATCTTGTTCTGCGTCGTATTGCTGGTCCTCTGTATTTTGGGATCCTTCATTATGAAGTTTGAAGAACCGAACTTAACACCAGCCCTGCAAGCCGATAAAACTGATACAGGTATTAAGGAATACATCGAAACGCGGATGAATTCAATTTCTCTTACCTCTGTACTCGTAGGCTTGGCTTACTCTGGTGTTATCGGTTTTATGGCTGCCTATACACGGGATATTAACTTGGCAGATGCAGGTAAATACTTCTTCGTAGTCTATGCGGTTATCATTACCATTACCCGTCCTCTATTGGGGATTATCTTCGACCGCAAAGGTGAAAACTGGGTCATGTACCCATGTTTTGTCTGCTTGGCATTTGGTATCTACCTCTTGTCCGTCGCATCTAATACATGGATTATTCTTCTATCTGCTATATTTGTAGGCCTTGGTTATGGTACATTCATGTCTAATGGTCAAGCCGTATCTGTTAAGATTGTTCCAGTTCACCGTATTGGTGTTGCTACCTCTACTTATTTCATCGCTCTTGATGTAGGTCTTGGCTTTGGTCCTTACATCCTCGGTGCAGTAAAAGAAGTAGTAGGTTACACTTACATGTTCCAAGGCACTGTAGTCATTGCCCTCCTCGCATTGGCAGTTTACTTCTTCCTCTATGGTCGATTCGTTGGTACAGCTAAGGACTTATCCTTGAAAGCTCGTCACGAAGAAGAACGGATTCGCATCCGTCGTCGTCGCGCCCAAATGATGGAAGATTCCAAAGAAAGTATCTTGGACTAATCGGCTTTCCCTAGGTAAACCATAGTGGGGAAATGATTGATTATATAAACTAACTAAAAGAGCTCCAGCAATTGCTGGAGCTCTTTTTTAACTTATAAAAAGAATGATAGGTATAGATTTACAGAGACATGTCTTAGTTATGACGTTGGTTTTGAAGGGCCTTGTTAGTCTTAGTTTGTTTCTTAGCTTTCTCTCGTTTGGCCTGATTTTTCTTGGCTGCTTGTTGGGCTCTTTCTTGTGTTACAAGGGCTTCCTTGCTGGTGATAGACCGACCGGCTGCTCGGTCCGCTAGCACTTCTTTTTCTACGTCCTGGCGGAGTCGGGGGAGAAGGTTATAGAGGTTCTCTCCAGGGCAGGAGGTATCGTTATAGTCTCGGTGACCTACGATTTCTCGCCGCAGAGGTAATTGATAGATTTCTACTAGGTCGGCCACGAGTTTCACTAGACTATTGTACTGCTGTTGCTCTACCTTTTCTTGGTCAAAATTCCCTGCCATGCAGATGCCTATGGAGTGGAGGTTTTCTCCCGATGCTTGGGCGCCAACAGTAGCTAATGGACGGCCTCGTTCAATGCTTCCATCTCGGCGGATCACATAGTGGTAACCAATGCCTGCCCAACCGTTATGATCTTGGTGGTAGCGGTGAATTTGTTGGGCCGAATAGTCTCCGGAGGGGATGGCTACATGGTGGATAACAATGTGGTCTGTTTCTGGCCGGACTTGAAGCTTGCCCCGAAAGAGAAAATGAGTTTCCTTAACTGCTACATGCTCCTTGGGTGTCTTATCCTTAGTTGGATTGTAGTAGGGAAGATCATCCACATTGGGTTCCGTATATTGGGGCCGTAAGTTGAGGTAGGACCCATCGTAGTTGGAGGGGGTCTTATTGGCTGTTAAGAATCCTGCGCTATGGGTGACAATGGGTCTTACATAGCTAACTGGGTGAATGGGTCTGAGGGATATGTGCTGTGCCTCTTGTGGGACTTGTGCTAGGCTGATCCCTACACCTAAGCAGGTGAGGGCTAGGCTTACGATAAGATGTCGTTTCATAGAATCTCCTTATGGATAGGGCCTATGCAGGCTCTTATATGACTTATTAACACTCTTAATCCTAGCACAGGGAGCCCTGGAAGGGAACTCAAATTAGGGGAGGCTTATAATCTAACTTGCAGGAGTATTGTGTCTCATTAAAGGGTAAGGTGGTATAATAACAGAAAATATGCATCACATTCAGCATGCTTAGAAAGGGAGCTTTCCAGTGAATGAATCTAAGTTAGAACGACAACTGAAACCCCGCCATATTGAACTGATTGCCCTAGGGGGTACAATCGGAGTCGGCCTCTTCTTAGGGTCTGCATCCACCATTCAAATGGCAGGGCCTTCAGTGCTAATTTGTTATGGCATAGCAGGACTAGTTATGTTCCTAGTTATGCGGATTATGGGGGAAATGCTCTACCTAGAGCCAGTGACAGGTTCCTTTGCTACCTATGGCTACCGTTATTTATCCCCCTTTGCAGGCTATTTGACAGCTTGGTGCTATTGGTTTCTTTGGGCTACGGTAGCCCTGTCGGAGATTACGGCGGTAGCCCTCTATGTGGCCTACTGGTTTCCTGACATACCCCATTGGGTATCGGCTTTAGGAGCGGTGGCCATTCTAGCTGCAGCTAACCTCATTTCCGTTAAGTACTATGGAGAATTCGAATTCTGGTTTGCCTTTATCAAGGTGGCCACCATTATCATCATGCTCTTAGTGGGGATTGGCATGATCGTCTTTGGCTTGGGAAATAATGGTATCCCTATAGGGATTTCTAATCTTTGGGTACACGACGGATTTTTCCCCAATGGGATAGGAGGTATGTTGACGGCCCTCTGTATCGTAGCAGGGGCTTTCCAAGGGGTAGAAGTGATTGGGATTACCGCTGGGGAGGCACAAAATCCTAAGCATACCATAGTAAAAGCTATTAAGAACATCGTGTGGCGGGTTTTGATCTTCTATATCGGTGCTATTTTTGTCATCATGTCTGTCTATCCTTGGAATGAGTTAGGGACTGTGGGTTCTCCTTTTGTAACGACATTCTCTAAGGTGGGAATTACAGCGGCGGCGGGGATTATTAATTTCGTCGTTCTCACAGCTGCCCTATCTGGATCTAATACGGGCATTTATTCCTGCGGCCGTATGCTCTATACCTTGGCCCAAGCGGGGCAGGCACCTAAGGTCTTTGCTAAGCTGTCTAAAAAGGGTGTACCACAAAATGGTCTTGTAGCGACGATTCTTATTTTATCATTTGGAGTCCTTTTAAACTTCCTCATGCCAGGGTCTGATCTTTTCCGCTATATCTATTCCGCCTCTGTCTTTCCTGGCATGGTGACTTGGTTTGTTCTCTGTGCTTCTCAAGCACGTTTTCGTAGGCACTGGGGACCACAGGCCATGGCTGATCATCCCTTCAAGTCTATCTGCTACCCTTATGTAAATTACGCTTGTATAGGTTTCTTAGCTTTGGTTACTATCGGAATGCTCATAGATCCAGCATCTCGTATTTCGCTCTTCGTAGCTTGGGCTTTCATGGCCCTTGTAGCTCTTGCTTACCGCCTCTGTGGACTTCATAAGGCGGCAGTGGCTACAGAGCCAATGGAGAGATAGTTTTCTTCATCATATCCCTAGGTAAAATCCATAGAAATTATTTGACAGTAATTCATAGATTTGATATTATAAGCAAGTAATCGCTATGGAGAGTTGTCCGAGTGGCTTAAGGAGCATGATTGGAAATCATGTGTGCGGCGTATACCGTACCCAGGGTTCAAATCCCTGACTCTCCGCCATAAGTAAAATAAGCAATGACTTTGTCATTGCTTATTTTTTATTTGTTAAAATACCAAGAAGCCTATGGCAGAACTAGTGTTCATGAGAGTTCATGAGAATTGACTTATTTAAGGATATTTATATAGGATAGAAAAATGACCCTACAGGATTCTCCTGTAGGGTCATTTTCTTATGTAAGTTCTTGTGATGCTTGATATCTATCTGGAATTTTATAAATGATTAGTTATCTTTAGGCGTATTTTTTTCCATGAGTTGTGAGAAAGCTGTATTCAACTCTTGATCAACCAATTCACGAACGGAGTCTGGACCTGCCTCAGGGCTTATGAACTCCTTGCCCTTAGATGGAATGCAGCATACAAATTGGCCATCTTGTCTACTTGAGCATTCTGTCATTTCACTGAGTTCCTGCCGATGTTTGAGGGCTGAGTCAATCCGGGCCTGACGGAGGCGGTTGATAGTGCGATCTGCCAGTATGTTAGGAACGGCAGCTCCAGAGGCGATGCCGATAACTGTTAAGAAACCCGTTATACCAACTTGCAACCAAGCTTGAATATCATTTATGGATAAGGTAGAAAATTGGAAGGCATCAGAGATGAAGCGGTATAGGAGGACTCCTGGAATCAAAGGGATAATAGAGGCAATAATCATGATGGTAGTCGACCCCTTGAGATAAGCCGTGATACGGGCTATGAGGAGGGCTGATACAGCCGATCCAATGAAAGAGGCAGCTGCGAGGGGTAAGTTTACATCGATAAAGAGGATATTACGGACACCCACGCAGACAATACCTCCTAGACCTATATAAGGCAAGAGGCGGTACGGGGTATTAAAGATGACCGCGAAGAGGCTAGCTGCGACGAAACCTGCTAGGAGTTGCTCAATAAGGACATAATTTGGTTTGATACCTGCGAAGAAGAAGGTTGTATCAATGTTGAACTGGAGCATGATGGCAATCCCCAGGGACATGGATGACATGATGAGAAGGGTTGACATGAGGCGGGTGACACCGGCCATGAAGTGGTCGGAGATGATATCGATAATCCCGTTGATTAAGGGAATTCCTGGAATCATAAAGAGGGTGCAGGATATGATGGTGTAGACCAGTGATTGATCGGGGATGATCTTATAAAAACCGTAGGATGATACCATACAGACAAAGGTGGCCACCATGGTAGCTACATAGGGATTGATATGGTTTTTAAAGCACAGGTGGCGAGCCATAAAACCTAGAAAGGCACATACGATGGTCATGAGCGCTGAGGCCATGGTGCCCCCAAAGAGAATAGAGAAACCACCACAGGCCGCTGCAGAAGCTAAGGCTTTCACGGGGACGGAATAGGACGGTGGGTATTGTTGGATATGGGCCAGGGCGTGTTCTAAGGATTCTAAAGAGTAATTCCGTTCGAGTGCCCGCCAAAGGACATTGGTTACTGCATAAACCACAGTCATATTGACACCGTGCTTAGGAGTCTTTCTAAAGGATGTATAGGAGTGTTTTTCATGGGACACATTGATCATGAGGGTCGTATAGGTTACATGAATGCTCAAATACTCCTTAGGGATTCCCATAAAGGCTGAAGCTTTATGCATCTGTTGAATGATATAGGAGGTATTGGCCCCATTTTCCATTAGAAGTTCTCCAACGGTGAGGAGGACATTTATTTTGCGATAAATCTGGGCAAAGGGTTGGTCCAGAACATCGTGTTTTTGCTGGTCCGTATAAAATTTCATTATCGGTTTCTTTCTGCTTAATGGATTCTGAGTATATTTATATCTGTATTAGTATAGCACGGTCCTATGAAAAATCGCCCCTCCAGAGGAAGGGCGATGTATGAAAGCCTCTTATAGTCAGCCTGCTGATAAGAGTAGGGATAGACGTAAACTTAGAAAGTTTGGATTTCAGTTGTCTTTACGGACTCTGCAATGGCATCAGCGAGGGCTTCGAATTTAGGATAGTCGGCCTCATGCAAGGCGGATTTGATATCTAGTACTTCTCCTACGATGTCTACATTCTTGAAGTCGTTAGTGACGAGTTCAACCATGCGCTTAGCCGCTGCAGACGCCCATGTGTGGTTGCCCACGATGGATACATGGTGGTTAGCGAAATTCAAGGCGGATAATTCATGCAAGAATTTTTCCATGGATAGGTAGAGGTTCAGATTGTAGGTTGGGGATACACAAACGAGGTTGGAGTATTTCCAAGCATCGGAGATGATGTAAGATGGATCTGTTTTCGATACGTCGTACATCTTGATATTGTTGATGCCGCGGAGGGCGAGAAGTTTAGCCAAGTGTTGGGCCATGTTGGCTGTATTGCCGTACATGGAACCAAAGGCGATGACAACCCCCTGTTCTTCTGCGTTGTAGGTAGACCAGTACATATACTTTTCAAGGATGTATTGTACGGTTTCAGGCGTGCGCCAAATTGGACCATGAAGAGAGGCAATAGTATTGATTTTCAAAGAGGACAACTTCTTGATGGCATTTTGTACTTGTGGACCGTATTTCCCTACGATGTTAGTGTAGTAGCGGCGGGCTTCGTCTTCAAATTCAGACTTGAAGTCAATTTGGTCGGCGAAGATATTGCCGTGTAAAACGCCGAAGGACCCGAAGGCATCAGCAGAGAAGAGGGTCCCTGTTGTACTTTCATAGGTAGCTGTTACTTCAGGCCAGTGAACCATAGGCATGGTGTAAGTTACGAGCTTATGCTTGCCAAGGTCTGTGATATCGCCGTCTTTAACAACGATTTGATTGTTCTTGAAATCCTCGTTAAAGAATTGTTGGCACATGCGGAAGGTAGTGGCAGTGCCAATAATTTTGATATTTGGATAGAGGCGTACCAATTCCATGATACCTGCACCGTGGTCAGGTTCCATGTGGTTGATAATCAAGTAGTCCAATTGGCGGCCGTTGAGAAGCTTGAGGACATTTTCAAAGAACTCGCGGCGGATAGATTCATCTACTGTGTCGATGATAGCTGTCTTTTCATCATCGATGAAGTAGGAATTGTACGTTACCCCGTTTGGCAATGGGAAGAGATTTTCGAAGCGTTCTGTCTTCCAGTCGTTGGAACCAATCCAGTAGATATGTTCTGTAACTTGTTGTGCTAATTTCATGGGAAATCCTTTCTGGGAATAGACCTCTCAATAGTAGGAGTCCATAGACTCGCGTTCTTAATAGATTACCTTACTATTTTACGCACATATTCGATAATAATCAATATACTAAAAGTTATATAACTATATCCATAGAGTAATTATAATAGGAGGTTCAAAAAATCTTTATTTGAAATAGATGACACCCGATTCGAAGATAGGCATGTGGTGATTGCCAGGAACATTCTTACTAATTCCATGTCCACAGCGTTCGCTGTGGGCCATTTTGCCAAAGACACGGCCGTCAGGGCTAAAGATCCCTTCGATGGCGCAGACGGATTGGTTAGGATTGAAGCGGGCATCCATAGTAGCTTGGCCTTGGAAGTCCACATACTGAGTAGCTATCTGACCATTTTGAGCCAACCTAGCTACTTGGTCTGGGCTTGCTACAAAACGACCTTCCCCATGAGAAATAGGAACGGTAAAGATGTCACCGGCTTTTAGGGCTGACATCCAGGGAGACATGGTGGAAATAACCTTGGTGTTTACCATGCCAGATAGGTGGCGACCGATGGTATTGTGGGTTAAAGTCGGAGAATCCTCTCTGAGAGGACTCACGTGTCCTCCTGGAAGAAGACCTAGTTTAATGAGGGCTTGGAATCCGTTACAAATCCCTAGAGCCAGACCATCGCGCTGGTAGAGAAGAATTTCTAGAGCTTCTGCTAGGTAAGGATTGCGGAAGAGGGTGGCCATAAATTTACCGGATCCATCTGGTTCATCGCCAGCAGAGAAACCGCCAGGGAAGAAGATAATTTGTGATGCCTCCAACTTGGATTTGATAGCTTGGATAGACTCTTCTAAGTCCGCAATGCTTTGGTTGCGAATGACAAGAATGTCTGTTTGGGCGCCAGCGCGTTCAAAGGCACGGGCAGAGTCATATTCACAGTTGGTACCTGGGAATACGGGAATGAGGACCTTAGGTTTAGCGCCTTCTAAGGATTTTGGTCCAACGATAGGCGTACTTGTTTGCTCGTAAAGAGGCAGTGGGCAAGTTTCTTTGGTGGAGGGTGCTTCTAGAGGGAAGATATGTTGTAAGGTACCCTCGTAGGCTGCTTGAGCTTGGTCCAAGCTAATGACTTGGTCCTTCCACTGGATGACCGGCTCTTCTTGGGTTACGCCAATCACTTGCGTCCCCTCTTTTTCAAGGAGGTGGTTAACTGCCGTGATATCCACCTCGAAGAGGAAAGATCCTAAGTTGGCGTCGAATAGGGAGGTCCCTGCGTAGTCATCAATTTTGACCCCTATGCGATTGCCTAAGGCCATCTTGGTGATAGCCTCAGCTAGTCCACCTTCATCGATTGTGTAGGCGGAATAGACGCGGCCCTCGTCGATTTCTTTTTGCAAGAGGTCGCAATTAGCCTTGAAAGCTCGCCAATCAGGGGCTTCATCAAAGGTGCGAGGCAACTTTAAGAGAATAAGGCGGTGGCCAGCTCCTTTGAGGTCTGGGCTGATAATGCGGTCAACTGGTGCCGTAGCGACTGCGAACGATACCAGGCTAGGTGGCACGGTTAAGTCCATGAAGGTGCCGGACATGGAGTCCTTGCCGCCGATAGCAGCGATATTAAGTTCCTTTTGTGCTTGGTAGGCACCTAAGAGGGCGGCGGTAGGTTTGCCCCAAGCGTGAGGGTTTTGGCGGAGACTTTCAAAATATTCTTGAAGGGTCAGATACATATCCTGGCGGTGGGCCCCCATAGTGACCCCTTTGGCGACAGAGAGGAGAATAGCAAATTGAGCTCCATGAAAGGGAGACCAATTTGCTAGATCTGGGTTAAAACCATGGGTCATGACAGAAGCTGTATTGGTTTGACCACACCGGACAGGGAGCTTAGCGGCCATCCCTTGAACAGGTGTTTTTTGGTATTTGCCGGACAGGGGCATGAGAACCGTTCCCGCACCTACGGTGGAGTCGAAGCGACTCAAAAGGCCTTCCTGGGATCCTACGTTAAGGTCGGACAAGGTGCTTAGCCATTGGCCTTTAAAATCTGTCACAGGCGCTTCTTTTTTGGCAAAGTAGGACGGGCCTTGTGGTAAGCCTATGTGGACTGCTTGTTCCTGTTTAGCCCCATTTGTGTTGAGAAAGTCCCGGGAGATATCTACGATAGGTGATCCCTTCCAATGCATGACGAGGCGATTTGTATCGGTTACAAGGGCCACTTGGGTGCATTCTAAGTTTTCTTGATCACAATAGGACTTGAAGAGGTCAGCCTTATTTTTTTCGATGACGCAGGCCATCCGTTCTTGAGATTCAGAGATTGCTAGCTCTGTCCCATCCAAGCCGGCATATTTTTTTGGAACTAAATCTAAGTTGATGTCCAAACCGTCAGTTAGTTCGCCGATAGCCACAGAGACGCCACCCGCACCAAAGTCGTTACAGCGTTTAATTAACTGGGTGACTTCTGGTTTGCGGAAGAGGCGTTGGATTTTTCGTTCCGTAAGAGGGTTGCCCTTTTGTACTTCTGCTCCGCAGGAGCTTAGGGATTCCATGGTGTGTTCCTTAGAGGAGCCAGTGGCGCCACCACAGCCGTCACGGCCGGTCTTACCGCCAATGAGCATGACCACATCACCAGGTTTAGGTGCTTCGCGTCGTACGTGAGCGCGAGGAACTGCGCCGACGACAGCGCCAATTTCCATGCGTTTAGCCACATAGCCAGGATGGTAGTATTCTTTGACTTCGCCTGTTGCTAGGCCGATTTGGTTGCCGTAGGAGGAATATCCCTTAGCAGCCCCTTGTGTGATACGTCGTTGAGGAAGTTTGCCGGCTAAGGTTTGGTCCAAGCTAGTGCGGGGGTCACCAGCGCCGGTAATCCGCATGGCTTGGTAGACATAGGCTCGGCCAGAGAGTGGATCGCGGATGCAACCACCCAAGCAGGTAGCAGCACCGCCGAAAGGTTCGATTTCTGTAGGGTGGTTATGGGTTTCATTTTTAAAGAGAAGGAGCCACTCTTCTTCTCGACCGTCCACATCTACTGGAACGATAATGGTACAAGCGTTGATTTCATCGGACTCATCCAAGTTACTAAGGAGGCCTTGGGCTTTGAGTTCTTTTGTAGCCAAGGTGGCCATATCCATGAGAGATGAAGCCTTAGTCTTACTGGTATAGATTTTCTTCCGTCCCTCTTGGTAGGCTTGATAGGCCTGCTCAATAGGGCTGTTAAAACGGCCTTTGTCGATGGTTACTTGGGTCAGCTCTGTCATAAAGGTGGTGTGACGGCAGTGGTCAGACCAGTAGGTATCGAGGACCTTGATTTCAGTTTGACTAGGATTGCGTCCCTCTTGGTCCTTAAAGTAATCCTGGATGAGGAGGGCATCAGCCAGGGTCATGGCTAGCCCTTCTTTTTTGATGAAAGCATTTAGTTGGTCTTGGTTCCAATGGGTAAAGCCGTCAATAAGAGGAATCGCTTGTGGCTCTTCTAGGTCTAGTTGGAGGCTAGTCGGAAGGGCCATAGCAGCTTGGCGGGAATCCACAGGGTTGATGAAGTAAGCCTTGATGGCCTTCTTTTGGTCCTCTGTTAGAGGGCCTTGGATAGAAAAGACTTGGGCTATTCGGACCTGATAGCCTTGTTTAAGTGTGAGCATAGATAAGCATTGCTCGGCAGAATCAGCTCCTTGGTTATATTGGCCAGGCAGGTATTCTACAGCGAATACAAAGGCACCCTCCTCGTGTGGCAAATCTGTGAAGACTTGGTCTACCGGCGGTTCGGAGAAAATGAGCTCCTTAGCTTGGCCTAGGTCCTTGTCGTCCAAGCCCTCGATATCGTAGCGCTTATAGAGGGTGACAGACTGAGCAGGAATGGACAAGTCCTCTCGTAAAGTCCGTAATACTTGGTCAGCCTCATAAGCGAATTCAGAACGTTTGCGGACAAATAAGCGGTGCATAGCCATGAAAAGCCTCCTCTTAGTCAGATAAATTGGCACAAAGAGCATATATTGATTGACACATTAACTATATACCCTTTATAGTTAATGGTAAATAATAAATTATTTATATACAAATAAGATAAACTAATCAATAAGGAGGGCCTATGGCTATTTCTGCAGACTTATACAGGACCTTTTATGGGGTTGGCTTATACCTATCCTTCTCTAAAGCAGCACGTGAACTAGGTGTTTCCCAGTCCGCTATATCGCAAGGGATTAAACAATTGGAGTCGGAACTAGGTATTCCTCTTTTCAATCGGACCACTAAGTCCGTTACCTTTACACCGGAAGGGAAGGAACTATTTGATACGGTAGCTAAGGCTTTGACCATCTTGGATAATGGGGTCGAACAGTTGCAAGAAAGGGCTAAGCAAGTCTTTGAATCCCTCTTTTTAGCAACTACCGATACCCTTTGCCGTCATTACTTGTTACCGTATTTCCGCCGTTGGAAGGAAGTGGATAACGATATTGCACTTCATATTACCAACCGCCCCTCTTCTGATTGCGTGGATATGATCCTCAATAAGGAGGTACAGCTTGCTATTGTTACAGAATTTGACGGCTTGCGTGATAATCCTCTCTTGACGGTGACGCCCTTGACTAGCTTGCAAGATGTTTTTTTAGGAGGGCTTTCCTATAAGGGTCTGGAAACCTTTGATCAAGGCCGCCTCTTGAACGAGCCTATACTAGCCCTTCGTCGCGGGACCACTTCTCGTAAGTTCTTTGACCAAGTAACTCATGGAGCCTGCCGTAAACCCCGTTTTGAGTTAGATAACTTCGACCTTTTAGTTGACTTGGTAGAGTTGGACATGGGCCTTGCCCTGGTACCACATATGGTGGCAGCTTCTAAATTGCAAGAGGGGACCGTAGTCAAGATTGATACGGATATCAGTGTTCCAGAACGCCATATCGTCTTGGTACAATCCAAGGTGGTGGCGGAAACGGAAGGGATGCGGCAATTTATAGACCTACTGTTGGGGAAAGAAAAGGTGAATTCCATTGACCCCAACCCTGAACTACAGTAAAATTAATTACGTCTTAACAGTAGGCATAGAGCCTGTAGTAAACGCTAGGAGACTTTCATGAAATTACTTCAACAACGCATTAACGAAGAAGGCCGCGTATTGGATAATCGCGTCTTGAAAGTTGATGGCTTCTTAAATCATCAAATCGATCCGGTTCTCTTTCAAGAAATCGGCAAAGAAATTGCCCGTCGTTACCAAGACGCAGGCATCACTCGCATTGTTACTATTGAAGCATCTGGTATTGCCTTAGCCTTGATGGCAGCCATTGAACTCAAGGTGCCACTCGTCTTCGCTCGCAAGAAAAAGTCTATTTTGATGGTCGATGATGTATACCACGCTAAGGTATATTCCTATACTAAAGAAGAAAACTATGACATCACCATTTCCAAGAAGTTCTTGCCTGCTGGTGATAAGGTCCTCATCATTGATGACTTCCTTGCATCTGGTGAAGCCGCTATGGGGCTTGCTAAGCTCGTAGAAGCAGCTGGTGATACCGTGGTAGGCATGGCTATCGCCATCGAAAAATCCTTCCAACCAGGCCGTAAACGCTTGGAAGATGCAGGCTATCGCGTAGAATCTTTGGTGCGCATTAAAGAGTTTAAAGATGACAAATGCGTATTCTTGGAAGATTAATAGGCTAATCAAAACAGGTGTGGCAGCCCCTCTTAGGCGTTGCTACATCTGTTTTCTTCTAGCTTGAGGACTTTATACTTTCGTCCTATGTAGACACAAGGAGTAGGTCAATGAACAAAAAAGCAGAAATGCTAGATCAATTTCTAGCCGATGAAAATATTACAGCCTTTGAGCGAAAGGATTTTGAGGACGAAGAAGGGTCTGTTATCTACCGGTCGTATGTGCAATCGCCACTAGGGGATATGCCCTTCTTCGTCATAACCGATAACAGCGTCTATACTGTATTGCGTCTAGTGGTAGGACCACAAGTTGTAACTGCCGATAACAAGGCGGACATTAATGACTTTATCAATCATGAGAACGCATACTATAAGGGTATGAAATATTATATCGACGAAGAAGACCAAACTGTTTACATGGATTGTGTTTATATCGCAGCGGATGGACAGTTTGAAGCCCCTCTTTTGTATGCTCTTATGAACCAAATGGTGGAACGAATCCCTGAAATATCGGGCGATTTGAAAAATGCCTATCAATTAGAAGGGCACTTCCAAGTGCCAGACCACCAACACTAAGGGCGTCCTTAAATTCTTAGGGGACACACAAAGGTATAGGAACTGCGCGCATAAGGGCAATAGCCGGCGTGCAGTTTTTTTATGTCTATTTAATCCTGTATACATTTGTAAAAGTTCGGAAAATACCGAATAAAATCGTGTAATTACATTGGATGCAAAATAATGTTCGGCACTTCCAATATATTAGAATATATAATATATTTATTATTCGAAAATCACTTGACCTGATAAATAGCCCTTGCTACAATATGACATATCCCTTAATTCTTATTGTTTGCAAGGAGTAGACGCATGGATTTTGTAACCCACCTACATGATTATACTGAATCTATTCTTGCGCCTATTTAGAGCCTAGCTTTATGCTGGGCTTTTTTTGTTAGGAGGTAGCTCATGAAAGTTGGCATTATCATGGGAAGTAAATCTGATTTGGAAACGATGACGAAGGCTGCCCAAGTATTAGATGATTTCTCTATCCCTTATGAGATGGTTATCGCCTCGGCCCATCGAACACCGGGAGCTGTTAAGGCCTATGTGGAGCGCTTAACCGCAGAGGGGGCGATTGCTTTTATCGCAGGTGCTGGTGCAGCAGCCCATCTACCAGGTGTGGTGGCTTCCTATACCAGTCGTCCTGTTATCGGAGTTCCCCTCAATGCAACTGGCCTCAATGGTATGGATGCCCTTTTGGCCATAGTGCAAATGCCATCAGGAATGCCTGTGGCTACCATGGCCTTGGATGGGGCTAAGAATGCGGCCCTCTTAGCTGTACAGATGGCAGGTTTAGTGGACACTGCCTTGTATGAACGCTACCAGGCCTTCCGGGCTGATCAAGCGGCTAAGGTAGAAGCGGATAACGCTCAGTTACAAGAACAATTACAAGCGTAAGGAGGAAGTTAAGATGGATCAAATGTTGTACGAAGGTAAAGCTAAACAAGTTTTTAAGATGGAAAACCCAGACCTCTATCGCATTCATTACAAGGATGATGCGACTGCTTTCAATGGGGAAAAGAAGGGGACAATTCACGATAAGGGGGTCTTGAATAATAAAATCACTAGTTTCTTCTTTACCATGCTTAATGAGGCTGGCATTCCAACCCACTTTGTGGAACGGATTGACGACCGTGACCAAATTGTTAAGGCCTTGGATATTGTGCCTCTAGAAGTTATTGTTCGCAATATCGCAGCGGGCTCTATGGCAAAGCGCTTTGGCCTTGAAGAAGGAACCCCTTTACAACATCCTATCTTGGAATTTTGCTATAAGAATGATGACTTGGGAGATCCATTTGCCAATGAATCCCAAATTACAGCCTTGGGATGGGCTACACAAGACCAGTTAACAGCTATCAAGGACATTACCATGAAGGTTAATGACATCCTCAAAGATTTCTTGGCTACCAAGAAGGTGAAACTTGTGGACTTTAAGTTAGAATTTGGCAGCCATAAGGGGCAAATACTCTTGGGCGATGAAATTTCCCCTGATACCTGTCGTTTCTGGGATGCGGATACCAATGAAAAGCTCGATAAGGACCGCTTCCGCCGTGACTTGGGGAATGTGGAAGAAGCCTATCATGAAATGCTTTTCCGCTTGACAGGGCAACGAGACTAGGTGCAACTATGCATTACGATCAAGTATTCGACAAGTGGCATGAAGAATGTGGGGTATTTGGCATTTATGACCGGACCTTGGACATAGCTCGCTATGTCTACTGGGGGCTTTTTGCCCTACAGCACAGGGGACAGGAGTCTGCTGGTTTAGCTGTTACGGATGGGACGCAAATTGAACTGACTAAGAATATGGGCCTTCTGACAGAAGCCATTCGGTCTCTGCCTCGGCTCCCTGGCCATATGGGGGTGGGCCATGTGCGCTATTCCACAACTGGTTCTAATAACCCACGTAACATCCAACCTTTGGTTGTCCAATTTAAGAATGAGCATATAGCTGTTGCCCATAACGGCAATTTAACAAATGCTTTGGAAATTCGTAGAGATCTAGAAGAACAGGGATCCATCTTCCAAACAAGTATGGATTCGGAGGTAATCGTTAATCTCATCGCTCGCTCTCATGCGGCGACCATGGAAGAACGGATTGTGGAAGCTTGCAATCGAATCCAAGGGGCCTTTTCCCTAGTGATTAACACCAATGATTACCTCATCGGCCTTAGGGATCCTCACGGCTATCGCCCCCTTTGTTTAGGTAAGACGAATGCTGGCTATGTGTTGGCTTCGGAAACTTGTGCTCTCGATGCTATTAAGGCGGAATTTATTCGGGATATAGAAGCAGGAGAGATGGTCATTATAGATGACTCTGGTGTGCGATCCCGTATGTATGCACCGGTAGATGCTATTGATAAGAAGGTCTGTGTCTTTGAATATATCTACTTTGCTCGCTCTGATTCTAATATCGATGGTCAGTCGGTCTATGAAAGCCGTTTGGCTATGGGCCGTGAATTGGCTCGTGAAACTCAATATGATGCGGATCTTGTCATGGCCATTCCTGACTCTGGTACAACAGCTGCTTTGGGCTATGCTAGAGAATCGGGCATTCCTTTTGTGGAAGGCCTGATTAAGAACCGTTACTCTGGTCGGACTTTCATCAAGCCTAACCAAGAAGAACGGGAACTAGCGGTACGAATGAAGCTTAATCCCGTGGAAGAAGTGGTTAAGGGCAAGCGGATTGTTCTCATCGATGACTCTATCGTTCGGGGAACTACTTCTGGGCTCATTGTAAAGATGCTCAAGGAAGCAGGGGCTAAGGAAGTGTATATGTGCGTATCGTCCCCAGCCATCCTCTACCCTTGCCACTATGGTATCGATACATCAGTTCGTAAGGAATTGATTGCAGCGACCAAGTCTATTGAGGAAATCCGTGCCTACATCAAGGCCGATAAGCTTCACTACTTAACACAAGAGGGACTAGATCGAGCGATAGCTAATATTGATGGCAAGCATATGTGCTTTGCCTGCTTTGATGGGGCTTATGCCGTAGCTGTTCCTCCAGAAGAGGAAGAAGGAGTAAAATATGTGCTCGAATAAAGAAGGCCTTACCTATGCAGATGCTGGTGTCGATATTGATGCGGGTAACAAGGCCGTTAGCCTCATGAAGGCTGCTGTAAAGGCCACATATACACCTGGTGTAGTCGGTGACCTAGGTGGTTTTGGAGGTCTCTATAATTTAGCAGAACATACTATGGACCACCCTATGCTAGTATCTGGTACGGATGGGGTAGGGACTAAGCTTCGCCTGGCTATTGAGATGAATCAACATGATACGATTGGGCAAGACTGCGTAGCTATGTCTGTTAACGATATTTTGGTCCAAGGGGCCAAGCCCCTTTTCTTTTTAGACTATATTGCGGTAGGTAAGCTGGACCCAGAGCAAGTAGCTACCATCGTAGGCGGCGTTGCTAAGGCCTGCCAGGAATCAGGTTGTGCTCTTTTAGGCGGTGAAACCGCAGAAATGGCCGGTTTCTATGAAGTGGGAGACTATGACTTAGCAGGCTTTGCTGTGGGACTCGTGGACCGGTCTAGGCTCATCACGGGGCAAGAGATTGCGGAGGGAGATATCATTTTGGGTCTCCCTTCTTCTGGCCTCCACTCCAACGGCTATTCTCTCGTTCGCAAAATTTGCTTTGACCATCAGGGCTTAACCTTAGACCAAGTTATCCCAGAATTTGGTAAGACTTTAGGTGAGGAGCTGTTAAGGCCAACTCGCCTCTATCCTAAGGCCCTCATGCCATTGATTGAGAAGGGGCTCTTGAAGGGCTTGGTTCATATTACAGGGGGCGGTTTCTACGAAAATATTCCGCGTATCTTGGGGGATCATTTGGCGGTTTCTATCAATGTTGATGCTTGGTCACGACCAGCTATTTTTACTAAGCTTCAAGAATGGGGCCAAGTGGCATGGCCTGAAATGTACCGGACCTTTAATATGGGGATAGGGATGGTTATGGTTGTTAGTCCACAAGACCTTGAGGCCGTGAAGGCTGATTTGAATGAGCGTGGAGAAGTTTACTATCAAATTGGTCGTGTTGAAGCTCGCAAGGACCAAGCGGTCATCTTGGAAGGAGAGGTCTTCCATGCCTAAAGAGATAGGAATTTTTGCTTCTGGTCGGGGTTCGAATGCGGAAGCTCTATATCAGGCCATGCTAGATGGCACAATTGATGGAGATTTGAAGCTTATCCTAACAGATCATAAAGAAGCAGGAATCGTAGACAAGGCTCGAACTTGGGGTATACCACTCCTTATAATCGAACGGAATGACTACCCCTCTAAGGAGGCCTTTGAAGAGGCTCAGGTTCAAGCTTTGGCTCCTTATGATTTGGATGTTCTTGTTTTGGCTGGCTATATGCGCTTGTTAGGACAAACCTTAATTGATGCCTATGGGGGAAGGATCCTTAACATCCATCCAGCCCTTTTGCCTTCCTTCCCAGGACTCCATGCTCAAGGGCAGGCGGTAGCAGCAGGTGTTAAGGTGGCAGGTTGTACTGTTCACTTTGTAGATTTAGGTATGGACTCAGGTCCTATCATTATGCAGAATACGGTTCCTGTCTATGCGTCTGATACAGAAGACAGCTTGGCGGCCCGCTTGTTACCGGTCGAACATAAGACCTATGTAGAGGCATTGGCCCTTTTTTGTAAGGACTCACTATCTGTCGTAGATGGGGTCGTCCATATTGCTAATGAATAATGCAAACTTATAGGTTCTTGAAATATGAGATGTAGGAGGGATGCATATGATAAAAAATGCCTTGTTGAGCGTATCGGATAAACGTGGAATTGTGGACTTTGCGAGAGGACTTGTTGACTTAGGTGTAACAATCTACTCCACAGGAGGAACTCTTAAGGTTATTAAGGATGCAGGCATACCTGCTCATGCCGTAGAAGACTTAACTCATTTTCCAGAGATGATGGATGGCCGCGTAAAGACCCTACATCCTGTAATTCATGGTGGCATTTTAGCCCTTCGTAATAAGCCAGATCACCGCGCGGCTATGGAGGAACACGGCATTGAACCTATTGACCTGGTGGTAGTCAATCTCTATCCTTTCCGGGAGACTATCGCGAAATCTGGTGTGACTTTAGATGAAGCTATTGAAAATATAGATATTGGTGGGCCGACTATGGTGAGGTCTGCTGCTAAAAATAATGCCTATGTAGGGGTGGTAGTTAACCCAGACCGCTACGGTCAAATTATAAAACAACTTAAACAAGAAGGCTGTCTGACTGATACCTATCGATTGGCTTTGGCCCAAGAGGCCTTTGCCCATACAGCAGCCTATGATACGGCTATCGCTAACTACTTGGCTCCGAAAGTAGGACAGGCTCCTATGCCCCATACCTTCCTAGCAGCCTATGAAAAGGTGACAGACCTCCGCTATGGGGAAAACCCTCATCAAACAGCGGCCTTTTATAAGGAAATTGGTCAAGCCTCTGGCTTGGGTGCTATGAAACAATTACACGGTAAAGAATTATCTTATAATAATATTGTGGATATGGAAGCAGCCTGGAATATGGTCTGGGAATTCCAAGAGCCGGCTGCTTGCATTATCAAGCATACTAATCCTTGTGGAGCAGCGCGAGCTACTAGCATTCACCAAGCCTATGTCAATGCCTACCAAGCGGATACGACATCTGCCTTTGGTGGCATCGTAGCGCTCAACCGACCTGTAGATGCGCAAACGGCTCAAGAAATGGCTAAGATTTTCCTAGAAGTTATCATGGCACCAGCCTTTAGCCAAGAGGCCTTGGATATCTTAGAAGCTAAGAAGAATATCCGCCTCATTCAATTGGAAAAACCACAAGAGGACCAGCTAGTTCTCAAGAAGGTATCTGGTGGTCTCTTGGTACAAACAGAAGATACACTTGCAGAATCACCAGCTGCCTATGAGGTAGTGACTGAGGTGAAGCCGACGGAAGACCAATGGAAGGCCTTAGAATTCGCATGGAAGATGGTTAAGCATGTAAAATCCAATGCTATCCTAGTGTCTAACGCTACTTCCACATTAGGTGTTGGAGCTGGCCAAATGAACCGGGTAGGGGCCGCTAACATTGCCCTAGATCAAGCTGGAGATAAAGCTAAGGGTGCCATTTTGGCATCTGATGCTTTCTTCCCTTTTGGCGACACGGTAGAAACGGCCGCTCAACATGGGATTGCAGCTATCATTCAACCGGGCGGATCCATTCGAGATCAAGAATCCATTGATGCGGCCAATAAAGCTGGTATAGCCATGGTATTCACAAAGATTCGTCACTTTAAACACTAAGGGGTAAAGAACTATGAATGTATGCGTAATTGGTTCTGGCGGACGTGAACATGCCATCCTTTGGTCTCTTCGTAAGAGCCCTTCTGTAGCGCGCCTCTTTGTTGTGCCTGGTTCTGATGCTATGGAAGACCTGGCCCAACGGGGCACTTTCTCTTGGGGCGATCGGGAGCAACTACTGGACTTTCTTAAATCTCATGAGGTAGACTTGGTGGTTATCGGGCCAGAAGCACCTTTAGTTGAAGGCCTTACAGACTATCTCCGAGGCGAGGGTTTTTGGGTCTTTGGACCCTCGCAAAAAGCGGCTCAGCTAGAGGGTTCTAAGGCCTTTGCAAAAGACTTGATGAAAAAATATGGAATCCCTACAGCGGCCTACCAAGTGTTTACAAAAGCTGGTGAGGCTAAGGCTTTTGCTCATAGGCTAGGGGCTCCTGTGGTCATCAAAGCAGATGGACTTGCAGCTGGTAAGGGCGTTGTTGTGGCTACTAGTTTAGATCAGGCTGACCAGGCTATTGACCATATGTTGGAGGATAATCAGTTTGGCTCAGCTGGAGCCTGTGTTGTGGTTGAAGAATTTATGGAAGGGGAAGAGGCTAGCCTTCTCGCCTTTGTAGATGGTAGGACCTTGGTTCCTATGGTAGGAGCCCAAGACCATAAGTGTATATATGATGGTGATAGAGGGCCTAATACGGGCGGCATGGGAACCTATGCACCAGCGCCTATCTTAACAGAAGCGCTCAAGAGTCAAGCAATGAAAACGATTCTTGAACCTCTGGTGGCGGCCATGGCCGAGGAGGGGATGCCTTATATAGGTTGTCTTTATGCGGGCCTTATGATAACTGAAGAGGGTCCTAAGGTAGTTGAGTTTAACGCCCGCTTTGGAGATCCGGAGACACAAGTAATTTTACCTCTATTAGAGGGGGATTTGGGCCGGATTATGATGGCCTGTGCTCAAGGGCGTTTGGACCCTAAGCAGGTAACCTGGAAGAATGGTTCGGCAGCTTGTGTTATTATGGCCTCTCAAGGTTATCCGGCTTCCTCTCATAAGGGGGATATCATTTCGGGTCCTTTAGAAGCTGGTCCCCAAGGAGATGTGATTGTTTTTCATTCGGGAACGCGTTATGAAAATGGCTCTTATCAAACCAATGGTGGGCGTGTATTAGGCGTTGTCGGTTTTGGCCCTGATTTGAGATCGGCTCTAGACAAGGCTTATGGGCGTGTTGAAAGAATTTCATTTGACGGTGCCCAATATAGGCATGATATAGGGGCTAAGGCTTTTAAAGCCAAGTAAGTTACTTGTTTATATGCATATAAGTTCGTATTGAGGAAAGACTGGCAGAGATAGTTTATATCTCTGCCAGTCTTTTTTGCGTCTCAATGATTGTCATTTACCCATGGAAATTTCATGTAAAAATCATGTACATATCTAAAAGCCTAAATTTAAAGGGAAAAATAGAGGGCCTCTACTTTTTTATCCTAGGAAAAATAGGAATATATATGAAATATGGGCTCATTAAAATTCCCATTGTTTATAGGGAAATAAAAAGGATTAGTCTATAAGAGAAGATATTCACTCCTAATATGTATTTATGGAATGGACTATCGCCTTTGATTCATAGAAAAACTAATTGACCGGGGTTAAAACATACTAATACAATGTGAATTACAATATTGCTAATAAGCTAAATCTTATTCAAATGGTTAGTAAGTACCTGTAGTAGTGATAAGCAGGAGAGAGGAGGAATCACATGCAAGGAGTCATACGGCGCTGGTTTCTACATGAAGACTCGTGGGTAATCACCTTGGGGCTGGGTTTGGTGCTGGCTGCATCCTTAGTCTTCCTAGTAAGTCCTAGTGGGTGGTTGACCTCTATTCACTTAACTATGCCCCACTGGGCCTCTTGGTTATCCTTAGCAAGTCTTTTAGGGGACCGCCTTCCTTCTTTTGCAGGAGCCTTTGCCTTAGTCCTTCTTATGACACTCCTGAGTGCGAGGGGGATGGGCTTATCCCTAGGACATTGGACTAAAGGCTTTTCCTGCCTCTGGCTAATCATTGGTCTTTGTATAGTTTTGGGCGCTTATTCACCACTCAAGGCATGGAAACTAGAGGGTCCTCTTTTGGCACTAGCGATAGGCTTTGTCTTAGGCAACATAGTGACCTTGCCAGATTGGATTCGGGTAGCTATGCGGGGTGAGTTTTGGCTTAAGTTAGGGATTATTCTTATGGGTGCTACCTTACCCTTTACGGTTATCATCAACGCAGGTCCTATAGCCATAGGGCAGTCCCTCCTGGTGGCCTGCTTGGGCTTTGGCAGCTGCTTCTTGGTTGCCACTAAGGTCTTTGGTTTAGATAATAAGCTAGCCTCCGCCTTAGCTGGCGGTTTAGCCGTAGGTAATATTACGGGCGTTATCGCTTGCTCGGAAGCTAGTCGGGCAAAGTTATCGGCCATCTCAACAGGCTTTGTCCTAGTTGTGCTCTCCTCTGTAGTTCTCATGTTCGTGCTCACAGGCTTGAGCGATATATTGGGGCTAGATGGGCGTCTAGCCGGCGCCTGGATTGGCTCTGCCGAGACGGCTGATGTGGCTGGCTTTGCGGCCCTATCATCCATGAACGATGACCTGGCCCTCCAGTCTTATACCCTAGTCAAGGTAATAGGGCGTGATATGGGTGTGGTCATCTGGGCCCTCCTAGTAGCCATCTTGGCTGTTAAACAATGGGACCGGTCTCCAGAAAGGGGAGAATCTTTTACCTTGCTATCCTTCTTAAAGGAAATCTGGGTTCGCTTTCCAAAGTTTATCTTAGGCCTTTTCGGTGCCTCCCTTATGACGGCTTTGATTTTACATCTATTGCCAACGGAATCATCCCTAGCTTATAAGCAAGAGGTCCTAGGCGTCTTAAAGGACTTGCGGGGGTACTTTTTCACCCTTTGCTTTTTATCCATTGGTATGACTACCCGCTGGGCAGCTATTAAGGCCATTGGCTGGAGGCCAGTTGCTGCTTTTAGCTTGAGCATTCTCGTTATTTGTCTTGTGGGTTATGTTTTATCTGTATATACCTTCAGTGATTTTTGGATGACACTATAGTAGTGTAGGAGTTTTATATGAGCAATACTAAGAAGAATCAAGAACAAACAAATCAAATAGAGCAAGTAGTGGCAAGTCCATGCCAAGGTTGTCCGTCCGCTTGTGGGGCTTCCTATGAAGAAGTTCATGGCCCTAGCCATAATCATGGTGACCACCATCGCGGTCATGACCATAATCATGGACATCATCACGACCATAGCCATGGTCATGTACACAGTCACGGAGGTCATACCCATAGTCACGGTGATGTGCAATTGGCTGGTGAAAAGTGGGCTACCCATACTCATGCGCCAGGAGAAGGTCATGGGGCTCCAGGGGTTGTGGATTACATGAAGGCCGTTCGTGAGTATCGCAAGACCTGGCCTAACAAGCAAAAGGTAATGGAGGAAACTCCAGATCCAGCAGTCCGCGAGCTCCTCTATCGCATGGAGCAAATGGGATGTGATACTGTCTTTGATCGCTTTGATAAACAACAACCACAATGTACTTTTGGCATTGCTGGTGTATGCTGCAAGATTTGCTTTATGGGTCCTTGCCGAATCACGGAAAAAGCGCCAAGAGGGATTTGTGGCGCAGATGCAGACCTCATCGTAGCTCGTAACATGGCCCGTGCTGCAGCGGGTGGTTTGACCCAGCATGGAGCCCATGCACGGGAGCTCTTAATTGCCCTCAAGAAAGCCATTACTGGTGAATACGACCATCCTATCGTAGGGACTCGTAAACTCTACGAAGTGGCTAATGCTTTCAATATTCCAACAGAAGGGCGTGAGCTCAAAGAAATTGCCAATGATATTGCAGATATCTTAATTGAAGATTTGAGTCGGGCTATGCCAGGGGAATATTTGACGATTAAGCATATGGCCCCTGAAGAACGGCAAAAGATTTGGAAGGATTTGGATATTCTACCAATTTCTGCCTATAATGAAGCCTTTGATACCTACCATAGAACCTGTGTTGGCACCGATGGTGATTGGTACTTTAACATGCGGGCCTTCTTGCGCTGTGGCTTGGCATTCACCTTTACCGGTGTTGTGGCAGCGGATATCGTTACAGACATCCTGTATGGGGAAGGGGAAATCCGTGACTGCCGTGTCAATGTAGGGGCTCTTGAGAAAAATTATGTCAATATTGCCGTTCATGGACACTTGCCAATGCTAGTATCCAAGGTAGTTCAATTGGGTAATAGTGAAGAATACCAAAATCGGGCTAAGGAAATTGGCGCTAAGGGGATTAAATTCTACGGGATTTGCTGCTCTGGTCTACAAAATATGTACCGCTATGAGAATGTCATTCCTTTGTCTAATGCAATTGGTGCAGAACTTGTCCTTGGCACTGGGGCCCTAGATCTCTGGTGTGCGGACGTACAGGATATATATCCGGCTATTATGGATGTTGCTAAGTGTACACAGACCGTTGTGGTGACTACATCCGATGCGGCTCGCCTACCAGGTTCTGAACACTATGCCTATGACCGGTTCCATTCCAATATGGACCAAACGGAGGCCATTGCCCGTAAGATATTAGAACGAGCTCTTCAAAGTCACGTGGAACGACGTGGTTTACCAGTCTTTATTCCACCGTATGAGGTTACGGGTAAAGTAGGTTTTAACCCTTACAATGTAGGTCAAGAGTTTGGGTATGACAATATTGCCAAGGCCTTAGAGGAGGGTACTATTCGCGGGATTGTCAATATTGTAGGTTGTTCTAACCCACGGGTTGTCTTCGAAAAACCAACCTATGAAGTGGCCTTGGAATGCTTAAAGAAGGATATCATTATCTTGACCAATGGCTGTGCCTCCTTCCCTCTTCTCAAGATGGGGCTTTGTAATCCTGAAGCGGTCCTTGAAAAATGTGGTCCTGGCCTACAAAAATTCTTTAAGGATACCAATATGCCGCCTGTATGGCATGTGGGAGAATGCGTGGATAATGCTAAGTCATCTGGTATTTTTGGAGCTATTGCAGGCCAATTTGGCTTGACTCTACCACAAATGCCTTATGCTATGTCCAGCCCAGAATGGTCTAATGAGAAAGGCGTATGTGCCTCCTTGGGCTTCCGCCTTATGGGGATTAACTCCTACCACTGCGTTGAGCCGCCAGTACAGGGGTCTCGTGCCGTTACTAACTTCCTCAAGAAGGATACAGCCCATACCTTGGGTTCTGTTATGTATGTAGATGTAGACGGCAAGCGATTAGGCCAAAAAATCGTTGAAGATATTAATGAAAAACGACGTAAATTAGGTTGGAAGATTTAAGAGAGCTTAGCATCTAGATGGTAGTTAATCTTTATAACTTCAGTGAATACTAGAAAGAGAGAGCCCCCGTAGCTTATGCTACGGGGGCTCTCTCTTTCTAGCTTCTGGATTAGCTTGTTGATAATTAGCGGTTAGTCAATTTTTCATAGCCTACAGGATGGGGACCACTTGACCAGGTTTAACCACCCATACAGAACAACTAGTAGAGTCACTTGTATAGAAAACGGTCTTTGTTGCTTAGTCACCAGATTTAGCAATCTCAGTGAGCTTGAAAATTCTTGTATCTGCCATAAGAATACGACCTTTCTGGAAGGATTAAATAGGTAAGAATTAAAAATACACAAACTATAATTAGAGTGTATTACTTGTGAACTTGTGGTTCAAGGCACTCCCTGTTTCTTTTGGTCTAAGAATGATACAATAATAATCGACAGTTTTCGAAGTAAGGGAAGGAGTTTTCATGCAATACCATCGGATTCCTTTACAATTGAATAACCCCCTCGGCTTTTGGCAAAATTTTGAAGGGGAGGAGCGGGTTTTCTGGGTGGACCGGCAGTCTGATATTACCGTCGTTGGTGCCAAGCGCCTAGGGACCGTCAAAAATGATGAAGATCGTAAAAATTATGCCTATATCTTCTATGGGGGAACCTTCTTTGAGGGGCCTTCTAGCCCTCGTTGGGAGGGCTTTGATGGAGAGATGGTGGCCTTCCAACACTACTATATCATCGAGAAGGGCCAAGCCTTCTACCTATATGCGGGTGAACCAGTAGATATTTATGATTATCCTGTTTTTCATGTAAATCATGACTATCAGGAACTGGCTTCTGCCTCTGACTATGGTCGATGGGAGACTCTCTTTAAGGGGGTGCAAGAGGCCATTCACGCTGGCCAGGTTAAGAAGGTTGTGGGGTCTCGTGAGGTGGCTTTCCACTGTTGTGGACAGGGATTAGAAGGAGATTTAGAGAAATGTTCTACCCTCCCTGAGGGAGGGGCCTTTTATGTACCATCCATCTTAGACCGCTTAGTAGAGAATAACCCCGGCTGTTTTATCTTCGCCTATGAAAAGAATGGCAAGACCTTTTTAGGAGCTAGCCCCGAGATTTTGGTCCGCCATAGGGGGCATAGAATTTTATCCTACGCCCTAGCAGGCACCTATCCTAAGGATGGAACTTCTGCTCATTCAGCTCAAGCCCTCTTAGAAGACCCTAAAAATGTGTATGAACATAATTTGGTGGCAGATCGTATTGTGGCGACCATGGAGGGCCTCACGCAAGAAGTAGAAAAGGGTGATATGGGCATTTTAGAGCTAAAAAATCTCTACCATTTACGGACTATCATTGAAGCAGATGATGGGGGTAAGTCCCTTATGGAATGGGGGCATATCTTGCATCCTACACCAGCATTAGGAGGGGAACCCCGTCAAGCGGCCCTACCTCTTATCCGCCAATTGGAGTCTTATGATCGGGGGATGTATGCAGCGCCCTTTGGCTTTATGAAAGATATGGGGGACGGCATCTTGGTGGTGGCTATTCGGTCAGCCTTGGTGGAAGGTGACCATCTCTATGCCTATGCGGGCTGTGGCCTAGTAGAGGGATCTGATTGCCGTGAAGAATACGAAGAGACTAAGAATAAGATGCGTACTATATTAGAAGCCCTCTAAGGAGACCTATCGATGAATGAATATTTAGCATCCTTTGTGGATGAGTTATATAACTTAGGCCTTGATGCTGTTGTCTACAGCGCAGGTTCTCGGTCTACTGCCTTAGCTATGCTATTTGAAGCTCACCAAGGCTTTCAATCCTATATGGATGTGGATGAGCGATCAGCGGCCTTCTTTGCCTTAGGTCTAGCTAAAACTGCCCGTAAACCCGTAGCCCTCGTATGCACTTCTGGATCGGCTATGGGCCATTACCTGCCAGCCCTCATGGAGGCCCAATATGCAGGTATCCCTTTGATTCTTTTGACAGCAGACCGGCCACCTGAATTACACCATGTTCGAGCACCACAAACCATCGACCAAATGGCTAGCTTTGGTCCTGATGCGGTAGTCTATGCGGAGACTTTGGCTATTCCTGACCAGGATCACTACTATTCGTATCCACGCATGGTGGCTCAACGGGCCTATTTGCAGGCTATGAACAGGAAAAGGGGTCCTGTGCACATCAATGTACCCATCCGGGAGCCTCTTGTTCCCGACCTAGATAGTAAGCATTTCACTATGGGCCGACGGACTCATGGGGACTTTCTCGTGGGGTCTACCTGTATGCCTATGCCTTCGGCGGCTCTTGATGCAGCCTTAGCCAAAGACAAGGTCTTGATTGTAGCAGGTCCTGATATGGACTTGAACCCTGCCAACCAGGCTTTGGTCATGAGCTTAGCGGAAACCTACATAGCGCCTGTCTTGGCTGACCCCCTTTCCAATATTCGGGCAACGGGTATGGAGTATGTCATGGACACGTATGATGCCTTCTTGGCCTGTAAAGATCTATGGCATCAACTCAAACCGGATACAGTCCTACAATTGGGGCAGCAACCAGTATCCAAGCGGGCCCAACAATTCTTGGCGTCCCTAGATCATGTAGACTATATTCAAGTATCGCCTAATAATGATTACCTTGTGCCAGCGGGGAATGTGACTATGCAGGTTCAGGCAGACCTCAATGGGCTTCTTGCGGCCACTCAAGAGGTGGTCAAGGATAACACTAGCTACCTAGACCAATGGATTGCTATCAACAATGAGTGGCGGGATAAGCTAGAGGCCGTTAGGGAGGAGGATGACCTCTTCGAAGGGACTATCATCCGCTATTTACAAGATAATCTACCTCCTGCTAGCCAGGTTTATGTGGCTAATTCCATGACCATACGTGATATGGATTACTTTTGGCGGACCGCCCCTTCTGATGCTCGCATCTTGGGTAATCGTGGCGTGAACGGTATTGATGGTCTGGTTTCTTCTGCCTTGGGAGCCGCTGCCAATGGACTTCCTACTGTCCTAGTGACGGGTGATTTGACCTTCTTCCATGACTTAAATGGCTTGGCCTTGGCTAAGACCCACAAGCTTAACTTAACGGTGGTCCTCTTTAATAATGATGGGGGAGGTATCTTTGAATACCTGCCACAAAAAGGGACCCCTTACTTTAACTATCTCTTCTCCACAGAGCAAGGACTTAATTTTGAGGCTTTAGCAGAGGGCTATGGCTGTGACTACCTTTCAATCAGCTCTTATCATCAATTCAAATCGGTGCTGAAAGATTCTATGGCGGTGCCGGGCCTTCATATTTTGGAAGTTAAGACTAACAAGGAAAAAAGTCGGGCCCTCCATGCTAAGTATTTGGGGTGATTGCTATGATTAAACGTTCCTTAGTGCCTCTCTTGCCTGAAGGAGGACGCACTTATTACAACCGCATAGGGGACCGGTCTTATCGCTTGACGGTGCGACCTTGTGCCCAAACTTGTATGCCAGGGCATTGTGAAAATATGATGGTTACACATCCAGAGTGGTCTATTTATAAGATGACACAAACTCTCATGGGGCGGGAAAAGGGCCAACAAATCCGAGATTTAAAACCTATCGTTTGCCTCCATGGATTTTCTGAGTCCTCCTCTACCTGGAATGATATTTACCTGCCAGGCTATTTGGTGATTGGCATCGATATATTGGGCCATGGTGGTTCTAGCTCTCCAGATGATTTAGGGGCCTATACTTTTGAAAGTATTCTTAAGGATATCCATAGTATTATTGCTTGCCGTGTTCAGGGGTCTTATGCTCTAATGGGCTACTCTCAGGGGGCCCGGTTAGCCCTTCTCTATGCTTTACAATATGGATCTGAGATTTCCAAGTTGGTCTTGGAATCGGGATCCGTTGGCATAGAAGACTTACATCAGCGGTCTGATCGTCAACAGCGTGACTGTGAACTAGCCCAGGCCATAGAAGAAAATGGCATCAAGTGGTTTGAAGAAATGTGGTCTCAATTACCCGTCTTTGAGACCCAAAAGGGTCTGAATCCTAGGGTTCAAAAAGTCATTAAAAATCGGCGCCTTGCCAATGACCCTAGGGGCCTAGCCATGGTTTTACGGGCCTTGGGACAAGGTTCTATGCCTTATGTAGGCAAGCAAATTCAAGAGTTGACCATGCCCTGGCTCTACCTGGCAGGCGGTTTAGATGATAAGTATAAGACCATAGGTCAGACCTACTTCTCTCACAACCTTGCCATCTTGAAAGGTGCTGGTCATAATAGCCACTTGGAGCAACCGGAAATCTTTAGCCAATTGGTGTATGACTTCTTGGAAAAGGACTAGCCCGGAGCCCTAATTACACTGAGAATAGACTCCTAAGCTCTTATAGAGTGACTAGGGCATGCTATAATAGATACAATATATCCTGTGGCTAGACCACATCATAATAAAGGAGATACAATGAGCAAGTTTGATTGGAAAGTCCTCGACCGCAATTACGAGGATATTATTTATGAAACTTACAATGGTATTGCAAAAATCACCATCAATCGCCCAGAAGTACGTAATGCCTTCCGCCCTAAAACGGTTATGGAAATGATTGACGCTTTCACCATCGCCCGTGACGATGCAGAGATTGGCGTTATTGTTTTGACTGGTGCTAATCATGGTCAAGGGGAAGATAAGGAAGCCTTCTGCTCAGGTGGTGACCAACGGGTACGTGGTAATGGTGGCTACGTGGGTGATGACCATATTCCTCGCCTCAATGTACTCGATTTGCAACGCTTGATCCGCATCATTCCAAAGCCAGTTATCGCTATGGTCAATGGTTTTGCTATTGGCGGCGGTCACGTCTTGCATATCGTTTGCGATCTTACAATCGCCTCTGAAAATGCTAAGTTTGGCCAAACGGGGCCTCGTGTAGGCTCCTTTGATGCTGGCTACGGTGCAGGTTACTTAGCTCGTATGATCGGTCATAAACGGGCCCGTGAGGTATGGTTCCTCTGCCGCCAATATACCGCTGCTCAAGCCTATGAAATGGGCATGGTTAATACGGTTGTGCCATTTGATCAATTGGAAGAAGAAACCGTGAAATGGTGCCAAGAAATCCTACAATTGTCCCCTATGGCTCTGCGCATGTTGAAAGCGTCCTTCAATGCTGATACGGATGGTTTGGCAGGTCTTCAACAATTCGCTGGCGATGCTACGCTTATGTACTACACGACAGATGAAGCTAAAGAAGGGCGCGATGCCTTCAAGGAAAAACGCAAACCAGACTTTAAACAATTCCCTAAATTCCCATGATGGGTTTGAAAGGACCGCCTAGGCGGTCCTTTTTTCGTGTATAATAGGGAAGAATAGGTGCTAGGGTGCTTGAAAGAGACTATTTATAAGGGGAAAGGAGGATGACTATGTGGTTAGAAGAGCAAGCTCGAATAAATGGAGATAAGGCCTTTATTAATGGCCTTAGTTTTAAGACTGTTTATGAGCAAGTAGAAATCTACGCTGGTTCTTTGGCCTCTAGTCTAGGTGAGGCCAAACGGATAGCTATATGGGCCCATAATTCGGCTACTATGGCCATGGTTCTCTTAGCTCTTCTCCGCATCCGCAAGGAAGTGGTCTTTCTTAATGTTCATTTGCGGCCTCAAGAAGTTTTGAGGCAAACACAAGAACTGGCCATTGATTGTCTTTTATTAGCAGACGATACGATTGATTCTTGGCAAGGATCAGGCCTGTGTGCCCCTTTTGGAATCCTTTCTGTAGCGGAGATCTTAGGTGCAGAACCCTTAACCTTGGCGGCCCCAGTAGACCCTCTTGACCAAGATATAGCCGTCATTATGAATACATCCGCCACAACGGGTAAGTTTAAGTCGGTTCCCCTATCGTGGGGACAAATCCGGGCTCATGTGAAGGCTTCCCGCGAGGTATTGGGATACCAGGAGGATGATAACTGGCTTATGGTTCTCCCTTTGTTCCATGTGTCTGGTTTCTCTATCCTCATGCGGTCCCTCTATAATGGGACGGCTGTTACTATTCATGAAAAGTATGATCAAGACCGGGTTCTGGAGACTATTAATTCTGGGTCTGTCAACATGGTCTCTTTGGTGCCAACCATCCTTAGGAGGCTCATGCCTAACATAGGTACAGGGCATAGATTACGACTTATCCTCTTAGGGGGTGAATTTATTCCAGACCCATTGGTGGACCAGGCTTTGGCCCAACATTTACCGGTCTATAAGACCTATGGTATGACGGAAACCTTTAGCCAGTGTGTCACCTTCTCCCTCTTGGATCACCCTGATAAGAAGGCTTCTGTCGGTAAGCCTCTGCCAGGTATGACCGTCGATATTCGCCAAGCTGACCCAGAAGGGGTAGGACAGGTTTGGGTGGAGGGGCCCATGCTTATGTCAGGCTATTTGGGACAAGATCCTCTAGCGGGTGCATTTAATACAGATGATATGGGGTATCTGGACCAAGAAGGCTATCTCTATATCGTCAATCGTCGCAAGGATATCATCATCTCTGGTGGTGAAAATATTTATCCCAAGGAAATAGAAGATATTTTATACGGCCTCCCTTTTATTAAAGAATGCGCCCTAGGTCCAGTGGAAGATGTCAAGTGGGGGCAGGTGCCAGCCCTCTTTGTGGCCATCGACCGAGAGGCTTGGGAGTCTTATATAGGAGGGTCTTTATCAGCCTTTGTCAAAGAGGATGATTCTAGCTTGGAACCTGGTCGTTTAGACCGTATTGAAGAATTGGTAGTAGGTTATTTAGAGACTTTTTTACGAGAGCGCTTGGCTTCCTATAAGATCCCTAAATATTATCGTTTGTTAGAGACGCTCCCCCGTAATGGGATGGGCAAGATTGTCAGGAAGGACTTACATCTATGAAGCCAACATTGCTGGCCTTGCCACGCCTGATGGAGGATACGGACCTAGCTTATTTCGCTATGCGACGGGTTCATTTACCCCTTAAGTTTGAATTTAAAACGGCTAAGGGTCTTGTGAAAACGAGAGAATCCTTGATTATAGAAGCCCATGGGTCTGATGGGTTAATTGGCTATGGAGAGGATGTGGCTTTTACAGAGCCTTTTTATACGGCGGAGACCCTTGACCAGTCTGAAGCCTTTATACGAGACTTAGCAGTCCCTTACCTCTATAAGGTCCGACATGAACTTCGTAGGCAAGGCTTGCGCCATAATATAGCCCAAGGGATTAACCCCTATAGTCTTGTGGAGAATATGGATGCACCGGAAGCTATGGCTGCCTTTGAGATTATGGCCAAGGAATTTCCTATGGCCATTGCAGGAATAGAGATGGCCCTCTTAGACCTGGCGGGTCAGCAACAGGGGTGGAATGCAGTGGAAAAGGTTATGGGCCAGCTCTTACAAGACACTATACCGGAGGGAGTCGTGTTGGGAGATATGCCCCTTGACCAATTGGTTTCTATGGTACAAGACCATGTGAATCGAGGTTGTAGGCGCATAAAGCTCAAGGTTAAACCTGCTGATGGGGTGGCTCGGACGCGGGCTGTGCGCAATACCTTTCCTCATATAGATTTGGCTGTAGATGCCAATGGATCCTATGACTTAGCATCCTGGCATGACCTAGAAGGCTACGACGACCTTGCCCTTAAGTGTATTGAGGAACCCTTCCCAAGCCATATGAAAAAAACGTTTCAAGAGGTTCGTCGTAAGGGGGACTGGAATTTGCGGACGCCAATTTGTTTGGATGAATCTGTTCTGTCTCTGGAAGACCTCAAAGAGGCTCATGACCGTGGCTGTATAGATGTGCTCAATATAAAGCTAGGACGTCTTGGAGGCCTTCATAATGTGAAGGAGATTATTAGTTATTGTCGCGACCACCATATAGCCTATTGGGTAGGTTCTATGGTGGAGTCGTCCATATCCAAGACCATGCATACCCAACTGGCTGCCTTGGGAGATTCCTATATGGCGGGTGATTTATCTGATTCGACTCGTTACTTCCCTCGTGATTTGACGCAACCACAGTTGACCTTTGTCAATGGGTCAATGTCCATTAGTAAGGGCTCGGGATTGGGCGTTAAAATCAATGAAGAACAATTAGACTTTTGTTCCTATACTCATACAGAAATGTCTTGGTAGGAGGATCCTATGCCAAATATAATGGATTTACTAAATATTAAAAATACTCATTTAACGGAAGAGGGTATGGGTTTTTACAGTGAGATGCATGTCAATGATTTTCATAAACAACCTCTAGGCTGGCTTCATGGTGGTGCTACTATGGCCTTTGCTGAGACCGTAGGGTCTTATATGTCCTACGAGCTTGTGAAAGATAAGGGGCTAGTAGGGGTCGGTCAGTCTATGTCCTGCCAACACCTTCATCCCTTTGTAGGGGATGGTATTTTAGTAGCCAAGGGGAAACTTCTCCATAAGGGGGCCAAGACCCATGTATGGGATATGCTCTTCTATGACCAAAACGAGCACTTGATTGCCCATGTTAACTTTACCGTAGCTATTTTACAGCCAAGACCTGGACAAGGGCCTAAGGACGTGGAGATTAAGTTCTAAGTCCAAATGTTCAAAAATCATTCATTAGGAATAGTTGAACCGGTCATAATATAGAGGGAGCGTAAATAGAATTAAATGCATGCTTGGATATATTTCCTACTATAAGTTGATTTTTTTATATATTGCATATATAATTATGAACACATTGTTTTCATAATTAATTCACATATAAGGAAAGTGTAAACTAGAGTGCGAGCTTAGATGTGAACTAGAGGGATATAACTATTACTATGAGTAAAAAAATATTATTAAAAACTCTAATTTGTAGTGCTTGCCTATGCAATATAGGTATGCTAGCTCTGGCTGCAGATGTTAGGGCTCATACAGAAAATACAGATGTTTCTGAGACTAGTTGGATGGACCGCACGGATATAGGTGTGGGCATACAAATGAGTCAGACAGATACCTATCATGATTATAAGGAAGCACTTAATCCAGGGCATTTGGGTACACCGGTAGTTAATCATAGTAATCATACATCCAAACATGATACAAGAGCCCACTATTTTGTCGAAACCCTACAACCAATCAAGCATTATGATGGACGTTCTAAGTCTGTCCTATTCTGGCAAGGCAAGCTAGACGGTAATGGAGGAGAAAAAATTACCCGCACAGCCTACTGGAATGGTAGTGAAGGTACCTATGATGGTACAGATCCACACTGGTTAGCTGTTGATCAAACTGTGCGACAACCTTATTATTTGGATAAGGGGGAAAGCATTGCGCATGAGTCTCTTGGTCTAGTGGGGAGTCTTGGGATTGGTTATCGCCATCTTAGCCAGCATGAGCATGCTTATGTTGGTGCTAATGCCTTTTATGACCATGCTTTTAAGGATAACGTGGGGCGACTTGGCTTAGGCCTAGAGTATGTATCCGGATTTAATACACTTAGCGCCAATCTTTATTATGGTTTGTCAGAAAAAAAGACAGCCCCACATAAGTTTGCTACTGGCTTGGACCACACACCACGGTCAGAAGAATTTCATGATACAGCACCTGATGTAGGTTATCCTGATACACCTAATGGTGTGATAGGCTATCGATCTGCTTATGAACATGCCTTAGGTGGGTTTGATTTACGGTATACAAGAGATTACAAAAATGCTCGTTGGCTTTCTACCTATGTTGAGGGTTATCACTGGAAAGCAAAAAGCCTAAGTGAACATCCTTTAAAGATGTTCTATATTGATCAACATAAGTGGAAGTCCATTCATGGTGTAAAACTAGGCGCTAAGTTGAATGTAACCCCACATCTATCTGTTGATTTAGGCGTAAATAAGGATAATAGGAGTTCCGCCAAACCGTATGTATCTGTCATGTATACCCTAGGCAAATCTCCTTATGCTTACTTTGGTGGTAAGCATGGTGAAGATGCTATGACCAATGCACGTTCTAAGATGCTTGATAAGATTAAACGCAGTGATATGATTGTCGAATCCTATTGGGAACAAAATTACCGAGAACACCCATGGGATCATTTATAAGGTATACTGTAAGGTCCCTCAATAAAGGATCCACATTCCAATTATAAATTTTAAGAGATGGGCTGTTTATAGCAGGTTAGTTTATATAAAGAAACCCCGATGAAGAAGTTTCTTCGCCGGGGTTTTCTTATATTCATTTGTGTGACTTAGCTGTCCTTTAGTTTGCATCAATGCTGATGTCGCGGATATTAGTGATATTAGGAATGTCATAGAATTCCCAGGTGCCATCATCCAATTGACGTGCCAGGAGGTCAATCTTTGTGGATTGGCCTGTTTTAGGGTTCTCTAGGCTTACTGTGTAGGTACAAATATTATCCTTGTCCACATGGATATTGAGGTCCTTAACCTTTAGTTTGTCTTGGTCTCTGTAGGAGGTTGTCAAGTCTTGGAGGGCGCTGACCGCACCATCAGTAATAGTTGGGTCTGGTGTGCTATCCTGGCCGGTAATCTCTTGGACTGCAAGTTCTTTAAGTGCTGATTTGGCTACTGGTTTTAACAGTTTTACTAGGCTGCGTGCTAGTGGGTCATTGGCTGCTTTAGAATCCTTCAATTCTCGGTCAACCGCGTTATCTACGATGGCGTCAATATTAACTTGTTTAAACACTGCAGCTGGGTCTTTAGCATCGATCCCTTTTTTGATAAGGGTGAGCGTATAGGCCGGTGTGCGAGGCACATAATAACCGAAATAAAATCCTAACCCTACCAGGGCTAAGGCAATAATTGCGATGAGAATTTTAAATTTATTAGACATGGAGTTTCCTTTGTTTAAGTAGTTAATATAAAGGGTAATTCAATCTTTTGGGTTAAATATCCCATATTTTACTCATTTAGTATATAGGTTTATTTCTATAGATACAATAAATTTTGCTATATTTTGAAAAAGTTTATAAACATACATTTTAATTAGAAATTCATTTTTGGTAGAGAGTAGGTTTTTGCCTATATTCTTAATACAAAAATAGCATGCAAAAAAGTAATAATTAATATTTGAAAAAGTTCAAAAAATACTTGCACAGAAAAAAATGGCATGGTATTATAGGCAAGTAGCTAACGAGAGTTAGTAACGCGGCCCCGTGGTGTAGCGGTTAACATGTCGCCCTGTCACGGCGAAGATCGTCAGTTCAAATCTGATCGGGGTCGCCATTTTTTTTATCAAAAAAAGATGCCTCGGTAGCTCAGTTGGTAGAGCAACGGACTGAAAATCCGTGTGTCGACAGTTCGATCCTGTCCTGAGGCACCATACTAACACACAACATGCGGTTGTGGTGGAACGGCAGACACGCCATCTTGAGGGGGTGGTGAGCATACGCTCGTGAGGGTTCAAGTCCCTCCAACCGCACCATAGCTAAGGATCTCACTTGGGTGGGATCCTTTTTTCGTGGGAGGGATTGACACACTAGAGAGTGGATATTAATATATATTCATTAAGTGGCATAAGTCACAGCCCATAAGAGCATAAAAGACAATGACGTCTTGTTAGATTTAATCTAGCAAGGCGTCTTTTGTTTTATAGGCCTTCTTTGGGAGTCGGTATATATAGTTTATAAAGGGGAGCCTCTTATGTTAGATACGGGTAATGTGGCATGGATGTTGATATCCACGGCCTTAGTTTTCTTTATGACCCCAGGACTAGCCTTCTTTTATGGGGGTATGGTGCGGTCTAAGAATGTTTTGAATACCATTATGCACTCTATCTTTATGATAGCCCTCATTACCATTGAATGGGTTCTGATTGGCTATACTTTAGTTTTCGGAGATGATATAGGCGGTATTATCGGTAGCCTTAATAAGTTGGGGCTGGAACATGTAGCAGGCCATATTATGGAGAATACTGGGATTCCAGAGCTCCTTTTTGCTGCCTTTCAATGTATGTTCGCTGTCATTACACCAGCCCTGATTGCAGGATCTTTTGCGGAACGGATCAAGTTCAAGGCCTTTGTTGTTTTTGCTCTCCTTTGGTCTATCTTCATTTATAACCCTATGGCCCATTGGGTATGGGGTGGGGGTTGGTTAGCCCGCTTAGGCGCTCTGGATTTTGCAGGTGGTTTAGTTATCCACATCTTGTCCGGTGTGTCCGGTTTAGTACTCTGCATTCTTTTGGGAAAACGCCATGGCTATGGCAAGGCGCCTATGTTACCCCATCATTTGCCCATGGTTGTGCTAGGGGCTTCCATGCTTTGGTTCGGTTGGTTCGGCTTTAATGGAGGTTCTGCCTTAGGGGCGAATGAATTAGCTGTTAATGCCTTTATGACCACGCAAGTATCAGCTGCTGCGGGCGCTTTAGCTTGGGTTTTTACAGAATGGCTTTTGCAAGGTAAACCGACCCTCTTTGGTGCCGCCTCTGGCTGTGTGGCAGGCCTTGTGGCTATCACACCAGGTGCTGGCTTTGTAGGTATCCTTTCTAGCATTTGGATTGGGGCCCTAGGTGGGGCTATCTGCTATTTAGCCGTGGCAGTATTAAAAAATAAATTGGGTTATGATGATTCTTTAGATGCCTTTGGTGTCCATGGTGTCGGCGGTACTTGGGGTGCTATTGCTACCGGTATATGGGGGTCTGTTACCATTAATCCAGCTGGGGCTAACGGTCTTTACTATGGAGAAACGCATATGTTCTTGGCTCAAATTCTTTCTATCGTCATCGCTTATGCCTTAGCTATAGTAGGATCTTACCTCCTCTATAAGGTCATTTCCCTAGTTATGGATATGCGGGTAAATATCAGTGAAGAAACAGCTGGTATGGATATCGTCCAACATGGTGAAAGTGCCTATAACCACTCTATCTTCTCTACTAACACCTTATCTGCTAGTGGGACGGGTAGTGAATTGGATAAATTGGTAGCCTCTATGAATCATAAGGAATAAGATCCTGTATAGTGAGCTTGAGGTCACTTAATAGCAGTATAATAGATGGAGACATATCATATTAAAAACTGTAGAATACATATAAAATTGTATGATTCTTAATAACTGTGATAGCTTTCATAGGAAATGATTAGTAAGAAAGAGACTATATAAGGGAGGAGATTAGCAGATGGACAAGATGACCAAGATCGATATCATCGCTCGCCCTGAGCGTTTGGAAGATTTAAAAGAAGCCTTGAATACTATTGGTGTACAAGGGATGACTGTTAGCCAAGTTTATGGTTGTGGCTTGCAGAAGGGGCATAAGGAAGTCTACCGGGGCAAGGAATATAACGTGAATTTAGTTCCTATGGTCAAGGTAGAAACCGTAGTCTGCCAAGTTCCGGTTGATGCGGTTATGGAAGCGGCTCGAAAGGCCTTGCAAACCGGTAAGGTAGGGGACGGAAAAATTTTCGTCTACGATGTAGCTGACTCCATGCGGATCCGGACTGGGACGCGGGGGTCTAAGGCCGTGATTGATGATGAAGCCATTCTTGTTGAATAGGATTCTTGGGGTATGCTCTTTTGTAAGGTTGCTCCTTACCTTGCCTCTTGTTATGAATGGGAGTATACTTTTCTCATATTGACTATACTAATAGTAGCCTGATTCAGTCTCTTGACTGGTTTGTGCTTGTATTAATATAAGGGTGAAATAATGTCTGAAGATGTGATTCGTCTGTCTGCTAGTGCAGATAATGTGTATCGCGCCATGGCCGATGCCTTTGTGACCTACTCTAATGAGGTGATTCGAGAAACTGGGGCCTGCGTGGTAGGAATTACGGGCGGTTCCGTTGTAGAAGGGCTTATGGCGGTTTTGGTAAATCCTCTCTATAACCAGAAGGTCAATTGGGAGGATACTTATTTCCTCTGGACAGATGAGCGCTTTGTTGATTACGATGACCCTGATTCTTACTATGGTCGAATCGCACGCCTAGTAGATGGGGCGGTATCTGATGTGGTCCACCTCTATGGCGTGCCTATGTCGGGCGGTTCTCTCATGAACGCTGCTGCTGAATATGAGCAAGAACTAAAAAATGTCTTACGTGGTTTGGACAAAACGGCCTTGGACCTAGTTATTTTGGATCTAGGGCAGGATGGGCATATTGCGGGTCTTTTCCCTAAATCCTCTGTTCTTACCGATACAGACCATTGGGCGGTACCTGTGAAAGATGGTAAGGTGTGGGATCGGGTTTCTATGACCTTCTCCTTCTTGGCTAAGGCCTCTACCGTATGGTTTGGCGTTGTAGGGGAACGAAAACGGGCGGCCCTTCGCAAAGTTCTCTATCAACGGAAGGATTTTGAAGGATTTTCTTGGGATGAACGTTTACAAGAGGTCTTGCCAGGTGCAGTTTTATGCCAAGATGATATCCTTTGGTTCGTTGATCAAGAGGCCTATGAAGGTGCTGCTTTAAGACAAGGCTAGTTTTTCTAAAAACTGAAGCTCTAAGATTGGCAAAACTGGTCAGCAGGGGCATAACATGATACACTAAATTATAGACCTAATTTAGGCATGAGTGAGTACTAATTAAGGAGTATAGATATGGGCGGCATTGGCGTACAAGAATTAATCATCGTCTTGATTATCGCATTGGTTATCTTTGGTCCTGGTAAATTGCCAGAAGTGGGCAAGGCCTTGGGCAAGTCTTTGAATGAATTCAAAGGGGCTATGGGCGGAGCTAAATCCACTGTGGATGATGCTAAAAAAGAAGTAAAAGATGCCACTACTATCGATGTCACAGCAGGTGCTGTTAACGAGCAAAAAGATAAACAAGCAGACGAAAAATAATCGTTGTCGTAAGGAGGTATTTTTATGTGTAAAGAATGTGGCTGTGGCCAAGAAAATGGTGTGGTTACCAAAGTATTTGTTGTACCTGGCATGATGTGCAATAACTGTAAGGAAACTGTTGAAGGCACAACCCTTGGTTTGCCAGGGGTTTTGTCCTCTCATGTAGACTTGGGCGATAAAACAGCAACGATTTCCTTTGAAGAAGCAAAGATTGATGAAAATACTATCTCCACGGCCATTGAAAAAACTGGTTTCGAAGTCAGCGAAGTGAAACCTTACGTGCATAGCCACGGCGGCTTCCTTGGTGCCATTAAGAAATTGTTCAATTAAGGATGAGATAAGAGCCCTTTAGGGGCTCTTTTTTATAGGTGTACTATGATTAAACGTTTTAATGCAGATGATTTTACCTGGGAGGGTACCTCCACCCTAGTTTATAAACAAGATGGGTCTCCCTTTAAGGATGTAACCCGGCAGGTCCTCTTTAACGGGGCCTTTGATATTCCTTGTCAATTTCGCTACTTTGAGGTTAAGCCTGGTGGTTACTCTACCTTAGAATGGCATGAACATACCCACATGGTTATGATCTTCCGCGGCCATGGTCAATGCCTCTTGGGCGATCAAATTTACGATGTGAAAGCGGGTGACTTCGTAGAAGTGCCCGGCAAGACCCTCCATCAATTTAGGGCTAATCAGGGCGATTATGTGGGCTTTTTATGCTTGGTTAACAATGATAGGGATAAGGTAAAACTCTTGAATGATCAAGAGATGGAGGATCTTAGAAAAAATCCTAAAATCAAAGCCTTTTTGGAATCCTGCTAAGGCGCTTAGGCAAGATAGATTAGCTGACCTACAGTAAGCTTTCTGTATAGGGCTTAGATTAAAATTAAAATATCATGTAGTTCTCATTTATAGACCTTATACTAATTGCAATTGCATACATGAGAATAGGTGTCCTACGACTTAATAGAGAAATCGGTGTAAAGCCGGTGCGGTCCCGCCACTGTATGGACGAGCGACTCTCAATATACCATTGGAGCAATCTGAGAAGGGGAGAGAAGCGATGAAGCCAAGCCAGGAGAACTGCCTATTTAAGAATCTCCGTTTTAATCTACGAGCGATAGATAGGTGATTATAGCAGGTATCTGCCAGGTGCACAGGCAGGTTTATAAGCTGGCTATAGGAGCGTATTATCCCAAGATAATGCGCTTTTTTCATGTGTGTAATGATAGATGTAAAAAAGGATATGCTATGAATAAACAATCTAACTGGATCTATCTTTGGGCCTTTCTTGTTATGCTGTTCATCGTAGTAGCTTCGCTCCTTCTAGGGACCATTGATGTACCTGTTCTGGGTGCTTTTAAAAGCCTTCTTCAGGTCTTAGGATTGGCTTCTGATCAAGTGACCTATTTAACACCGGAGCAGACAGCAGCCTTTTGGTATCTCCGTATGCCCCGCATCTTAGTAGGCCTCTTGGTAGGTGGGGCCTTGGCCTTGGCAGGTACTGTTATGCAAGGCCTATTTTCTAACCCCTTAGCGGATCCTGGTATCTTGGGCCTGAGCTCTGGGGCAGGACTGGGTGCCATTCTTGCCTTGGTAACGGGGGCAGCTACCCTGTCCTATTGGGCCATGCCAGCCTTTGCCTTGGTGGGGGCCTTTGTCACCTTGCTTGTGGCCATCGCCATTACCCTTAGAGGGGGGCGGATTAATCCTTCTATCCTCCTCTTAGCCGGGCTAGCAGTCAGCCTCTTTTGTGGAGCCCTCACATCGGGTCTCTTGACGACCCTTCCAGACCTACAGGTTAAGACATTCCTCTTTTGGATGATAGGTGGTCTTGAGGCCCGCCACTGGTCTCATGTGGCTATGGGCTTGGGGCCTATCCTAGTGGCAGGGGCCATCCTCCTCATCCTAGGCCGACAGCTCAATGTTATGACCCTTGGTGATGTAGAGGCTAAGGCCTTAGGCCTACCGGTTACAGCCTATCGTGTCCTCTTTATCTTCCTCGCTTCTATATTGACAGCTACGGCTGTGTGTATTAGTGGGACCATTGGATTTGTAGGATTGGTTGTGCCTCATATCATGCGTCGCTTGGTAGGGCCTGATCACCGTCGTCTCTTACCAGCCGCAGCTATAGGTGGGGCTAGTTTCTTGGTGGCCTGTGATACATTGGGGCGCCTTATGCCCTTTGCGGGAGAGGTTCGGGTAGGTGTGGTTACGGCCCTTATCGGGGCACCCTACTTCCTCTATCTCTTGTATGGTATGCGGAAGGGAGGTAGGCTATGAAGCTTTCGGTAACTGATGTAAGCCTTAGTCTAGGCGGTCGCCCTATAGTAAAAGATATCTCCTTAAACTTGGGCAAGGGAGAACTGGTGGGCCTAGTAGGTCCCAATGGGGCCGGTAAGTCAACCCTCCTTAAAGCGATAGGCGGATTTTTACCGCTTACCCAGGGTAGTATTACCTTTGATGGTCAATCCATTCAGGGCTTATCTAACCAAGATTTGGCTAAATGCTTGGCTTATATGGAACAAGATCCTCCAATTCCTGTTGGTTACTCCGTAGAAGAGTTAGTTCTCTTAGCAAGGACCCCCTATCTCAAGTGGTACCAAAAGGAGGGGGCAGAAGACCGCGAGATTGTTAAAAGGGTCTTGGAGAAATTGGGTCTTTGGAACTTGCGAGACCGCCTAGTGGAGAGTCTGTCTGGAGGCCAACGGCAACTGGTCTTTTTGGCTAAAGCCTTAGCACAAGAAACGCCTCTCTTATGTTTGGATGAACCTGTATCAGCCTTGGACCTAGTTAATGGGGAAGGGCTGTTTAATAAGGTGCGTACCTTCACCCAAAAGGGAGGAAGCGCTTTGGTTGTTGTCCATGATTTAGAACTAGCTGCCAAGTATTGTAATCGTCTAGTCCTTTTGAAAGAGGGACAGGTTTTAGCGGATGGTGGACCTAAGGAGGTTCTAACAGGGGATAATCTCCTGAAGGCCTACGGTATGAAGGCTGATGTGTATGATGATGGGCGGCATGGCAATCGCCGCCTCTATATTTTGAACGAGGAGGTTTGAGATGAAGTTGAAAAAATCTTTTGCCCTAGCCCTCCTTGTGGCTCTGGTTACCTGTGTCCTTAGTCTAACTGGATGTGGCCTGCCGAGCTTAGGTGGTAATGGGCAGCGTGACCTAGTGGATAACACGGGGACCCATGTCAGCGTGCCTAAGACGCCAAGCCGAATTATTTCAGTAGGAGCCGCTACGGATGATATCATCCTTTCATTAGTAGATCCTAATCGAGTGGTGGCTATATCGGGAACGGCTAATAATGTGCCAAATCAATCCGCACAGGTGCAAGGTCGGGTTAAGTCCTCTGTAGAATCTGTAGTATCCTTTAATCCAGACCTAGTCATTATCCCTGATTACGTGGGGTCTGATGTGATTCAAAGCTTACGGGATTCTGGTTTACCAGTGTATGTCTATGTGGTACCCCGCAGTATAAAGGAATCAGAAGAGTTAATCTTAAATTTGGGTGACCTTGTCAATGCTACTGATAAGAGCAAAGCCTTAGTTGAGGATATGGATGCCAAGGTAGAATCGATTAAGAAGTCTACTAGTAGGTTTACTCCTCAAAAATCTGTTGCTTATATGACCGCGACAGGTTTGACTGGGGGAACTGGGTCCGTCTTTGATGATATGACTCACTATGTACATTTTAAGAATGTCGCATCTGCCTTGGGCTATACCCAATATGTAAATGGGTCTAGGGAGGATGTAATTGCCTATAATCCAGATGTCATTATCGTCCCTACTAATGACTACAGTAGCCCTAATAAACCGGATACGACTGTAGATGATATTATGAATGATCCAGCCTTTGCTCATGTAACAGCGGTACGAGAAGGCCAGGTTTATCAGATTGATGCAAAACCTCTTATGACCTATTCCCAATATATGGTGGATGCCATGGATACACTAGCTCATGACCTCTATGGCTATTAATACTTGAGATTGTATTGTATTGAAAGGAAATATTATGAAAGTAACAACTAAGCAACGCCTTGCTTTAACAACTCTAGCTGTCTTAGCAGCTACAACTACTTCCGTATGGGCAGTAGATGCTAGTACTGTAGAATACCCTGACTTTGATACCTTGGTAGTAACTGGTACACGGACGGAGGAACCTGTATCTAAGGTCCCTGCTAATATGTCTGTAGTGACTGGTAAGGAGCTCCAAGACCGCCATGTGACAAACATGGAAGAAGCGCTTCGTACTGTGCCTGGTGTCTACCAACAAGTATCTGCGCCTGTGGGATACGAGTCTTCTAATGCAATTCGGATTAATGGATCTAATAATGTGCAATATTTGGTAGATGGTCTATCTATGACCATGCCTAATATCGGTTATTTCACACCGGTGCAAACTTTCCAAAATATTGACAATGTTGATCGCGTAGAAGTTCTTAAAGGGGCTGCTTCATCCCTCTATGGGTCTAACGCAGTAGGTGGCGTTATTAATGTCATTACCGCTAAACCACAAGAAGGAGTGAAGACAAAGGTCCGTCTCCTAGGTGGTTCTTATAACCAAGAACAATATGGAATTGCCAATGAAGGCCGTCAAGGCAATATCTACTGGCGCGCTTCTTATGTGAAGGATCATATGGGGGACTTCAAAGATGCCCGTGGTCAAAGAGTTACTCAGTCCAATCATTCTCATACGGCATCTTTCATGGTGGGCGATGAAATTGATAAGAATAATGATGTTCGTTTAGCTTATGATTCCTATCGGGCTAATGTGACTTATGCAGATAGTATGCGTAACTTGAACCATATCCGGAATGGCCATCGTAAGTATGATTCCTTCCGAGCTGTTTGGGATAATCGGATTAATGATAATTGGAAACATTCCTTGCATATAGGTCGTAATGAATATGATACGCGAGACAATGATCCAACCTATGGAGCTAGTGCCCTTAAGGTTCGCGGTATGCAAGTAGGAGACCAAGTAACTTATGCAAAAGGTAAGCATACAGCTGTAGGCGGATTTGAATGGGAACAGTATAAGGCTATGACAGTAAACAATAAAAAAGTTACCAATATGGCTTATTACATTCAAGATGCCTATAAGGTTGCCCCTAAGTGGACCTTGACACCAGGCCTTCGTCTTGACCACCATTCTGCCTTTGGTACCCATACGTCGCCACATATGTCTGTGGGCTATGATGTGAATGATAAGACTAACGTCTATGTAGCCTATAACCGTTTCTTTGTGGCGCCGTCTGCCTACCAACTTTATGCTCCATTTTATGGTAATGCTAATCTAAAACCGGAACAAGGTTATGAGTGGTCTGCTGGGGTACATCATAAATGGAACCAAGGCCTCTATGGCAATGCCTCTATATTTGCTCGCAAAACTACCGATAAAATTGGTTCAGATAGTGCGTGGAAATATATTAATGTAAATGATGAGAAGGCTTACGGTTTCTCTGCCGATTTACAAAAGAAGATGGGTGCTGACTGGGCAACTCGTATAGGCTATACTTATACTAATGTTAAGGCTAGTGCTAAGTCTGCTGCTAATATCAACGGCTATGTACCTAAACATGAAATTGTCACTGGCGTGGACTATGCACACAATAAGTGGGATGCACACTTTGATATGCGCATCGCTGCTAACCGTCGTGGTCCTGTATCTGCTAATGGACCTGCCTTCCCACGTAATTCTTATGCGGTAGCTAACTTGTCTGCCAACTATCAAGCTAATGAAAATGTTAAAATTTTCGGTGCCGTGAATAATCTCTTTGATACCTATTATGCAGAAGCAACGAATGTTAGTTATGGTGGCGCAGGGGACTGGTGGTCTATGCCAGGTCGCAACTACCGCTTAGGCGTAGAACTTTCCTTCTAAGATAAATGTCTAATGAAAATGGACAAAAGTCCATGGAAGCCATTGTCTAAATGCTCTTGAAATGGTACACTGAGTACTATACTAGGCATTGAAGGTAGTATGATTTTCCCTCGCTCTTGGGCGAGCTTAAAAAGGACGATTCCTAGGAATTGTCCTTTTCTGCTTTCTAGCTATATACAGGGCTTTGGCCCAAAATCATCTTCAAGTGAAAGAGGAGACCATCATGAGTAGAAGTGATAATTTGACACAAGGTGCTGCTCGCGCGCCACATAGATCCTTGTTAAATGCTTTGGGTTTTGTAGATGAAGAAATGGGTAGACCTATTATTGGTATTGCCAATTCCTTTAATGAAATAGTTCCAGGCCACAAGGGCCTCAAAGAGCTTGTTCAATCCGTTAAGGATGGCATCCGTAACGCCGGCGGGGTACCTATTGAATTTAACACCATCGGTATTTGTGATGGCTTGGCTATGAACCATGTGGGTATGAAGTATTCCTTGGTTACCCGTAATATCATCGCTGACTCTATCGAAGCAACTGCTATGGCTACTCCTTTTGATGCGATGGTCTTTATTCCCAATTGCGATAAAGTAGTACCAGGCATGTTGATTGCTGCAGCTCGCCTCAATTTGCCATCCATCTTCGTATCTGGTGGGGCCATGTTAGCAGGCGTTCACCACGGCAAAAAAGTAGGCCTTTCCGATGTTTTCGAAGCAGTAGGCAAACACCAAACCGGCCAAATGGATGATGCAGAACTTCATGAAATCGAACAAGACGCCTGTCCTACTTGCGGTTCCTGCTCTGGCATGTATACGGCCAACACCATGAATTGCTTGACCGAAGCCTTGGGCATGGGTCTTCCAGGCAATGGGACGATTCCAGCCGTTTACTCTGCCCGTCAACGTTTGGCTAAGACCGCTGGTCAACAAATCTTAAAGGTTTTACAAGCTAATCTTCGTCCAAAGGATATCATGACTCGCCAAGCCTTTGAAAATGCGGTAGCCGTAGATATGGCTTTGGGGGGGTCTTCCAATACAGCTCTTCATTTGCCAGCTATCGCACATGAAGCAGGTGTTGAACTCACCCTAGATGACTTCAATGAAATCGCACAAAAAACACCACAGCTTTCCAAATTGTCTCCATCTGGTAAGTACTTCATCGAAGATCTAGATGCAGCTGGTGGGATTCCTGCCGTTATGCAACGCTTGGCTGAAAATGGCCGTCTCCATAGGGATGCTAAGTCTGTTACCCTCCACAGTCAAGGGGATATTGCTAAGTTGGCTGTTGTTAAAGATCAAGATGTTATCCATCCTTGGGATAATCCGGTACAAGCTACTGGTGGTATCTCTGTTTTAAAAGGGAATTTAGCAGTAGATGGATCTGTTGTTAAGTCCGGTGCCGTAGATCCTAAGATGCTCGTTCATTCCGGTCCAGCTAAGTGCTTCAACTCTGAAGAAGAGGCATGTGAGGCTATTATGGGTGGCAAGATTATCAAGGGTGATGTAGTTGTTATCCGCTATGAAGGTCCTAAGGGTGGTCCTGGCATGCGTGAAATGCTCACACCTACTTCTGTTATTACAGGTATGGGCTTAGGTGACTCTGTAGCTCTTATTACGGATGGTCGTTTCTCCGGTGCTACTCGTGGCGCATCCATTGGCCACGTATCTCCAGAAGCCGCTGCTGGTGGAATCATCGCTATCGTACAAGATGGGGATATCATTAACATCGATATTCCTAATGGTAAGTTAGAAGTTCAATTGTCCGACCAAGAAATTGCTAATCGTAAGGCTAAGTTGAAACCATATAAGGCCAATGTAACAGGCTATTTGAAAAAATATGCTATGCACGTATCCTCTGCTGCGCAAGGGGCTATTGAAATCTTAGAAGACTAAGACTTAGCAATTTCATAATAGGGCCGATGGACTAGCAGGATTTGCTAGTCCATCTTTATAGGGCCCTAGGGAGTAGATGAGGAAAATCTATGCATAAACTTTACAACTATATCGAAGCCAAGGAGCGCTTGGGGACGGTGACGGTAAAAACAAAACTCATTCATTCTGATGTCTTTTCCGAAGAATCTGGTAATGACGTCTATATTAAACCTGAAAACCTACAAATTACAGGGTCATTCAAGGTACGGGGCGCCTATAATAGGATTTCTAAATTGACCAAGGAAGAAAAGGAACGGGGTGTTATAGCCGCCTCTGCGGGTAACCATGCTCAAGGGGTAGCCTTGGCAGCCCAACGCTTGGGGATTAAAGCGGTTATCGTCATGCCTAAACACACTCCTTTGATTAAGATCAATGCGACTAAGAAGTATGGGGCTGAGGTCGTCCTCCACGGGGAAATTTATGATGATGCCTACCAAAAGGCCCGCCAGTTACAGGAAGAAGAAGGCTATGTATTCGTCCATCCCTTTGATGATGAGGATGTCATCGAGGGGCAGGGGACAATTGCCTTAGAAATTCTAGATGAGTTGCCTGATGCGGATGTATTGCTCGTCCCTATCGGTGGCGGTGGTATCATATCTGGTATTGCCGAAGCGGCAAAGCTCAAAAATCCACAAATCAAGATTATCGGTGTAGAGCCTGCAGGCGCTGCTTCAGCTTTGGCGGCTCTGGAAGAGGGAGAACCAGTAGCCCTGAAAGAAGTGGCTACCATAGCCGATGGTACAGCGGTGGGCCTCATCGGATCTAATACTTTGCACTACATCAAGGAATATGTAGACCAGGTCATTACCGTAACGGATTATGAACTGATGGAAGCCTTCCTCCTCCTAGTAGAACGGCATAAGTTAGTGGCAGAAAATGCGGGAATACTTTCCTTGGCGGCCCTGAAAAAGTTGAACTTCCGGGGTAAAAAGGTGGTATCTGTCGTATCTGGTGGTAATATCGATGTGCTTACCATTGCCTCTATGATTAATAAAGGGCTCGTTGTACGGGGGCGGATCTTTACATTTTCCGTTAACCTACCTGACAAACCAGGTCAATTGGTCTTTGTGTCCGAACTTTTGGCACAAGAAGATGCTAATGTTATTAAGCTAGAACATAACCAATTTAAGAACCTAGACCGATTCCATGAAGTGGAATTGCAGGTAACTGTGGAAACCAATGGGGAAGAGCATATCAAGCGAATTACCGATAAATTTAAATCCCATGGCTATGATATTCATCGCCTTAATTATGTAGATGATACTCTAGGCGACTAGGGTGATAAAAAGGAGCATATTATGAGTCAAGAGACTATCAAGGGGGCACGGATTGTCCTCGAAACCCTTCACCGCCTCGGCGTAACCGATATGTTCGGTTATCCTGGGGGGGCCGTGATTCCGATTTTTGATGAAATCTATTCCTTTCCTGAAATTAAGCATTATTTTGTCCGACATGAACAGGGGGCAGCCCATGCTGCAGATGCCTATGCTCGTGTATCTGGCAAGGTAGGTGTCTGCTTAGCTACATCTGGACCGGGCGCTACTAATCTGGTAACTGGCCTTATGACTGCTTATATGGACTCCGTTCCAATGATTGCTATTACCGGCCAAGTAGGGCGGATGTTGATTGGCAAGGATTCCTTCCAAGAAGCGGACATTCAAGGGATTACTATGCCTATTACGAAGCATAATTACCTGGTTCAGGATATCAAGGACCTTCCTCGCATTATTAAGGAGGCCTACCACATCGCTTCTACAGGTCGTCCAGGTCCTGTCTTGATCGATATTCCCAAGGATATACAAACTACATCCATCCCTATGGATGAGTATAATACCCTCTATTCGGCACCGATTCATTTGGAGGGCTATACTACAGAGTGGCCTAACCATGTGGCCCAAGTTGAAGAAGCCGCAGCCTTGATTAAGGCTGCCAAAAAACCGATGATTATCGCTGGTGGTGGGTCCATTCGATCCGGCGCAGCGGAGGCTCTAAAGGCCCTAGCTGAAAAAACTCAAATCCCTGTGGCTACTACCCTTATGGGACTGGGTGCTTTTCCTAGCGACCATGATCAAGCCTTGGGCTTTATCGGTATGCATGGGACGGTTGCCTCTAACTTTGCCTCTGAAGAGGCAGATTTGGTGATTGCAGCAGGTATCCGTTTCCACGACCGCTATACGGGCCTTCCTAGCAAGTTCTTGCCTAAGGCTAAGGTTATCCAAATCGATATTGACCCTGCGGAAATGAATAAAAACTGCGCCGTTGATTTGCCAATTGTAGGGGACCTGAAGGAAGTCTTGTCGGACCTCACTAGCCTTGTTGAAGCAGGCCAACATCAAGATTGGTTGACGCAAATTAAAGCCTGGAAGGAAGAATACCCTATGGAGGTACCTCCAGCCATGGATGATCGCCTCATGCCACAAGCTGTCTTAGAAGCGGTAGATCAAGTGCTTAAGGGGGAGGCTATCGTTGTAACTGACGTGGGCCAACACCAAATGTGGGCGGCCCAGTATTTGACTTGCAAGGCTCCTAAAACCTGGTGCACCTCTGGTGGGGCTGGCACCATGGGCTATGGCTTGCCTGCTGCTATGGGCGCGGCTGTGGCGGCCCCTCATAAGACCATCCTCCTCATCGTAGGGGATGGGGGCTTCCAAATGACTTCTGAGGAACTCATGATGATGAGTCAATATGACCTCAATGTAAAAATCGTCCTCATCAATAATGGCTACTTGGGCATGGTTCGCCAATGGCAAGAACTCTTCAATGACCGTCGCTATTCCTTTGTAGATTTAGCGGTTAGCCCTGACTTTAACAAGTTGGCAGAGGCCTATTCTATTCCTTCTGCTAAGATTGAAAGTCAAGCTGATTTGGCTCTCTTGCCAAGCTTACTTACAGAAGGTCGTGGGGTCCTCATCAACTGCTTGGTGAGCCGGGAAGCCAATGTATTACCAATGATTCCTGCCGGTAAAAACGTGCCCGATATGATGGGCCATAAGGGGGTACTGGACCATGAATAAAGAACATCAAATACTTGTTATCGCTAAGAATACATCTGGTATTGGGACCCGTATCTTGGCCCTCTTTAACCGCCGTGGATTCTCTGTTACCAAGATGACTTCTGGTGTAACCAATAAGCCTGGCTATGCCCGCATCACGCTGACCGTTGAGGCGGATGATCGGTCCCTAGATCAAATTGAACAACAAATCTTCAAGCTAGTTGATGTGGCTAAGGTTAAAATTTTCCCTGCAGAAGATGTGGTTCGTCGAGAACTCATGCTCATCAAGGTAAAGGCCACCCACGAGACCCGGTCACAAATCGTGCAAATTGCCGATGTTTATCGGGGGAATGTCTTAGACATATCTCTGTCTTCTATGATTATTGAAGTGACCGGCAATGTAGAAAAACTCCGTGGATTCATTAAAATCATGGAGGGCTATGGAGTTTTGGAAATTGCTAAAACCGGTATTACTGCCATGAGCCGTGGTCAGGACATGTAGGGGCTGTTTATGACAGTAGAACATGAACTCTTACACTATGAGGATATATGCTTCCGCCGGGATGGTAAGGATATCCTCAAGAGCTTAAATTGGCATGTTAAAAAGGGGGAGAACTGGGCCCTTTTAGGCCTCAATGGGGCGGGTAAGTCCACCATGCTCTCCTTTATTCCGGCCTACCAAACAGCTACTTCTGGTACCCTTAGGGTACTGGGGGAAGAGTTTGGTAAGCATATCTGGACGGACATTAAAGAACGGGTAGGCTTTGTGTCCTCTTCTCTCAACCTTTTTGCTTCTACCTTAGATAGGCAGACCATTGAAAATGTGGTTATATCTGGGGCTTATGCCTCCATTGGGGTCTATAAGAATGTAGATTCAGCGGTTAAGACCAAGGCGCAAAATCTTTTAGAAACGTTTAACATAATTCAACATAAGGATAAGACCTATGGATCTTGCTCTATGGGGCAACAACGGCGGGCTCTCTTGGCTCGGGCCCTCATGGCAGATCCAGACCTTCTCATTTTTGATGAACCTTGCGCTGGTCTCGATCTGACAGGGCGGGAACTCTTCTTGAAAACATTGGAAACCTTTCAGAACAAATATGATAAGGCCTTTGTCTATGTAACCCACCAGATTGAGGAAATTGTCCCAGCCATCACCCATGTGGCTATCCTTAAGGATGGAGAAATGGTCTTTGCGGGCCCTAAGGATCAGGTCATTACGGAAGAGGGCTTATCGAACCTCTATGGATTACCTATTAAAATCATCTGGGAATCTGGGCGCCCATGGGTAATCGTCAAATAGCAGTGGTCTGAGGGTCAGAATTATGACCAGAAATATATCGAGTAAATACGAAGTAAAAACCCTTGTATTTATTAGGTGGACAAAAGATATGGGGTGTATGAAAAATGGATATTTGTACTTTACATGCGGACACTGAACAGGTATTATATCCTGTATAGGGTTCTCCGCCTGTAAAGGAGAACAAATGTATGCAAATTGGAGGAAATAAGAATGGCAGGATCTATCCTTGGCACAAAAGTTTTTTATGATGAAGACTGCAACTTGAAAAAATTAGAAGGTAAGAAAATCACTGTATTGGGTTATGGCTCCCAAGGTCATGCACATGCTTTGAACTTGAAAGAAAACGGTTGCGACGTGACAATTGGTCTTCGCAAGGATTCTTCTTCTTGGAAAAAAGCTGAAGAAGCTGGTTTGACTGTAAAAGAAACAGCAGAAGCCGTTAAGGGTGCTGATATTGTTATGGTCTTGATTCCAGATGAATTGCAAGCAGAAGTATATGCAAAAGATATCGCTCCAAATCTCAAACAAGGTGCTTACCTTGCATTTGCTCATGGCTTTAACATCCATTTCGGTAAAATCGTGCCTCGTGAAGATGTAAACGTATTCATGGTTGCGCCAAAGGGTCCTGGTCATTTGGTACGCCGTACCTACCAAGAAGGTTCCGGTGTTCCTTGTCTTTATGCTGTAGAAAAAGACCCATCTGGGGATACTGAAGAAGTGGCTTTGGCTTGGACTTGCGGTATCGGTGGTGGCCGTGCAGGTATCTTGGAAACTAACTTCAAATCCGAAACAGAAACGGACCTCTTTGGTGAACAAGCAGTTCTCTGCGGTGGTTTAACAGCTTTGATCCAAACTGGTTTTGAAGTCCTTTGCGAAGCAGGCTATGAACCAGTAAACGCTTATTTCGAATGCTTGCATGAAATGAAACTCATCGTAGACCTCATCTACGAAGGTGGCTTCGGCAAGATGCGTAACTCCATTTCCAATACAGCTGAATACGGTGACTACTATGCAGGCCCTCGTGTTATCACTGCAGATACTAAAAAGGCTATGGAAGAAATCCTTCGCCGTATCCAATCTGGTGAATTCGCTGATGAATTCTTGGCAGACTACAAGGCTGGTCAACCATTCTTGAAAGAAAATCGCCAAAAAGCAGCAGATCATCAAATCGAAGCTGTTGGTAAAGAACTTCGTGGCCTCATGTCCTGGTTGCAAAAATAAGTCTATTGACTTAGTAAAAGAGTCTCTCTTAGGAGGGGCTCTTTTTTATGGGGGGGTGGGCTGTGTGCTATAATAAGAGGACATATTATAGCAGTAATAGGAGGTCTTATGGACTTTTATACATTGGCCTATGTACAGAGCCAGGCGTCTACTAGCCAGCTTTGGGCTCTTATTGTTTTCGCTGCTATCCTCTTGGCTCTTTTAGTCGTTGGGATTCAGGTTTTGCGTAATGGTTTTACTAGCCGCTATCGGGATTTAACGGTAATCTTATCCCTTATAGTGGTTTTCTTCTTGGGCTTTGAGTACCAACAGTACAGCCGTATGAAAAGCACATCAGAGGAGTTTTCCCGGGTCATGCAGTTTATGAATGCCTTCTCGGTTGATCACAATGTGGATACTAGCCAACTAGCAATCGACTCCTTGCGAATGAAGGAAACTATGGTGTTGCGGGTAGGCGATGCTCACTACCAAGTGCACTTTAACCCTTCCTATACGACTTATACTCTGGAGCGGGTCTATACATTAAGTCCGCAAGACCGGATTATTGATAAGCAATAGGAGACTAAACTATGTTTGAATCATTAGTTGCCTATGGGATGGTTATGGCCAAATTGGGCATAGGTCTCTTGGCGATTATTTTACAGATTAACGTCATGGGTAAGGGCAACCTAGCCCCTACTTCTGCATTGGATCAACTACAGAACTATGTTCTTGGTGGTATCATTGGGGCGATTATCTACAATGATTCCATTGGTATTCTACAATTTATTCTAGTTCTTATCATTTGGACCATCTTGGTTATGACCCTGAAAGTTTTGAAGGGTAACATTGGATTCTTCAAACGTCTCCTTGATGGGCACCCTGCTATCTTGGTGGAAAAGGGGCAAGTCTTAACGGATGAATGTATCCGCTATGGCATCCAGGCAGCAGAACTTAAGATGAAATTGCGAGCTGCAGGCATTCAATATATCAAGGATGTAAAGCGTGCTGTGTTAGAACAAAATGGACAGCTGTCCGTAGTCCAATTTGGAGAAGATAATATCCGTTTAGACCTTATCACAGATGGACAGATTAATGACTTCGTATTGGACTTGATCGATAAGGATGATGAATGGTTGAGGGACCAAGTGGAAGGACAAGGCTATAAGATTCGCGATATCTATATTGCCGAATACTTAGAAGGCAAGGTTATTCTCTATCCCTTTAAAAAGAAAAAGGGTCGTTTGGCGCGCATGCAGGAAAAGGCTTAAGTGTTTATAAAAGGCTTAGGTTTGTAGGACTAGTTGCCAAATAGCTAGGTGTGATTAGTCAGGAGGAGCTATGAATCACAATGACTTGCTCAATAACTTAAAAGATCTGGCTTCCCATGAGACCAACCGCTGTCAAATCAATCCACATGCCCGTTGGAAGGTAGGCTTAGCCTATCCTAATACCTATTTTGTAGGCATGTCCAACTTAGGTCAGCATATTATTTACAAGGAAATTAATGATCGAGATGACTCCGTTTGCGAGCGTTACTTCATGCCGGAGAAAAAAGAGTTTGAAGCCTATGTAAAAACAAAGACCAAACTCATGTCCATTGAAACACAACGGCCTATGAGCCAATTGGATGTCTTGGCTATTGGTGTTACCTTTGAAATGGATTACTTCAACCTCCCCCTCATGCTTAAGCATGGGTCCATCCCTGTTTTTTCAAAAGACCGTACTGAGTTTGATCCGATTGTGTTGGCGGGTGGTCCTTGTGTAACTTTTAACCCAGAGCCCTTTGCAGCATTTATCGATGCTTGCATTATCGGTGAAGGGGAGGGAATTACAGGCCAGGTGCTAGATGTTATCTACCAGGGTAAGGAAGAAGGCTTGGACCGCCAACAAATCCTCTTTAACTTAGCCCAATTGCCCGGTGTCTATGTGCCCTCCTTATTTACCCCTAAGTTTCGTGAGGATGGCCGCTTTGATGGCTATGATGTGGCCCCTGGCGTTCCCAAAACTATCCGTCGTTATTATGAATCCCTCACTAAGGAGGGGGAGACTGTCATTGCTACGGACTATACGGAATTTGGAGCTATGTACATCGTAGAAGTAGCTCGTGGCTGTGGGCGGCATTGTCGATTCTGTATGGCCGGTTACTGCTATCGGGTACCCCGTATTCGAGCTCTAGATCAACTCAAGGCCGGCGTAGATCGGGCTGCAGAACTCGGCAAAAAGGTGGGCCTCATGGGGGCCGCCATTTCCGATTATCCACAAATTGATGAATTGGTTAACTATATTCGGTCTAAGGGAATCCGCTATTCTTGCGCTTCCTTACGGGCTGATTCCTTGACCCAAGACGTAGTGGATGGGTTGGCGGATTCTGGTCAAAAGACCATCACCATAGCACCGGAAACAGGCTCTGATCGCTTGCGTGATGTGATCAACAAGGGCATTACTGAGGATGACCTCAGAAAGGGAGCTCTTTTAGCCGCTAAGTCTGGTGTCCACCATTTGCGCTTTTATATCATGATTGGCCTTCCCACAGAGGAAGAGGAAGATATCCAAGCTATTGTAGATTTGGCTGTACGGACTCGTAAGTACATGGAAGAGGTGGGATCTAAAGGTCGCTTAACCCTCTCTATCAACCCCTTTATCCCTAAACCATTTACTCCCTTCCAGTGGATGGCTATGGATAACCAAAAGTCGGTGGAAAAGAAATTGCAATATATCAAGAAAGCCTTGCAGAAGGACCGCCGTATAGAGGTCCTTATTGAGTCTCCTAAGGAGGCCTATATCCAAGGGGTTTTAGCTAGAGGGGATCGGCGTCTGTCACAGGTTCTCTACCAGTGTGCTATGGATCGGGGACCTAAGTCCTTTAAAAAGGAACTTAAGGCAGCAGGCATCGATATGGACCAGGCCAATTATCGGGAACGAGAGATGGGCGAGCCCCAACCTTGGGATATGCTAGATATGGGTCTCAGGGAAGGTTATTTAGAAACTGAGTGGTATAAAGCAATGGCCGGTAAGTTTACCGCCCCTTGTATGGATGGGTGTAAGCGCTGTGGCGTATGTGATCAATAAGGAGGTTCCATGGCAACCTATGATGATGAAATAGCTCTTGTTACAGTTATGGATCAAGAGGCGGATCCTTGGTACTATGAAAAACCAATCTTTGATAGAGATTTTAAAAACTTAGTCTGGGCTTCTACCTATCGGATGGGTGGCCTGTCTGAGGCGCCTTATGATTCCTTTAATATGGCCTTTCATGTGGGCGATCAAGAGGATCATGTTATGGCTAATCGTTTGGCCTTAGCTCAGTATCTAGGGGTTACAGTTGATCGGCTGACCAATGCGAACCAGGTTCATGGCCTACGTGTGGCCAAGGTGGACTCATCCCAGGTAGGAGCTGGAGCTTTTGGTTTGGAAGAGGCCATCCAAAATACAGATGCCCTCATGACAAATGTAAAAGAAGCACCGCTCCTTCTCTTTACTGCTGATTGTGTGGCTGTGGGGATCTATGATCCAGTTCATGAGGCTATAGCTGTAGTTCATGCCGGTTGGAAGGGAACTATAGGACACTTGCCTAAGTTGACCTTAGCCGCTATGGCTGATGCCTATGGTACAGACCCTAAGGATTCGTATGCCTTTTTGGGGCCTTCTATTGGCCCTCAATCCTTTGAAGTTAGTGAAGATTTGGCAGAGCGTTTTCGGATGGAAGAAGAAGGCTTTATCCAGGATGGCCATGATACGGTAGTGGCTTATCACAAGCGATCAGGCGCTAATCACGAGAGCCCTCATGTAGACCTATGGGCTTTTAATCTCTACTCTCTTCTGGAGGCCGGTATGAAGCGGGATCACATAGTGGTATCCAGCACGGACTCCATGACCTCGCCAGCCTGTTATTCCTATCGTAGAGAAGAGGGAAAGACAGGTCGTATGGCCATGGTGATGATGCTTAAATAGGGATCTACCTAGAGCCGTAAAACCGATAGTAAGAAGAGGCTCCCATTTTTGGATGGGGGCCTCTTGTATTTGATAAATAGGGTCTAATGAAAGGCTGTTTTGTATACTTTTACAGGAAAATACTATATAATATTAAATAATTATAGGGTAAGGTGTGCATGTGACAGGGTCGCATGCCGCCTTGGCCTATGAATGGAAAGCTAGGAGGCTCGTATGATTAAAGAGAATGTGAATGCGGTTCAGCAGCGCATGGCTAATGCTATGGCCCGCGTAGGGCGGACCGATACAGCCCTACTTGTGGCGGTCACTAAAAATCATCCAGTATCCGCCCTTGAAGAAGTGGCTGCCTTAGGGTGTACCCATGTAGGAGAGAACAGGGTACAAGAGGCTAAGGAAAAGCAACTTCTCTATAAGGGACCTCAATTGACATGGCATTTAATTGGCCATCTACAGGCTAATAAAGTGCGTCAGGCAGTTCCTATGTTTGATCTCATCCACTCTGTGGATAGCATTAAGCTTTTGGATGAAATTGAGAAGGTTGCCACTAAACATGATAAGGTGCAAGATATTTTGCTCCAAGTTAATGTAGCTCGTGAAGCTTCTAAGTCTGGCATGTCTGTAGAGGACTTTCCTGCCATCCGTGATTATGCAAAAACCTTGCCACATGTCCGCGTTTGCGGTCTCATGTGCATAGCGCCTTTCTTTGACGATTCGGAAGAGGCCCGTCCTATCTTCCGCTTGGCTCACGCCTTGTTTGAAGATATGAAGGACCACTTTGAACCGGGACAAATCAAATTCTTATCCATGGGAATGACACATGATTTTGAGGTTGCCCTTGAAGAAGGAGCTAACATCGTTCGCGTAGGCACGGCTATATTTGGGGAGCGCGTTTATAACTAGCGCAAGTTAAGGAGGATATTATGGCTTTCAGCGAAAAATTCAATAAATTAAAGGAATCCATCGGTCTTGGTTCTAGTCAATATGAAGACTATGATGATGATTATGAATACGAAGACGACTATGATGATTTTGCTGATGCCAAGGCAGAAGCGCCAGTGGCTACAGCAGCCCGAAAAACAGGAGGTACAACTATGACACAACGCCCTACGGCTATGAAGGTAATCGTAATTGAACCAAAAACATTTGAAGATTCTGCCACCATCGTAGACCAGTTGCGCGGTATGCGTCCTGTACTCGTCAATTTTGAAAACACAGACCCTCGTGAAGCAGCACGTGTGGTTGACTTCATTTCTGGTGCTACGTACGCCTTGGATGGGCACCTTGAAAAGGTGGGTAAAGACATATTTATGTGTGTTCCTTCCAATATTACCATCGACCACAACCAAGAAACTGGTAAAACTGATTTCTCCGACCAAGTATCTTGGTCTACAGAAAACTAATATACGATTTGATAAGCCGTACAGTCTCTGTACGGTTTTCGTCGCATGATATGCAGAAATAGGGGGGCTTCTATGGGTGACAACAAAGACAAATTAATACGCTACTTTGAGGCTTCTGGCGCTGGTGATCAGGCTCGTCGTATGATTGATCTAGCCGATCAGGTTGTAGCGGGTAAGCCCTTCCGAGTATCTGATTTTACATCCCCTGCTGGATTGGCCATTGCCGATGCGGTGAAGGCCAATTATCCCGGGATTCGCGTGGAATCCTTTGGCGGCTACCAAGGGGCAGAACGTATCCGTATCGCCTTTGTGGACCAAGATTTCCAGGGCTCGGTAGATATGGGGATCAAAGCCCTTAAGGTAGCTTGGGATCCACGTTTTCGCTTGCTAAGTCACCGGGATGTGTTGGGCTCTCTCATGGGCTTGGGCCTAGAACGGGAAAAGTTCGGTGATATTCTCGTGGCCCAAGGGGGGGCTACCATTCTAGTAGATGCTAATGTGGCAGATTTTGTGGTACAAAATTTTAAAAAGATTGCCATGGTTTCGGTGGAGGTTACCCAACTCGACTTGGCTGACATTGCTCCTAAGGAAGAAAAGGTCAAGGAAATCCGCACCACTGTGGCTTCTCTTCGCCTGGATTCCGTGGCATCATCGGGTTTTTCCCTCTCTCGTACCAAGGTGGTAGAAGCCATCAAGGCGGGTCTCTTACAGGTCAATTGGCAAGCAGCTAAGGGTCCATCACAAGAGGTATCTGAAGGGGATATTATCTCTATGCGCAGCCGGGGCCGAATGACGGTGGAAGCTATTACAGGCCAATCCAAGAAAGGCCGTATAGGCGTTTATCTCAAACGCTTTATGTAATATGTTACCAAGATTGCAGAATAAATTCTTTGTAAGGAGTAAGCTATGATTACACCAATGGATTTGGAAAATAAGAAATTCTCTACTAGCATGCGGGGCTATAGCAAGAGCGAAGTAGATGCCTTCATGGCAGAACTGGTTAAGGAATACGAGACCCTTTACCGGGAAAATCGTGAAATGAAAGACCAATTGGAGTCCATGGAAAATCGGGTCTTGGCCTGCGAACGTGTAGAATCCAATATGAATAAGACTTTGGCAGCAGCCCTTCGGTCCAAGATGGAGGGGATTTTGAATGCCCAACTCAAGATGTTGGAATCTGAATTTGATGATGAACAGTTAACCACCTTGCTCCGCAATGTGAAAACTGAAAAGTAAGTATCCTTGAGGAGGGAGTGGCTTGGGCTGACTAGTCAGCCCTCCTTGTTAGGAATTCAGGCAGTCGTGTGTATAAGAGGTAGTCTATGGCAATGATTGAGCTTTCAATGAAGGATCGTCCCATCCTCCTTCTAGGAGGAGGCCAGGTTGCCCAAGACCGCTTATCTAGACTAGTGCCTGAAGACCCTTTGGTCACGGTTTTGGCGCCTTACGTGACGGAGTCAATAAGATCTTGGTGGCGAGAGGGAGCCTTAGTTTGGTGGCAGGAAAGACTGTCTTTGGAGTCTGCTAGTGGTCGGTTAGAGGCCTGGATGGAATCTTTTGGAGGTCAATCTAATTTAACTCCTCTAGTTATTCTGGCTACGGATGATCCAGTGGTAAATAGTCATGTGGGGCAGTTAGTTCGTGCTAGAGGCTGGCTCTTGTCAGGTCCTGAGGAAAGGGCTGATATGGCCTTTGCTAATGTTTCTTACTTGGGCGGCTTGGGGGTCAGCTTGACGACAAAGCCCGCTAGTCCCCGCCTTAATGCCTTGATTCGTAGGGATTTAGAAGACCGTTACCAAGCCTTACAGGATAATCCTACTATCCTAGCTGAATTGGGTTGCCTGCGAGATTTAGTTAAGGATCGGGTACATACGAGTAAGGAGCGGCGTGTTTTTTGGCGACGCTATTTAGATGGAGAGACCCTGGCTCAAATTCGAGCGGGTCAATGGACATGTGTTAAAGAGAGGTTAGAAGATGCAATTAGTTCTCTTGGGATTGAATCATAAGACGGCACCAGTAGAGGTGAGGGAAGCCTTTTCCTTTACCCCGGAAGAACAAAACAATGCCTTGGAGTTCCTCTATAATTATCCAGGTATCATTGAATGCGTAGTCCTCTCTACCTGTAACCGCATGGAGATTTACGCCTTGGTTAAGCAATGCCAAGACCCTCACGACTTGATCTTCAAGGCCTTGTGTCAGATTCGATCCATTGCAATGGGTTATGAGGAGGCCTTTTATTGCAAGACTGATCGCGCTTGTGTAGATCACCTCTTTCACGTTTCCTCTGGCCTGGATTCCCTCGTAGTAGGGGAAGGTCAGATCTTGTCTCAATTGAAGGCAGCCTACCTACGTGCCTACCAAGGTGGCTATACTGAAACTGTATTTAATATCCTCTTCCAAAGGGCTATTCGCATTGGTAAGCTCGTGCGGACGCGAACCGCTATTGCCGACACACCGGTATCCGTATCCTATACGGCCGTCAACCTGGCGGAAAAAGTGCTTAATAAGCCTATGAATCAGGCCAAAGCCCTCATTCTAGGAGCAGGGACCATGTCCGAACTCACCGCTACCCACCTCCAAGCCAAGGGGATTAATACGATATTCGTATCTAACAAAACTTACTCCAAGGCCCAGGCCCTAGCAGAACGTTTCGGTGGCCAGGCTATTCGCTTGGATGATTATGTGGAACTCGCTAAACAAGCTGATATTCTTATTACCTCTACAGGCGCACCTCACTATTTGGTGGATCTAGAAGCAGCCAAGGAAATTGCAGCTGCTAAGAAGGGACAACCCTTTGTCATGATTGATATAGCTGTTCCCCGGGATATCGACCCTGTGGTGGAAACTATCGATGGTATCCACCTCTTTAATATCGATGCCCTAGAAAGTGTTGTAGAGAACAACCGTAAACAACGTTTGGAGGAGGCCCACAAGGCGGAACCACTTATCGAAGAGGCCGTAAATGAGCTCTTTGAGAAGTTGGATTATTTGCGGGTTCGGCCTATGATGGCTCTCTTGGCGGATAAGGCAGAGCAAATTCGTCAACGGGAACTCCACCGAGCTATGGCCAAACTATCGGACCTTCCTGACCATGAACGGCGTATTATGGAATCCATGAGCCGCATGATTGTCCGTAAGCTCTTACGGGATCCTATGATTCATTTGCAACACGTAGAAACTGTGATTAGCAAGGAAGAGGAAGACCAGTATTGGGCAATCTTCCGTGATATGTTTAACCTGCAAAAGGAGAAGTAATATGAGACCCATCATCCGCATTGGTACCCGTCAAAGTGCTTTGGCCCTCTGGCAGGCTCATCATGTAGCAGATCTTTTGAAAGAATACTACCCTGGCCTTGAAGTGGAAATGGTTCACTTTAATACCAAGGGGGATAAAATATTGGAAAAATCCCTAGCTGAAATTGGTGGCAAGGGTCTCTTTACGGCAGAGCTAGAAGAGGCCATGCATAAGGGTGATATTGATATAGCTGTACACAGCCTTAAAGATATGCCTACGGACCTTCCGCAAGGGCTGATTTTAGGGGCCATTACCCAACGGGAAATTCCTTTTGATGCCCTCGTATCTCCACGGTATCAGACCCTTGATAAACTGCCTCAAGGGGCTAAGGTAGGGACTTCCTCCCTCCGTCGCCAAGCGCAACTCTTACATGCCCGCCCTGACCTAGACATTCATGTCTTACGAGGCAATGTACAAACCCGCCTCAAAAAGTTGGAAACGGAAAACTTTGATGCTATCGTCTTGGCCCAAGCTGGTTTGAAACGGTTAGAATTAGACCACCTTATCACTCAAGTTTTCACACCAGAAACCATGTTGCCAGCCGTTGGTCAGGGTGCCTTGGCGATTGAATGTCGCCAGGATGATAAGGAAATGTTAGATCTGCTGGCCTCGCTTAATGATCAAAATACCCGCTATGCAGTAGAAGCGGAACGGGCCTTCTTGCGGTCCCTTAATGGGGGCTGTCAAGTACCTATGGGCGTTTATGGGACTGTGAAAGAGGGGCAATTACATTTAGAGGCCCTCATTTCTTCCCTTGACGGGACCCAAGTCTACCAAGGACACATGGATGGCCCTGTAGAAGGGGCAGAGGCCATGGGCGTAGACTTAGCTGATCAACTACGTAAGGAAGGCGCTCAGGCTATTATTGATGAACTCTTACAAGAAGGTGTCCTACAATGACCGGCCTGGTATACTTGATTGGCGCAGGTCCGGGCGATGCCAAGCTCATCACCCTCAAGGGGCGAGAGTGTATCGAAAAGGCTGACGTGGTGGTCTATGATTATTTGGCAGATAGCCAGCTTCTGACCTATGCAAAGGATGATGCGGAGCTCATCTATGTGGGAAAAAAGAATCGGTCCCACCACATGGAACAGGACCAAATCAATCAAATTCTCATTGACAAGGCTAAGGAAGGCAAGTTGGTAGCGCGCCTCAAGGGGGGCGATCCCTTGGTCTTTGGCCGGGGCGGGGAAGAAGCGCTATCCCTACGCCAAGCAGGCATCCCCTTTGAGTTTGTTCCGGGTGTAACTTCAGCTATATCCGTGCCCGCTTATGCGGGAATTCCTGTGACCCAGCGGGCTATGGCCTCCTCCTTTGCAGTTGTAACCGGTCATGAAATGGCCCATAAGGATACTATCCATTGGGAGGGCTTGGCGACGGCTGTGGATACCCTGACTTTTGTCATGGGAGTAACCAATGTGGAAACTATTGCCACTAAGCTCATGGCCCATGGACGTGACCCTAGAACACCGGTAGCTCTCATTCGTTGGGGGACCAAAGCTTGCCAAGAAACGCTGGTGGCTACCTTGGAGACTATGGTAGAGACGGTGCGTAAGGCCCACTTAAAGCCTCCAGCTCTTATCGTTATCGGCGATGTTGTGTCTATGAGAGACCAACTACAGTGGTTTGATAATAAGCCTCTCTTTGGGAAGACTATTGTTACCACAAGGGCCAAGGGCAAGGCCGCTGACTTTGCCGATGCTCTTCGTGACCGAGGGGCTCAAGTTATTGAGGCTGCCGCCATTCGAACCCAGGCTTTAGCGCTAACAAAAGAGGATCAGAACTATTTAGACCGATTGGGGACCTATGATTACTTGACCTTTACCTCTGCTGAGGGTGTTAAGTACTTCTTTAAGGCTCTCTGGGGGCGCCATGAGGATAGTCGTGCCATAGGCAACTGTAAGGTCTGTGCCGTAGGGACGGCGACGGCCAAGGCCCTCATGGACTATGGCATCATAGCTGACCTGATTCCAGCTAATTACAAGGCCGAATCTGTGGCAACAGCCCTGGCCAGTGAGTTGCCAAAGGGGGCCAAGGTCCTCCTGGTACAACCTAAGGTGGCCCGGTCTGTTATACAAGATAGTCTCTATGAAGAAGGAATCTTAGTGGATACAATCCGTCTCTATGAGACCCTTTTAGATCAGTCTCAGAAGGAGGCACTCTTGGCAGCCTTTGAGGAGGGGGTAGACTATATTACCTTCACCTCCGGGTCGACTGTAAAGAATACGCTTAAACTTTTGGGGACAGCAGGGCGAGATGTCCTAGGCAAGACAAAAATTGCCTGCATCGGGCCAATTACGGCAGCAGCTGTTGTAGAAGCTCAATTGAAGCCAGCTTTGATTTCAGAAGTATATACCATGGATGGCCTCTTAGAGTCCATCCTCGATGATGTAAAATAGGAGAAAAAGAAGATGTACGATTTAACCTATCGTCCACGTCGCTTGCGTACTAGCCCAGCTATGCGCGACCTCGTGCGTGAAACTAGCTTGGATGTAAGCGATTTGATTTACCCTATCTTTGTGGTACCAGGAACTCAAGTGAAGGAAGAAATTTCTTCTCTTCCAGGCCAATACCGTATGTCTGTTGATCAAGCGGTTGAAGTGGCTAAAGAATGCCATCAATTGGGCATTCGAGGTGTTGAAATCTTCGGCATCCCAACTTATAAGGATGAACAAGGGTCTGCGGCTTGGAATATGGAACAACCAGTTCAACAAGCTATCATGGCTATTCGTAAGGCGGTACCTGAACTTATCGTCGTCGGTGACGTATGCCTTTGTCAATATACATCCACAGGTCACTGCGGTTGCATTGAAGACCATGAAATCTTGAATGATGAAACGCTACCACTCTTGGTAAAAGTAGCTGTATCTCAAGCCAAGGCGGGGGCTCAAATTGTGGCGCCTTCCGACATGATGGATGGTCGCGTAGGGGCTATCCGTCAAGGCCTAGATCAAGCAGGCTTTACTAATGTAAGCATCATGTCTTATGCGGCTAAATACGCATCTGCCTACTATGGACCTTTCCGCGATGCTGTTCACTCTGCTCCTCAGTTTGGCGACCGCAAGTCCTACCAAATGGACCCTGCCAACCGCATGGAAGCTATGCGGGAAATTGAATTGGATATCGCTGAAGGAGCGGATATCATCATGATTAAGCCAGCTCTTTCTTACTTGGATATCGTGCGGGAAGCGCGTGACCAGTTTAATTATCCATTGGCTGTTTACAATGTATCTGGTGAATACGCAATGATTAAGACTGCTAGTGCAGCTGGCGTGGTGGATGAACAGCGAATTACCTTGGAAACCCTTCTTTCTATGAAGCGGGCCGGCGCTAAAATTATCATTACCTACCATGCTATGGACGTGGCACGTTGGTTGAAGGAGTCTAAGTAATATGTGGCAATTGGGGAAATCTGAAAAAGCTTTTGATGAAGCTAAGCATTATTTACCAGGTGGGGTTAACTCTCCTGTGCGATCCTACCGTAATGTGGGGTCTCAACCACCTTTCATTTCGTCCGCTGCAGGCTCTCGTATTTACGATGTGGATAATAATGAATACATCGATTACGTTTTATCTTGGGGGCCTATGATTTTAGGCCATGCCAACCCAGAAGTTATCGCGGCTATCCAGGAGGCTGTGCCACGTGGGACCTCCTTCGGGGCGCCAACTACTTTGGAAACGGAACTTGCTAAGAAGATTCAAGCTTTCATGCCTAATATGGAAATGATGCGCATGGTGTCCTCTGGTACGGAAGCAACCATGTCGGCCCTTCGCGTAGCTCGCGGTTATACTGGTCGTGACCTCATCGTTAAGTTTATCGGCAACTACCATGGCCATTCTGATTCTCTGTTAGTAAAAGCAGGTTCTGGTCTAGCTACCTTCGGCGTCCCTGATTCTCCAGGGGTGCCTAAAGGAGTAGCAGAAAATACAATTACCCTTCCTTACAATGACCCACAAGCTGTTAAGGACCTCTTTGCAGAGAAGGGCGACCAAATTGCCTGCATCATTGTGGAACCAGTAGCAGGTAACATGGGCTGTGTGCCACCAGAACCGGGCTTCTTGGAAACCCTTCGTCAGGTGACTACAGACCATGGGGCTCTTCTCATCTTTGATGAAGTTATGTGTGGCTTCCGCGCTTCTGCTGGAGGAGCTCAAAAACGTTACCATATTAAGCCAGACCTTACCTGCCTAGGGAAAATCGTCGGTGGTGGTATGCCTATGGCTGTCTTCGGTGGCCTAGCTAAAATTATGCAAGAAGTGGCACCATCTGGTCCTATCTACCAAGCGGGCACCCTCTCTGGTAACCCTATTGCCGTAACGGCAGGGCTGGCGACTTTGTCTGGTCTACAACGAAATCCAACCATCTTCAAGACTGTAGAAGAAACGACAGAAACTCTTTGTCAGGGCCTAGAGAAAGCTGCCGCTGAAGCCGGTGTGGATGTGGTTGTCCAACGAGTGGGGTCTATGTTCACCCTCTTCTTCTCCAAAGGGCCTGTGAAGAACTTTGATGATGCTTGTGCTTGTGACCAAGATAAGTTCAAGACCTTCTTCCACTATAACCTTTCTCACGGTATTTACTATGCACCGTCTCAATTTGAAAGTAACTTTATGTCCTATATGCATAAGCCTGCTGATATTGAGCACACCCTTGCGGTGGCAAAAGAGGCTTTTGCATTAATCGCCAAAGGCTAAGCTTGTTAAATTCATAAAAGGGCTACTTCCATCTAATTATGGGAGGTGGTCCTTTTGTTGTTTTCATTTCTTCTCAATAGGAGGCAAAAGGTGTCAAAATGCACAAAAAGTGGTAAAATTAACTGTATATATTCTAAAAGGAGTTAGTTTATGAAACCATTTGGCATCTTAATTGCCATCGTATCTGTGGTTATCGCTACTGTTTTAACGGCGGTTAGCTACAAGACGGGGGAAACGCCCTTGGAATGGGGAAAATCCTGGATCCATGGTCAGTCCCTAGGACCTACAGCGACAAGTCAATATACAGAAACATACCCTTGGTTAGATCGCTCTGACACCAAGATGGTTCACCCTAAGGGACTTCCTATTCTCATGTATCACAAAATCGGGGATGATAAGGATAATGATGCGGTCATTCGCGAGGACCTTTTCCGCCAGCAAATGCACTACTTAAAGGACCACGGCTATCACCCTATTACTATGGAAGAGCTTTATGATTATGTGGTTAATAATAAGCCTGTTCCTGAAAAACCTGTAGTTTTAACCTTTGATGATGGCTATGCAGATACCTATACGGTGGTTTATCCCTTGCTCAAGGAATTAGGCTTCCCTGCTACGGTGTTCGTCAATCCTGGCGATGTAGGAACCCGCCTCACATGGGACCAACTTAAAGACATGAAGGACCATGGAATGACCATCTCCAACCATGGCTATCTCCATAAGGCGATGGGGGAGATGACAGAAGCTCAACAGCGGGACAATATGGAGAAGGGGCAAGAAGGCTTGGCCCAACACCTAGACCTTGCGGATAATAAGTGGTTCTGCTTCCCTTATGGCTCCATGAATCAAACATCTGAAAAATTAGCTAAAGAAGAGGGCTTTAAATTGGCTCTTAGCATGAAATCTGGTTGGGCTCATGCCGGTGATGATCCATTTAATTTAAAACGCGTATGGATTGGTAATGCGGTGGATCTCAAGCATTTTGAAGAACGCTTGACCACAGAGCATTACAGCGACTTATAGATTCGAGGTACTTATGAAATCCTTCTTTTCCAAGACTTGGGTAAAGTTTATACTCCTAGTATTTATCTTTACAGCAGTCACAAGCCCCTTTGTGGTCTTGTTTGGCCCCTTCTCCAATTTGAAGCGGACCGTGGTAGGGGCTATTTTACAATCCCGCCATCCACAATATGTGACCTGGCTCTTTAGCCCTGATGAGTTAAAGCATATCTTAGGTTCCGTAGGGACTGTTAAAAGCCAAGACCTTTTTAAATTTAAGGCCAAGGAAGACGATAGCTTAACCCTTCATAAAATTGAATCTAGCCGGTATGTAGGTTTTATCCTGGAAATTCCAGATCCTCGTCGCATCCAAGTGGCTACGGCTCAGAATATTGAGGAAAAGGGAGATACCACCTCTAATATTGCCAAAGCGAATGGTGCTGTAGCGGCCATCAATGCAGGGGGCTTCTATGACCCTAATGGGACGGGTACAGGGCGCCTCCCTTATGGCTTTATCCTACGCGATGGAGACTACATTCTTGGTAAGGATGTAGGGCCTGATGAAGACGTAGACTTCGTAGGCTTCTCCAAGTCTGGCAACCTCATTGCGGGGAACTATAATAAAACCCAACTTAAGGAAATGGGTGCTGTAGAAGGGATTACCTTTGGGCCACCACTCATCGTAGATGGTAAGAAGATGATTACCGAAGGTGATGGCGGTTGGGGCGTAGGCCCACGAACTGCTATTGGTCAAAAGAAGGATGGTACGGTTCTCTTCTTGGTTGTTGATGGCCGCCAACCAGGTTATTCGTTAGGGGCTACCCTGCGTGATGTACAGGATATCCTCTATGAACAAGGATGCTATATTGCAGCCAACCTGGATGGGGGATCGTCGTCCACCTTGTTCTATAATGGATCTGTCGTTAATAAACCAGCCGACTTGTTGGGTGAACGCATGATTCCAACAACCTTTATCGTTAAATAGGAGGGGCCATGAAGCCGTTTACCAAAGTTCTAGCAGCCTTTGTTCTAGGCTTGACCCTACAAGGTGGCGTGTATTACTACCTTGATCAAGTGCTATTTGCACCGACAGCATCCTTTAGCTTGGCTAAGGATAAGAATGTTAATGACAAGAACTTTCCAGATGTGAAGACCTCTGGCAAAAAATATTACTCCTACGACCACCAATACATGGCAGTCGTAACTACTGACTCCGTAGAAATCTATAAGGCTAATGAGTCTAAACCGACCAAGATTAACCTGAAAAATAAGGAAGTGTCCTACTTCGAATGGATGGAAGATCGGAACTTGGCCATCATGGGTCTCTACAATGATCGTCACGTTACCATGGCTCGGTTAGATCCAGCTAATCCCGATCATGAAGTGGATACTGAATTGGAAGATGCGCCACGGGGCTCTAAGATTGTGGATGCCGCATACTCTACAGCAACTAACGTTGTTTACATGAAGTTAGAAGTCGGCAAGGATAAGTATCGGGTATATCGGACGGATGCTAACTATGATACCCGTCGTGTTTATATGCAGGCTGATAACATTGGTCGCATCGCAGTCTTCTATGACAAGGATGAATTCTTCTATGATAACGCTTCTAAGGGTGATATTTACGCCTTTGACGGCATTGAATCATCCTGGCGGGCCATCAATCCATCTGGCCGCTGGCGTCTAGTTGGTGTTGATATGCATGATAATATTTACATTGCCCATGTTAATAGCGATGACCAAGTCCTATCTGTTTCTAAGGGCAAGCTAGGCAAGGGCTTTGATAAGGTATTTACCTACAAGACACCTACTGACCTAGATGATGTGACGATGGAAGCGGTTAAGGAGATTGAAGAAAATGGGTCCGATCAGGTAACAACTGATGACGATAAGGACTCATCCTCTAAAAAATCTGAATAGTGAAAGTCTCTGGTTAACCAGGTTAATCTGGCCCTGATAAGGGCCGGCTTTGCCTGGTTTAATTCTTGTTTATGAATGTATGCTATAGTGTCAATAACTAGAGTTTGGCCCATTGTATATAGGAAGGGAGGGGACTATGAATATTCTCTTTGTCAGGTTGTCCTATATTGGAGATGTCCTTCATGCGACGCCAGCTGCTAAGGCTTTAAAAGAACGGTACCCAGAAGCCAAGCTTCATTGGATTTGCACCCCTTCTTTGAGTCCACTGCTAGAGGGGAATCCCTATGTAGATGAGGTTATCCCTTGGGAGCGTGATCTTTATGAGGCGCATTCTAAGAAACTTCACTTACCTACTATGTATAGGATGTATAAGGAACTCCGTCAAAAGCTCAAGTCGTATCACTTTGATATGGCTGTAGATGTTCAAGGGCGACTCATATCAGGCCTAGTTCTCATGGCGTCTGGTGCACCACGCCGGCTAGGACTCAGTGGAACTAAGGAGCTCAACTGGCTCTTTACCAATGAAAAGGCTAAGGGGCATTACGACCATGTTATCAAGCGTTACAATGATGTAGTAGCCCTGACGGGGGCGGATGTATCTGATACTCATATGGTCCTGAATCTCTTTCCACAAGAGATAGAATGGGCTAGGAATGAGCTTGCTGTCCTTGAGGTTGCTAAACCGACCATAGGGCTCGTATTTGGGACTTCCTGGGCAAGTAAGGAATGGACTGAGGACCATTGGCATAGCCTGCTTAACTCTATCTGTCCTTGGGTTAATATCCTCCTCTTAGGTGGTGACCGGGAGAGGAAACTGACAGACCGAATTATTCATGATGTACCTCTGGAGGCAATTAATACCTATGATGCAGTAGGACAGACCAATCTCAGGGAGACCGCAGCCCTCATCAATGAATGCCAACTCCTTATCACAGGGGATACGGGGGCTCTCCATATGGCGGAGGCTTTAGATGTGCCTTCTATAGGTATCTTCGGTCCTACGGATCCAGCTATATGGGGGACTTTATCTGACAAATCACTGAGCCTTGTTGCCTCTGGGATAGATTGCTTGGGCTGTCGCAAAAGAACCTGCCCTCGAGGTGACTACCTTTGCATGGAGGCTCTTGCACCAGAAAGGGTGGAAGGCGCTATACGTAGGCTTCTGAAGATGGAGACCATGGAAGCCCTAGTTTCTGAATAACTTCTCCACCTTAGCTTGAGAGGGCCTATAGTGACTTGTCTGTGGCTACCAGTTGGAGTACTATGGTCCTATAAGGCTTATCATTAGCCTGTCACGAGAAGATAGTAGATGATAAAAAGGAGATATATATGGCAAAGCATACAAAAATCCAAAAGGGCTTATCTGATAAAGATATGTTTAAGGGCTGGGTAGAAACAGCACCAGCAGAAGAGCAAATGATGGAGGATCAAAAGAAGGCAGAAGCCGTTAAAAAACCGGCCCCTCGCTCGGCTAAGGAAGAACTTTATCGAGAATATTTAACCGAAAGCTTGGAAACCCAAATCGGAAAACTCCTCTTGGATATGAAAATGGATTACTTCAAACAAGGAGAAGGAGACTTTTATGTACAAGTTAAACGGGATGGAATGAATATCATCTTGCAAACAACCCCTAAAAAAGTAAAGTAGGAACCGATAATAAGCTCTCTAATGGGTAATAAAAAAGCCAGGAAACAAGTGTTTCCTGGCTTTTTTGTGGTTCTTAATGTTATTTAACAGTGGCGATTTCCTCGTTGATGAGGCGGGCTGCCTCTTTGCGGTCCTTAGCGGTGGTAATAGGCCGGCCTACTACCAGGCGGGAAGCCCCATCTTGGAGAGCCTTAGCTGGTGTGGCAATCCGTTTTTGGTCGTCACTAGTGGCGAAGGAAGGACGAACGCCTGGCGTTACGATGAGGAAATCAGGACCACAGGCTTGACGGATCATCTTTGCTTCCAAAGGGGAGCAAACAACCCCGTCCATGCCAGAATCTTTAGCTAATTTTGCCAACTTGATAACTTGGTCAGCAATGGGAAGTTGGCCACCAATTTTAACCCAGTTTTCATCGTCGAAGGAGGTAAGGGCAGTAATCGCTAGGAGTTTAGGCCGCTCTACACCTAATTGAGCAGCCGTTTCCTTGGCTGCTTTTACAGCTTGCTCCATCATGATAGCGCCCCCTTGGCCATGGATGGTGAGCAGGTTGGCACCCAAGCGGGTAAGGCTAGCTACCCCATGGGCTACGGTGTTGGGAATATCGTGCAACTTGAGGTCTAAGAAGACTTGTTTTCCCTCTTCTTGTAGGTAGCGGACGGTTTGTTCCCCCTCTGCATAGAAGAGTTCCATCCCTACCTTGTAAAAAGATACGGAGTCGCCTAAAGAAGATACGATATCCTTCATTTGATCCATTGTGGAAACGTCGAGTGCGACGATTAATCTTTCATCTGCCATTAAAATGCTCCTTATATATGCCTATAAATCTCTATCTATTGTAGCGAATTTACAGGCTTACTTTCAAGGAAAATGCTATAATAATTAGGATAGTTGGTCTATCAGTATAGACATATATTATGATTCTCTCAGGTCTCTATGAAACCGAGAATTCCAATAGAAAGAGGTTTATATGTTAAACTTTGTGGCCATTGACTTTGAAACGGCCAATAAATTTCCTAATTCTGCTCTGTCACTGGCTTGTACAGTGGTGGAGAATGGGGCCATTAAGGATACTTGGTATTCCTTAATTAAGCCCCCCTTCCAAACCTTTGATCCAGACTGCACCGCAGTACATGGTATTCAACCTAGGGAGGTGGCTAATGCGCCTACATTTGATCAACTCTGGCCTGATATTTATGAAACATGTTTGAAAGACCGCATCATACTAGCTCATAATGCTCGTTTTGATGTGGGGGTCCTTCGGGCCACCCTGGACCACTACAAGCTAGCTTGGCCGGACAATCAATTTGCCGATACTGTAAAAATCGCCCGCAAGGTATGGCCAACATTGGTTAACCATAAGCTCAATACGGTGGGGACCTACTTGGGTGTGAAATTTAGACATCATTACGCTTTAGATGATGCAGAAACCTGTGCAAAGATTGCTACAGCTGCAGCTAAGGAAACCCATACAAACTCCCTACCAGAACTCTTGTCTGTCATCAAGGTTCCTTTAGAGGATTTTATCGAAGACAATCATAGGGCTCGTCAGGCAAAACTGCAAGAAGAGGAAGCTGCCAGTCAGCAAACCAGCCTCTTTTAAGGTATAATAATTACAGTTTCTAATGTTATTGGAGAGGTCATCATGGAACAATACAAACACGACTTTATCGAATTCGCCCTATCCCGTAAGGTTTTAAAGTTCGGTGAATTCACACTGAAATCCGGTCGTAAATCCCCTTATTTCTTTAATGCCGGTCTTTTTAACACTGGGAAAGACCTGGCTAAGCTTGGCGAATTTTACGCCCAAGCTATCCAAGCATCCGGCTTGACCTACGATGTCCTCTTTGGCCCAGCCTACAAGGGGATTCCTATAGCGACCACTGTATCCGTAGCCCTCTTTAACAAGTACGGTGTGGATGCACCAGTTTGCTTTAACCGTAAGGAAAAGAAGGACCATGGCGAAGGGGGCAACCTCATCGGGTCTCCTTTACAAGGTAAAATCCTCCTTGTAGATGACGTTATTACAGCTGGTACGGCTATTCGTGAATCTATGACTATTATCGAGGAAAACAAGGCCCAATTGGCTGGTGTTTTGATTGCTCTCAATCGCAAGGAAAAAGGTAAAGGTGATTTGTCCGCTATCCAAGAAGTAGAGCGAGACTACGGCTGCCAAGTCTTCTCTATTATTGATTTGGATGACTTGTTGGCCTTCATAGAAAAGAACCCAGATTACGCACCACACTTAGATGATATGCGGGCTTATCGGGATCAATATGGCGTATAAGAGAGAAGGTCTTGCTCATGAAATTTAAATCATTCATTCTCACTGGTATGGCCCTCATGGTGGCTAGTTCTGTCTGGGCTGCTAAGCAATACGATTATGTACCTGATGATGGAATGGCTACCTTTACCCATGACAAGAAGGCTATCTTGCGGGATGTACCTTTCATTCGGGATACTATGAAAGTCCGCTTTGATAACCAAAAGGATCTAGTCATTGTTTTGCCTGGCACCTTGGCTGCATCTGACGATAGCATTGCCAATGGCCGCCGCTATGTGCGCTATGAGTATCCAGAACTCTACTATCCAAAGGATGCCTCTACGAGCCCTCAAGTATACGTAGATGTTCAAAAGGCTCCTTATGTATCGCCAGATGCGAAGACGGCCTCTTTGGAAAAGGTTTTTGAGGAAAAGATCGTCGATTTAGGTGGGACTCCTTACCTAGTTCGCATGGCTTCCTCTAGCCAGTATCCTAAGACCCAGAAGGATTATTTCCCCTTGGTTATGAATGCAGCTACGGCTAGCTTAGATACCTTTGACCCTAGCAAAACTTACTACACCCAAGACCGTATCCCTTGGAATATGATGGAAGCTATTCAAGGTTCTTGGGGGTCTAGTACTTATAATACAGTTCTTACAGTTAAGGACTATAAAATTAATGGTAACCCTGTAGAAGCAATCTATAACGTTTCTAATCAAGATGGTAAACTGTCCATGTCCATCATTACAGTTAATGGGGAGGTTGTTCATCGTTACCACTTAGTTTTAACAAAAGAAGAATCATCTATTATGACTAAGGAAAAGGTCTTGTATGTAGATGGCGTTCGCACTAGTCAAGCTAAGGATTTTGGCTTTGCTATGGGCGTTGATCGCTAGTCAACCTCTAGTAATACCACACATGCTATAAAGAAGATAAGAAAAAGCCTGTAGGACATGTTCTTGGAACATATCCTACAGGCTTTTGTTTCTTGTTTTCGATAGGGGTTTGAACGACTTTTGTTTGACTAAATTTCAAAAGTCTTTAATATCAAGCATTT
>ERZ773057.5-NODE-5-length-178145-cov-26.259346_pt1 | contig 178145 bp, 163 predicted proteins | sample MGYA00580629_ERZ773057 | MGnify/ENA primary metagenome ERZ773057 (study PRJEB29015, sample SAMEA2738143) | human oral metagenome | biome: human oral; feature: human-associated habitat; material: saliva | place: China | collected 2163 ...
GTAGCTACGTTCGGGACGGATAAACGCTGAAAGCATCTAAGCGTGAAACCAGCCTTGAGATGAGGTTTCTCATAGCATAAGCTAGTAAGATCCCATGTAGACGACATGGTTGATAGGCCAGATGTGGAAGTGCGGTGACGCATGGAGCTGACTGGTACTAATAGATCGAGGGCTTTACTTAACCAGCGTAGCCATTGATAACTACGCGAAACGTAAACAGACAATTACCTAATGTGATACAAATTAAATCTTCTATGTGGTTTTCAGAGTACAAACTCTGACAGATTCAGTGGCGATAGCTACGAGGGTCCACCTGTTCCCATCTCGAACACAGTAGTTAAGCTCGTAAACGCCGAAAGTACTTGGCTGGTGACGGCCTGGGAGGATAGGAAGTCGCTGATTAAGCAAAAGAGACACACCGAACGGTGTGTCTCTTTTATTATATATACAAGAATGTAGCGCCCGACCAGGCCCTGGCCTGGGAAAAGCAGGGCAGTAGGAGCTGGAGGAGTAGAGCGACGACCAGATCCACTGCATCGCTTTCATCCGAGCGTAAGATTTCGCAGAGCGAAATCCCCAGCGAGGAGGGATAGGAAGTCGCTGATTAAGCAAAAGAGACACACCAAACGGTGTGTCCTTTTTTTTATAAAATCAATGGTTTATTTTTGGTATCTAGACGGATCGCTATAATATCGTAGATATAATTCATTGTTTCTCTCTGAATCACTGATAATCGTTGATAATAAAATATCTCCATGTATAAACTTATGACCTTTAGTAAAATAGGCTCCTTGCTCACCTTCGTGGTTGTGGAGTGCCCAGACTACGTTGTCTCCAGTGATGAAAGGGATGTATTTAAAATCAAGAAATTCAAATAAACCAGCAATCGTGATATCATCTGGTACGATAAACTCTTCTATATGATGACTCATATCGTCAGCGGCACAAACAGAATCTCGATTAATGACTATACGCATACTATTCACTTCCAATCTATGCATTGTTTTTCTGTATTTATATTACATTACAGGAGACCTTATGTCATCAAGATGTCTATTAACTAAAATATGATGTTGGACTTTAATTTATACATTTGTTAGGAAACTGTGCTATAGTACTCTTAGTAAATTATTAATTCTACATGAGGGCTTTACGCTATGAATAAAACACTTAAAAAATGCCTTCTTATGGCATCAACTTGTACCATGTTGACTGGTTTTACTGCTACTACTGTGACTCCTCCTGTACAGGCAGCAGGAGCGGCTGAATCTCTTCTTTCTGGTGGCTTGGCTATGGTTTATGTATCCTCTGCTATTAACAAGATGGATAATACAGATCAAGGGCAACAAGAATCTTTGGAGAACGCTAAAAAGCAAACTGGTTACTATGACAATCCGGCAGCCCAAGCTCGTGTAAAAGGAATCTTAGCTAACTTGGAAAAATCTCCATTGGTGAAACGTAAGGGCTATACAGTCTATGTAAATCCGGAAAATGACTTTAACGCCTTCATGACTATTGGTCGTGTTATGTCTGTTAACAAGGGTGCTTTGGATAAGTTGGACGACAGTGAGTTAGCTTATGTTATGGCCCATGAATTATCCCATGGAGAGCATAAGGACATCGTAAATGGTCTTAAAAAGCAAGTCGGTTTGGCTACAGCGGTGTCCGCTGTGGATGGTGGTAATAACCTGTTAGCTAACATTGCAGGTAACTATATTAATAACCAGGTATTCACGATGAGCCAAGAAAAGAATGCTGATAAGTTGGGCTTCCAAATCTTGGCAGATACGGATTATAACATTGGTGGTGCGCCAGCTGCTATGGTGGTTCTCCGCAATGCCTATGGTGATCACTACCGAGAAGGCTTGGCTTCTGTTATCAATCCTAATAACCATCCTAAGACATCTAGTCGTGTTACTACGAATAACCAATATATGTATGAATACTCTGGCAACCACGTATCCGTTTCTGGTGAAACGGTCTATGTAAATGGGGTCAATATTTATACACCTGCTGCTTCTGGCCAATACACAGGTGAGGAACGGGCTTATTTCATGGCGGGTAAGTTGGCTAAGATGTATCACAAAGGACAAATTTATACTGGAGCAGCTTCTTATAGCGGACCTAGTGTCATTGTAGCAGGTACATCTGTTATTACTACACCAGGGGCTGATGTTGCTAGCATGGTGGCTAATAACTTGAATACGGCTTTTGCTAAACCAGCTCCAGAGGCCAAAAATGGCAAAGGGGCATCTAAATTTAATGCCAATACAAACGCCAAGAAGTCTGCTTCTAAAGCACAAACTAAGAAGGCGAGCACAAGCCATGCTAATCACGATGTGAGCCGTCCTGTTAAACTTAAGGTTTAATAGAAGTGTTTTATACTATGATTTAAACAAAGAGGGTTTCTGAAAAGGAAGCCCTCTTTTTGTACTTGTGTATCCATAGGTTTTCTTGGTCTAGTGTAGTATAATTTAATAGATTTATAAGCTTTTAGAATCCGGATCCACTTTAGGAGGTCCTTATGGACAGACAAGAACCAATGTTATCCCCTTATATGAGTAAGCGCAACCCATCGGGGATTCGTCTAGGACAAATTAAATTTCTCGCTCGGGAAGAGCGGCCTAACCTTGTTAATGGGGCTATTGGTAACGTTATGATGCCTATGTATCCTGCCATGCAGGACCGGCTCTTTAACTTAGGAGATCCTAATAGTCCCTTCCGTACAGGTATTGTCCCTTATATGGCGACTGCGGGTACACCAGAAGCACAAGAAGCATTTCGGGTTATTTTGAAATCTCAAGGGTTTGATTCGGAAGAGCTCAATGTTTTGGTAACTGATGGGGCCTCCATGGCTATGGAGATTTCCATGTTGGGCGTTTGCGGTGGCGCCGGTAAGGATGAACGACCTCTTCTCATGCTGGATCCTACCTATACTAACTATGCTGCTGTAGGCCGACGTATTGGCCGTAAGACTGTTTCTATTGGCCGCAGCCTCAATGAGGATGGGCGCTTTGAATTACCTGCTACGGAAGAGTTGGAGAAGAAGATTCAAGAGGAAAAACCAGGAGCTCTCTTGGTCATTCCTTACGATAACCCTACGGGTCAGCTTTTTACCTATGAGACCCTTAAGGAATATGCGGCCCTCTGTGTTAAGTACAACATGTGGCTTATCTCCGATGAAGCCTACCGAGAATTAGCCTATGAGAAAGGGGTTTTATCCACCTCTATTTGGGGCCTAACTGAAGAAGATGTACCGGGTATTACGGGCCGTCGGATTTCTCTAGAAACTGCTTCTAAGGTGTGGAATGCTTGTGGTCTTCGCATCGGTGCTATCATTACAGATAATGATGAGGCCTATAGCAAGTTCGTTGCTGAATATACCTCTAATTTGTCTGCCAATACTCTTGGTCAATACATTTTTGGGGCTTTGGCCCATGAAAGTTTTGAAGATCTCCGGGCTTGGTATAATAAGCAGCGTACCTACTACCGGGAAATGATTTACAAACTCCATGAAGAGCTACAGGCCGTAGAACCAGACTTTATTGTCTCCAATCCACAGGCCTCCATTTACTTTGTTATCGACGTGAGGAAGGTGGCAAAGCCTGGCTTTGATTGCGATGACTTTGCTATCTATTGCGCTGAAAAAGGGCATGTTATGATTGATGGTCAGGAGTACACACTCTTGATTGCACCTATGAAGGGCTTTTATTCAGGCGCTTCTCCTGAGGACAACCCTGGTAAGACTCAGTTGCGTTTATCCTTCTGTGAAAATCCAGATGTCTTACGGCTTGCACCTGTACTCCTGTCTAAACTCTTTAGAGAGTATGAAGCACAACGAGATAACGATTAAGAATGAAATAAAAAAGGCCTCACCACTCTGTGGTGAGGCCTTTTCTTAGTCTTTATAGGCAAGTTTACTATCTCTTAGTTAACTTGTTTAGCTGCTTCCATTTCAGCTTTCAATTGCTTAGCACCGCGGTGAGCGAGCAAGGCGAAGATGATACAGAGGACAGCACCAGCAAAGAGGAGGTAGAAGCCACCATCCCAGCCAACTTTATCTACGATGATACCGTAGAGGCTAGTACCACCGGATGCACCTACGATGTAGGACATGAAGCCACGAAGGCCAACAGCAGAACCTACAGCGAATGGAGGTACGATTTCCATGGTTTGTACGGAAGCCAAGAATTGAGGGATGTAAATCAAGCAACCGATGATAGCTGCGAAGATGGTTACGGAGGTCAATGTTGTGGATTGCCAGTAACCAAAGATACAGAAGATGATGATAATCAAGGAAATGATAGCTGGTGGCATCCGGTAACCCTTGAAGAGTTTATCGGAGATATAACCAGCGAAGAGGGTAGAAGGAATGGCTGCCCATTCAAAGAAGAGGAAGGCAATGGCCATTTCAGCCTTAGAGAAACCTTTCACTTGTAAGAGGTAGATAGGAATCCATGTGAGGATACCGAAACGAATGAGATATACGAAGGTATCTACGAGGGATACGAACCAAGCATTTTTGTTTTTGAATACGTAGCGATAGAAGATTTGACCAGCTGATAGGTTAGCGGCTGCTTTCGCTTGTTCGGTGGTATCGTTTTTATCGTTTTGTTCACCTGTGATTTCACTGGTTGCAGGAAGCCCTTCGAGCTCTGGACTTTCCTTAATCATTTGGTAGATGATTAAAGCAATGACGATGGCGATAACGGCAGGTACCGCATAGGAGGCCAAACGCCAATGGTCTTGGGATAAGAAGAAGAAGGCGGCTGCCACGATAGGAGCGATAATACCACCACCGATGTTATGGGAGATATTCCAGATAGCACCGATAGTACCGCGGGCGGATTTAGGATACCACTTAGCGATGGTAATAAAGGAAGGACCAACCCCAAAGCCTTGGAAGAAACCATTCAAGACGATGAGGATGAGGAACATAGTCAAGCTATCAGCGAAGCCCATGAGTAAGTTCATAAGGGCACACATGATAAGGCCGAAGACCATAAACTTCTTAGGACTACATTTATCTGAAATAGAGGACATAACCCCTTTTGAGATACCATAGGCGATGAGCATGGAGCTCGTTAAGAAGCCGATTTGGGTCTTGGACAGTTCCAAAACACTTTGTAAATATGGTGTGGACAAGGCGAAGTTGTTACGCACGATATAGAAGGCTGCGTAGCCTAGGAAGACACCAGCTAGGGCCCAGAACCGTTTACTATGGTAAACGGACATGATTTGCTCCTTAGGGACCATTGGTTTAGGAGCGCCAGGTTTCAAAAATCCTAACATAATAAAACCATTCCTTTACATAAATATAAAGAATAAAATAATGTTTTATTCATTATACGATAGAGAAAGTTATTAGGAAAGCCTTATTTATATTATTCATAGGCTTTTATGATAACTCTTGGTTAGGCTTACCAAACTGCTAGTTGAGTGTTACAATTATAGTAAGTAATACACATTACAATTAATGTATAGTCCAATAAGGAGCTTTGGATATGAAACGCAAGGTTTTTATTACTGGTGCTAGTTCTGGTATTGGTAAAGCCATCGCCTATGCCTTTGCAAAAGAAGGGGATGATCTCCTCCTTTGTGCCCGCCGGGCAGATAAGCTAGCTGCCATCAAGGAGGATATAGAAGGACAATATCCTGTTAAGGTTTCTACTTTCCCATTAGATGTCAGCAACCGAGTGGCTGTTGAAGAGAAGGTGCCTAAGGCTATTGAAAACTTTGGGGGCATCGATATTTTGGTCAATAATGCGGGATTAGCCCAAGGTTTGGATCCCTTCCAAGAGTCTTCCTTGGATGATGCGGCTATAATGGTAGACACGAACGTAAAGGGGCTCATTTACGTGAGTCGAGTAACCCTGCCTTTCCTCATTAAGCAAAATATAGGCCATATCTTTAACATCGGGTCTACAGCTGGCATCTATGCTTATCCAAAGGGGGCCGTTTATTGTTCCACTAAAGCTGCTGTGAAAGCTTTGTCTGATGGCATTCGTATGGATACCATGGCTACGGATATTAAGGTAACCAATATCCAACCAGGTTTAGTAGAGACCCCCTTCTCTGAAGTGCGTTTCCACGGAGATAAGGCTAAGGCTAAAGCTGTTTACCAAGGAATTGATGCCCTCTTAGCAGAGGATATTGCATCGGCCTTGGTATTTGCGGCCAATACACCATTACGGATGCAGGTGTCCGATATGACTATCATGGCTAACCATCAAGCCGCTGGCTGGATGACGGCTAGGAACCAAGACTAGTCGAACATAAAGGTTCCATTAGCAAGTATCACTATAACTATATAAGGAGAAGATCGTATAGGAGGTAAGAGTATGTCTTATAAGGTTGTCGTTGTAAACGCATTTAAGATGAACTATGATCACCAATTGGATTTCACTAGTTTAGGTGGTTCTGTGGAGGTTTATGATAATTCCACGCCAGAAGAATTTATCGCCCGTATCCAAGGAGCTGATGCGGTTGTTACCAAGGAATACCCTGTGCCAAAGGCCCTAATGGATCAATTTCCAGCTTCTGTAAAGCTCATCGTAGAAGCGGGTACAGGCTATAACAATATCGATCTTGATGCAGCTCGGGCTAAGGGGATTACCGTTTGCAATATCCCTGCTTACTCCACAGAGCGAGTAGCCCATACAGCCATTATGTTCATCCTCAACTTGGCCTCTTCCATGGGAGCGCAAATCCGTAGTCTAGCTAAGGGTGACCGGTCTAACTTTACAGATTATCTAGCTGTGCCTCATTTGGAAGTAAACGGCAAAACTTTGGGTGTAATTGGTTACGGCCATACTGGTAAAGAGGTCATCAAGGTAGGCCAAGCATTGGGGATGAAGGTGATTTGCCATACTCATACGGCTCGGCCTGATCAAGGGGGCGTTCACTTTGTGGATTTAGACACCCTTTTGAAAGAATCCGACTTTGTATCCCTTAACTGCCCTCTCAATGGCAGTACTAAGCACATGATTAACCAAGATAGCTTGGGGCTTATGAAGAAGTCTGCTTTCATCGTGAATACAGGGCGGGGTGGCCTAATTGATGAAAAGGCTCTCATCAAGGCTCTTCAAGAGGGGACTATTGCAGGGGCTGGCTTAGATGTACAAGAATCTGAACCACCTGCACAAGATAACCCTCTTTATGATATGCCTAATGTTATCCTAACCCCACATATGGGTTGGAAGGGTTTAGAAACTCGCCAACGTTTGGTGTCTATTATCGCCGATGATGTAAAGGGCTTCTTTGCGGGCAAACCAGTTAACGTAGTTAGCTAGAATCCTGGTTTGTTAATAAAGGTTAATAGGCTAGTTGAGAAAAAGAGCTGAGGCTTAGGTCTCAGCTCTTTTCCTTTTTGCTTATCGTAGGTGCTAGTGATAGGTAGATAAGTGTAGCTAGAGCAACAGACAAGGTCTTTTATAAGCGCTATAGTATACCTATAAAGAAAAAAGATAGGCCGTAAGGAAGGTTCCTTAGGGATAATTCCACGGCCTTAGAATTAGGTATAGATTGGCTAGCTTAGGCTAGCAGGAGGAGGTGCCTTATGAGTGCACAAATTATTAATAAATCTATGACCGTCGCTGATGCGGTTAAGGTAAATCCAGAAGTAATGGACGTTCTTGCCAAGGACGGCATTGATTTTTGCTGTGGTGGTAGCCATTCCTTAGCTGAAGCCATTGCAGAAAAGGGCAAGGATGTAGATCAATACATAGATATGCTCAATCAGGTTAAAGTGGCCCAAAAATCCACCCGCACTGAGGTTCTTAATTATTCTAAGGATCAATTGATTGACTATATCGTTCATAACTACCATCGGGAACAATTGGTTATGATTGATGATATCGACCAAGGTTTGGAAAAGCTCCTCAATGTTCACTATGCCCATCATGGGGAAGAGTTAACTAAAATTTACCAAACCTTCTTACAATTGAAATCAGCTCTAGTTCCTCACTTCCGCCACGAAGAACACATGGATTTCCCTGACTTTATTGCTGGTAAGCCAGTAGATTTCGACGAGCTCCGCCGGGAACACGAAGGGGCAGGGAAAATTTTGGAAGACTTAGAGGCCTTAACTAACCACTACACAGCACCAGCTGATGGTTGCGCTACCTACCAGTATGTATTCAAGACTATGAAGGCCTTGGAAGAAGGTCTCCATGAACACATTTTCTTAGAAAATTCTGTTCTCTTCGATATGAAATAAGTAGTGCAACAGATTTAAATCTTGCTTTCAGAGGAAAAGGTATCAAATAAACACATAGGAATAATAAACCGCCTTGGTATGAAAAATTATCAAGGTGGTTTATTTTATTTCCTAAGAGAATAGGGGTATACTAAATGTAATTGAGCTATTATTTTAATTAGGAGGTTCTCAAGTGAGTACTGAACTACAAAAAGATTACCAACGTTTTGCTCAGGAAGCTAAGCATATTGTTAAAGACCGCGTCTATACGGACTATTTGCGCCGTTATGCCTACGGTGTTGATGCATCCTGCTACCACTATGTGCCAGAAGTAGTCGTTAAGGCTAATAGCGAAGAAGAAGTGATTAAGCTGATTCGCCTGGCGAATGAATGTGGCACACCTGTTAGCTTCCGGGCTGCTGGTTCCTCCTTGTCCGGTCAATCCTCTTGTAAGGATGTGTTGATTGTTGCTAATGATGGCTTTAAACGCATTGAAGTTCTTGGCAATGGCGAAGCCGTTCGCGTAGATTGTGGCGTTATCGGGTCTGATGCTAATGATGCTTTGAAGCCATTTAATCGTAAATTGGGTCCAGATCCTGCTACCATTACAACAGCACTCGTTGGTGGTATCCTCAACAACAACTCCTCCGGTATGTGCTGTGGTATTGCCCAAAACTCCTACCAAACGATTCAATCCTTGCGGGTTATCTTGGTGGATGGCACCGTCCTCGACACAGGTAACCGTAAGTCTGTGGAAGCTTTCTTACAAGCCCGCCCTGATATCGTAGAAGGACTTAATAAAATCCGTGCAGACATCATGGAAGACCAAGAATTGGTGGACATGATTAAACGGAAATACAAAATCAAAAATACCACTGGTTATGGCCTCAACTCCTTGGTTGACTTCGATGAAATTGTGGATATCTTGAATCACATCTTCATCGGTTCTGAAGGGACCATCGGTTTCGTATCCTCCATCGTTTACAACACCGTAGAAGATGTACCTAACAAGGGTTGTGGCTTGGCCTTCTTCCCAACCTTGAATGATGCTTCCGAAGCGGTTGTTGCTCTCGCAGGCATGGGTCGTGAAAAGGTTATCGCTGCGGAAATGATGGACTACCAATCCCTTAAATCCGTACAACAATTGGAAGCGGTTCCTGACTTTGTCCGAGACATCCCAGAAGGGACTTCTGCTATCCTCTTCCAAACTGAATCCTATTCCAAGGACCAAGTGGATAAAAACTTGGCAGAAATTAAGGCTCACCTAGATGGCATTAGTACAACTCGCCCAACCTTGTACTCCCAAGATCCAGATGAGTATAACTCTTGGTGGGCTATCCGTAAGGGTCTTCTTCCAATCGCTGCGGGTCAACGCCGCTTGGGTACGACGGTTATCACTGAAGACGTATGCTTCCCAATCGAAGATTTCACTAAGGGTATCGCTATGATTACCGAACTCTTCCATAAGTATGACTTCGTGGATGGCGGTATCATCTTTGGTCATGCCCTTTCTGGTAATGTTCACTTCAACATTACACCAGACTTCTCTGACCCTAAGGATTCCAAAAACTTTGGTGACCTTGTAAAAGAAATGTCTGAACGCGTTTCTGGTTATGGTGGGTCCTGTAAGGCAGAACATGGTACAGGCCGCATGGTAGCACCATTTATCGAAGTAGAATGGGGCAAAAAAGCCTATGCTATTAACCGTCGCATTAAGGCCCTCTTCGACCCTCAAGGCTTCTTGAATCCAGACGTTATGATTACCGATGATCCTGACATTTACCGTAAGAATCTTAAGGCTCAATCCCCAATCGATGAAAAACTCACAATCTGTATGGAATGTGGTTTCTGTGAAAAGGCTTGTCCATCTCGTAACCTCACCTTAACCCCTCGTCAACGGATTGCGGTTCTCCGTGAAACCAAACGGCTTGAAGAAGAAGGCAATCACGAATTGGCAGAAGAACTCCGTCAAGGTTACCAATACTTTGGCGTGGATACTTGCGCGGCTTGCTCCATGTGTAAAGGCCTCTGCCCATTGTCCATCGATACAGCGCAAATTGCTTTATCTATGCGCCGCATTGATCCACCTGCACCAGGTTTGGCAAAAGCCCTTTATGACAACTTTGATAAGACCTTGGCTGGTGCGCGTTTGGGCGTTACCTTGGGTGGCGTAGCCGGTGCTATCGTGACCCGTAAGGCGCTCGCTAAAATCGCTGGGGAAGCGCATGCTTTGACAGGTAAAACACCATACCTCCCAACGACTACACCTAAGGCTAACCACTACAAGTTGACCAATAAGACCGCTCCTGGTAATAGTAAGAAGGTGGTATACTTCTCCACTTGTGCTAACCGGGCCTTCCGTCCTAACCAAGGCTATGATGACAAGCGGAGCTTGCAACAAGTATTTGAAAGCCTCTGTGCTAAGGCAGGTATCGACATCATCTATCCTGAACACATTGAAAATCTCTGTTGTGGCATGTCCTTTGAAAACTATGATGATGTACACGAACGAGCTGTAAAAGATTTGTCCGATGCCCTCCACAAGGCATCTAACAATGGTCAAATTCCTGTTGTTATCGACCACTCCGCATGTTTCAGCCATGCCTTCAAACACATTGACGGCATCGACATTAAGGATATTTCTGAATTCCTATACGAGTATGTAGTACCTGAACTTAACATCACTAAGTGCAATGAACGTGTTCTTGTACATAAACAATGTAAGATTAAGTCAGCAGGTAAATCTCAATACATCGAAAAATTGGCTCGTCTCTGCGCTGATGATGTATTCAATATCAAATCCTTCGCTTGTGACGGCTTCGCTGGTCAAAAGGGCTTCTTCACACCTGAACTTAACAAATGTGCAACCAAAGACCTTCGTCCAGAAGTGGAAGAATACGGCGCTACCTTGGGCGTATCCTCTTCCTCCACTTGTGAAATTGGTCTCGGTGAACAAGGTGGTATTCCATTCATTGGTATTGCTTACCTCTTGGACCGTTGCTCTACTGGTAAAAACTAATATAAATAGACCCCATGTTTCATGGGGTCTATTTATATGTTAGGAGACCTATCATATAAAACCCGAATATTATTAACAGCACTTATAAAAATTATTCGAATTTATGAATCCTTTTTATTGAATGAGGTCTTGGCCTATGGTAAAATAAACGGGTAAAATACTGTCATTAATCATAAGGAGAGAGATCATGATCCCACGCTATACACGAGAAGCTATGGGCCATATTTGGAGCGAACGCAACGAATTTGACACTATGTTATTAGTTGAAAAGTTAGCTTCTGAAGCACAAGCTGAATTGGGCGTAATCCCTAAGGAAGCGGCCGCTATTATTCGGGAAAAGGGCGACTTCGAAGTGGAACGAATTCATGAAATCGAAGCGGAAACCAACCACGATATTATCTCCTTTGTAACCGCTGTAGGGGAAAAGGTAGGTCCAGAAGCGGCTAAGTATATTCATTTGGGTTTGACCTCCACAGATGTTAAGGACACAGCCTTGGGCTATATGATGAAGCAATCTTGCGACATCCTCTTGGAAGACCTTAAGAAATTGCACGACGTTTTGCGGCGCCGAGCTATTGAGTTCAAATACACACCTATGATCGGCCGCACCCATGGTATCCATGGGGAACCTACGACCTTCGGCTTGAAACTTTGCCTCTGGATGGCGGAAGTAGAACGGGATATAGAACGTTTGGAACATGCCCGTAAAACAGTGGCAGTCGGCAAATTGTCTGGCGCTGTAGGGACTTACTCCAATATCGATCCATTCGTGGAACAATATGTATGTGAAAAATTGGGCTTGGAACCTGTTAAGATTGCTACCCAAGTAGTACAACGGGATCGTCATGCAGAATTCTTATCTACCATGGCTGTTATCGGTGGTACCTTGGATAAGATTGCCCTCGAAATCCGCCACTTGCAACGGACAGAAGTACGAGAAGCAGAAGAGTACTTCAGCCCTAAGCAAAAAGGTTCTTCTGCTATGCCTCACAAACGGAACCCTATTACTTGTGAAAAAATCTGTGGAATGGCTCGTCTCTTGCGGGGCTATGCGCAATCCGCCTATGAAAACCAAGCTCTCTGGCATGAACGGGATATCTCCCACTCTTCTGTAGAACGGGTGATTTTGCCAGATGCGACTATCGCTTTGGATTATATGTTGAATCTAACTACACGAACTCTTGATAAACTTTTGGTATATCCTGAAACCATGCTCAAGAACCTTAACCTCACAGGGGGGCTCGTGTTCAGCCAAACAATTTTGACCCACTTGGTTGATAAGGGAGCTGTCCGCGATGAAGCTTACCGGTGGGTACAAAAATATGCTATGGAACGCTGGTTGGAAGGTAAGGACTTTGCTACCGGCCTCAAGTCTGATGAAAATATTAAGAAGTACATGACTGACGAAGAAATCGATGCTTGCTTCGATCCTTATAAGCTCTTGAAACACGTTGACACTATCATGGCTCGTTTCGGCCTATAAGATAGGATTTTGAAGGACCTCTTAGGAGGTCCTTTTTCTTGTTCTGGCTAGTTTGGATGAGGAGGGAGAGAGGCTGTCTTTCATAGAAATTTAAGGATTTTAGTTTATAGTGAGAGCCAATGAGAATGTTGGGGTCATTCTAGGGTCTGTGTATTGTGAAACCTTTTATGAGAAGAAAGGAATCACTATGAACAAGATGTTAAATGCTCTTTACAGGACCGCCTTACAAGCTGGGGCGGGTATTATGACAGGTGGTATCATTCTGTCTTTCTTGGCCGGCGGCCATGTGTCAGGTTTTCTAGTTAAGCTCGTAGCTGTTATGGCCTTAGTGGGAGCCATCCTCTACAGCCTACCGGCGAGTCGCTTGGGAGAAGACTGGTCTCCTAAATCCTTGGCTACTGTTAGTACCTGGGCCTTTGCATTGGCCAGTCTCTTGGCCTTAATTTTACATTTGGCCATGCCCTTCCAAAAATTCTTAGTAGATCTTTTGGCTTATGTGGCGGCCTTTGCAGGCTTGATTTCAGCAATCTCTGTGACAAGTAACTTATTAGCCAGTCGCTGGGGCGCTTTTAGGGGGACTCTTCTTGGCGCTTATTCTTTGACTACCATCCTAGCAGTAGGTGCATTGACAACATTGATCCCTGGTGAAGTTCTCTTACCTATGAAAGGGCAAGCTGTATTTGCCATTGTCGGATCCTTAGCCTCTTGGGTCACCATTGCATTCTTGGTTGATCACTATCGAGTGGCTGCTTCTACCCCTGGAGAGCTTATTTCCCTATCCCCTCAAAGGGGAGTTCTCAATCGCATCCTTCTATGGGTTGGGATTTTACTCCTCATGATGGGCGTGGTAGGGGCCTTTATTGGCACGTATCTGCTAGCGGCAGTTTTAGTTCTTTTAGGACATCTACTTCTTTCATATGTTCTGTGCCAGGGCGAGTAAGAAATACAATGTGTTTCTAAAACTATATATAGGCTAGATTAGAATGGGTTCCCTTACCTAAGGGAGCCCGTTTTTTATAGTTGTGAGACAAGATTGTTTGATTAACTGGTTAATTTCTATATCGATAGATTGAATTATATGCATATATGCAAAAATTCTGCTATAATATGGAAGTAAAAGGGTTTTTTAGGAATCCCACTCATACGTTCCATATAGGGAGGATATAGAGCATGGCTACAAGTATGGTAATCGGCACACAATGGGGTGACGAAGGTAAAGGTAAGGTCGTTGACTATTTGGCAGAACAAGCAGACGTTGTTGTCCGCAGCCAAGGGGGTAACAATGCAGGACATACTGTTGTTGTAGATGACCAAGCTTTTGCCCTCCGCCTCTTACCATCTGGTATTTTATACGATAATAAAGAAAACATTATCGGTACAGGTGTTGTAGTGGATCCAAAGGGTCTCCTTGATGAAATTAAGGGCCTTGAAGAAAAGGGGAAATCCGCTAAGAACCTTAAAATTTCCGACCGTGCTCACGTGGTAATGCCTTACCACCGCGCTCTTGATGTAGCTGAAGAGAACTCTAAGGCTGAAGGCCAAAAAATTGGCACTACTAAAAACGGCATCGGCCCTTGTTATGCAGACAAGGTAAATCGTGTAGGTATCCGTATGTGCGATCTTATGGACCCAGAAGTCTTTAAGGAAAAGCTAGCTTACAATGTGAAGATGAAAAATGCCATGTTGGAAAAGGTTTACAACCAACCAGAACTCATGGTCGATTACGATACGCTTCTCGAGGAATATTTAGGCTATGCTGATCAAATTCGCCACATGGTGACCGACACCAATGTAGAGCTCTTTGAGATGATTGAATCCGGCAAGAAGGTCCTCTTTGAAGGGGCCCAAGCGACTATGCTTGACCTAGACAATGGTACCTATCCATTTGTAACTTCCTCCCATCCAGTAGCTGGGGGTGCTTCCACTGGCGCCGGCCTTGGCCCTAATTACCTCAAAGGCATCGTAGGGGTTGTAAAAGCTTACTCCACACGGGTTGGTGAAGGTCCATTCCCATCTGAACTCTTGGACCAAACAGGGGATAAGATCCGCAATGAAGGCCATGAATTTGGCACCGTAACAGGCCGCCCTCGCCGCTGTGGCTGGCTCGATTTGGTGGTGGTAAAATACGCTGCTGCTCTTAACTCCTTAGACCACTTGGCGATTACCCGTCTCGATATCCTCGATTCCTTCGATGAACTCAAGATTTGTGTAGGCTATACCATCGACGGTAAGCCTGTGAAGGGCTTCCCGGCAGACCTTAAAAAATTGGCTCAATGCCAACCTGTATATGAAACAATGCCTGGTTGGAAAGAAGATATCTCCGGTATCCGCGAATACAATCAATTACCAGCTGCGGCTCGCGCTTATGTAGAACGTATTGCCGCTGTAACAGGCGTACCTTTGGGTATTGTTTCCGTAGGTCCTAACCGCGATCAAACCATCGCTTTGGACGAAATGTATAAATAATTTTCTGTTAAATAAAGGGTGAAGTAACCATGGAATTATCTTATGAACGCTTAGCAACGGTTTTCAAAGCCTTGTCTGATGAAACTCGCTTGCATATCATTGACATGTTGTCTTGTAATGAATTGTGTGCAGCAGATATCTTGGCTAGCTTTAACCTCTCCCAATCTACTTTGAGCTACCATATGAAAATCCTCATTGATGCGGGTGTGGTTAATTCCCAACGGAATGGCTTGTGGACTCGTTACTCCATCAATGAGCCAGCTTTCCAAGAGCTCCTCAAAATCATTCCTCAATTGTACGAAACAAAGGACGAATGCATTTGCTCCCAAATTAAGTACTGTCGCATCGAAGACGGCCCAGAAGCGTAAGCCTATGAGACGTTGGATTATGCATGTGGATATGGATGCCTTCTACGCATCGATAGAGCAACGCGATAACCCAGACTATAGAGACCGCCCCTTGATTGTGGGCGGTCTTTCTGCACGTGGGGTAGTCTGTACGGCCTCCTATGAGGCCCGTAAGTTTGGAGTTCACTCGGCTATGGCTACGGAGAAGGCCCGTAAGCTCTGCCCTGAGGGGATTTTTATTTGGCCCCGCATCGACTATTACAAGCTTATATCCAGGCAAATCCACAAGGTTATGGAGGAGTTTACGGATATGATCGAGCCTTTGTCCTTGGATGAAGCCTTTCTTGATGTGACTGGGTCTACCCACCGCTTTACGGGGCCCTACGATTTGGGGCGGGCTATTAAGCGGCGGGTCTTTGAAGAGACGGACCTCATTATATCAGCTGGCCTAGCCCCTAATAAGTTCTTGGCCAAGATTGCCTCGGACTTAGATAAACCCGACGGTCTAGTGGTAGTTCCTTATGGGAAGGAGATGGAATTCCTTCGAAAACTGCCTATCAAGCGCCTCTGGGGTGTGGGGGCCAAGACGGAGAAGAAATTCTTGGAAGCTGGTTTTAAGACCATAGGAGACCTGCAGCATTTAGAGGATGAGAGGGCGCTAGTACCCATTGTAGGCAACCAGGCTAAACACTTTTGGGAATTGGCTAAGGGAATCGATAATCGCCCTGTTGAACCGGACCGTCAGGTCCAATCCATAGGGCGGGAGGAGACCTATGAGGAAGATTTGGATGATGAAAGCCTTATCGATCGAGAATTTCAGTTCTTTGCTAATCGGGTAGCGCGTCAGCTCCGTAAGAAAAATTTGATGGGCTCTACAGTGTCTATCAAGATTCGTTATAATGATTTCTCTACGATTACGCGCCAGAAAACCTTGGATACGCCGACAGATTCTGAGTCCCTTATGCTGGCAGCGGCCCGGTCGCTCTATAGCAAGATTAAGCGGACCAGGCCGGTTCGCCTTCTAGGCCTAACCATGGCGGGGCTATCTGAGCCCGTGGCCCAGACCTCTCTCTTTGGAATGGAAGAGGAGGAAGACCTATTAGCCCAAACCCTAGATGGCCTTCAGGCCCAGTTTGGCGGAGATGCCATCATGAAGGGCTTTGCCTGGGAACGAGCCCAAGAGGGGATTGGTCGCAATCGACACCGCTTTCACCATGGCGATGGTGGCCCTCAAGAGGACGGCCTTAAGGATAGCGAATAGGGGGACTTTCATGATACAATGAAACAAATGAGAATGTTATTCTGTCGTTTGACCTATGAGGTAGATACATGAGTATGTTTAAGGTTGCCATTCATTATGGCGCAGATGACCGAGGCTATGTGGCCTATGATACAGAGACTAAAGAATTGTCTGTATCCCTTCCTAATCAAGAATGGGCTGACAAGGTAAGTGCATTCTTGAAACAAGATCACTCTATCGCTCACGCTATGGGTCTTGATACCTATCAAGAATTGGATATTGATCCATTGGAATCCTTGGGTAATTTGAAGTTGGCCTTGACCCGCTTGTGGGAAGCTACGGAGGTTCAAGTCGACTGGAGCCGACCTGTAGAAGATTAATATTATGGCCACCCTATATGGTGGCCTTACATGCGTCTATAGCTCAGTAGGATAGAGCAGCAGTTTCCTAAACTGCGTGTCATCGGTTCGATTCCGGTTAGGCGCACCAGTATAGAAAAGAAGGCATACAGCTTTTATAAGCCGTATGCCTTCTTTTTTGTATTATCTTGCAATTCTTATGAGCTAGAATTATAATATTAGAGTAATATTCACATTTTGTTCATGTTTTAACAATGAATAGTGTATAGAGGGGTACAATAAGATTCAAGTTCCATTCGATAGCTTTGAATCTTTTTTTAGGTTTATTGTTTGTGTTGTCTTAAAAGGGGGAAACCAAATGAAAAAAGAATTGCTGTTAACAGCCATGATCACTGCAACTATTACTACAACAGGGTTTGCAGCATCCAATTTAGATATTAGTGCTACAACTGCTGCGCCATTAAGCATGAAAAATTCTATTGCATATGGTGGGGATAATAAAATTGAGAGCGGTATTGGATCTCCTGTAGAAAATATATTGCTCGGTGGCGATAAGAATACCATTCGAGCTTCTGCTTCTAATAGTATCACTTCTGGTAGTAATAATACTGCATCTGGTCCAGGTAGCATCGTAGCAGGTTGGTATAATACAAACTCTGCTACTCACAGTTTGGTAGTAGGTACTAGCAATACTGTTGGTGGTACTAATAATATCGTAGGCGGCTTTAACCATGCTAATAATGACAATGCTATTAGCTCTTTATTAGTTGGTACACATAATAGCATTGATGGTAAGAACTCCGTGGCTTTGGGCATGAATAATACTATTAAAGGCAACAATGCTTTGGTAGGTGGTACTGGTGCCACGGTACAAGGTAATAATGCTATTGCTTTTGGCGATAGTGCTAAAGCAACGTACGATGATGCATACGCCATTGGTCGTAAAGCAGAAGCAACAGCTCAAAATACTGTGGCTATCGGTAATAATGCAAAGGCCAATAACATTATGGGCACAGCGATTGGCTATAATGCAAAAGCAAAAAATGATTACGCTACAGCAGTAGGTTATAGCTCCACAGGTTCTGGTAATCAGTCCTCTGCATTTGGTTTTAATGCGGAAGCAACTGCTATGAATACAACTGCAGTGGGATCTTATGCAAATGCTAGCGGTGCGTATTCTACAGCATTGGGTTTTAAAACTGCAGCTTCTAATGAGGATGCTGTAGCATTAGGTAACTATTCTACTAGTGCTGGTAAAAGTGCCTTTGCTGCTGGTACATTAGCTAAAGCAGCAGAAAAGGACTCTTTAGCAATCGGTCATAGTGCAACTACAACAAAGGAAAATGGCATCGCTATCGGTACAAATGCGACTGTAGATGGCGTTGATTCTATTGCTATCGGTAAAGCGGCTAATATCGCTAAGGCAGGGAGCATTGTAATTGGCAGAAATACAACTGCTGATGAATTAGCTGTATCCATCGGTACTGACTCTGTAGCAACTGGCTGGGGCGGTACTGCAGTAGGTACTATTTCTAAAGCTACTGGGGCTCAGTCCACTGCTATTGGTGATAATGCGCAAGCATCTGATACATACTCCACAGCACTTGGTGTATCTTCTGTAGCTTCTGGTAGAGCGGCTAATGCGATTGGCCTTTCTAAAGCGACAGGATATGCATCTAATGCTATTGGTTTTGTAGCGGAGGCTTCTGGTAAAAGCTCTACTGCCATAGGTAATACAGCTAAAGCTCTTAATGAAAACTCTATCGCTATTGGTACGAGTGCGAAGGCTGCCACAGATAATAGCATTGCACTTGGGGCTAAGTCTATTACTGACACAGCTGTATCTACTAGTTCCGGTGTTATCGGCGGCAGAACATATAGTTTTGCTGGTGGAAATGCGGTTGGTACATTGAGCATTGGTGATAGTGGTGCAGAACGTACCATTACAAATGTAGCAGCAGGTCGTGTATCTGCTACATCTACTGATGCAGTCAATGGCTCTCAATTACATGCTATTAAAGATGTAGTAGATAATCATGAAAACCGTATCACTACGATCGAAGGCGATATTAATACGTTAAATAATCGTATTATTAATGGTGGAGCGAATAGCTTGAATGAAGCTAAAGCGTATACTGATCAACAAGTGTCTAGCGTAGCGGCAGCTTCTGCAGCACTAGCTGGCTTGCATCCATTAGATTTCGATAAACATGACAAATGGTCTTACTCTGTTGGTTTTGGTAACTATAAAAATGCTAATGCCGCAGCATTAGGTGCATTCTATCGTCCTAATAAAAACACAATGTTCAATGCTGCCACTACTGTTGGTAACGGCCGTAATACAATTAGCTTAGGTGCTAACTTCAAATTCGGTAAAAGCTCTGAAGAGGTAACTACTGAAGATGCGGCACAACTCAAGAAAGATATGAAAGACTTATCTGAAAAATACAATGAATTAGAACAAAAATATAATGAATTGGCAGCTAAATTAGAATCTAAATAATATAATTGAAACTCCTACAAGATGTATCTTGTAGGAGTTTTTTTGTCCTATACTTTTATTATAAGCATTCTAAGTCATATAGTAAGATACGTATTACATACGAGTAGCAGTATATAGTGGAGAGTATATATGAGTTTTTCCAATTGGATTCAAGAAAAATTATTCGACAATTACGAAGAGTGGCGCATGAAGAGTCCTGATTATAATCGGAACGGTTTTAATATCATAGGTATAGATAATACTCTACAGGCTATGCGGGATGGGTATTTCATGTACGTGGAGGTATACCCACCTCATGCCATCGATGGTTGCACTGCCATGAAAGCACGTGTAGGTAAAACGCAGGATGCCGTAGATTTATTCTTAGATATAGATGGCAAGACCTATCGTATGGCTGATGTAAGTTATCCTGACGCAGTGAAGATGATGCGGGCTTTTGTGAAAAAACGCAGAGTACCTGATTGTAGTTTGTGTGTAGAAGTAGCGTATCTAGATATCAATCAGATGCGATCTACATTTACAGAGTTAGCAACGTTGTTGCTAGGCGATGCTAAACAAGCTAAATCATTTATGTCCTAGGCAAAGTTACATTCCATGGAAGAATTAGAAGATAGCTGGTGGAATCTCTATGAGAAATTGCTATCTACTGGACGTGCTGTAGAGTTATCTTTGAAAATCGAATTAGAGGATTTTCTTTATAATGTGCAGAAGTTAATCCATAATAAAAATTTATCTACTGATGAAAATTTAACTGGCGATGTATCTATTGATACATCTGCATTCGATGATAGTCAATGTATTATGGACTGGTGTGCACATCTTAATTCCACTTGGAAATCACATAAGTTAGTAGGTATGGACATCGGTACAGATAGTTTGGTGCTCATGGTGCTTTCAAATGAGGAATTCAAAACAGCCCAAGAACTAGCGAAGGAATTATTACATAGAATCGATGTAGCTGAACGCTCATGATATAACAGAAATTATGATGAGTAGCGTGATTATAATGTAGGAGAGAGTCATATGAGTATTGTACGTCTACCAGAATATGAAGCAGAGTTTGAGCCGGAAGTATTTGAAATCTATGCATTGCCGCGCAGTGATGCGAATGGGGCTAGTCCTTATTTAGATAAGTACCATAGACCGCTGGTGTCTACCGATGCTATCCTAGATACTCGGACGGGCGTGCTTGACCGTAGTGAAGGCATTTTGACGTGGATTATTGAGGGTCTTGACGATAGATGGGGTTATTCTTTTGAGCCGCATGGGGTCTATAAATTGTTAGTTAAGAAAGCTAAGCCCATAGAGGATATAGACTATATACGTCCTTCTTGGAATAATCGCTATTATGTGCTTGAGATATTAGAGGAGCACGCTAAACATAGCGAGTTAGAGGCCTTGTCGGTTTATTTGAAAACTCCTAAATACCTTCATACCGATAGGGGCGATTTCTTGTTAAATCGAGAATATCAATATTACACAGCGAGAATTGATGATTATGCATTCACCCTTGATGTAGACGAGGGTTCTGATGAAAGCTGTACCGTAGCGTTATCGGCTTTTAATAAAATCGAAAATTTCAAAGACTTTGAACAACGAATTAGCGCATACATTAGTGAACACTTACTAGACCTCGCTAACGATTGGCTCGACAATGATGACCAAGATCCGATTACGGCGGACGTATTTGCCAAGCGTATTACTATGGGCGAATTAGCGTTCCGCAATGATGGTACCATAGAGGTCTATTATGACGATGACGATATTTTCTGGGGACACTGCATCATAGCCAATATTGATGCGGATGGGGACCCTGTTCATGCGGATATTGCAGGATAATAATTTAGAGGAGAGAGATAATGGAATCTATGTATAATCTAGTCAAAGATTTCTTTAGCAATGACATGGATTTAAATGATTTATATGATTCCGAAGCTATCATCTGGATTGACTGGCGCGAGTACGATGAAGATGTAGTGCGCTATTTTAATGATATGATGGCTGAGCCTATCGATATTGAAATAGTCAGTAATGGCAAGCCTTATGGTGATGATATTGTATTGAAAAATGGCAACAAAGAGCTGCAAATTCCTTATGGCGATGAACAAGATCGGGATGTGACCATTAAATATTTCAATGGCTTCGTTAAGCCTGATTATGAGGTGCGTTGGTTTACTGAAAGCCTTGGAAACGATACGCTCGGATTTACCGTGCTTTCAGGGGCAGAATGGGCGAAATTAAACGATGAATTTGGTGCGGATGTGGTTCGGTACTATTTTGAACCTATCGGTTTTGAAAGCGACATGTTTAATCTCGGCATGGACGAAGTCTTTGCGTTGCTTGCATTACGAGAAAATAGTGAAGGCGTTAATACTCAATTTAGTACACAATTAGACTGGATTAGAATCATCAACAAAGAAAAGGCCTTGGCTGAACAAAAAGAGAAGGGACAAATTGACTTAAAACAGTACATGGTCGCTAAAAAAGAACTACAACAGATTAAGGATGATTTTATTGCCGCTCATGGTCCGATGAAATAACCGGTAATGCGCCGATAGAATAGGAGGTAAGGAATATGGATTTTTTGAAAGTATTACGTGAAGATTCAAATTTAGCTGAGTCCTTTGATCGCCTATTTGATTTCTTTTTACTAGATGAATTGACAGAACGCGATGATGCAGAGGGGCGATGCACATTTTCTTTGCCTGGAAAGGCCTTTGCTCGTGATGGTGCCGGCGGTGAATATCATCAATTAGAAGATGGCTCTATCGGGTATATGAGTAGCGAAGGGGAATGTGGACGCATAGCTGAAAGTGTAGATGATTTAATTCATTTATTGGTGTATAGCATTTGCTGGCATGATTATTGTGATGTCAGTCAATATACGGATATATCTACTCTCGAAGCCTATGCTAATGAGCGTCATGATGAAATCTCTTCTTATACAGAAATGGATGAATGGGAAACCGTTGTTCAGGCGCTAGACATGACTTTAGACGCAAGTGTGGCTGCTGAATTACAAAAGTTCTATGATGCGGCACATCGAGCTCCTTTATATACTTGTTATTTCCATGAAGATGATGGAACTGTTACAGAATCACAACATCTGTTTTTCTAGACGTGTTGCTTAAAAGGAGAATTATATGGCTATTGATGGAGTAAAAATCATAGATAGTGATGATGGCCATGATATTTATAATTTGATTGTTGAGCGCTATAGAGATGGCACTAGTATTGATACAATTATTTCAGAAATTTTGAGTGAAGAGCAGAATTTTTGCACTGACGAATTCTATACAGAAATTTATTGGACTGCCGTAGCTTATTCGCTGTGGAAGATAGGTCATCTGCCAGAGGATATCAAAGAGAAAGCTTTAGATATAATTGGGAAGGGCGCTCATGAGTTCTGGCTGGATATAGATAGTAAGGCGCCCAAACAGCGTCAAAAGATATTGGATAAGTTAGCCGTGCAACTACAAAGCGAAAATCCAAAGCCTCTTAAGGTTCGTAAATCTAAAACAAAGCGAGAACCTCATTTTAGGGTGGGCGATGTACTAGCCGTTAAGTTTAAAGACCACTATGGGGCCATCTTCGTGTCAGAGGTAGACCTATCACCGCGAAAAATCGAATATCATTTGGCCTGTACAAGACTTTTACAGGCGGATAAACCTAGTATGAACGATTTTCTAAATAGTCAAATCTCCTGTCGGAAAGATAATACAAATTTTGGTATCGATACAGATTGTTGGTTTACGCATAAGGATTTAGGTTTATTATTAGATGATTTAGAAATCATCGGAACCGTTGAGCTATATCCGTGCAAGCTGTGGAAACTAGCGCCGGCAGGGACGTTGGACGATATCTACAACGAGATTACAGATGAGCCAAGAAGAGGTAGAGTTCGCCTGATAGATACGTATGAATTGGTGAAAGAGGTTATTCAGAAATGATAATCTATAGCGGTTATAGATTATCTAGGGAGGTTTTAGATTATGGGACTCATTGCAAATTATACTTGTGTAAGTGATGCAAATTTGAAAGAACTTAGAGGTTTAGGTTCATCAGAAGAGGATCTTTTTGAAACCGTTGAAGAGTGGAGTGATGAGGACGAGTTTTTGCTCGACATCGATAAGATGTGGGATGTCCTTCACTTTGTGCTTACTGGTGTGGGCGCTGATCATAGAATAGACGATAATCCGCTTAGCCAAGCTGTACTTGGTGTAACGTCGATTGAGAACCTCTCTGAGTACATGGCTTATACGGAACGTTCTAAAATAGCTGATATTCTAGCGGCTCTAGAGCAATTTGATATGGAACAAGCACTCGAATCTTTCGATATGAAAGCCTGTAAAGAGGCTGAGCTATACCCAAATATTTGGGACTATGACGAAGAAGAAGAGGAAATCATAGATGAAATTCTCCACGATTTCGAGCAGATGAAAGTGTTCTATAAAAAAGTGCTAGACACAAATGGCCATGCAATAGTTACGATTTGTTAATAGGTGGTTACAATGGACAAAGCGCGTAAAAAGGTATTATATTCAGATGGATTAGCTAGTTATACTAATATGATTAGTCCATATTTAGGTAGTGACTTTACGAGTGTAGTTTCAAGTTCTTCAAAACCATTATTTGGGCAAAAACCTATGCTTGCAGGTAATAAGCCTTGTGATTATAACCATCTAAAAATTGAACTTGATGAGTATGAAGAATTTAAGAATAAATGTCCTCAATCTTTAAAGTGGATCAAGCGAATGGTTGGGGTTACAGAATTTATCAATAATAAAGAAAGATATTGTTTGTGGCTTGTAGGGTGTTCACCAAATGAGTTAAGACAAATGCCTCTTGTTTTAAAAAGGGTAGAAGCGTGTAGGGAAGCTAGAATTGCTGCTGATACAGTCGAATCAAGAAAACTAGCGTTAACTCCAATGCTATTTAGAGAACAATTAAATCCTGAAAGTTATTTAATAATACCTGCAGTTTCATCAGAACGGAGACGATATATTCCTACTGGTTTCTTAGTGTATAGTGATAAATTATTTTATGTAGAATTTTATAGGGATAAAATTCCTAAACTGCGTGTCATCGGCTCGATTCCGGTTAGGCGCACCAATATGATGAGAAGGTATAAGGCGTTTATAGGCCTTATGCCTTCTTTTTTATTTATTAAGTACTCTATTTCATAATGCTATAATAAAAATATATGTAATAGGCTGTATATATGGGAGCTTAGGGATGAGTATTTATAATTGGATGATGGAAACATTCTTCGATACTTACGAAGAATGGAAAATAAAGAGTACTAATTATGACGGTAAGGGCTTTCATATAATTGGAATAGATAATTCTCTCAAGGCGATGCAAAGTGGCTATGATATGTATATGGACCTGTATCCGCCACATGCCATTAATGGTTGTACAGCTATGAAAGCTCGCTTGGGGAAGCCTTTGGATAGGTTAGATCTACTGTTAGAGATAGATGGTAAAAGCTATCGTATAGGTGGGGTGACATATCCTGATGCAGTGCAGATGATGCGGTCTTTTATAAAAAAACATAGGCTACCCGATCCTAGTTTGTATGTAGAAGTAGACAAGACGAATGGGGAGGAGTCCAAATCACAGTTTGCCCAACTTGTTAGGCTGTTGTTAGGTGATTCTAAACGAGGTGAGGTTCTGATATCCAAGGCAAAGGTAGATTCTATGGATACTTTGGAGGATGCCTGGTGGGAATTATACGAGATACTGCTTTCAGAAGGACGGGCTGTTGAGATATCTTGGAAAACTGAATTAGAGGATATCCTATTGAGGATACATAGCTTGGCAGATGCTAATAATTTGCCTGTAGACGAGATGTTTTTAAAGGAAAGTCAGTCGATTACAGACTGGTGCGCTCACCTCAATGCCATATGGGAAAAGCATACATTGGCTTGTATGGATATTGGAACAGACACATTTGTACTTATGGTGTTATCCAATGAAAAATTTAATAAAGCTCAAGAGCTGGCACGAGACTTGTTACATAGGATAGACCTAGCAGAGCGCTTTTAATGAATTAAAATAATAGAAAAATTAATGAGTTCAGGAATTTATAATAAGGAGATTGTCCCATGAAATACTTTATCGCATCCGATATACATGGTTCCGCTTATTACGGAGAAAAAATGCTAGAGGCTTTTAAGCGTGAAGGGGCAGACAAGCTTCTTCTCTTGGGGGATATTCTCTACCACGGCCCTCGTAATGACTTGCCTAAGGAATACAATCCAAAGGCCCTTATTGCCATGTTGAATCCTTTGAAAAACCAGATCCTCTGCGTACGGGGGAACTGCGAGGCTGAAGTGGACCAAATGGTTTTAGACTTCCCAGTACTGGCTGATTATGCCCTCTTGGTGGATTCCGGCCTTACGGTTTTTGCTACTCACGGCCATGTCTATAACGAAAAGAACTTGCCTCCTTTGGCGGATGGGACTATCCTTCTTCATGGTCATACCCACATCCCTGTGTGTCGCGACCATGAAGCCGATGAGACTCATGGGGCCTATACTTATATGAATCCTGGGTCTGTGTCCATTCCTAAGGAAGGCAGCCACCATGGCTATATGATTTGGGAAGGTAAGACCTTTACTTGGAAAGACCTGGATGGACAAGTTAAGATGACTAAGTCTTTTTAAAAGTACTAGCAGCCTTGGAATCCCCTTATGTGATTAGTCAATAAAAAATATTAAGCTTGCTCATGATTAGGAACAAAAGAAAAGCACGGAGTTGTTACTCCGTGCTTTTTGTGTGCCTATTTGGCTTTATACCTTTATAAGGCCCTGATAAGGGCTATTTTTAGTTAGGCTCCTTCAAGAAGAAGCACATAATGAGGCCTACTAGCCCGATTGGTATGAGGATTTCCAAGGCCGATTGGACACCGTAGATATCAGCCAGGTGACCTATATAAGGGGCGATTAAGCCACCTAGTGTAATGCCTAGGCCTAAGGTGATACCAGAGGCAAAGCCAGCATTCTTAGCCAGGTATTTTTGCCCTAAAACGGTAACTGGCCCGTATTGGGAGAAGACACCGAAGGCCATAGGGAGCATAGCCAGGAAGAAGGCCCAAGTCGTAGGGACGAAGAGGAAGACTAAGAAGGATGGTAAGAAGATTAGATTGGCTACTTTCACGGTCCGGAGGAAACCTAATCGATCGGATAGGAAACCACCTAGATAGGTAAGAATAGCGCCTAAGGCAAAGTAGAGGGTCAGGGCTAGGCTAGATGTTTCTTGAGACCCATGGAGAACCGTAATATAAAGAATAGGAATAAAGATTGAGAGGGTGGAGAAGAGAATGGATCGAGAGGCGATGATAAAGAAGAGTTTGCCGAAAGAAGGCCAATCGTTCTTGCCTCCTGCGAGTGGGTTGTGGCGGTTTTTAGGGCGCGTTGCGTCTGTACTAGTCCCCGCTTGATAGCCAGTAAAGGCATAGAAGTAAAGGCCTAGGCCTAATAGAGCAGCTAGGGCGAAGACCCACAAGAAGTAAGGACCCCAGATATAGACACCACCCGCAATGAGAGGGCCTAAGGCAAAGCCAGCACTACCGCCTACAGCAAAGCGCCCCATAGCATTACCGATTTCATGGGATTGGAGGCGACGGACTAGGAGGGCTGCTTCCGGATGGAAGAGAGCCGCCCCTATGCCGCTTAAGAGGGCCAAGATTAAGATCATAGGGTAGGATGTGGCCAAGGAGATAGCGGAAAGGGAGACCAAGGTAATGGTGAAACCTAAAGGGATAAACCAAGGAACCCGCCACCTGTCAGCTATATAGCCTAGGGCGGGTTGGGCAATGGAGGCGACGATTGTATTACAGAAAATGATGGTCGCCGCTTGGGCATAGGTTAGGTTGAAATTGCTAATAAAGAAGGGGATTAGGGCCGCTAGTGAGCCTTGTCCAAAATCATTGATACAGTGGAAAAGAGGTGGCCCATAGGTACGAATAAGAGCTTTCATAGGAGGCCTCGCAGAAATAGGAATTAAGTTTATAAAATACCATACAATCTATACATACCTATCATATCATAAGAAGTACTAGTATAATGGGATTCTTATGATATGATGAGTTTAGCAATTGGTATGTGATATATGGTAAATAGGAGGCTATCCTATGAAGGTTTTAGTCGTCATTGATATGCAACATGATTTTGTAGATGGATCCTTGGGAACGCCTGAGGCTCAAGCTATCGTACCTAAGGTGAGGGATGTGATTGCATCCTTTGAGGGCACGATTATATTTACTCGCGATAGTCATGATCAGTCTTATTTGGCCAGTCAAGAGGGTCAACACCTACCTGTAGTCCACTGCCAAATGGAGACCCCTGGTTGGCAAATTGTAGAGGGCCTAGTAGAGGCTGCAGAGGGTCGACCTGGCATGCCAACCCCTATTTTTATTGATAAGCCTAACTTTGGATCATTAGAACTCCTCCATCGTTTGGAGGCCTTACATAATATGAATGCGATTGAGTCCATTACCCTAGTTGGTTTGTGTACCGATATCTGCGTCGTTTCCAATGCCCTTATTTTGAAGGCAGGCCTTGGGGAGGTACCCCTTCATGTAAAAGCTGACTGTTGCGCAGGTGTGACGGTGGAATCCCACCAAGCGGCCCTGACTACGATGCGTATGTGCCAGTGTATCATCGAGTAAACTAGGCTTTGTTTTTGTCGTGCTGGGTGGAACTTTCTCTCCCTTTTCTTGACGGTCATAAGGTCCGCCAATTAAAATATTAAGTAGCGTATTATGTGTAACTTTTACAGGAAGGCATCCTTGGAAGAGCACTGATATAAAGATCGTTTTGGGTCTTGTTTAGGAGGCATGTGCCATGAGTGAACAAACAGAATTAAAGGAATTACAATTTGATCAGGATTATACTATGGAAGAGGCTATGGCGGAGGCGAATCGTTGCCTCAATTGCCCTAAACCTCTCTGCCGGACTGGTTGTCCTATTGCCAATGAAATTCCTCGCTTTATCCAGGCTATCGCCCAAGGGAACTTTGGCCAAGCTAACGATATCTTGGCTGAACGGACTAACTTGCCTGCCATCTGTGGCCGGGTTTGTGCTCGTGAAAAGCAATGCGAAGGCCATTGCATCATGAACAAGGCTAAAAAGCCACCTATTAATATTGGTAAGTTAGAACGTTTTGCCGCTGATTTCGAATCCACCCACATCAAACGCAAGACCCGCCCTATTATCCAAAATAATGGTAAAGTTGCCGTTATTGGTTCCGGCCCTGCAGGTCTTTCTGTAGCGGGTGACTTGGCAAAGTTGGGCTTTAAGGTAACTGTATTCGAAGGACAACCTGAACCAGGTGGTATCCTCCTCTTCGGTATTCCTGAATTCCGCTTGTCTAAGACCATCGTCCGTCGCGAAATTAAACGCTTGGAAAACTTGGGCGTAGAATTCGTCTGCAATACCTTTATCGGCCCTGATAAGACTATCGATGCCCTTCTTAACGAAGATGGTTTTGATGCGGTATTTATTGGTACAGGTACCCATGTACCAGCAACGGTAAAACTCAAAAACGAAGAACTTCCAGGGGTCTTGCAAGCCATGTTCCTCTTGACCACAGAGCAACTCCGCCTCAATGGTCAATTGGATGACTTTGAAGTGCCAGTACAACCTGGTGACCGGGTCGTTATCATCGGCGCTGGGAATGTGGCTATCGATGCGGCCCGTACATCCATTCGCTGCGGTGCTAAGTCCGTTACTATCGCTTATCGTCGGACACAAGCGCAAATGCCGGCCAACCCTTCTGAATACGAAGAAGCTGTGGAAGAAGGCATCCAATTCAAGTGGCTTGCATCTCCTGTAGGTGTTGAAGGGGACGGCAAGGTTGAATCCTTCCAATATGAAGTTCAATCCATTGATGAAGATGGCAATGTATCCGGTACTGGCAAGATTGAATCCATGCCAGCCGATAAGGTTATCATCGCTGTTGGCCATAAACCAATGTCCAACCTCATCGGCCAAGGTAACCATATTAAGGTCGATGACCGCGGTTACATCATCACCTCTGAAGAAGAGGATTGCTATGGCATGACCTCTCGTGAAGGGGTCTTCGCTGGTGGCGACGTAGTACATCGTCCAGCTACGGTTGTTCTCGCTATGCGGGAGGCTAAAAAAGCTGTAGATGGTATCGTTAAGTACATCGAAGTTAAAAAGGCTAAGGAAGCTGCAGAGACAGCTAAGTAGTCTAAAGGAACCCTATGTTTGATTTTGATATAGCCCGTATTATTTTGGGCATTCCAGCCATGATTATCGCTATTGTGGCACTTGAGTATGGTGAGGCACGAGCAGCTGTTTGGTTGGGGGATCCTACGCCTAAAGCTTATAATCGTTTGACCCTTAATCCTCTGGCCCATTTAGATCCTATTGGGGCCATTGCCTTGGTCTTGGCCGGCTTGGGCTGGGCTAAACCCATGCCTGTGAACGTGTCCTACTTTAAGGACCCTAAGAGGGACCAGATGCTCTTGGCCTTTGCTGGTCCTGTGACTTGCTTGATTATAGCCTTCATCGTATTTTTTGGCTTGTCTCTAGCCTTGGCCATGGATATCCCTATGTCCAAGTCTACCTATACTATGATCTACCTGATCATCGCTTATAACATTGGTCTGGCTATCTTTAACCTCATTCCTATTCCTCCTCTTCCAGGGGGCCGTCTTTTGACGGTCTTCCTTCCTTGGGAATGGCGGATGAAATTGGAGAACTTTTCCTGGGGGACCTTCATCGTCCTCTTGATTGTTATCAATACGCCGATCTTCTCCTATATTTTTAGACCCCTCCAAATGACCATTTTAAAGGCCTTTCAGTGGGTGGTTGACGCCATCCTATAGGGGATAGAGTACGTTTTTGGATGGGCTTTGGTAGAGGTTTTTATACAGATTATTCTATGACTGCACAAGGGACAGTGCCCCGTCTCTTGTGCAGTTTTTTTTGTGTAAAATTTATAGACTGTTTACGGGCTTCCTCTGCTATACAAGTTCTAAGAGGAGTATAATGGTAAGTGTATGAATGTATCATAAAATCGATATGTCAGAAATGTACGTGTTCTTTCCTAGGAGATGGTTAGATGGATAAGAGAAAATATATAATTGGTGGCGCCTTGGCAGCCATCCTTGTCATCGGTGGGGGCTCCTATACTTACTATACAGAGGTCTATGCACCGGCCCATGCCCCTTTAACCCTGTCGGGGAATGTGGATGTCCGTCAGGTATCTGTAGCCTTTCGCGCCTCAGATCGGATTGATCAAATTTTTGTAGAAGAAGGAGATCAGGTTAAGGCTGGTCAAGTCTTGGCTAAACTGGATAGTCGTGAACTAGAATTAGCCATTAGCAAGTTGAAGTCTCAAATTGCCGCTCAAGAAGCGACTGTTACCAAGTTGCTCAATGGATCCCGGTCGGAAGATATTGAGGCTGCTCAAAATGCGGTCGATCAAGCCCGGGCTGCTCTTAATTTAGCCCAATCCTCTTACAGTCGTAAGCAAGGTCTCTACCAAGAGGGGGTTATCTCCGAGTTGGAATTCGATAAGGAACGATCTAACTATGATGGGGCCAAGGCAAAAGTAGCGCAAGGGGAAGCGGAGTTACAAAAACTAGTTAATGGGTCTCGTTCAGAAGATATAGCGCAAGCGGAGGCTAACCTCCAAGCCCTCAAGGATGAGTTGGCACGGCAGGAATATATCCTCTCTCAATACCAATTGGTAGCTCCATCGGATGGTATTATCCGGTCTCGCCTCTTGGAAGTAGGGGATATGGCTTCACCGCAAAAACCTGTCTTTAAGCTATCTGTTCTCAACAAGAAGTGGATTCGGGCTTATATAAATGAAAGGGAATTATCCCGCATTTATGAAGGGCAAGCGGCTCATGTTAAGGTGGATGGGCTAGATCAAGGCATAGATGGTCAAGTGGGTTATATCTCTGACCAAGCTGAATTTACACCTAAGACAGTACAAACCAATGATCTTCGGACTGATTTAGTTTACGAAGTGCGGATCTATGTGGAAGACCCTACTAATGTCCTCCGTATGGGGCAACCAGCAACGGTTACTTTTGACTAGGGGGGCCCTATGGATGATGTACTTGTAAAGGGAAGTCAGGTTTATAAGGTCTTTAAGGATGCGGACGGATCCGATTTAGTAGCCCTAGACCATGTGGATATAGAGATCCACAAGGGGCAGATGACAGCTCTTATCGGACCTGATGGGGCAGGCAAGACTACCTTTATGCGCCTAGTTTGTGGCCTTATGGTGGCAGATGACGGCGACTTAGAGGCCTTTGGTCTATCTGTGAAAGACCATAGCCAGGAGGTCCAGGACCAATTATCCTATATGCCACAGAAGTTTGGTCTCTACGAGGACTTATCTGTCATGGAGAATATGAATCTCTATGCAGACCTTCACGGCGTACCTAAGGAAATTCGGCCTAAGCGCTTTAAGCGCCTTTTAACCATGATGGGGTTAGACCAATTTACTAGTAGACTAGCTGGTAAGCTGTCCGGTGGTATGAAGCAAAAGTTAGGCTTGGCCTGTACCCTGGTCCGGTCTCCTAAGCTCTTAATCTTAGATGAGCCGACAGTAGGCGTAGATCCTCTCTCTAGGCGGGAGTTGTGGGAAGTCTTGCAGGAACTGGTCAAGGCTGATGACCTATCTGTTCTGGTATCCACTGCTTATATGGATGAAGCAGCTCAGTGCGATTGGGTTTATATGATGAACAAGGGCCATATTTTAGCTGCTAATAATCCTAAGGTATTGGCCCAGGAGGCCCAAGGCCGGTGCTTTGAAGCTAAGCCGCCTCAGGGATTGCCAACGCGGGTCTTGCAGAGTCGACTCTTGGATGATTCCAGAGTGGCCGATGCGGTTCCATCCCATGGCTTGGTCCGCTTTATTACGCGTGAATTAGGGGACTCTATACCCTGGTTAGCCCCCCTTGGGGTTACCGTAGAAGAGGTCCCTTCTAGTCTAGAGGATACCTTTATGATGACCCTCCGTCAGGCCCAGGCTCATTTGGAACTAAAGGAGCCTTCTCAAGACCTATCGTATGTTGGGATAAGGCCTGAAGAGCTCCCTTCTTTCCAGGTGGATCTAGAGGCTAACCCTGTAGTCATCAAGGTAGACCATGTGGTCAAGAAGTTCGGCGATTTCGTGGCCGTAGACCACACGACCTTTGATGTTCATCAGGGGGAAATCTTTGGCCTTTTAGGCCCAAACGGGGCTGGCAAGACCACCACCTTTAAGATGCTCTGTGGCCTATCACCGGCTACTGAGGGAGCCCTGTCCGTGGTGGGTGTGGACCTACGAACCGCCCGGACGGAGGCGCGGGCCAATATTGGCTATGTGGCTCAAAAGTTCTCCCTCTATGGAGCCTTTACGGTCTATGAAAACCTCCGCTTCTTCGGTGGTGCCTATGGCTTGTCAGGACAGGCCCTCAAGGACCGCATCGAAGAACTGTTGGTGGAATTCGACCTGGCCTCCAAGCGGAATGTCGCGGCAGACCTACTGTCTACGGGTTATAAGCAACGCTTGTCTATGGCGGCGGGTCTCATCCATAAGCCGTCTATCCTCTTTTTGGATGAACCGACCTCTGGGATCGATCCCTTGGCTCGTAGGGCCTTTTGGCAGCGGATTACCCGCTTAGCCGCAGAGGGAACGACTATCATCATTACCACCCACTTCATGGAGGAAGCAGAATATTGCGATCGCTTTATCATCCAGGACCGGGGCAAGCTCTTAATTCTAGGGAGACCATCACAGGTTCGGCAAGAGATGGGGGCCCCTCAGGCAGATATGAATGAGATTTTTATTCGCATTGTTGAAGAGGCAAGGGGGTGAGTTTATGAATCCATCGTTACAGAGGCTAGGTGCCTTGATTCGCAAGGAGTTTAGCCAATTGATTAGGGATAACTCTACCCTCCTCATGGGCATTGTCCTCCCTCTTATTTTGATCCTTATCATAGGCTACGGCATGTCTCTAGATGTTAAACATGTGCCTATGGCTGTGGTTTTGGAGGATAATTCCCCGACGGCCCGCCAGATGGTCAACTTTACGGAAGGGTCGGAATATTTTAATCCTACCTATGTCTATGATGTGAAAAAGGCTAGCCAGCTACTACAGGCCCATCATGTGGATGCCATCTTGCTGGTGCCTCCTGATTTTTCCTCTAAGCTTACGGTTGGAGATGCTCGGCTTCAGCTAATCCTCAACGGTGGGGATGCCACTACGGCCCAAGTGACAGGGGCTTATGTGTCGGCAGCAGTCCTCTCTAAGGTGGCCCAAGCCCAAGTGGCTGTTACCGCTGGTAACCAAGGCTATGGAGCTGTCACCGTAGATAGCCGGCTCTGGTTTAATGATGCCAACACCTCCACCTGGTTCTTTGTACCAGGTATTCTCATGCTGGTACTGACCATTACGGGTGTCTTTCTGACGGCTGTGGTCATGGCTCGAGAGTGGGAGCGGGGAACATTTGAGTCCCTCTTCGTCACCCCCGTCAGGGTTTGGGAGATTATCCTAGCTAAGATGCTTCCTTATTTTCTTGTGGCCGTAGGGGGTCTAGTTCTCTGTCTCCTAGCAGGACGTATCCTCTATGATCTTCCTATGCGGGGGTCTATGGTTCTCATTTTGGGAACCTCTATGCTTTACCTACTGGTAGCCCTCTGTATCGGTTTGGTTATTTCCGCCGTCACCAAGAGTCAGTTCGTGGCTTGTCAGATGTCCATTTATGTGAGTTTCCTGCCATCCGTTATGCTATCGGGTTTTATCTTTGACCTTCATTCGGAACCGGCTGTCATCGCGCTCATATCTCAAGCCTTTCCGACTACCTACTATTTACAGCTCTTGAAGTCTCTACTTCTCGTGGGTAATGACTGGCATTTGATCATCAAAAATTCTCTGATTCTCTTTGGCTATCTCTTGGTCTTCTTTGGACTGACCTTCTGGCTGACTAGAAAGAAGGTGGATTGATGCGCTGGCAACAATTGAAATACATGTTCCAGAAGGAAATCTTATCCCTCCTTAAGGATCCACGCCTTCGTTTTATCTTGCTTATGGGGGTTATCATTCAAGGTTTCCTCTTTGGCTATGCGGCCAACTATGACCTGGTTCGAGCCCCTTATGTGGTGGTGGACCAGTCCCACAGTCGGGCCAGTCGAGATATGATGGCCCACGTGGAGGCAACAGGCATTTTTCACCGGGTGGCTCTTCTGGGCAATGTGAATGACGTGGGCCCCATGATTGAATCAGAAGAGGCCCTTTTTGCCCTTGTTTTTCCTCAGGATTTTGAGGATAAGATTGAAGGTGGGCAGACGGCCCCCATGCAAATACTTCTGGATGGCCGTAATCCATCCATAGCTGGTCGTATTGAGGCCTATATGGGATCCATGGTGGCCTCCTATAATGAGGGTCATGGATTGACTAGTCCTGTGACAGTTATGACTCGGACCTGGTACAATCCTAACCAAATTTCCCGATGGAACTTCCTCCCATCCTTAATCGCTATGATTTCCTTTATTCAAATTATCATGCTAGCAGGTATGTCCGTGGCTAAGGAACGGGAACAGGGGACCTTTGACCAACTTCTAGTGACTCCTTTAACTCAGTCTGAAATTCTCCTAGGTAAGGCCTTAGCACCTATGGTGGTAGGGATTGTCCAATCGTCTATCCTCTTTCTCCTATCCCGTTTTTGGTTCCAAGTTCCTGTAGGTGGGTCATTCTGGGCCATTCTGGCGGTCATTTCTGTCTTTGCCTTGTCTGCTACGGGCTTTGGTTTGATTTTGTCCTCCCTAGCCCGCAATATGCAGCAGGTTTTGGTTTATATTTTGGTCTCCGTATTACCCCTAGTTCTCTTGTCTGGCGTTGCGACACCAGTTCATAATATGCCTCTCTTTCTCCAGTACCTGACCTATATAGATCCCCTTCGCTTTGCGGTTGATGCGGTTCGTCGCATTTACTTGGAAGGGGCGGGCTTGGTGGATGTGGCTTGGGACTTTGTCCCTATGCTGGCTGTGGCAGCTGTAACTTTGCCACTGGCGGCTTGGCTCTTTAGGAATAAGACCCAATAGGTTTACTGGGCCTTTGATTGAATGAGTGATCTTAGATTGGCTAGATAGATCCTATGGGGTAATTAGTTCTGTTGACATATCGAAAATATTAAATTAAGATTAGGGCAGATTGCTATACTAGTAGTTCCTAGCGACAAGGAGGTCTCTATGAATTTAGATAAATTTCAACCCTATGCTTTAGCTCTTTTGCGGATTATTGTGGGTTACATGCTCTTATTGCACGGCCTGGATAAGACCTTTGGTATCTTTGGAGGCGCTGTGCCCTTGGAATCCCTCTTTGGGGTAGGTGGCATCATCGAATTGGTGACGGGTTTACTCATTTTAGTGGGGCTCTTTACCCGTGCTGCAGCCTTTTTGGCATCTGGCCAAATGGCTTATGCCTACTTCTTTATCCACAGTGCGGGAGGGCAATTCTTCTTCCCTATGCTCAACAAGGGTGAGTTGGCTTTGACCTTTTCCTTGGTCTTCTTCTTCTTAATCTTCGCTGGACCTGGGGCCCTTGCCTTGGGTAACCATATATTCTTTAAAAAATAGAATGAAGTAGAAGCTATGACTTCTGAGAGGACATCCATCTGGGTGTCCTTTTTTCTAGCCCCTCTAGGGGAAAAGTAGGTATAATGAGATATAGGATTTAGGAAAAGGAGTAATTTACTATGGCAAGACGACAAGAACCGGTAGAGATTAAAATTGCGACTGTTGATATGGGGAAAACAGGCCTTTTTGTGGCGACATCTGTGGAGACGGGCGACTTGGTGGGACAAATGACCTTCTCTTTGGAGGCTAAAATTATGACCGTCCCTCATACCTATGTGGAGCCTGACTATGAAGGCCAAGGGGTGGCTGGCAAATTGACGGCTTTTATGATCGACTATGCCAAGAAGAAAGGCTATCAAGTGGTTCCTGAATGCTCTTACGTAGCGGTTTATTTTGAGCGTCATCAAGACCTGGTGGAGGGGATTTGGCAGCGAAACGTATGAGTTTCATTCCTAGGAGAAAAGGTGTAGGGTGTCACTTGTTAACAGTAGAAAGGAAGAATCATGGAATCTCAAGATAGAGCCTATATAGAATCCCTGGTGCGGGCTATTCCCGATTTTCCTCAGCCTGGTATTATCTTTCGAGATATTACTACGGTCATAAAGGATGCTAAGGGGTTCACAATCATCATGGATGACTTGGTGGATCGTTATCGGGACCAGAATATCGACTATGTAATGGGAGCTGAGGCGAGGGGCTTTATCTTTGGTGCAGCCTTAGCTTATGCTATCGGTGCTGGCTTTGTGCCAGCCCGTAAGCCCGGTAAGTTACCTGCTCAGGTCTTGTCTGCTTCCTACAATCTAGAGTACGGATCTAATAGCATCGAGGTCCACAAGGATGCTATTCATAAGGGGGCCCGTGTTCTACTCGTGGATGATCTCTTGGCGACCGGTGGGACGGCTAAGGCCATGACCCAATTGGTGGAAGAACTAGAGGCCCAAGTGGTGGAATTGGCCTTTGTCATTGAATTGGAAGACATCAAGGGGCGAGACTTTCTAGCACCTTATTCCGTATACTCCCAGTTGACCTACTGAAACCTGGATAGTATAGCTCAGGATCCGGCTAACCTATTGGAGGCTAAGGCTAGGTCTAGTTTCTGCCTGTTATGAAATCCCTAGGAAATGGTAAGGAATTGTTTATAGAATACACCTTGTTTCGTAATAAGTATTGGTTATTATATAGACATCCCTTTTAAACACACAATACACACTCTCAAACAGGAAAGAGCTCCTACTTCGGTAGGGGCTCTTTCCTGTTTTTGGTCTATCGCTTGCTGTCATAGGGGGCTGGTACTAGTGGGCATTACTTTTATATAATTTATTGATATTGGTCTATGCGTAAATTGTGTTTGACGGCAATCTCTTTATCCCTTATTGTGTTGAATATATAGATTGATTTTGAAAGAAGGCCCACCATGACGATGGAAGAAAAGATTTTTCAATACCTAGATGACCACGAACATGATATGATCCAATTTTGGAAGGACTTGGTTATGCATGAGTCTGGCTCTTTTGATAAGGTGGATTGTGATAAGACACGAGACTTTCTCGTGGATCACTATAAGGCCTTAGGTGGTCAGGTTAGGACGACCGACTATAAAGAAGCAGGAGATATGATTATCGCCGACTTCAATCAAGAGGCTCCTGGCGCCCCTATTGTTTTCTCTGGTCACTATGATACAGTCTTCACCCATGGAGTAACCCAGGAACGCCCTTTCACCATTAAGGAGGGTAAAGCCTATGGTCCTGGTGTGGTAGATATGAAAGGTGGCGTAGCCATGGCCTTCTTCTTGACTAAGGCCCTCTTGGCTAGCGGCTATAAGGCGCATCCTATCCGTCTGGTCTTTGTAGGTGATGAAGAGGTTGGTCACCAATATTCTACAGGGGTGGAAGATTTTCGTGCTGCTGTACGGGGTGCGGCGGCTGCCTTTAACTTTGAAACGGGCTATGAAGATAATGGGATCGTTACCGGTCGTAAGGGTGGCGCTAATGCCTACATCGATATCAAGGGCTTGGGCTCCCATGCGGGTATTGCCCCTGAAAAAGGGCGGTCTGCAGTCCTAGAAATGGCCCACAAAATTATCGAAATTCAAGCTCTCACAGACTATGATCGAGGTATTACTTATAATGTGGGTATCGTTTCTGGAGGTACGGCTACTAACGCGGTCCCTGCAGAGGCTCACATGAAGGTTGATATTCGCGTTAAAAGCTTGGACCAACTACAAGAGGTCAGGGATAAACTCCAAGCTATTGTGGACAATGCTCATGTGGAGGGTACATCTGCTCATATGGAATTTAAGGTGGTTATGCCTCCTATGGAAACTACAGAAGGGGTGGCCCATATGTTTAAGCTCTTAGAAGAGTCTGCTAAAGAATTGGGTATGGGCCCTATCTATCAAAAGTATGTAGGTGGTGGGGCCGATTCTTCCTACGAGGCGGATGAAGGAGTTCCAACTCTCTGTTCTGTGGGGGTGGCCGGCTATGGCAACCACACGGTAGACGAGTATGCTGTGGTGGCGACTATGAAGGAGCGGACCAAGCTCATCGCCAAAACCCTTTTAAAACTCAACTAGGGTTCTTTATTTCTAAGTAGCCTATAGGTTGTTTGCGAATTTGGGGACCTAACTTTTTTCTAGTATTGTAGGAGTCATAAGTATGGCTCGCTTCTATGTGTTTAACAGGTGTTATGTATATGATTCAAAGAGCTAAACGGTGGACTCTCCGCCTTGTCATCGCCCTTATTATCTTAAGTCTCCTAGTAGGGGGGATTGCTTTGGCTGCCTGGTATGGATCTAGGTCCTATAAGGTAGTGGGGGTACCAGTTCTCAACTATCATCAGGTCAATGATAAGTATGTGACCCCTTTAACGATTCCCACTAAGACCTTTAGGGAACAAATGGACTACTTGGCATCCCATGGTTTCCATACCATTAGTATGGACCAACTTTATGCTTATTTGACAGAGGAGGCCGAACTGCCAGACAAGCCAGTCGTCATTACCTTTGATGATGGCTATATCGATAACTACGAAAACGTTCTACCTATCCTTAAACAACATGGCTTTACTGCCACCCTTTTTATGATAGGAGACGATATCAATAAGAGTCCTCGTTTCGTGACGGCTGACCAACTGCGGGCTATGGATGCTAATGGGTTTATTGTAGAAGGTCATACCTATACTCACCGTCGCTTGCCAGACATTCCAGAAGGAGAGCTTTATTCAGAGCTGGTTAAGGGCAAGCAGGCTGTTGAGGCTGTGGTGGGCCATTCGGTGGAGTACCTAGCCTATCCTGGTGGTTATAATAATGAGGCCGTCCGCAATGCGGCTCAAGCTGCTAACTATAAGATGGCCTTTACAGTAGCACCAGGCAATGTGCAACCAGGTGATGACCTTTACAGGCTCAACCGTTTAGCGATTTTTGAAAATGATGTTACCTATTATAGCTTCCTTATCCGCCTTCACTATCCTGCGGTGGTAGATGCCCTCTGGTCCTGGCGGGATCAGCTTAGGGATTCTGGCCATCCTAGTCTAGCTAAGATGGTGCCTCTTTTCTAAAACCTATCCTATCATTTTAGTTTTTGCGCCTAGCCCCTAGGGAGATAGAACTTATCTTCCTAGGGGCTTTTAGCTTGTTTAGAGGGACTTTCAGATGAAAATATCAAGAAAATTTGATACAATAGAGGCAATGTATTTATTTCTTTTGGAGGAAGACATGGCAACATTACCAAACTGCCCAAAGTGTAACGAGGCATATACTTACGAGGATGGGCACATGCTCGTATGCCCTATGTGCGGCTACGAATGGACACAAGCAGATGCGGACGCAGCGGCAGAAGCCTTGCTCGTACGTGATGCTAATGGCAATGTCCTACAAGATGGCGATACTGTAACCATCATCAAAGACCTCAAGGTGAAGGGGGCCTCTACCTTAAAGCAAGGTACCCGAGTTAAAAATATTCGCCTCGTAGCTGATAGCGATCACAATATCGATTGTAAGATTGATGGTTTTGGTGCTATGGCCTTAAAGTCTGAATTCGTTAAAAAGATCTAAATTGTATGCACCAGACTAAGGTCTTGTAAGGCCTTAGTCTATTTTCGTATAGGGAAGGAGGACCATTCTATGAGCACTAAAATTGATGTGCGAGATTTGGTCTATCGTCAGGAACAGGGCGGTCAATTCCGTTGGATTACCGTAACTGTCCTATTAGTAGCGGTGGGGGAAATTCTCCACTTGATCAGTCCAAGTGTAGCCGGTATTACTCCATCGTGGCCTATTGCAGCCTATTGTGCGGCCATTATGTTAACCCGGCCTACCTATAGACAGACCTTGGGGATTGGCCTAGCGGTGGCCCTTCTGGGAGTTCTTACTTCTAAGTCTGCCTTCCCTTATGGGAACTTGGCAGCAGAACCGGTAGGGGCCTTGGCTTGTTGCTTCCTCATGCATCTCTTGGAGCGCTTGCGCCTACGCTATTTTGGCAAGCTGGATATAGGGCCAGTTATCTTAACCCTCATTACGACGGTTATTTCTGGGGCTATCTTCATTACCATCCTTTGGCAGGTTATGGGGTTAGATGTGAATATCTATCTCAAGGGCATGTGGCCTATCGTTCTCCTCGTGGCGGTAGTTAATGCTGTGGCGGCACCCCTTATGTACTACCCTGCTAAGCACCTCTTCGCTAAACGAGGTCTTGTAAAATTGGCAGAGCATGAAAAATCTGACCATTCTCACTTGGAATTGAAGCCTTCACAAGCGGGTAAGATTTCTGTGGAGCACCTGACCTTCTCCTATGATCCTCATAAGAAGCCTGTTTTAGAGGATATCAACCTAGCTATCCAAGAAGGGGACTTTATGGTTATCACTGGACCAGCTGGTTGTGGCAAATCTACCCTCTGTATGGCCTTAACGGGGGCTGTACCTAAGTTCTACGGGGGCTTTATGAAGGGTATGGTCTTTGTGGATGGCTTGGCGACAACCCAAGTGGATATTCCCACCATTGCTGACCATATCGGCGTAGTCTTGGCCGACTATGACACCCAATTGGTGACTATGACCGTTCAAGAAGAAGTAGCCTTTGCTCTTGAAAATCGAGGCTACCAAGTAGATGCTATCAAGGTTCGCATGGAGGAAGTCTTAGCACAAGTAGGCCTTACAGGTATGGAAGAGCGAGCTATTTCCTCCCTCTCCGGAGGTCAACGGCAACGCTTGGCCATTGCCTCCGTCCTAGCGACTAACCCATCCATTTTGGTCTTGGACGAACCAACTTCTTCCTTGGATCCAGAAGGGACCGAAGAACTCTACCGCTTGGTAGGGGCCCTCAACAAGGATTATGGCATCACCGTGGTGGTTATCGATCATGATCTACATGCTATCTTGCCATATGCGAACCGCATGGTACTCTTGGTAGAGGGCCGGGTAGCTTGCGATGCGTCTTTGTCTGAAACCCTACAGTATATGTACGAACATGATATTTATACGGATGCTTTGCCATCTCTCTTCAAGGCATCTATGGACCTCCGTCGCGGCGGGGTTCCAGTCTATGAGCCATGGTTGACCATTGAAGGGGCCAAGGCTGCTTTGAAAAGCTTTGGAGGTGAAGGCTAATGCTAGAAGTTAAATCCCTACAATTTGGTTATACCAAGGATAAAGATATCTTCTCTGACGTTAGCTTTACCATCGGAGAGGGTGAGTTCATAGCTATTGGTGGTTGTAATGGGTCAGGGAAAACGACCATTACGCGCCTTTTGGTGGGCCTTGAAAAGCCTAAGTCTGGTCATATTATCTATAAGGGTCAGGATATTACTCAAGCGCCTCCTAGTGAGCGAGGCCAGTACATTGGCTATGTATTCCAACAACCAGACCGACAAATGTTCCGCCCAACAGTTGTGCAAGAGGTAGCTTTCGGTCCAGAAACCATGGGGTTATCGTCGGATGATACCAGACGGGTTGTGGAGTCTGCCCTCGAACGGACTGGCATTGGACCTTTGGCCGGCCAGTATCCACCGACCCTCCGCCGGGGGGATAAGCAACGGGTGGCTATCGCTTCTGCCTTAGCTATGAATCCACAAATCTTGATTTTGGATGAACCTACATCGGGCCAAGATGGGCGAGAAAAACGGGAACTCATAGAACTGTTAGAAGCCCTTAACAAGGAAGGGGTTACCATCCTCCTCATCACACATGACATGGAAATCATGGCAGCTCACTGTAAGCGGGCCATTATTATGGGCAACCAAACCAAGGCCTTTGATGGAACCCCAGAAGAGCTCTTTACGAATCATTCCGACCAAGAACTCTTGGCCATGGGCCTAACTCGGCCGGCTTGTGTCAGCCTGTCGGCCTCCATCCCTGGTTTCGGCTATTGTGCCTCCATGGATGAATTCACCGCTTCTATGATTGAAAAATTTGGTAAATAAGGAGGACCTATGGAACGTTTAGTACCGATTACAAAAATCTTCATGACCCTTCTTATTTCCGCTTGGGCAATCTTTTTAAAAGACTGGCACCACTTGCTTATTTTGGCTTTGGTAGAGTTGGTTTTCTTGGCCTTTACGACCATCCTCTATAAGCAACGGAAGGCCATCTTGGGCTTGGCCTTCTTTGCGGCTGTTCTAGCGCTTATCCAATGGCTGGTGTCTGGCCAATGGGAATCGGCTATCGTCGTAGGGGGCCGTATGCTCTGTATGACCCTTCTTTTTGTCATGCTTTTGACGACTACTAAGTTGCAGGATTTGACGGCTACATTGGTGCTCCAATGTAAGATGCCTTATACCTATGCCTTCATGTTCACAGCGGCTCTTCGATTTGTACCTGATTTTATCGCTGAAAGTCGGGCTGTACAAGAAGCTCAATCTTGCCGAGGTCTCTCTATGGAGGGTAATATCTTTAAGAAGTGCAAGTCCTATGCGACAGTTATTCAACCACTTCTCTTAAAATCTTTATCCAAATCTGAGAACATGGCTCTCTCATTGGAATTGAGAGGATTTGGTCGCAAGGGGCACTCCTTTGCTACCTCCGTTAAGCCGGGCAGCTTGGATTATGCTATTATGGCAATTTTAGTTGCACTGACCGCTTATCTCATGCTCTAAGCATCACATATATAAAGCCTAGAGGTTCTAGCTTTCACACGCCTATTTGTTTCTTTGGTGGTGGAAACTGTGCCTTCTAGGCTTTTATGCTATAATTAAGACATTATGATATAAGGAGAAGAGTCAGTGTCTGATATTGTAATTCGACGTGGCCAAGAAGCTGATATCGCGGCCCTCTTGGATATTTATAACTACGAAGTCATTCATGGTGTGGCAACTCTGGATTTGGAACCACGTACTTTGGATGAGTGGACTCTTTGGTTTGAGGCTCATAATGTGGATAATCATCCCCTCTATGTGGCTGAGCTAGACGGACAAGTAGCAGGTTATGCCAGCCTATCTGCCTACCGAACCAAGGAGGCCTACCGATCTACCGTTGAATTGTCCGTCTATATAGGGCCTGACTATCGCCGTAAGGGTATCGCCTCTAAGTTGATGGAACGTATTCTTGAAGAGGGGCGCCGAGATGACCGGACTCACCTCATCGTCTCTGTCATCACCGCTGGCAATGAAGCCAGTGAACGATTACACGAAGCCTTTGGCTTTGAATATGTAGGTACCCTTAGGGAAGTGGGTATCAAGCAGGGGCAATATAGGGATACTGTTGAGTATGCCCTCTATGTCTAAGTATAGGGAGTTTTGTGTGGGCTCTTGAGCCCAAGGGGAGTCTTTATGAAAGGTACTAGGGAAGCAGAAGTCTTTGGCATCAATCGCTACCGCAATCGGCGGGTGGATGGTCACGTCCATACGGAGTTGTGCCCTCATGGGTCGGGGGATAAGACAGCCCTCATGGTGGAAAAAGCCATTGAACTGCATTTGGAAAAAATCTGCTTTACTGAGCACGCACCCTTGCCAGTCGAGTTCAGTAAGGTCTATCTAGGGGATAAGAAGGCACTAGATACAGCAGCCCTTACCCTGGACCAAGTGGAGACCTATCTGGCCTTGGGTAACGATTTACAAAAGGAATACGGCGAAGCCATTGATATTTCCTTAGGTTTTGAAGTAGATTACCTGCCTGGCTTTGAATCCTATACTAGGTCCTTTCTAGACCAATATGGGCCTGTGACGGGGGATAATATCCTATCCCTTCACTTTATGGAGGGTATGGCTGGTGGTTACTGGTGTCTAGACTATAGCCCTCAGGAATTTGAAAATGCCTTTGGCCCTTGGATTGATCAGCGAGATCTTCTTTACGGGCGCTATTTTGAGACCCTCCTCAAGGGCGTCAGGACGGACTTTGGCCCCTATCGACCTAAGCGTATTGGCCATCTAGATAGTATCAAGAAGTTCAATCGTCACTTCCATTGGAAGCCAGATTTAGATGACAAGTCTAAGGGTCTAGTTTTGGAAATTCTCCGGACCCTTAAGAGTCAAGGACGGGAATTAGATTATAACTTGGCCGGCCTATCCAAGGAATATTGTGGGGAGGTTTATCCAAGCCGCTATATACAAGGTATGGCCTATGTACTTGGTCTTCCCTATGTGGTGGGGTCTGATGCCCATAGCATCTTAGCTCTTCAGAAGACATGGGGTCCGGGGGCAGCCATTTTGGATGCCCAAGCAGAGGCTCATGAAGAGGGAGAGGCATAGATTAGTAATAAAAAAAGGACCTAAGAGCCCATACTTAGTGTTGGTTCTTAGGTCCTTTTATAATTAGCGATAGGCCACCCGTTCTGGTTGCATATCGTGGAAATGGAGGCGTTCTTTTGCCGTCTTTTCCCAGTCCGTACCTGGTTTGCCATAGTTGGCATAAGGATCGATGGAAAGACCCCCTCGTGGGGTGAACTTGCCCCATACTTCGATGAACTTAGGGTCCATGAGTTTAATCAAATCTTTCATGATGATATTGATGCAGTCCTCGTGGAAGTCCCCATGGTTGCGGAAGGAGAAAAGGTAGAGTTTGAGGGATTTGGACTCCACCATCTTTTGGTCCGGTACATAGGAGATATAGATGGTGGCAAAGTCCGGTTGCCCTGTCATAGGGCAGAGGGAGGTAAATTCTGGACAGTTGAATTTGACGAAATAGTCGTTTTCTGGGTGTTTATTTTGGAAGGCCTCCAATACTTGAGGGGCGTAATCTGTTGGGTAGTCTGTGGTATGGCCAAGGGCGTGAACGCCGGCTAATTCTTCTGTGCTGCGACCGCTGCTCATGATAACCTCGCTTGTCAATTTTATCCTATAGTATAATACTTATATCTACTTAATTATAGACTATTCTCCAGGAAGTGACTAGGCGATGGAAGGAGGGGATGGGTATGTTTGTAATGATTCTGTTAGCCTGTGTTTTGGGGCTAGAGGTATCCTTCCAACCAGAGGTAGGGGTCAAGGGAGACCTTTTTAACCGGAGGGGTAGGGGCTATATATTTGCTAGCCTCCCCGTCATGATTCTTTTGGCTCTTTTCATGACCTGGATTTCTATCTTCTTAGCCCAGTCCATTCAGGTTTTGAACTACATGTATGATTGTAGTCAGCTAGTTACAGTCTTAGCTATCTTTCTTTTGCTTATAGGGGCCCTTCAATTAGGGGGGATAATCTCCTTTAGTCATCCTTTGCGCCAGGAGGCAGCCGGTTTAGAACCGCCCTATAGATGGGCAGAGGGTCGCCTGTGGGCGCCTCTTTTCTTTGTATTGGACCTTTGGCGAACCCTTTGGCCCTATCTCCTCTGGATGGGGGTCAGTCAAGGTTTGCTTTGGTTGGATCCGGCCTATACTGGGAGAGGTTTTTTGTTTACTAGCTTAGGTGCCTTCTTTTTGGGCCTTTGGATGGGGTTGGCCATGCGGGCTGTAGACCCTGCTTGGCGGACCGCCTTAGTAGCTATCTATGATGGGCCATCCTTAGTCAAGGGTAACCGCCTAGTGGTGGCCATTATAGGCCTAGAAATCCTCTACCTCTTGGTTTCCTTAGTAGAGGTGTGACTTAGAGGAATGTGAGTTGACCTGGGTCTAGTCAACATACTACAATGACAGTATATACATGATAATTGTAGCCATTTGGGCTGAGAGGCAGCTATGAATCAACTGTGGTCCAAAATTAAATACAATATTCAACGGGTAATGGACTCTGATCCAGCGGCTACGTCTGTCCTTATGGTCCTCTGGACCTACCCTCATATGACGGCTCTCTTTTGGCACTTCTTTGCCCACCGCCTCTACAAGGCAGGTTGGAAACTCTTAGCTCGGTGGATCTCCCTCCACGCGCGAAGAGTGACGGGTATTGAAATCCATCCTGGTGCTACTATCGGTAAAGGTCTTTTCATTGACCATGGTATGGGGGTTGTCATCGGTGAAACGACTATTATAGGGGATAATGTAACCCTCTTTCATCAAGTGACCCTAGGGGGCATGTCCTCCAAGCGGGAAAAGCGCCATCCTACCATAGAGGATAATGTCCTCATCGGTACGGGGACCAAGATCCTAGGGGACATCACCATAGGCAAGAATACTAAAATTGGCTGTAACCTAGTTATCAAGCATGATATTCCAGCGGATATGGTAGTTTTTGAAACAGATCCTGAAAACATGTACGTTCGTCGGTCCCGAGGTCAAGGTCACCCGAATAAGGCGGCAGAAGTAGAAGAGCCCTATATCGAATATTACATCTAGGATGCCTAAGGGCATCCTTTTTGTATCCTATGTTGACAGGCTAGGGGGCTCATGATACTATTATCCAGTAAAGCTTGGAGAATTACTCAAGAGGCTGAAGAGGACGGTTTGCTAAATCGTTAGGTCGGGTTACCGGCGCTAGGGTTCGAATCCCTAATTCTCCGCCATAGTCAAAGAGGTCTGATGGAAATCCATCAGGCCTCTTTTGTTTATAATTTAGTTAGGCTCCTATGATAAAATGGTCTTATCCTAATATAGATTCATTACGAGGTAATAATTATGGTTAACTCTAGATATAAAAAAGTCATTCTCTTAGGTGCTCTGCTGGCCTCCCTATCCTTGGGCTCCGCTATGGCAGCTTCCTATGATGATATCGTGCCAGCTGGCGATTGGACCTATGAGTCTATCAACACCTTGCTCAAGCATGATGCCCTGACTGATACCAAGGGTATCAAGACAGATGGGTCTGTCCAATATACCCGCGGTCAATTGGCTCCCCTCATGGCCTATATCACTAAGGAGCGGGAGCATATGAATGATACTGATAAGGAAATTGCCCTCAAGCTCTACCAGGCCTACAAGGATGAAGTCTTGGCCTACAATGTAGCAGAAACGAAACGAGAAAAAGCCTTGGCTCAGGAAAAGAAAGACCACAAGGACCTGGTTAAAAAACTAGATAAAAAGCGGACAAAGGCGGAAAAGGAAGCGGCTAAGGCCGACCAAAAAGCTGCTAAAGAAGCGCAAAAGGCGGCTAACAAGTCCAAGAAACAAGGAGAGACTAGACCAGCTAGCCCTGCACCAGCGGTTATCAATGATGTCTACTATGGCGCCGTTAACCCACCAGCTCAATTACAACCAATTGCGCCTCCTGATGCGGCCCAAGAGGTGACTTATGATAATGAAAAGCCAGAAGAAGTGGCTCTTACACCGGAACAAATCCAAGAGAAGATGAAACACTTCAAGGTAGATACCTCCCCTTTACAGGTCGGTGGTGATGTTCGCGTTCGTACTCAAGGAACTAAGGGCGGAAAATCTAAGACCGATGGTAAAGCCAATGTGGAAATGGCTATGACCTGGTAAGAGCTGAGGTGTGTGTATGTGGAATTACTTTACAAGACAGCTCTTTACTGTCCATCAGGAGGGTCGAACTCACGTCAATGACTTCCTCAAATTTGTAGGGCCTGGGATATTGGTGACGGTAGGCTTTATCGATCCTGGCAACTGGGCAGCTAATTTAGCTGCGGGTGCCCAGTTTGGTTATGACCTTCTTTGGGTGGTCTCCCTGTCTACCATCATGCTCATTGTGCTCCAGCATAATGTGGCCCACCTAGGCATCGTTCGGGGCCAATGCCTATCGGAGTGTGCTCATGAGTTTTTGCCAGTTTGGCTATCCTGGCCAGTTCTATCCACTGCTGGGTTAGCCGCAGCGGCCACGACTTTGGCGGAGTTTATCGGCTCTGCTATAGCCCTTAAGATGCTCTTTTCCATTCCCTTAGTCATAGGGGCTATATTGACCTGCCTTGTTTGTACCCTTCTATTGGTGACTAACTCCTACCGACGGTTAGAACGGATTATAGCTGGCTTCGTATCCCTCATTGCCCTGGCCTATATTGTGGAGCTGTGCTTAGTGGATGTCTCTTGGCCGGCAGCTACCCTGGCTTGGGTGGACCCGAAGCTACCTAATGAATCCATGCTGGTAGTCCTCTCCATTTTGGGGGCTGTCATCATGCCTCATAACCTCTTCCTCCACTCAGAAATCATCCAGAGTCGGCAGCTTAATAAGGCTGATAAGGCTACAATTAAGAAGCACTTACGCTTTGAATTTTTGGATACCCTCCTATCCATGGGCGTGGGCTGGCTCATCAACTCGGCTATGATTATCTTGGCGGCGGCTACCTTCTTTGTGGTGGGGCAACCGGTGACGGAGTTGGAACAGGCGGAAGCCCTCCTGAGCCCACTCATTGGACCTTGGGCAGGAACCCTCTTCGCCTTGGCCCTCCTCTTTGCGGGGATTGCCTCATCGGTTACAGCGGGTATGGCAGGGGCTTCTATCTTTGCTGGTATGTGGGGGGAATCCTACGATATGAAAGACTTTCATAGTCGTCTGGGCCTGGCCTTAACCTTTGTGCCGGCTCTAGCCCTCATATTCTTTGTTAGCGATTCGTTTACAGCCCTCCTCTGGTCTCAAATGTTCTTGAGCCTCCAACTACCTATTACCATTTTCTTGCAGCTTTATATGACATCTAGCAAGAAAATTATGGGGGACTATGTTAATCATCGCTATACCTCCGTTCTCCTTTGGGGGATTGGGATTTTTGTAACTCTCTTAAACTTGTATTTGTTGTTTGAATCATAAGGGATCCTATGACAGTTGATGATATTTTACAGAAGGACCTTCTGGGCGACCAATGGCTCACAGAAGAAGAACTTCGCTTCCTCATGTCCGTTACCAATGAGGAAGATTTACAAAAAATATATAAAAAGGCCTACCAGGTGAAAGCCAAGTTTGTAGAGCCTGTAGCTTATTACAGGGGCCTCATCGAGTTCTCCAACCGTTGTATCAAGAATTGTAAGTACTGTGGTATTCGCCGTGATAATGATAAGGTAGACCGCTTTGATATGTCCTATGAGGATATCATCAAGATGGCCCAGTGGGCCTATGACCATGAGTATGGATCTATCACCCTTCAATCAGGGGAGCGGTCCGACCAAGAGTTCGTGGACTATGTAGTAGACCTCATCAAGGATATTAAGAAGATCGGCGATGGGTCCTTGGGCATTACCATGTGCGTTGGGGAACAATCTGAGGAATCCTACCGCCGTATGGTAGAAGCGGGCGCATCCCGCTACCTCCTACGCATTGAGACCACCAATCCTGACCTCTATCACAAGATCCACCCGCGCGATGACTTGCATTCCTTTGAGACGCGGGTCGAATGCCTCAAGCGCTGCCGCAAGGTGGGGTTCCAAGTAGGAACTGGCGTTATGATTGGCCTTCCTGGGCAGACAGAAGAAGATTTGGTCAATGATATCCTCTTCTACCGGGACATGGATATCGACATGATTGGTATGGGCCCTTATGTGGTTCACCACGATACGCCGCTGGGGCAAGAAGCCCTAGCTATGGGCCTAGATTCCAAGGAAGGTAAAGATCGCCGGATTCAGTTGGGGCTTAAGATGATTGCCTTGACCCGCCTTTTCTTGAAGGACGTCAATATCGCTGCTACAACAGCCCTACAAGCTTTGGATCCCTTGGGTCGTGAAAAGGGCCTACAAGCAGGCGCTAATATTCTCATGCCTATCATTACTATCCCGGAACATCGGGCTAAGTATCTCCTTTATGATAATAAGCCTTGCGTGGATGACAATGCAGACAAGTGTAAGGATTGCTTGACCCGCCGGGTTATGTCCATCGGCGACCGGGTAGGTTGGAAGGAGAATGGAGACTCTAAGCACTTCTTCAAGCGACAAAAGAATAAATAAGGCATGACCATGCTATAATGGAGCTAGACTATATTCCGTCATTTGTAGAGAAAGAGGCTGCTTATGTTTTTCTCCAATATCAATGTAGATTACAAGCACATTGGCTTACCGGATGCCCTTGTACGGGCCTTGGATTACCTTAAAAATACAGATCTGAAGGCCATGGAAGAGGGTTCCTATGAACTGGAAGCAGACCGGAAGATGTATGTAAATATCGATGTAGTTGATACGCGTTTATGGAAGGATACCAAGCCTGAATCTCACAAGGATTACATTGATGTGCAGTTCATGATCGACGGGGAAGAGGACCAAGGGGCCTTTTCCTTAAAGGGGACAGAAGTGCCTGTAGAATCTCACGCCGACCGGGACCTCTACTTTTATGACAACAGCCGGGAAGATGAAGCAGAAGTGCAATTGACGCCAGGTAATTACACTATCTTTTTCCCTACTGATGCCCATCGTCCATTGATTGCTGTTAATAAGCCTATCCAAATCAAGAAGGCCGTCGTAAAAGTCCATATTTCCCTCTTGAAGTAGGTCTCATAATGGTTGGTAGTAGAGGTGAAGGTAAGATTGGTCCTAAATCTAGGAAGGAAGTCTACCTGGGTATGGGCCTGGCCCTACTAGGAGCCCTCTTATGGGGTCTGTCGGGGACTTGCGTTCAATTTTTAGAGAACCAGCGGCATGTCAACATGGAATGGTTGGTTACAGTCCGCCTCTTTGTTGCGGGCTGTATTAATGTGGTTTGGGTCTTAGTCCGCCACCATGTATCTGATTTGACCAAGATTTTTTTCCAACCTAGGGATTTGGGTAAGTTTATAATCTTTTCCCTCTTAGGTGTGTCCCTCTGTCAGTACACCTACTTTAGGGCTATCGCCGTGGCAGGTGTAGGGTTAGCTACGGTCATCCAGTATACGGCGCCTACCCTCATTATTATTTACCTCTTCCTGCGCTACCGGAAGATACCTAATCAGGCAGAAGTTTTGGCTGTGGTTTTAGCCTTTATAGGGACTCTCTGCATCGTCTTTCAGGGGCAACCGGACCTAGCTAGCCTTAATGGGCCTGTCCTCTTTTGGGGCTTGATTTCGGCCGCCTCTATAGGGGTTTATACATTGCAACCAGTGAGTCTCTTGGCAAAGTATGGCACGGGGCCTGTTTTGGGGATGGCCATGGTCCTAGGGGGCTTGGTGGCTAAACTAGTATGGTTTGATGCCCCTTCTAATATGATTTGGGATGCCTGGACCTGGGCAGCCCTCTTCGGCATTGTGGTGCTAGGGACTGTAGTATCCTTTAATGCCTTTATGGAGGGGATTCGCCGGGTGGGTCCGGTGCGGGGCGTTATATTATCCTCTTTAGAGCCTATATCGGCAGCTCTATTCGGTTGGGCCCTCCTGGGGAACCAGTTAACTAGCTGGGACTTGGCGGGCTTTGTCCTCATTGTGACGACCGTTTTAATTTTGGGCTTTGCCAAGGAAAAATAATAAATAATAGTCTTAGACTTATAGAGATAAAAAGGGCCTGGAATACTAACTAATGTATTCCAGACCCTTTTATGATATCGGCTTCTAAGTCGGCTGCTTGACTACATCTTGTTTTATGCTGAGGTGTCAGGTACCTTAAATTTAATCCAAGCTGCGGTTATGACGAAGAGGGCGGCAGAAATCCAGAAGAGGCTAGTAAAGCCTAAGGTAGCCATGAGGGAGGCGCCGCCAAGAGATCCTATGAAATAGCCTAAGAATTGGAAGGATTGGTTGTAGGCGAAGACTTGGCCTGTCAGGTTCTTTGGCGTCTTGGAGGACAAGTAGGTGTTGAGGGCCGGTAGGAGACCACCCATGCCTAACCCTTGCAGGAAGCGGATGAAGCCCAGGGTGTAGACATCGGAAACATAGGCCTGAGGAATATTGAGAAGCCCCACATAAATCAGGGCTATGAGGAGGACCTGGCGGGGACCGACCTTATCGACTAAGCGGCCTAGGTAAGAGGATGATAGAAGTTGGGCGATGCCAGTACAGGAGAAGACAGCCCCTGCTATGAAGGCCAGATTAGGGGTTCCTGCTGGTAGGATTTCCTTAACGTAGACTGTAATGATAGGTTGTAGAGTTTGCGCACAGATAGCGAAGATGAACATAGCTCCGTAGAGGGCGATAATACTCTTGAAGTCTGGTATTTGATCCTTGAGAGCTGATAGGCTTTGTTTGGCTTTAGATGGCTTAGGGACATATTCTTCGTGGACGAAGAAGGTGACGATGACGAAGGCTGTCAGCATGAAAGCTCCTACAATGAGGAAGTCATTGTGGATGCCTACTAAATCAGCTAGATAGCCACCGATGAGTGGGCCTACTAAGTAGCCGGACATTTGGCCTGTTGTGAGAATGCCTAGGGCCCAACCGGTGTGCTCTTGTGGGGTCTCTGAGGCCACTAGGGTGACGGAGGCTGAATAGAAGCCGTTAACTAGACCTTGGATAGCCCGGAGGGCGATGATCATTTCTGGAGTGGTGGCAAAGGCAATAGCTATGTTGCAGAGGGCCATGCCTAGGCTTGACCGAACTAGGGTAATTTTGCGGCCCTTTCTATCCGCCAGACGCCCCCAGAAAGGGGCTACCAGGCAGACAACTAGGTAGGTTACACCTGTGGCTAGGCCAGACCATAGGGAGAGGGCTTCCGGTGAGTTAACTCCCATTTGGTGGAAGTAGAGGGGAAGTATTGGGCTTAGTTGACTGATGCCAAAGGACATACAGAAGGTGCAGACTACCAATACGTAGACGCTGCGTTTCCAAAGTTCCATAGAATCTCCTTATAAAGTACTTTCAAATTCATACAGGAATTAGTGTAACACTAGTTGTAAGCAATATAAAATTTTTCTTAACAGATTGACATTCTTAGTAGACATGGATATACTCAAAACATAAATTGAATAACTCGCCTATAAACCGTAGACGTGGAGATAAGAATAGGAGATGCACTCACAGAGAGCGGGGGATGCTGAGATTCCCGCAGTAAGCAGCTTATTAAATGGACCACTGAGGGCGTAGGGAACGGACGAGGTTGATGCTGGTGGGGATGACCCTGCTAGAGGACTCTCCTAGTATTCTACGACGCGACACAAGCGTTATCTGTGAGGGATTTGTTAGAATTCTGCTGAGAGGGGCTCAGGCCCAAACAAGGTGGTACCGCGACATAGAATCATGTAACATGATAGATCATATGCTCGTCCTTGACGTTAAATTGTCATGGGCGAGTTTTTTATTGCTTATTTTTGGAGGTTATCATGATTAAACCCAGTCTTGATTCTGTGAAAGCCCTAGCAAGCGGTTACGATATCGTGCCTGTCTATATGGAAATTTTATCCGATATACGGACGCCAATTAGCGTCCTCAAAGCCTTAAAACAAGTGTCGAGTCATACCTACCTCTTGGAAAGTGCGGATAATTCTAACCACTGGGGCCGTTATTCCTTCTTGGGCTATGATCCTAAGTTGGAAATCTTTTGCAAGAATCACCAAATGACCATTAAAGAAGGGACCTCCCGGACCTTTACTTGCCATGAGCCAGCTGCTGAAATCCGGCATATCCTCCAGCAATATAAGAGCCCTCGTCTTGAGGAACTCCCTAGTTTTACAGGTGGTCTTGTAGGTTACTTCGCCTGTGAATACATTCGTTACATTGAACCTAGTTTAGATTTTACGGTCCCTGATGATGATTCAGCTATGGTCAATGACGTTGACCTCATGCTCTTTGATAAGGTTATCGCCTTCGACCATTACAAAAATAAAATCTTCCTCATTGCCAATATTGGAACCGAAGATTTAGAGCGTAACTACCGTAAGGCTGAAATGGAACTCAAGGCCTTGGCTGACTTGGTGGCTCATGGGGCGGAGGCTGATATTCCCAAGGGCCTTCTCAAGTCTGACTTCAGCTCTGAGTTTTCTAAGGAGGACTTTGAAGAGGTGGTTAGAAAGCTGCAAGGGCATATCAAAGAAGGAGATATCTTCCAAGCGGTCGTATCCAATCGGCGGGAGGCGGACTTTGAAGGATCCCTCCTCAACGCCTACCGGGCCCTTAGGACCATCAATCCGTCCCCTTACATGTTCTACCTATCCGGTGGTGACATCGAGCTTACAGGGGCCTCTCCAGAAACACTAGTAAAGCTGACTGATAGCACTCTCTATACCTACCCTATTGCCGGAACTATGAAGCGGGGTAAGAATGAGGCAGAAGACCTTGCTATCGAGGACAAGCTCATCCACGATGAGAAAGAACTAGCGGAGCACAATATGTTGGTAGACTTAGGACGTAATGATTTGGGTAAGATTTCTAATTTTGGCTCTGTTAAGGTAGAAGCCCTTCATATGCTCCAACGCTTCTCTCATGTCATTCACATCACCTCCACCGTATCAGGCCGTATTAAGGATGGCTGCGATGCCCTAGATGCCATTGGGGCGACCCTTCCTGCAGGGACCTTGTCAGGGGCCCCTAAGATTCGGGCCTTAGATATCCTTCATGGCTTGGAAAAGAGCCCACGCGGTGTTTACGGTGGGGCGGTAGGCTACATCGATTTCGCTGGCAATATGGACGTTTGCATCGGTATTCGCATGGCCATGCACAAGGGAGGTAAGGTCTACGTACGGGCTGGTGCGGGCATCGTGCGAGACTCGGTGCCTGAAAGTGAATACAAAGAAACCCTTATGAAGGGACAATCTATGATTTCCGCTATTATGCAAGGACAGGAGGTAGACTAATGGTACTCCTTATCGATAATTACGATTCCTTTTCCTTCAACCTTTACCAATTGGTTGGGGCTATCGATCCGGACATTAAGGTTATCCGATCAGATGAACTTACGGTTGACCAAATTCGGGCCCTCAAGCCGGATTATGTCATCTTGTCGCCAGGTCCTGGCCGACCTGCTGATGCGGGTGTTTATGAGGACCTTCTCCGCCAATGTAAGGGGGAATTTCCCATCCTAGGCGTCTGCTTGGGCCACCAAGCCATCGGGGAAGTCTTTGGCGGTATTGTTTCCTATGCCAAGCAGGTCATGCATGGTAAGCAAAGCCTGGCTAAGAAGGTCCATGAATCTAAAATTCTCGCAGGCTTGCCGGAAGAATTTCCTGTAGCGCGCTATCATTCCTTAGCTATTATTGACGAAAGTATGCCGCAGGATTTAATCGTCACCTCCATGACGGCTGACGGTGAGATCATGAGTGTAGAACACAAGGATTACCCTATTTATGGGGTTCAGTTCCATCCGGAATCCATTATGACACCGGATGGGGAGCAAATGATCCGCAATTTCTTATCTAAATAAACTACGAACGTATCGAGGAGGACTTATGATACAAGATGCCTTATATAGTGTGACCCATGGTCAAGACTTATCCTTTAACTTGGCCAAGGATACGATGGATAAAATTATGTCTGGTCAAGTGGATCAAATTCCTATGGCTGGCTTCTTATGCGCATTAGCAGCCAAGGGACCTACGGTGGAGGAAATCACCGCTTTTGCACAAGTTATGCGGGATAAGGCAGGCTCTGTTCCCCATGAAGGGACAGTAGTAGAAATTGTCGGTACCGGTGGGGATGAAGCTAATACCTTTAATATTTCTTCTACTTCTGGATTTGTTATTTCTGCGGCGGGCATTCCTGTGGCTAAGCATGGTAACCGCAGCGTCTCTTCCAAGTGTGGGGCGGCAGACCTCATGGAGGCCCTAGGAGCCAAGTTAGAATTAGATGGGAAGCAAAATCAGGAAGTCCTTTCTAAGGCTAATATGTGCTTTATGTTTGCGCCTGTTTACCACCAAGCTATGAAGTATGCTGGTCCTGTGCGTAAGGCCTTAGGCGTTCGGACTGTCTTTAATATCCTAGGCCCATTGGCTAACCCAGCAGGGGCTACAGTGGAATTGATGGGGGTTTACGACAAGGCTTTAGTAGAACCTTTGGCCCGCGTTTTGGCTAATTTAGGGGTAGAACGGGGGGCCGTAGTTCACGGCTTTGATGGCCTGGATGAAATCACTGCTACCGGCAAGACTTATGTATGTGAAATTGACCATGGTCAATTCAAGTCCTATGAGCTAGATCCTAAAGACTATGGCTTTGACTACGCCAAGAAGGAAGAGCTAGAAGGTGGCGATGCCACGGTCAATGCGGCCATTACTCGGTCAATTTTAGGTGGCCAAGAAGGGGGCAAGCGGACTGCGGTCCTCCTCAATGCAGGTATGGCTATTTATTTGGCTAAGGAAGGTTTGACCCTAGCTGAGGGTATCGAGGAGGCTAAGGCTATGATTGATTCTGGTAAGGCCCTTGCTAAAATTGACCAATTTGTGAAAGCAACCCAAGAGGTATAGGATGATTTTAGATAGAATCGTAGCCTCCACCCGTCAGCGGGTGGCCAGAGAAAAGGCTGAAATCAGCCTGGAAGAGATTAAGGCGCAAGCCTTAGCTTTGCCAGTCAGCCCAGGATTTCCCTTTGAAGATGCCCTCCGTCAGCAGGACTTTAATTTTATTTGTGAAGTGAAAAAAGCGTCTCCTTCCAAGGGAATCATAGCAGAAGACTTTCCCTATTTGGCTATAGCTAAGGAATACGAAGAGGCTGGGGCGGCTGCTATTTCCTGCCTCACAGAACCGGAATTCTTTAAGGGGGACAAGAAATACCTCCAAGAAATCGCTCAGGCGGTTTCCATTCCTGTCCTCCGTAAGGACTTTATTATCGATGCTTATCAGATTCACCAGGCTAAGGTTTGGGGGGCTTCGGCAGTCCTCTTGATTTGTGCCTGCTTAGATGAAGACAGCTTGACCCGCTTCCGCCTCTTGGCTGAGTCCTTGGGCCTATCGGCCTTAGTAGAGGCCCACGATGAAGAAGAAATTCGCATGGCCGTCCGGTCGGGTGCGCGCATCATAGGGGTTAATAATCGTAATCTTAAGGACTTTACGGTGGATGTGAACAATAGTATCCGCCTTCGTCAATTGGTAGATGACCAGGTGATTTTTGTCTCTGAAAGTGGTCTTAATACCCCCGAGGATATCCAAACCTTACGGGACCATAATATTCGCGTAGCCCTTATGGGGGAAAGCTTTATGCGGGCCCCTAACAAGGTGGAACAGCTAGCCTACCTCTACGGGCCTTTAGGCTACCAACCTAAGGTCAAGATCTGTGGTATCTCCCAAGAGGAGACACTTCCTGCCCTTCTAGAGGCCAAGCCTGATTATATGGGCTTAGTCTTTGCTCCTAGTAAGCGCCAAGTTAGTCTAGAGAAGGCTAAGTTCCTGGTGACTAAGCTTCGGACTTTAGAAGCGCTTTACCATGGAAAGGGACAAGCTAGCTCGCAGGATGAGGAAGAGGCTCTAAGCCATAGTGGGAGAATAGGAGTGGCTGGTGTTTTCGTCAATGAAGCGCTGGAGAACTTGTTAGAAATTGCTAAGGATGTTCCCTTGGATATCATTCAACTTCATGGGGATGAGGATGAAATTTTTATCCGGGACCTTAAAGAGGCCTTGAATCAGACCTGTGAAGAAGACTCTACAGGGGCTGCTTTAAGGGGACCTATAGAGATTTGGAAGGCTGTGTCCGTGCAGGGGACTGAAGATACTGAAGCCTGGCTTGGCTCAGCGGCGGATATGATTCTCTTTGATACCTACCACCAGGGGGAACGAGGCGGGACAGGGCAAGTCTTTGATTGGGAGGCCCTAGATGACTTTGATAGGCCTTTTATCTTGGCCGGGGGACTCAGCCTCAAGAATGTTGCCCGTGCTATTCGGACGGTTCGCCCTCATGGGATTGATATATCCTCTGGCTTAGAAACAGAAGGACATAAAGATAATGACAAGATAGGAGCTTTCAGCCACTTGCTAAAAGCCATCACTAGATAGGAGACCTAGAATGAGTGAAGAAAGACATGGCTATTTTGGTGCCTTTGGGGGCCAATTTATGCCGGAAACATTGATGAATGCAGTCATCGAATTAGAAGAAGCTTACAATAAGTACAAGGATGATCCTGACTTTATCAAGGATGTAGAAGACCTCCACCGGAATTATACTGGTCGCCCATCCCTTCTCTACTATGCTAAGCGCATGACAGAAGACTTGGGTGGTGCTAAGATTTACCTCAAGCGGGAAGACCTCAACCACACAGGATCCCATAAGCTTAATAATGTAATCGGCCAGATGCTTTTGGCTAAGCGCATGGGCAAGACTCGAGTTATCGCTGAAACCGGGGCTGGCCAACATGGTGTGGCCACCGCTACCATAGCGGCCCTCATGGGGATGGAATGTGAAGTCTTCATGGGCCAGGAGGATTGCGAACGGCAAGCCCTTAACGTATATCGTATGGAACTCTTGGGGGCCAAGGTTCATCCTGTTACCTCAGGAACGGGGACCTTGAAGGATGCCGTATCCGAGGCTATGCGGGAGTGGACTAACCGCATGGATGATACCCACTATGTTTTGGGGTCCGTTATGGGCGCCCATCCTTTCCCAACTATTGTACGGGACTTTCAATCCATTATCTCTCGAGAAGCACGTGAGCAAATCCTTGCTGCTGAAGGTAAGTTGCCAAGTGCTGTTATGGCTTGCGTAGGGGGCGGCTCTAACGCCATTGGCATGTTCTATCACTTTATCCCTGACCAAGGGGTTCGACTCATCGGCTGCGAAGCGGCTGGTCGTGGTGTTGATACAGACCAAAATGCGGCTACTATGGCTAATGGTACGGTGGGTATCTTCCACGGTATGAAGTCCTATTTCTGCCAAGATCAAGACGGGCAGATTGCACCAGTTTATTCCATTTCTGCTGGCTTGGACTACCCTGGCATTGGGCCTGAACATGCCAACTTGAGGGATAGTGGCCGGGCTGAGTACGTACCGGTAACGGACGATGAGGCTGTGGATGCCTTTGAATACTTGTCCCGTCTAGAAGGGATTATTCCTGCTATTGAAAGTGCTCATGCGGTGGCTCATGCTCGCAAGATTGCACCGGCTATGAGTAAGGACGACATCATCATCATTTGTTTATCTGGTCGTGGCGACAAGGATGTAGCGGCTATGGCTAAGTATAGAGGGGTAGAAATCCATGAGTAAGATTCAAGATGCATTTAAGGGAGGAAAGACCTTCATTCCATTTATCTCTGCCGGCGATCACGGTATCGAGACTACGGAACGTTACATCCGGATTATGGCTAAGGCAGGGGCGGATATGATTGAAATCGGCATTCCTTTCTCTGATCCGACGGCGGAAGGCCCTGTCATTCAAGAAGCTAGCAGTCGGGCTCTTTCTACAGGGGTTAAGATTGACGACATCTTCGCCATGGTGGACCGATTGCGGACTGGTCAAGATGCGTTGAACCTTCCATTAGTCTTTATGACCTACCTCAATCCTATCTATGTGTATGGACGGGAAAAGTTCCTTAGCCGCTGCCAAGAGGTCAATATTTCTGGCCTCATCATTCCGGATATGCCTTTTGAAGAAAAGGGCGAACTCCAAGGTTATGCTAAGGAACACGGAGTGGATATCGTATCACTTATTGCACCAACTTCGGAAAATCGTATCGGCATGATTGCCAAAGAGGCGCAAGGTTTTATTTATTGCGTATCTTCTTTGGGTGTAACAGGTGTGCGCAGTGAAATTAAAACCGATATTAAATCTATTGTAGATACTATCCGCAAATATACGGATATCCCTGTAGCGGTAGGTTTTGGCATCTCCACACCAGACCAAGCAGCAGCTATGGCTAAAGTATCTGATGGGGCTATCGTAGGGTCTGCTATCGTTAAATTGGTAGCTCAGTACGGAGACCAAGCTGACCAAGCCCTCTTCGACTATGTTCAGTCTATGAAAGAGGCAGTAATCAAGGCATGACAGTAGGAAGAGAGCATTATGTCTATTTTTGAACGCCGCAGTCCTAGATTATAGTCTAGCTCTTTGCTTATTAGGCTACTGTTGACAGGGCCCTAAGGACTGCTATAATGATAGTGTTATAGATACAGGCGATGATGAAGACGGCAACATTCAACAAACCTTCAGAGAGCGAGCCAGCTGCTGTGAGGCTCGTAGGTGGGGATGGAGCGGATCACTTCTGAGCTCGGGTAACCGCGGCTAGCCCCGTTATAGGCATAAGAGGCTGAGTCCTTATACGATTACTAGAGGCTCGGTCAGTAGGGTGGTACCACGGACATAACGTTCGTCCCTTCGGGGACGGACGCTTTTTTTATGCTTGGCTAGCCCTTTTGATAAGGTTAGACCCTCTGCAGACCTCTGTGGAGTCCGTCATAGATTTTGAGTGAGGAGACAGATTATGGATTACGGTAAAACATTACACCTACCAGAAACCGAATTCCCTATGCGTGGCAATTTGCCTAAGCGGGAACCAGAATTTATCAAGTTCTGGGAGGACAATGATATTTATAAGAAACGCTTAGCCCTACGCCAAGGGGGTAAGCAATTTATCTTGCATGATGGCCCTCCTTATGCAAATGGTAACTTGCATATGGGTCATGCCCTTAACAAAACTCTTAAGGACATCATCATGAAGTACAAGACTATGCAAGGTTTCTACACCCGTTACATTCCAGGTTGGGATACCCATGGTCTGCCAATCGAACATGCGGTTATTAAGGAAACAGGGCTCAATCGCCATGAAATGTCTCCTTTAGACCTTCGTAAAAAGTGTCATGATTATGCCCTTCAACAAGTGGACAAGCAAAAGAAAGACTTTATCCGCTTTGGTGTTTTGGGTGAATGGGATCGCCCTTACTTGACCTTGCGTCCTGAATTCGAAGTTAAGCAAATTGGTATTTTTGGAGAAATGGCTAAACGGGGCCACATCTATAAGGGTCTTAAAACCGTTTACTGGTGCACTCACTGTGAAACAGCTTTGGCTGAAGCAGAGATTGAATACGCTGATAAAAAATCCTTCTCCATCTATGTTAAATTCCCTTATGTGGCTGAAAAGAAGGTCACCCTGCCAGCCGGTGTAGATCCTAAGAAGGCGTATGCCGTTATTTGGACAACCACCCCTTGGACTATGCCAGCTAACGTGGCTATTTCCGTCAATCCTGCATTGGAATACTCTTGGGTACAAGTGGGGGATGAATACTACCTCATGGCTACTGAACTAGTGGACTCCGCCTTGAAGGATGCCAAGGTAGAAGATTATAAGATCCTCAATACCTTCCCTGGGACAGATTTAGAATTGGCTGAATTTAAACATCCATTTATCGAACGGTCCTCCTTCATCCTTTTGGGCGACCACGTAACCTTGGATGCTGGTACTGGCTGTGTACACACAGCTCCTGCCCACGGCGTAGAAGACTTTGATGTGGTGGCTAAATACAAGAACGAAGGCAAGATTAATTTGCCAATCGTATCCTTGGTAGATCCACAAGGTAAGTACACATCGGAAGTGGATCAAGGGCGTTATGGGGATACAGAAGTTCCATTGGCTGGTGTAGAAATCCATGATGCAGAAGTACCTGTAATTAAAATCTTGGCCCATAACAATAACCTCTTGGCTAAGGGGTCTTTACACCACCAATACGCTCACTGCTGGCGCTGTAAAAATCCTATTATTAACCGGGCTACAGAACAATGGTTTGCCTCTGTTGATGGCTTCCGCCAAGAAGCCTTGGATGCTATTGATAAGCAAGTTCAATGGATCCCAGCTTGGGGCCATGACCGAATCTACAACATGGTACGGGACCGCGGTGACTGGTGCATCTCCCGGCAACGGGCTTGGGGCGTACCAATCCCTGTTTACTACTGTGAAAAATGCGGTCACTACGAAATCAATGATGATACAATTCAAGCCCTTCAAGCTTGGGTGGCTAAGGAGGGATCTAATGCATGGTGGGCTCACTCGGCAGAAGAACTTCTTCCAGCTGGGTATAAGTGCTCTCAATGTGGACATGACCACTTCCGTAAGGAAACGGATATCATGGATGTATGGTTCGATTCTGGTTCTTCTTGGGCTGGCGTCTTGGAGGTAAACGATCTTCCTGTACCAACAGCTATGTACTTGGAAGGGTCTGACCAACATCGTGGTTGGTTTAACTCCTCCTTGCTCACTTGTGTGGCAACTACCGGTAAGGCGCCATACAATTCTGTCTTGACCCATGGCTTCGTAGTGGATGGGGAAGGTCGTAAAATGTCTAAGTCCGTTGGTAATACGGTGGCTCCATCTGATATCATCGATGTTTATGGTGCCGATGTTATGCGGCTCTGGGTGTCCTCGGCTGACTATCAAGGTGACGTACGTCTCTCTAAGGACATCATCAAACAATTGTCCGATGTATACCGTAAGATTCGTAATACCTTCCGTTTCCTCTTGGGTAACTTAGATGACTTCAATCCAAATACCGATAAGGTAGCTTATAAGGACCTAGAAGAAATTGATAAGTGGGCCCTCCTCCGTCTGGAAGAAGTGCGGACTAAGGTTACAGAAGCTTACGAAAACTATGAATTCCATGTACTCTACCATGCTATTCACAATTTCTGTACTGTAGACTTATCCTCCATCTACTTGGATATCTTGAAGGATACTATGTATGCAGAAACCGCTACAGCACCTGCTCGCCGATCTGCCCAAACCGCTATCTATGAAATCGTCAAGACCCTTATGGCTATGGTGACACCGGTTCTCTCCTTTACAGCAGAAGAAGTCTACCAATTCTTGCCAAAAGAAGAAGGAATGCCTGAATCTGTTATGCTTCTAAATTGGCCACAAGCTAAACCAGAATATGTGGATAGAGACCTTAAGGACAAGTGGGATGCCCTCTTAGTTCTTCGTAGCGAATTGACTAAGGCTCTTGAATTGGCTCGTCAAAACAAGGTAATCGGCCATCCTTTGGATGCAGCTGTCACCGTATATGCTAATGGCGAGGCTTACAAGACCTTATCCGCTTTGGGGCAAGACGGCTTGGCTAAACTCCTCATTGTATCGGAAGCGGCTGTGGTAGAGGGTAAGGACAAGGCTCCTGCTGATGCCTCCTTCTCTGAAGAAGTGGATATCGCTACCCATGTTGTGGCATCTCCATTGGAAAAATGTGAACGCTGCTGGATCCACAAGGCTGATGTAGGGAATGATGCGGATCATCCAACCCTTTGCGGACGCTGTGCGACTGTTGTAAAAGCAAGTCGCTAATGTGCCTCTTGCGAATTTTTATGAAAGGCGTATAGTGGAAGTATACTATTTTGAAAGAGGCTATCTTAGATGGCCTCTTTCATCTATAGAGGAGGTTCTCTTATGAAATCTATGAGCATGGCTAACTACTCCTATGGGGAGGATTGTTTTAAGGATATTCCACGGGTTATGAAGACCTATTCCGTATCGTCCGCTGTTTTGTTAGGCGGGGAACGGGCCCTAGGGTCTTGCGCTGATGAGTTGACACAGGCTCTAGAAGAGGCTGGCGTCAAGGTGACAGGTCGCTTTGTATATGGTAAGAATTCTACCCAAAGTAATATCGATAAGTGGGCGGCCCATCCTGATGTACAGGCTGCGGATGTCATCTTTGGTATCGGTGGTGGCCGAGCCTTGGATACGGCTAAAATGGTATCTTTGGCCTTGGGTAAACCTTGCTTCACGGTGCCAACCATCTGCTCTAACTGTTCCTCTGGTACAGCCATCACTGTAGTTTATAATGATGACGGATCTTTGTTACGCTATGGCTACCCGGAAGCACCTCTTCATATCTTTATCAATACTAAGGTTATTGCTAATGCACCGGTTGAGTACTTTTGGGCAGGCATCGGGGATGGTATCTCCAAAGCTCCTGAAGTAGACCATGCCAAGGATGCCTACTTGGCGGCGGGCCATAGTTTATCCCATACGGCTGCCTTGGGGATAGCTATTTCGGAATCTTCTAAGGATGCCTTCTATACTTATGGTAAGCAAGGTTTGGAAGATGTGAAAAATCACATTCCTTCCAAGGCGGTAGAGGAAATTGCCCTAGATATTGTGGTCACTACTGGTTATGCGTCTAATTTGACTAACCAAAAGGACTTTTACTTTAACTCCTGCCATGCGCATGCCTTCTACAACGCTACCACTCGTTTGCCAAGGGAGGGAGTCTTCCTTCACGGTCAAGTGGTCTCCTTCGGTGTCTTGGTCCTTCATGCCTACTTTGATGAAATGGATGAATTGAAACGGGTTATGGAATTTAACCATTCTATAGGCCTTCCTGTGACACTTGCTGAGATGAATTTGAAAGCTGATCAAGTGCCACAATTGGTAAAATGGGCTATGGATACTAATGAATACCGCACGACCCCATTTGATCCTGACAAGTATGCGGCAGCTATATTGACCGTTGATCGTTTAGGTCAGGCCTTATAAAAAACTGTATAAGAGGTTATAAGCAAGGACGCCCCTGTCATTCAAGGGGCGTCCTTGTGGTATAATGGGCAGGAGTATGAATCGTGAAAAGGGCTTGTAAGATTTATATCAAGGGAGGATATACCATGAAAGCAATGTACAAAATTACATCCTTAGCTGTGGCGGCTCTTATCGCTGTAGGCATTGGCACCGATGCCGTACAAGCAGCGGGGGGCAAGCACATGATCATGCAGGTGAGCCAAGTCAATGTAAATCCAACTAAGGAAGCGGTATACAACTATTACGGTCAAAAGGTGGCTAAGAAGTCCGTGAAAAATCTAGACGGCACATTGGCTGTCTATAAGTCTGTTAATGAAATGACTCCTACTGAGAACACGACTGTGGAAATCTTTCAAGATTCAGGGGCTATTAAGGCCTACAATAAGTCTAAGGACATGCGAGATTTCCAAAAGGCTATGACCATTGGTGTTACCACTGAGTCCACCCAAGGAGGGACTCCTTTCTATGCTAAGGAAATTCAGGTGCCTCTCTATACCATGGGGATTGCTGACACTAAAATCCTATCCTTGGAAACCTATGTAGCAGGACAGGAACAAGTGGCTAAGGTTAAGGAAAGCCTCTTGCAGGCAGAATCCAAGGGGCTGTCTATTAATGGGCAAGCTACACAGGCTATTGCTAGCCAAGCTGGTCTTTATGCTACCTATATGGCCACTATGAATGAAAGCCCTAACACCATTACAGTGGCCCGGGTCTTCGTCAATCAATCCGCCTATAATGCCTATGTCAATAGCCCTGCACGAGCTGCTTTACAGGAGCTTATTAAGCCTCTAATCGTCAGTCAAAGGGGCCAGGCTAGTCGTTTGCGAGTGTCCTATGATAAGGGTGGCTTGGACTACCAAGAGGCACTTAAGAAATAGGGATATATCCTCTGGAGCTTTATGAAACTATCTATAAGAAGACCAATACAGTTTGTAGCTACTGATGTGGATGGTACTTTAGTGGGGCCTGATAAAACTGTCAGTCTCGCTGCTAAAGAAGCTATTAATAGAGCCATCGATAGGGGGCTTAAGGTAGCTATTGCTTCTGGCCGGGCCTATAATGAGATGTTTGAAATCTTTGAGAAACTCCCTCGGGTTCGATATTTTATCTGTACCAATGGGGCGGTAGTGATGGACCGGAAAACCGGGGACTGCCTCTATCATGAGTGCTTTGATAAGGGTTTGGCATTAGAAATTCTCACCCGCCTCATGGCCTATGATGTGTATGTAGAGGCCTATATGGGCCACCAAGTATTTGGCCAAATGCAGCCAGAAGACCGTCTACCTTACTTTTTTAACGATCAGGTAAGAGGCCTTATTTTGGCATCTCGGACTATGATCAGGGACCTTTATTCCCATGTGAAAGCCGCCCCTCAAGGGCCGGAGAAAATTCAGATTTTCTATGGAGACCCAGGCATGGAGGCTCGGATTTTGGCTGATTTTAAGGACCATCCTGGATTTGATGTCCTTCAGTCTAGTGAGGGAAACTTGGAGTTCGTCATGTTGCAAAATACCAAGGGAACTGCTGTTAAAGCCTTGGCCGATCGATGGGGACTTTCACCAGATCAGGTTATGACCATAGGTGACAGCCATAACGATATGTCCATGCTATCCTATGCAGGTGTTTCCGTGGCTATGGGCAATGCAGACCAGGTTGTTAAAGAGCTGGCTAAGTATCAAACTGATAGCAATGAACAAGATGGATTTGCCAGGGCCTTAGAGGCTGTACTTGCGGCTAATGAAAGATGTTAATCATGAACGAGGTCCTGTTTTGACCGATGGAATAGTATGCTATAATAAATAGTAAACTCTCTAGAGTAATCCTAAGAACCTATATTCCGATTCTGTGGAGGATATGCGCGAATGGAAGCAAAAGAACTCGTTATCGTCGTCGACTTTGGTGGCCAATATAACCAATTGATCGCCCGTCGCGTCCGCGAAAACCATGTATACTGCGAAGTATACCCTTACAACAAAGCCCTTGAGAAAATCAAAGAATTGAAGCCACAAGGGATTATTTTCACAGGCGGTCCAAATTCCGTATATGAAGAAGGGGCACCAACTATCGATAAGGAAATTTTCGAATTGGGTATCCCTATCTTGGGCATGTGCTACGGCATGCAATTCATGGCTCAATCCTTGGGTGGTCAAGTTAAGTCTGCTGACCAACGGGAGTTCGGTAAAACACCTATGGTTACCGACACCACATCCTCTCTCTACAAGGGCCTTAATAAGGAAGAAACCGTGTGGATGTCCCACGTGGACTATGTAGCGGAAGCCCCACAAGGCTTTAAGGTTATCGCGCATACTGATAATTGCCCAATTGCATCCATGCAAAATGAAGAGAAGAAACTGTATGCAATGCAATTCCACGCAGAAGTATTGCACACAGAACATGGCAAGGAAATGCTTCACAACTTCTTGTACGAAGTGTGTGGCTTTACCGGCACTTGGACCATGGCCAACTATGCTAAGACAGCCATTCAAGAGATTCGCGATACCGTAGGGGACGGCAAGGTCCTCTTGGCCTTGTCAGGCGGCGTTGACTCCTCCGTAGCGGCAGCCTTGATTTCCAAGGCTATTGGTTCTCAATTGACTTGTATTTTCGTCGATCATGGTCTCATGCGTAAAAATGAAGGTGACGAAGTAGAAGCGGCCTTCAAGGATTCCGGCATGCATTTTATCCGCGTGGATGCAGAAGAACGCTTCCTCACTAAATTAGCTGGCTTGGAAGAACCAGAAGCTAAACGTAAAACCATCGGTGAAGAATTTATTCGCGTTTTCGAAGATGAAGGTCGTAAGATTGGGTCCGTTGACTTCTTGGCACAAGGGACCATCTACCCTGATGTTATTGAATCGGGTGCAGGTGATGCGGCGGTTATTAAGTCCCACCACAACGTTGGTGGCTTGCCTGCAGTAGTTGATTTTAAGGGCCTTATCGAACCACTTCGCAATCTCTTCAAGGACGAAGTTCGTGAATTAGGGGCAGAGCTCGGCTTGGCAGACTACCTCGTATGGCGTCAACCATTCCCAGGTCCAGGCCTAGCCATTCGCGTAATGGGTGATTTGACCAAAGAAAAATTGGACATCTTACGTGACGCTGACTGGATCTTCCGAGAAGAAATTGCCAAGGCAGGCCTTGACCGGTCTATCAACCAGTACTTTGCGGTTCTCACCAATACCCGTACAGTGGGTGTAATGGGCGACTTCCGCACCTATGATTACACCTTGGCTCTCCGCGGTGTAACGACTACAGATTTCATGACTGCTGATTGGGCTCGCATCCCTTACGATGTTTTGGATACAATTTCCAGCCGTATCGTAAATGAAGTAAATCATATTAACCGTATCGTTTATGATATTACATCTAAGCCACCAGCAACCATTGAATGGGAATAAGCCCTAGGATTCTTTCCTCCACTTATATAGAGCAGCCTCTGCTTGCCGTCTATCGGCCAGGGGCTGCTCTTTTTAGTAGGTAGGTCACGATTATTTCTATTTGTTTCTGTCAATCTTTGTAGTAAAATAATTGTGAAAGTTCTATTAAGATTATGAGATTAGGTTTTTCCCTTTGTAGGGCCTATTAGCTCATATATCATAAAGGAGTAAGACTATGAAAAAATCCATTATTGCTTGCTTAGCGGTAGCTACATGCAGCTTGGTATTGGGTGCACAAGCACCAGCTTTGGCTGCTGATTATGGGCGCATTACAGTGGAGGGTCATGCGGAGACTACCTATGTAGCCAATCAATCCATGGTGGTTGCCACAGTAGAAACCAAGGGGACTAGTATACAAGCTGCTAAGGCAAGTAATGACAGCCAATTTATGGCCTTTCGTCAGTCCTTAAGAGACCTGGCTATTCCTGATAAGGACCTTCGCACTAGCGATTACCAAAGCTATGATGAAGACTATTATCCAACTAAGGATAGCGATGTGAAGGCAACTCGCTATGTAGTGTCTAACACCCTCAAGGTGACCCTCAATGATACCAGCAAGATAGCCGCTGTTTTGGATGCTGCCGCTAAGGCAGGTATTACTGATGTGCGCTTGACCAAGTTGGACCTCAACCCAGCAGATAAGGAAGCCCAGAAGAATGACCTCATGGTCAAGGCCGCCAAGGATGCCCGCAAAAAAGCGGATGCCCTAGCAGCTGCTTTGGGGACTCGCGTCGTAGGCGTAGCGTCCTTAGATGTAGATGGTGACGGCTATCGCCCTTATTATGGAGCCCGTCTCATGATGGCTAAGGAAGCTAACAGTGTAGCGCCTGTTATTGAAAACGGTGAAGATACGGCGACTATGAATGTGAGTGTCGTCTTCAAGGTTAAGTAGGATTTCAATCGTAGTTAGCCAGGACCTTTTAGGGAGGCCCTCTGTTAGACTCTTAGGGCGATACCTATTTGCTCACCTATGATTTATTAAATGTAAGGAGATCCTATGTTATTTGTAGAATATCCTAAGTGTACGACCTGTAAGAAGGCCAAGAAATTCCTTGACGATCACGGCATTTTCTATACGGACCGAGATATTAAGAGTGACAATCCTACAGCTGAGGAAATTGCAGCTTGGTACCCTCAATCGGGTAAGAAACTAGAACGCTTCTTCAACACCTCAGGGTTGGTGTACCGGAATAATAATTATAAGGACCTATTGCCAAGCCTATCCGATGATGAGAAATTAGCCCTTTTAGCAACGGATGGCATGTTGGTAAAGCGGCCTATCCTGGTGACCGATTCCGTGGTCCTGGTAGGCTTTAAAGAGGATGAGTGGAGGGCGGCTTTAGGCTTGTAAGGCTAAGGTTGGAGGCCACTGCTAAGGGTGGCTGTGGTATAATAAATGGGCTTGGGAGCATGTGTGATGAAAGAAGTACTAGGGCAAGGTCAGCCATCCACTTTAGAGGATGAAAACCTGCTGCAATTGGATAAGCACTTGAGTTTCCCCCTCTATGTGACAGCTAAGCGCATGATTGCTACCTACCGCCTTTTCTTAGACAAGTTGGATTTAACCTATACCCAGTACTTGGTCATGACGGTCCTGTGGGACCACCCAGAGGGATTGTCGGTCAGCCAATTGGGCCAGCTCTTACACCTAGACTCAGGTACCTTAACACCCCTCTTAAAGAAACTGGAGTACAAGTACTTCATCGAAAGGGAAAAAGACTATTTGGATGAACGCTTGGTTTTAGTTCGTCCCACTGAAGAAGGCTGGGCCATTAAGGAAAAGGCTACTGCTGCTCCGGCGGCCATCCTAGCTGGGATTGAGTCCTTTTCTCCCCAGGAACAGGCGGACCTTAAACGCCTGCTCCATAAGTTACATACGTGTTTAGAAATATTCGATAAGAAATAATAAGATCCATTGGAGATCTCTAGGAGGATGTATGAAAAAGTTTGTCTTGGCACTCGCTATTGCTAGCATGATGTCCCTTCCTGTGGTAGGTGCTACCAACTATTGGAATGGAGATGCTAATTATCCTGAAATCACTAATACAGAGGCTTACCTACCTCATAATGCAGGACAAAGCTACTACTTTGACCAAGGATCCCTCTTTAAGGGAATCGACAGTAGCCGTAATTTTGTCTTTGGTTTGAATGTGGTCACTATGTACAACAACCAATACGGTAGCCCTAGCCTCTATAAATACGTTGTCATTCCAGGGATGAATATCGTATGCCGTTATGATGCTGCTGACAAGCCTCATCAAATCGATGCATCTAGCCCAGAATGGCCTATTTTCTTGCAAGCATGGAAATTGGCTTACGGCGTAGACTTCCATTAATATGTACCCACTTGTATGATACCTAGGGAGGATAGCTATGAAGAAAACTGAGTTTGCCGCAGCCTATCGGGATAAGATGTTCCCGGACTTCGTTTCTCCTTCTTCCCGCAAGGACCCGGAGTTGGATGATATTTTCGTCAACTTTGCCTTTGATGAGGTCATCCGAGAAGAGGGTAAGAACATTTCTGCCCATGACCGACTCTTAGCTATTTTAGCTTCCTTGGTAGGGGCAAAGGGCTTGGAGGAGTTTGAACTCCTTCTGCCAGGAGCCCTCAACATAGGTATCGAGCCTCATGAAATCAGAGAGCTAGTTTACCAGGCTGTTCCTTACGTAGGCATCGGTGTTGTACGGGGTTACTTACGGGTTATGAACCGGGCCTTTGATATTAAGGGGATCCGCCTCATTGACGATAGGATGGGGACGGTAACCACAGATAATCGGTTAGAAAAAGGTCGGGAGGTTCAAGTAGCCATCTTTGGCCCTCAGATGGAGGATTTTTACAAGTCTGGCCCTGAGGAAACCCGACATATTCGGCGGTGGTTGGCTTCTAATTGTTTTGGGGACTACTATACACGTAAGGGCCTTAGTCTACGCAATCGGGAGCTGATCACTTTCTGTTTCCTCATGGGGCTTGGCTGGGCTAGTAAGCAGTTAGTAGCCCACGTGAAGGGTAATCTACATATGGGTATGGATAAGACATATCTCATTAGCGTGGTCACTCAGTGCTTGCCTTATATCGGGTATCCTCGAGCCCTGCAGGCTTTGGATGCTATTGATATAGGGGTGAGAGAATTTGAAGGGGATACTAAATAAGAGGGCAAGTAAAGCCTATCTAGTAGTATTAGTCTATAAATAGTTTATAATACAGCCTTTGTTGTATAGATAAGGAAAGCCCTAGGGGCTTTCCTTATTTTATTGGCCCATAGCTTGTCTTGTATGAGGGCCTATAGTATAATTAAATCGCTAGCCTAGTATTGGATTAAGGCAGTTCCTTGGGCCCGTGCAATGGGAGCCTGTGAACCGTGTCAGGACCGAGAGGTAGCAGCACTAAGCGGTAACTTTCATGTGCCATGGGGAACCCGGGGGGCTGTCTTAATCGAGTGCTAGGTGCAAAAGCAGCGGGGGCTGCTTTTTTTTATAGGTAAATTTCTTGGAAGGGAGGAGTGACTATGGCCTATTTAGCCTTATACCGCAAATATAGACCTAAAGTTTTTGCTGATGTGGTGGGGCAAAAGCAGGTGTCAGAAACCCTGGTGAGGGCTATTGAGAGCGATAAGGTCGCTCATGCCTATCTATTTGCTGGCCCTCGAGGGACGGGTAAGACCTCCATGGCCAAGATTTTTGCCCGGTCTATCAACTGCGTGGAGGGGCCGACAGCGACTCCTTGTGGACAGTGTACGGCCTGTAAGCAGATCCTTGCTGGTCAGTCTATGGATGTTTTGGAAATCGATGCGGCTTCTAATCGGGGGATTGATGAGATTCGTACCCTTCGGGAAAATGTAAAATTTATGCCTGTAGAGGGGCGGAAGAAGATTTTCATTATCGACGAAGCCCACATGTTGACTACTGAAGCTTGGAATGCCCTACTCAAGACTATTGAGGAGCCACCAGCCCATGTCATGTTTATATTTGCTACTACAGAGGCAGAAAAGCTACCTGTTACAATCCTATCTCGTTGCCAACGCTATACATTTCGTCGAATTACGGCCGATGATATTGTGGGACGCCTCCAATATGTAGCAAATCAAGAGGGATTTGAGTTGGATCCTAAGGCCGCTCGTCTTATCGCCATCCATGCAGATGGTGGGATGCGGGATGCCCTGTCTATCTTAGACCAGTGTGCAGGTATGGCCGGAGGCCTTATTGATACAGAGCTTGTAGAAAACCTTATAGGATTAGTCTCCAAGGAATGGGTCATGGATCTCTTAGATCGCATTCATAAGGGCGATGGAGCTGGCATTTTAAGCGCTATTTCTCAAGCTTTGGTTGAAGGTCGTGACCCCCTTCAAATTCTAGATGCCCTCATACGACATGTCAGAGCCCTCCTCATCGGCAAGGTTGCCCCTGAAGAAGAGGAGTTGGCCCTCTATGATACGGTTAAGGAGGCTTTCTTAGCTCAAAGTCAGGCCTTTTCCGTGGCGGATATTAACCGCTATGTTCACCAATTCCAAAGCATCCAAGGGGATGCTAAGGGGGTAGATAACCCTCGGACCATTGTGGAGATGGGCCTCTTAGTTATGTGTGCAGAAAGCGGATCTATTGGACTTGATTTGGAAAGCCGTATAGCTAGCTTGGAGGCTCGTGAGAGCCGTCAAGAGGAGGCTATCTTGAATCGTTTGACCAAGTTGGAGGCTGGAGGAGGTCGGGAATCAGTAAGGCCTAGTTTGGATCCTTCTTATGGAGACCAGACTTCCTATCCTATGCCGGATGAAGAGTTTCCTGAGCCCTCTATGCCAGAGCCTAGTCAGCAGGAGGAAAGAGGTCCTAGCCCACTGAGTAAGAGCCCTCTTCCTAAGGTTAGTCCCCTCCCTAAGGTTAAACCTCTTCCTAAGGTTAAACCTCTTCCTAAGTCAAGAGCTAGTCAAGGTCCTTCTCCTCAAAGTCCACCACCTATACCAGTTGGTGCTCCTGTGACAATTGGCCAGGGCATAGTAGATGCTGCTCAATACAGGACTATTCAGGGGAATGTGATAAACTATTTAAAGAGTCACCAGCGTTCCCTCTTGGCGACGGTCCTCAACCAGTCCCAACTTATCTATGTGGATGCTTCTAAGGTGGTCTTTGTGGTTAAATCGGCCCTCAATTACAGCATGCTAACTAATGTGGCTCATGCCAAGGATATTGGAGAGGCTTGTTATGCCTTTTTAGGTCATGCCGTAGCGGTTGAAGCGGTCAAGGCCAACTCTCCGCAAGCCGCTGAATACAAGGCAGCAGTCCAGAAGGGGGCCGCGCCTAGTCAGGAAGCTTCAGGGAATGACATCAAGGCGGATCATGAAGCCCGGGAGGCCGTTGGACATAAATGGGATCCAGCTAACATGAGTCCCCAAGAGGCAGGTAATCCTATGATTAAAGAAACCCTGTCAAAACTTTCAGAAGAGTATGATATTTATATTGAAGATAAATAAGGAGAAACAATATGTTCGGTAAAATGGGTCAAATGCAAGGCATGATGAAGAAAGTTCAAAAGATGCAAGCAGACATGAAAAAGATGCAAGAAGAGTTGAAAACACGGACTGTAGAAGCTTCTGTGGGCGGCGGTGCCGTAACAGTTGTCATGAATGGTGAAAAGATCATCGAATCCATTAAAATTAACCCTTCTGCTGTAGATCCTGAAGAAGTGGATATGTTGGAAGATTTGGTAAAGGCTGCTGTTAACGAAGCAGGCGCTAAGGTAGATGACCTTCTCTCCCAAGAAATGGGCAAGGTAACTGGTGGTCTCAACTTGCCAACAGGTTTATTCTAAGATGTCTGCCAATGCTTTAGAACGACTGGTTGAACAACTACGGCGCTTACCGGGTATCGGGTCTAAGTCGGCTCGCCGGCTGGCCTATCACCTGGTGGAAATGGACCAAGAAGACGTAGATCAACTGGTCAATACTATCGTAGAAGCCAAGGGAGCTACCCGCCATTGTTCCATTTGCTTTAATCTATCTAGCCAAGACCCTTGCGAATTTTGTTCTAATCCCCAACGGGATCAAACAACCATTATGGTGGTGGAATCCTCGCGGGATGTCATGGCCATTGAACGGTCTGGTGACTATCGGGGCCTGTATCACGTCCTAGAAGGGGCTCTTTCCCCTATGGAAGGGATTGGGGTAGAAGATATTCGCATCAAGGAATTGGTAACTCGCTTGCATGATGGGGTGGTGCACGAGGTCATTTTGGCTACGGATCCAGATGTGGAAGGAGAGGCAACGGCCCTTTATATTTCTCGTCTCTTACAAGGATCTGGTATCAAGGTAACTCGTATTGCTCGAGGTGTACCTGTCGGTGGTGATATTGAATACGCTGATGAATTAACTCTTGGCGGTGCTGTTAATAACCGGCAAGAGATGAAAGGTTAGTATGGAACAAGTAGTCTCTCAAATCATGGCCAATCCAGTAGCTTCTGTGGCTATTACTGTGATAGCTGTTGCTATCGCCTTTAAGATGGCTTTCTATACCCTTAAAAAGGTGGTTCTTAATGCCCTTATGGGGGCGGCTGTTTACTTAGCAGCCACACAGGTACTCCATGTCCAAGTGGATCCCAGCCTTTGGGTATGGGGACTAACCATTCTCTTTGGCCCTATTCCTATGGCCATCCTGGCAGGTTGGCATATTCTTTAATGAAAGCTGGAGGCGACACTATGGTACTCAATGCCCAACAAGAATTGGTGGTTCATGAATTGGACCGCAATCTTCTCTTAGTCGCTTCTGCAGGAACTGGAAAAACGAATACTTTGGCCTATCGAGTGGCCCATATTCTAGATACAGAAAGGGCCCGCGCGGACCAAATTCTTTGCATGACCTTTACCAATAAGGCTTGTCGCGAGATGAAGGACCGTATCCAATCTTTGGTAGGTCAGGCCGCAAAAGCTGTGGAGGTTTCAACCTTCCACAGCTTTTGTTTTAAGGTTCTTACAGAAGAGGCAAAGCGTAACGAGGAATTATACACAGACCTGACCATCTTTGATGAAGAAGATTGCCAGGAGCTCTTTTTGCCCTACAAGCCGGCCTCTATTAAGGCGGCTCGCTTTGGTAACCTCTTGGGGGCCATCAAGGAAGGCCGGTCACTATACGGTTTCTATACGGAGGATCTTCGGGCTGACTATGAAAAGACCATCCAGGTTATGGACCAAGACCCTAAGGGGCCTTTGAAAGCCTACTTCACGGATTTTGATGGTCAGCTATACTTGGGGGACTACCAAGACTTTTTGGCCCATGGGGCTGATTGGCTAGCCGCGTATGATCAAGCCTTGCGGAATGTGCACGGCCTGGACTTTATGGACCTCATTACAGGTGTTCATCGCCTCTTCCAAGATCCGGCTGTTCGCCAGCGTTGGCGAGACCGCTATCGCTATATAGCTGTAGATGAAATGCAAGATACGGGCACCTTGGAATATAGGGTTATGAAGGTCCTCTGGGAGGGGAATCGGGTTCTCCTCTGTGGTGACTACTTCCAAACCATCTACGAGTGGCGAGGGTCGGATCCTTTTCATATCTTAGAGGATTATATGGAGCAATTTGACCCTGTGAAGGTAACCTTCTACGATAATTACCGGGCCAATAAGACTCTCTTCTTAGCGGCTTTTAAGACCCTAGAAGCCATGTTCCCACAAGAGGTGGCTACTATTTATGACAAGATGCCACAATCAGCCTCCCCAAAAGGAGGTAAGCCGATCTTAGTAGAGGCCTGCCGTAACGAATATGAAGAGGCTAAGTTTATTTATGACGCCATCCGGGCCCTTCCACGGGAGGATACCATAGGGGTTTTGGTGCGGGATAATAGAAAGGCGATTCGCCTATCTAACCTCTTTGAACGCTTTAATAGGGATTACCCCGAGGCGGATCAACGGCCCTTTATGATTATCGATGAGTTCAAGTTCTACCGGCGTCAGGAAATCAAGGACATCATGGCCTACTTCAAGCTCATCATGAATCCCCATGACGCTGTATCAGCCCGCCGAATTATTAAACGGTATGTGGCGGGGATTGGTCAGGCCCGACTCAAAGAACTGGAATCTCCAAGGGTCCGTCAGGCAGGCTTAAAGTTGACGGACTTTATGGATTTAGCCATCTTTGAAGGGGAGCCTTATGCAGGCCTCTTGCAGGGCTTACAGGACCATACCGTGGTCGTCTATGACGTAGAGTCCACAGGAACTGATACGACCTCTGATAATATCATCCAAATCGCAGCTATACGCATCGACCAGGAGGGGAAGATTCTAGAGTCTTTTGAACGCTTTATTAAGCCCGCTAAATCCGTCGGACAGTCTGCTGAAGTCCATGGCTTTACTGATGAATTTTTAGCAGAAAATGGGGAAGACCCAGCTAAGGTTCTCCAAGACTTTAAGAATTTTTCCAAGGGGGCTGTCATCGTAGGTCATAATGTTAACTACGATGTATCTATCTTTACATCGGAACTCCATCGGCATGGGCTAGGGGAACCAGAGTTCAAGGCCATTTACGACACCTTGGACATATTCCGCCGTTTTTATCCTAATTTGCCTAACCATAAGTTAGGCTTCTTATCTGATTACTTCCCAATTGATCACAAACCAAGTCATAATGCTATGGATGATATTCTGGCTACAGCCCTTCTCCTCGTGTACGCGGTTGAGCACAATATTCGTCCTACGGAGGATATCCGCATGGCTCTCATCAATTCCTATAAGGGGGCTTTTGCAGGTTTGGCCTCTCAAATGACGACCCTCCGGCGCAAGGCCCAGGTTGAAAAACCGTCAGATCTCTTGGCTTATATCATGAAGGATATGGGTATTTTAGCTTATTATCAGGAACGGCATGAAGGACCACGGGTCGAGCGCATTCGTGATCTCTATCGAATTTTGGTAGATCTAGATCAAGACTATGCCTCTGTAGGCAGTCGTGACCGATTATCCCTTATCGTACAATTAGCGGCTCTGACCGCAGGGGAACCGGTCAATCAAGGGAAGCGTAAACATGCTATCCCTATCATTACGGTCCACCAAGCTAAAGGCTCTGAATTTGCCCACCTCTTCTTAGCGGGTCTTAATGAAGGAACATTCCCATCCTTTTTAGCGGAAAAAGAAGGCCGTTTAGAGGAAGAAAAGCGTCTCTTCTATGTGGCCATTACCCGGCCTAGGGAAGATTTGACTATCACCTATATACGAGAGAATGAACGGGGCCGGTCTAGCAAGCCATCTTCTTTCTTGGATTATCTGCCTCAGGATGGGGACTTAGTTAAGATGGTTCAATAAGAAAGATTAAGGGGGCTAGCAGCCTTATGGATTTACTATATCAATATATTTTGATATACTTTTCCTATTAGATTGCACAATGAAAGGGGGCCCAATGGCACGTAAAAGCTACCGTGAAGACGACATTATAATCGATGTTGCCGCTGATCAAGCCTCTATGACCCTAGGGGCCCTATTAGACCATAAGGGGTATCCACGTAAGTCCATGAAGAGCCTCTTCGATGATAAGCTGGTTCTTCTCAATGGTCACAAGACCAACCCTAAGGCGGTCTTAGCTGGCGGAGATCAGATCCGCCTACAGATGCCTAAGGAAAAGCTAGATTACGACCCAATTCCTATGGATTTGACCATAGTTTATGAAGATCATGATATCTTGGTAATAGATAAACCAGTGGGGCTCACCGTCAACTCTCAAGGGCAGGTCTCTCTTGCTAATGGCATTGCATCTTACTTTAAGGACCAGGGTATCAAGCGAAAAGTTCGTTTTCTGAATCGCTTAGACAGAGATACATCAGGTTGTGTCGTCATTGCTAAGTCTGGCTTGGCACAATCCATTTACCAAGGGCAGATGGATCACCATAGCTTTAGAAAATTCTATAGGGCACAAGTACAAGGAGACTTGCGAAAGGCCGACCTATCTCCTGATCGGGAGGGGATAGATGCTAGCGATATTTGCAACGTATTGACACAGGTCTGCAAGACTGTCTATTCTTTAACCTTCCCCATGGGTCGAGCAGCTGATGGCATTCATCAAGAAGTGAGAGCCGATGGAAAGAAGACTCGGACAGATTTTGAAATCCTGGCCTATGATTCAGTTAACGACCAAACTCAGGTGATGGTTGAACTCTTTACAGGACGAACCCACCAAATCCGTCTGGCCTTTGCCCACTTAGGCTATCCTTTGGAAGGGGATACTCTTTACGGGGCCAAATCAACAGGTAACCCCTTTTCCCTCCGCGCGCATAAGATCATCTTTAAGCATATGCGAGATGGGCACAAGGTGACTTTGGACGTATAGAAGCTTTACTTAAAAAGGAGTCCCTCCTAGACTTGTCTAGGAGGGACTCCTTTTTGATCTATTAGCTACAATAGTTTTTCTATAGGCTTCTAGCCTTCATAAGAAAGAATTTATTCCTTTTTCTTGGATTCTGTATCGCTTAGGTCTAAAATTTCTTCTTCTAGAGGGTCCGGTGCGTCCGAATGGAGCATGGAATAAAAGGCCCAGAGGATGATAAACCAAACAGGCGTAAAGATAAGGGCAATCCGGGTGTCTGGGGAATAGGCTAACATAATCAAGATGAAGGCGAAGAAGGCCAAGATTAGGTAATTAGAAATAGGGTAGAGAGGCATCTTAAAGGAAGAAGCCTTAGCCAGTTCTGCCTTTTGTTTGCGGTACTTGAGATGGCAGATGACCATCATTGCCCAGATAAAGATGAAACAGAAGGTAGAAATCGAAGTAATCATGACGAATACTGCTTCTGGCATGACATAGTTGAGGACAACGGTGATGAGCAGGACTGCTGCAGAGAAGATGGTCGCTTGGTAAGGGACGCGGGAGCCTGTGAGGTGGCGCATGGTCCGAGGGGCATGACCTCGTTGGGAAAGGGCGTAGATCATACGGCCTGTGGAGAAAATTCCTGAATTGGTAGCAGAGGCAGCGGAGGTCAAGACAACAAAGTTGATGATGGAAGCCGCTGCGGCAATCCCTATAGCAGAGAAAACGGCTACAAATGGACTCTTAGCAGGGTTTACCGCAGTCCAAGGGTAAATGGACATGATGATGGCCAAAGCGCCCACATAGAAGATAATAATGCGAATAGGGATATTATTAATGGCCATAGGAATGACCTTTTTAGGATTTTCTGTTTCCCCAGCTGTGAGGCCCACCAGTTCGATACCGGTAAAGGCGAATACAACCATTTGGAAGGAGAGGACAAAGCCTCCTATGCCATTAGGGAACCAGCCCCCGTAATTCCAAAGATTGGTGAATGAAGAAGGACCTGCATCGGTGGAGAAGCCTGTCATAATCATGACGCCGCCTATGATGATGAGGGAGAGGATGGCGATGACCTTAATGAGGGCAAACCAGAATTCTAGTTCTCCGAAGTGTTTGACCGCCGTTAAATTCATGAATAAGAGAATTAGTAAAACTACTAGGGCTGGAATCCATTGGGGTAACCAGGGTATCCAAAACTGCATGTATTGGCCTACGGCCGTCAAGTCCGCCATGGCTAAGGATAACCAGCAGAACCAATAGGTCCAACCGGTGATGAAGGCAGCCCTGTCGCCCAGATACTCTTCTACGAAGTCCACGAAGGAATGGTAACCTGTATTGGACAATAGTAATTCGCCTAAGGCCCGCATAATAAAGAAACAGATGGTACCCGTAATTAAATAGGCTAGAAGAATGGATGGGCCTGCTAAGTGGATGGCCCGGCCAGAGCCCAAGAAGAGGCCCGTACCGATGGCGCCACCAATGGCAAGGAGTTGTACGTGCCGATTCTTGAGGCCCCGGCTCAATTGACGATGTCGAGTCATGGATAACCTCTTTCGTAGTAAACAATAAAACATAGTATATATCATAGTATGTCCACCCTAAAAAAGCAAGTGTACTTTATATATAGACATACAACTAATGGATTCATTACGAGACCTTATAGGGATTGCTAAGCATAATAAAAAGAGGGGCTAGTTAATCTATTCTGATTAACTAGCCCCTCCGGGGTATTGTCCGTACATTATTAGGAACCCCTAGAACCATACATAGCGGATAATTACTAAGATGGCTAGGATATACATGATCTTAGAGACTTCCTTGGCCCGACCAGCGATGATTTTGACCAAGGGATAGGCTACGAGACCAGCGGAAATGCCTTCTGCAATAGAGTAGGCAAATGGCATAACCGTGATAACCAAGAAGGCAGGGAAGCCTTCTGTCCAGTCATCAAAGTCGATGTCGCGAATGGCACCAATCATGAAGGCGCCGACCATAACTAAAACAGGTGCAGTAGCACAGTTTGGCACCAAGACGAGAATTGGTGCGAAGAGGAGGGCGATGAGGAAGAGAATCCCTGTAGCGATAGCTGTGAGACCTGTTTTGCCACCGGCTGCAACGCCAGAGGCGGATTCGATAAAGGCCGTTACAGTGGATACACCCAAGAGGCCGCCCAAGGATACACCGACTGCGTCTACGGTCATAGCCTTACCGAGACCAGGGAATTCATTGGTCTTAGGGTTGGCGATACCCGCTTTGGTCGCTGTACCAATCAAGGTCCCCATGGTATCGAAGAGTTCTACAAAGGTAAAGGAGAAGATGATAGTGATGAGGCCCATATGGAAGGCACCAGGAATATCTAAGGCGAAGATGGCTGCTTGGCTAAAGTCAGGAATCGCCATCAAGGAGAGGTGGTCAGGTAATTGGGCCACACCTGAAGCATAGGCTAGGATGGAGGTGACGATGACACCGATGAGGAGGGCACCCCCTACCTTGCGAGCCACTAAGATAGCGGTAAAAGCCAAAGAGAAGAGGGCCAGAAGGGTTTCTGGATTTTTGAGGTCCCCGAGGGCCAAGAAGGCTTGGGAAGCCGGTGGTGTAATGGTACCACCATGGGCCGCAGCAGCGGCCAAGATATCTGGGGCCAAGGAGAGGTTGATGACTACGAGACCAGAGAGCTTGAGGCCGATAAAGGTAATGAAGAGACCAATACCGGTGGTGATGGCTATCTTCATAGAGGCAGGAATGCCTTCTACAATCATTTGACGGATTCGGGTGGCCGTGAGAATGAGGAAGACGATACCGGAGATGAAGACTGCACCTAGTGCTGTCTGCCAGGAGATGCCCATACCCAATACAACCGTAAAGGAGTAGAAGGAGAGAAGGCCAACCCCTGGTGCTAATGCGATAGGATAGTTGGCGATGAGGCCCATGAGGATAGATGTGATGCCCGCAGCTAAGCAAGTACCGATGAGGACAGCATCCTTGGATATACCGGCTATAGATAGAATATTAGGGGCTAAGAAGAGGATGTAGGCCATGGTAATAAAGGTAGTCAAGCCGGCGATTATCTCGGTTTTGACCGAGGTGCCTCGTTGGGTGAGGCCGAAAAGTTTCTCTAACATGAGAAGCTCCTTTCTCTTACAATACACAATTATATGTTTAGGTGGTAAGGAATAATCTATAAGAATTCCTAATAAGCATATCGGTAATTATTATATTTATATCTATAAATATAGTTTATCATGGGCAAAGTATTTTGAAAATGAATAAATTCGACTATAATAAAGGGGTATTAGAAATTGAGAGGAGTCTGTCATGCGAATTTCCACAAAGGGTCGCTACGCCTTGCGCGTCTTGGCTGATATAGCGACAAATGGGACCACTAAGAATGTATCAATCCGAGAAATCGCACAACGACAAGGTATTTCCGATAAATACTTGGAAGGAATTGTAGCTCGACTTACCTCGGCAGGCCTCTTAAAGTCCGTCCGTGGCAAGTACGGTGGCTATCAATTGGTTAAGGCCCCTGAGGATTATAACGTGTATGAGATTCTCTATGCTGCGGAGGATTCCATTGCCCTAGTGTCATGTTTAGATGATGCGGCGGAGGCTTGTCCGGTTATGAAGGAGTGCCTGACAGCACCCCTATGGGCCCATTTGCAACATGAATTCAGATTGTCCATGGAGCGCGTATCCCTTCGGGATGTAATGAATCAGTCTTTCCACTCCTTTGAGGAAGACTAGATGCGTATGAATAAAAAGGCACGTAATGAGCGAGATAGAGAGCTAGGGGGCATGCGCAATGTGTGGATCATCACGCTAGCCATGATGACCCTGGCAATTTGTTACACTATGTTAGTCCCATTCCTACCTGTCTACCTGTTAGAATTAGGCGTAGATAAGGATTATGTAGCTCTTTGGTCTGGCGCTATTTTTTCCATTACCTTCTTTATAGCTGGTCTTATGGCCCCTATATGGGGAAAAATTGCCGATAAGCACGGAAAGAAGATGATGGCCGTACGGGCCGGCTTTGCTATCGGTATTTCATATATCTTCTTAGGCCTGGCTCAGGGGCCTTGGCAGCTCTTGGCGGCTCGTGCTTTTCAGGGCTTTGCCAACGGTTTTATGCCAGCGGCTATGACTATGGTATCCCTATCCGTTGTAGATAGTCAGGTGGGAGCTGCCCTGGGCATCTTTCAAACAGGTCTCATCTTAGGCAATGTGGTAGGGCCTTTTATGGGTGGACTGGTAGAATCTATCGTTGGAATGCGACCGGTCTTCATCGTGTCAGGCCTTATCGTAGCCCTTGCAACGGCAGCGGTTCTTTTCTTGGTAAAAGAACCAAATATGAAAGCGGCCTCCGCTGAACGTCAAACAGCGTCATCTAACGAGGTGGACACCACTGATCAACTCGGTGTGACATCATCTGACCTAAAGGTCGGTCAGCCTAAGGCAAAGAAGGTGGCTAGGTCTTCCTCTATTATTAGCGATTTTAAGTTTGTGGCTAAGGATGGCATCTTAGTTCAACTCCTTTGGCTTTACTTCTTTGTGCAATGTGCCATTATGATGCTACAACCAATCCTAGCCCTCTATGTGGGCGAAATGAAAGGAACCATGGAAGGGGCAGCTATGTTGTCCGGTATCATCCTCTCCATTGGAGGAATGGCTGGCACTATTACCACCAACCTCTGGGTTCGTTATGGGCAAAGGCGGGGCTATTTTAGGGTTATCTTCCTTTGTTTTGTAGGGGGCGGTACGGTCCTCCTTTTGCAGAGTCTCCCCTTCGGTGTTCTTTGGTTTGGGGCCCTCCAGATCCTGGTTGGGTCCTTCCTAGTAGGGGTTAATCCTTCTTTATCAGCGGCTATAACCCTTAATACGGATCCTAGTTTCCGGGGCCGGATATTTGGTATGACCACGACAGCCCAACAATTTGGATCTATGGTGGGCCCTCTTTTTGCCTCTGTCGTATCCACTTATTTGGGTATGCATTGGGTCTTTACGCTGACGGGGGTCCTTCTCTTCTACTTAGCTTATAAAGCTTGGCATTTGGATAAGAAGCCTGATCAAAAGGTATAAGCATAGTCTTGCCTAGGTCTCTTTTTCTTTGATAAGGTGAGACCTACTTATGTAGCACAGTTATTAGCGTCTATATTGTTGAGCCCGCCTCTTTAGGGGCTCTTTTTGAAAGCCCTAGAGGCTTATGAGGAGCTAGAAATGACAAAGATTGGCCCTGTTAGTTTAGGCGGTCGGACTAAGATCTGCCTACCTATCGTGGCTAAGACCCTTGAAGAGGTCTTAGACCAATGTAAGTCTTTGGCCACAAAAACCTATGATGTAACAGAATTACGATTGGATTTTCTAGGCGACGCCTATTGTAAAAAGACTCTTATGGCGGCAACTAAGGCTGTTCGTCAGGCTCTACCTGATAGGGGCCTTATCGCTACCTGGCGGACTCGAGGCGAGGGGGGCGATAAGGACTTAGACAGGGATAGCTACGTTGACCTACTAGCTAGTCTTATTGAATCTGGTTCAGTCGATGCGATAGATCTAGAATACTTCTTTGTTCCCCAAGCTATGAAATCACTTGTAGACCTGGCTAAGGCCAGGGGCCTTACGGTGATTATGAGTAACCATGACTTCCACAAGACACCCAGTCGTGAAGAAATCGTAGATCGTTTACTTGGCATGAGGAAGGCCGGGGCTCAGGTGGCTAAGTTAGCCTGCATGCCCCAGGGGCCAGAGGATCTTCTGACACTGTTAGCAGCAACTTATGAGGTCCATAAGGCCTACCCGAACCAGGCTCTTATTACTATGTCCATGGGACACCTAGGTATGCTGAGCCGAGTTTGTGGATCTACCTTCGGTAACTGCCTCAGCTTTGGCACAGCCGGTCAGGCTTCGGCGCCAGGCCAAGTCCCTCTGGATCAATTACAATCCATCCTAAACCTTCTAGACCAAGAGTAGGGATGGCTTATAAAGATATATAAAAGGCGGTAGTCCATGATTGGTCATGGACTACCGCCTGTTTATGTCTATATTATTGTTAAGCTCTTAATTGGGTGTGGTCTACAGGCCCAACGAATTGGTTGAGGGCAAAGGAATGTTCTAAGGCTCTAGTAATGAGTGCCTTGGCCGTCATGACTGCTTCCTTGACGGAATGGCCCTTGGCCAATTCAGCCGTGATGCAGGCCGAATAGGTGCAACCTGCGCCATGGGTCCACTTGGTAGGCACCTTAGGAGCCCCCATAGGGATAAAGTCTTGGCCGTCATAGAGGAGGTCGATGGCGATATCCCCTCCGAAACCTTCCCGTCGCTTGATGACAACGTTTTTAGCACCTAGCGCATGGATACGCTTAGCTGCTTCCTTAGCATCATCTAAGTTTTGGATAGGGTCCATACCGGCTAATTGGGCCGCTTCGAAGTCATTGGGAGTGACTAGACTAGCGTGAGGTAGGAGGTATTTGCGCATGGCTTCCACATTTTCCGGGAAGAGATTGTGTGGTACGCCATCATTAACCTTGCAGGCCAAGACAGGATCGATGACAAGAGGTATGTCCAAATCCTTGAGTAGGGAACCTACGTATTCAATAATTTCAACAGTTGGTAGCATACCTGTTTTGAGTGCATCTGGACCAACGCCTTGAAGGGCCGTTTTAATTTGTGCTTTGATGGTGTCTATAGGGACTGGGAATATTTGATGGCTCCAAGCTTGGTCTGGATCCATAGCGACGATAACGGTGATGGCACTCATGCCATAGGTATTTCTTTCTTCAAAGGTCTTAAGGTCTGCTTGGATACCAGCACCGCCACTCGTATCCGAACCAGCTATAGTCAATACTTTTTTCATAAGGAAATCTCCTCTAATACTGTGTCAGAAGGGATAGCCAGCCTATCATAGGATGGGCCCCTGGAATTATAAATAAGATATGTTTAGTATATCACTTTAACAGAGATTACAAACATCTTTTAGACTTCTCCTAAGTGGTCCTTAAAGTCTAGTAGGATGGCATCAACTGTTTCCTGAGCCTGGCGATGGTGGGCAATGGTGCATTGGGAGAAGGCTTGGTACATAGGTGTTCGGACCGCTTCTACTTCTTTGAGCCTGTCCAAGCCACCTGCAGAGAGGGGACGACCTACCGTTGCCAGTTTGTCTAGGGGTTGCGTTAACTGATAGATGCGGCCATTTTGGCGGAGGGGAAGGAAGTTGTCCCCTATGGTAACGGCGCCACCACCGGTGGCGATTACTAGCCCCCCGCGCTTGCCAATGTCTTGGATCGCTTTAGATTCTACCTGGCGGAAGGCAGCTTCTCCTTGGCTTTTAATGTAGTCGGAGATGGACCCAATTTCTTTGCTTATTTCTTGGTCTATATCTATGAAAGTTCGTCCCATTCTTTGGGCCAAAGCCTTACCTACAGTAGTTTTACCCACTCCTGGCATGCCTACGAGGATGATGTTCTCTTGATCTCCTTGAAGCTTTTTAACTAGCTCTTCTGTTTTGATAAGACTTTCACATTCTAAGAAGAGTTCAGAGGCCGCTACTGCTTGAGCGACTAGGAAGGGGAGGCCGTTGACGGCCTTGAGACCCAATTGTCTAGCCTGTAATAAAAGGCTGGTTCGGAGGGGATTATAGATGAGGTCTACCACACCCTCAAGCAGGCTAAAAGGAGCTAGGTCGATGAGTGCTTGAGGACACTCAGGGTACATGCCTACAGGAGTGGCGTTGATGATAATTTGGGCCTTGTGGTAGAAGTGGTGGACATCTTGGTAGAAGGGGGCTGTCTTACGGGAGAGGTGGATAATCTCCTTAGCGCCTAAGTCTTCTAGCGCTATGTGTAGGGTGTGGGAAGAGGCTCCGTCCCCCAAGATGAGGCAGACCTTACCGGCTACCTCCATATGGCCGTAATCCAGGCTATAAAGGAAGCCTAGGTAATCCGTGTTATCCCCGTACCAGGCTCCGTCTCGGCGGACCATGGTATTGACCACACTGGTCTTTTGGGCCCGGTCAGATAGGGTTTGACAGGCCTCGTAGGCGGCAATTTTGTAGGGAATCGTTACATTGAGCCCTTGTAGGGATGGATCGGCGAAGAAGTCCGCCAATTGGTCTGGCTCCTTTTCAAAAAGGGTATAGCTTTCATTACCAAGGGCATGATGGATAGCCGGTGAATAAGAGTGACCTAGGGTTCGCCCCAGTAGTCCAAATTTCATAGAACCTCCTAGTTTTCAGGGTAGTTGCCGAGTAGGCGGAATTTATCTTGTGATTCGTGGAGTTCCGCCAAGAGAGCCCGGACCCGAGGGTCTACGAGGGAAGCCTCAAGGTCTAGGTAGAAAAGGAACTCGAAGTTATGACCCTGGATAGGGCGGGATTCGATCTTGGTCAGGTTGATTCCCATATTGCCGAATTTAGTCAGGAGGGATCCGAGGCCCCCCGGTGTATGACTAGCGGTGGTAACAATAGAAATTTTATTAGCCCCTGGGTAGACGGCTAGGTCCTTGGTGATACAGATGAAACGCGTGTAATTATTGTCGTTGTTTTGAATGGATCGACGAACCGCTTGGAGGCCGTAGAGTTGAGCACACTGAGGGGCTGCTACTGCAGCAATGCCAGCATCTTCCGATTGGGCTACCATCTGGGCGGCCATAGCCGTATTGGTGTAAGGCTCTAGTTTGATATGTGGGTATTGAGCAAAGAATTCTGAGCATTGGCCTAAGGCTTGTGGGTGGGAGTAGACCGTATGGATATTTTCTAGTCCTGTCCCTTCTTTGGCCAAGAGGTCATGGGATATCCATTGCTTGGTACCCCGCACGATATAGCAGTGCTTACGTTCTAAAAGGTCATAGACTTCCTTAACAGACCCATTAGAGGAATTCTCAATAGGAAGGACGCCGAACTGGGCTAGCCCTTCTTCAACGGCATCGAAGACAGCCTGGAAGGAGTTGACATAGAGAATTTGGCTCAAGGGTAAGAGTTTATCGCAAGCCATTTGGGCATTAGACCCGAAGATGCCGCAGCAGGCCACGGTTCCTCGTTGTGGAGGTAGGTTGGGGGCTGCTGCCACAGCGGCTTCGACTTCTTTGGTGAAAGCGGTCTCTTTAAAGAGTTCCTCCGCTTGGAAGGTTCGACTGAGGGAGAAGAGGTTTTCGAAGAAGCGGCGAGCGTAGATGTCCATATCTGGTCCCGCTTGTGTGGTGATTTTATCTAGAATATCCCGCTCTCGCTTGGCATCAAAGATAGCCTTGCCCATTTGGGCCTTGGCCTTGGCTACATGAGAAGATAGTTCCATTCGCTCCAAGAAGAGCTTGAGCATTTCATCGTTAATGCCATTAATCTGGCTACGGGCTTTATCTAAGTTCATGGTCAATATCTCCTAGAAAATCTAATAGAACGAGAGCTGTTAGAGCCTCGATAACGGGAACAGCACGAAGGGCCACACAGGGATCGTGGCGACCCTTGATGACTAGCTTGGTAGTTTCCATTTTAGAAAGGGAGAGGGAGTCCTGTTCCTTATAGATGGAAGGGGTTGGTTTAATAGCTGCCTGCATGACTAGGGGCATGCCATTGCTGATACCGCCTTGGATGCCGCCAGAATTGTTGGATTTGGTCTTTACTTGCCCCTCTTTGATGGTGAAAGGATCGTTCTCCTGGCTCCCTAGGTGGCAGACGCCGTCAAAACCAGAGCCAAAGGAAATACCCTTCACGGCGGGCATCCCAAATACAGTAGCTGCTAAGCGGTTTTCTAAGCCATCAAAGTTGGGATTACCCAAGCCCAGAGGGAGCCCTGTAGCGAAAACTTCTACGATTCCCCCTGTTGAGTCCCCTTGGTCGCGGAGTTCTGTTACTATCCGGGTCGCTTCAGCCCGCGCTTGGGGGTTGACCATGGCAATGGGCTCCCTAGCGGCTAAGGCTAGGGCCTTTAGGTCTGGATTGGTGAAATCTATGGGTTGGTCCTTAATGGGACCTACTTGCTTGAGGTGGGCCCCTATGTGGATGCCCTTAGTAGCCAAAATTTGGAGGGCTATGCCACCGGCTACGCAGAGGGGGGCGGTAAGACGGGCCGAAAAGTGGCCGCCTCCACGCATATCCACCTTGTCGCCGTAGCGCGCACGAGCTGTAAAGTCTGCATGAGAGGGACGAGGAATATCCCGTAAGTTATTGTAGTCTTTTGAATGTTGGGAGGTATTGCGAATCTGGAAGGCAAGGGGAGATCCACTGAGTATGCCATCTACAATTCCAGCCAGAAATTCTGGTTGGTCCGCTTCCTTCCGTTGGGTGGTGAGGGCATTTTGCCCTGGTGCCCGCCGTTGCAAGAAGGCTTGTAGTTGGTCTAAGTCCACTTTAAAGCCACAAGGAAGACCATCCACGACAGCACCGATAGCGGTGCCATGGGAGGCGCCAAAGACAGATACTTGTATATGTTTACCGAAGCTACTAGACATGAGCGGAGCCTCCTAGTTGATTCCAATCGTCGAAAAAGTCTGGGTAGGATTTGGTGATAGCCTGGCTATCCTTGAGTTTGACGGGACCTTGTGAGATGAGGGCCGCCAAGGTGCCGGCCATAACCAAACGGTGGTCATTTTGGCAGTCTACTAGACCTCCCTTGAGGGTTCCAGTCCCTTGAATGTAGAGGTCATCTCCTGTTAGGCGGACACAACCACCAAGATCTCTCACCAAGGCAGCTACCGCTTCAAGACGGTCTGATTCCTTGATGCGCAAGCGGGCCCCGTTAAGGAAGGCTGATTCTCCTTGAATGCCGCAGGCTAGGGCAGCTAGGACAGGGAGTAGGTCTGGGCATTGGCCTAGGTCTATCTCAAGAGGCTGACTAGCCTTGCCTGTGACAGTTAAATCAGATCCAGACCAGCTAATTTGGCTGCCCGACTTGGATATGATATCCAAGATGCGACGGTCGGCCTGGATAGAGTCTTTGTTTAAGCCCTTAATGGTTAAGGATTGTCCGCTAAGGGCGGTGGCTACAATCCAGATGGCTGCATTGGACCAATCCCCTTCAATAGCATAGTCCTCCTGCCCTTTAAAGGAGACCCCTTGGGGGATGTAAAAGGAGGGATAGCCTTTTTGACTTAGTTCTTCCTCTACCGTGACACCAAAGTCCTTCATAGTATTGATGGTGAGGGATACATAGTCTTTAGATTCTAGCTTACCTAGGGAGTCTATCTGACAGGCCCCTATTTGAGGGGCTGCTAGGAGGAGGCCTGAGAAGAATTGACTAGATATATTGCCCACCATGGAAAAGTGACCTCCTTTTAGGTGGCCCTTCATAGTAAATGGGGGCTTATCCTGTGTAAAGGTCACCCCGTGCTCTTTAAGTTGTCCCAGGAGAGGTTCCAGGGGGCGTTCTGGTAGACGGCCCTTAGCGTCTACTTGGACCTCGTCACAGAGGGAGGCTGCTACAGGCAAGAGGAGGCGAAGGGTAGTGCCTGATTCATGAGGGAGGATTTGTCCCACTTGAGGAGCGGGGCCTGGGTAAATATTGATGACTTGGTCTTGATAGTCAACTTGAGCCCCTAAGGATCGCATGGAAACCATGGTGGCATCGATGTCCTTGGAGGTCCGGCTGAGCTTGATGCTCGAAGGTCCAGTGGCCAAGGCAGCGCAGATGATAGCTCGGTGGGCATGGGCCTTGGCGGGAATGGCGGCTATGGTACCAGTAGGCACCTGGGCAGTAACAGTATGCATAAGTCTTCTCGAATCTCTATAATAGTTTTGAAAACAGGTTAATCTAAGTAGGTAGCCAGTTGCTCAAAGGTAACTTCCTTGAGCTCGCTATGGCCATATGTCTTTGGTACTACAATGGTAATGCTAGCCCCGTGGGATTTTTTGTCGTGTTGAGCCGCTTCTAGGAGACGGTCCTTAGGGATATTCGTGGATGTAGGCAGGTAATGGGACTCTAATAGGGCCTTAAGCTTAGGCAAAACTGCTGGGTCTAGGCTGTCGTGCCTTACTGCCCCTTGGGCCATGAGCATGAGGCCGATGGCTACAGCATTACCGTGGGCCACGGTAAAATGACTCTCCTTTTCGATGCCATGAGCAAAGGTATGACCTAGGTTGAGGAGGGCTCGGATAGAGCCTTCCTTTTCATCGGCCTGTACGATGGATGCTTTGGCATGAACGCAACGTGTAATTACAGCGGTCGCTTGATCAGGATTATCCACCAGTGGTTTTGCCTCTAAGAGGTCTAAAAGGCCAGGAACATCCAAAAAACCGTACTTGATGATTTCCCCACAGCCGTTAATCCATTGGTCTCGTGGTAGGGTCTTGAGCATTTGTGGATCACAGAGAACTGTGATAGGTTGCTTAAAAGCGCCCCAGAGGTTTTTGCCGGCAGATAGGTTGACCGCTGTCTTACCACCAACAGAGGAATCTACGGCGGCTAGGAGGGAGGTAGGAATTTGAATGTAGTCAATCCCCCGCAAATAGGTTGCGGCGGCAAAGCCTCCCATATCCCCTACGACACCGCCACCTAAGGCGATTAATAGGTCTCCACGGGTCATCTTGGCATGGGCCATGTATTCTACCAATTTTAGGAGGGTGCTAGCATTCTTGGAGCTTTCACCAGCGGGGAAGATGAAGTCTAGGACACTAAAGCCCGCTGCTTCCAATTGGCCTTTGACTTGATCCAAGTAGAGGGGAGCTACGTGGCTATCGGATACGATGATAGCCTGGCAGGAATCTTTGAGGGGTAATATATAGTCACTTAGGTGACTGAGGAGGCCCTCTTCGATGATGACATCATAAGGGGCACCCGTATTAACGTGAATGCGTTCCATCCTATCTCCTTTGTATCAACTCAGTAACATGCTTAAGCACTTACGAGCCTAGGGCTGTAAGTGCTTAACCTCTATAGTCGTCTTATTTTTGAACCTTTACTACGATATCGCGGAGAGCGAAGATATCCTTAGCTAATTCGTCGAAGGTTTCTGGGCGAAGAGCTTGAGGACCGTCGCAGAGAGCCTTGGCAGGATCGTTGTGAACTTCAATCATGAGGCCGTCGCAGCCTGCCCCTGTGGAAGCCAAGGAGAGAGGACGCACCATACGGCTCATACCAGCAGCATGGGATGGATCCATGATGATTGGTAGGTGGGATAATTCCTTCATCATAGGAACTGCGGTTACATCCAAGGTGTTGCGAGTTTTTGGTTCAAAGGTGCGGATGCCCCGTTCGCAGAGAACTACATTTTCATTGCCTTCGGACATGATATATTCTGCAGCCATGAGCCATTCTTCATAGGTAGAGGATAGGCCTCGTTTAAGAAGAACTGGCTTTCTAAGCTTGCCTACTTCTTTTAAAAGGAAGAAGTTTTGCATGTTGCGGGCACCGATTTGGAGCATGTCCACATCATCGAAGTATTCCAATTGGGAGGCGTCCATGACTTCAGATACGATAGGTAGGCCGGTTTCTTTTTTGGCCGCAACCAAGAGGTCTAGGCCAGTAGGGCCCATTCCTTGGAAGGAGTATGGGGAGGTACGAGGCTTGAAAGCGCCACCGCGGAGGATATTAGCGCCAGAGGCCTTAACGGCTTTGGCGATACCTACCACTTGTTCTTCCGATTCAACGGAGCAAGGGCCAGCCATGATAGCAAAGTGGCCACCACCGATTTTTACGCCTCCTACATCTATGATAGTATCGTCTGGATGGAATTTGCGGTTAGCTTTTTTGAAAGGTTCTTGAATGCGAGTCACTTTATCTACAATCTCCAATGATTCAATTACACGAGCATCTAGGGAAGAAGTATCGCCGATGAGGCCCAAGATGAGGTAGTTTTCCCCTTGGGTAGGGCTTACGGTTAATCCTTGGTTGGTCAACCAATTAGTAAGTTCTTGTACTTGTTGTTTGTCAGCCTTGTTCTTGAGCGTGATAATCATGATATAACCTCCTGAATAATTGGGCACCTAGCGGCTGGGCATACATAGAAAAAGGACCACCCGCTACTACGGGTGGCCCTTTTAGTATTTAACGCTTGACTGGTAATTTAGCGTACACCAAATAGTCCTTTACCCGTAGACTGGATAAAGAACCAAAAGTAGTATGCGTTTGTGTGCATATTAGCTACACTTACCATGTCGTGGCTCCTTTTTCTAAAATAACTGCCTCTATTATGCTACTTCTGCCTCTATTATGCTACTTCTTTTTAGAGCGGTCAAGTGTTTTTTGAGAAAAGACATTAAATAAACTGGAACGTGTATATATGTTTAGGCTTGTACTATTTTTATAAAGGTCTTCCTAATGCTTGTTCATAGGGGGGGATTTTTTGTATAGTAGAGGTACTAATTATCCTATCTAGAAAGGCATACCTATGAAATTAAAATCCCTTTTAGGCTTATCCTTAATGGCTCTTACCCTACCTCTTGTGGCAGCTTGCACCAATCCCTTTTCTCAAGGGCAAGAGACTACTTATGCTTCCGTAAATCAGAACCAAGATACACCTGAAGCCAAGGCTAAGGCTCTAGTTAAGTCCATGTCCAATGAAGAGAAGGTGGGTCAGCTCCTCATCTTTGGCGTCTACGGTACAGAGGCAAACGATGACTCCAAGTATATGATTAACTCTTATCATCCAGCCGGTATTATCCTCTTTGATCGCAATATGAAGGATCCAGACCAGGTAAAAACCTTGATTGGTCAGTTGAAAGATACTTCCAAGGCGAATAGTTCCATCCCCCTCTTCATGGCCATAGATCAAGAGGGTGGGGCCGTTACCCGTATGGCGGATAGTTTGGTGCAGGCGCCTCCCGCTCAGGTTTTGGGGACGGAATCTGTCGATAAGGCTGTGGACTGGGCTCAAAAGTCAGGCAAGGAACTCAAGGGTTTAGGATTTAACCTCAACTTTGCCCCTGATGCGGATATGGGGCTCACGTATGGTCGCTCCTATTCTTCGGATGATCCTGGTAAGGTTGTAGATTATGCTTATGCTGTAGGCCAAGCCTACCATGACCAAGGGCTCTTCTTTGCCTATAAGCACTTCCCTGGTATAGGGAAGACTGATGTAGATCTTCATGCTGATTCTAGCCGGGTAACTGCTTCTAAAGAAGTCCTCATGAATAATGATGCCAAGGTTTTCCAAGATTTAATCAGCAAAACTAAAAGTAACCAATACATGGTTATGGTTTCCCATGCCATTTATCCAGACTTAGATTCTGACAACCCCGCCTCCCTCTCCAAGGCTATTATGGTTGATCTCTTACGAAATCAATTTAACTACCAAGGGGTGGTTATTATTGACGATTTAGAAATGGGGGCCTTAGCTAATCACTACACCTTTGGAGATATGGCCGTTAAATCCATTAATGCGGGTGGAGATCTTCTCTTGGTCTGCCAAGACTATGGCCATATGCGTGAAGTCTATAAGGGACTCATAGAAGCCGTTGCATCTGGTACTATATCCCAAGACCGCCTAGACCAAGCTGTTACTCGGGTCCTAACCATGAAATTATCCCGTGACGACATGTAATGTTTGTAAGTAAATAGATAGTATAAAGAGGCCCCAGGTGACCATTGATAACTCTTCTAGGAATGTTATCTCTGATAGCCTGGGGCCTCTTGCTGTTGTAACTTGCTCGAAATAATCAAGTTTAGAGACTACCTTGGGGCTTTTTAGACCCTATTATTCGAGATCATCAAAGTCAAAGGCTGCCGCTTTTGTGTAATTGGTTACCTTAGCTTCGAAGAAGTCTGTTTTTGTGTTGTTAAGGTTAGAGAAACCTTCAATCCAAGCCATAGGGTTTTCCTTAATCTCAGGATAGAGGATAGGAAGACCGATGGCTTCAAGGCGGAGGTTAGCTAAGTACTTGATATAGCGTTCGATCAAGACGTTGTTGAGGCCTAGAATTTTGTCATCCGTAATGTATTGGCCCCATTCAATTTCGTTTTCAGTCCCTTGACGAATCATATCCCGCATTTCTTCTTCAAACTCCTTAGAGAAGAGGTCAGGTCGTTCATGGCGTAATTCTTTGATGATGTTTTGGAAGAGGACTAGATGGGTTACCTCGTCTCGGTTGATGTATTTGAAGATGGTGGAGGTAGCGGTCATCTTCCCTTGACGGGCCAAGGTGTAAAAGAAGGAGAAACCGGAATAGAAGTAAATCCCTTCCAAGATGTAGTTGGCCATGACAGAGCGTACGAAGTTTTGCTCTGTAGGATCATCGGAGAAGCGTTGGTAGTTGTCAGCGATGAAGCGGTTACGGGCCAAGAGAGTCTTATCTGTACGCCATTCGTCATAGATTCGATCCCGGGTAACAGGATTGGTTACGGTGTCTAAGATATAGGAGTAAGATTGGGCGTGAATTTCCTCTTGGAAGGCTTGGATGTTAAGGAGAGATGCTACTTCAGAAGCCGTTACATAGCGGGATAGGTTAGGTAAGTTTTCGGATTGGATGGAGTCTAAGAAGTTCAAGAAGGAAATAATCTTATCAAAGGCCCGCCGTTCGGAATCCGTAAGGTATGGGAATTGTTTGATGTCTTCGTTGAGAGAAATTTCTTCTGGAATCCAGAAGTTGTTGAGCATGGTCCGATACATTTGGTTGGCCCAGTCGTACTTAATCCGGTTCCATTCGCGCAAGTTGGTGGTGTTCCCTTCAATCATAGATTGGGTGCCACGGTCACCATTTTCGTTGAATATAAGCTTTTTATCCATGAGTAAACCTTTCTTCCTGATCTGAATTTAGTAATAGGAGAGATGATAGCTGGCAATGAAAGGGATGGGTGCTCCGCAGGAGTTATGGTTCAAAGTCCTTATCATTGTCCTAGAGGTTTCCTGATCGAATTCCTGATCAGGAAGTGGTACCACTTAGGATGAACAGGATGTGCATTCATCCATTTCTAGGGATTGGTTCCGGATATAGTAAATGGACTTAACACCTTGCTTGTAGGATTCCATGTAAAGGTCTAGGATTTCCTTAGCTTTCATTTGTGGTGTGATATAGAGGTTGAAGGATTGGGATTGGTCGATGTGCCGTTGACGAATGCCACAGGCCTTGATGGACCATTGTTGGTCGATGGTATGTGCCTCTTTGTAGAGCCAGAAGGTTTCCTTGTTAAGATCTGGCGCTGTTTTAGGTGTGAAGGAACCCTTCTTTTCTTCAATGAAGAACTTTTTGAAGATAGGGTCTATACCAGCGGTAGTATTGGCGATGTTGGAGGTAGACCCAGTTGGGGCTACAGCCATGAGGTAGCCGTTACGGATGCCGTATTTTTTAACATCAGTCGCCAGTTTTTGCCATCTTTCAGAGTTGTAACCACGACGGGTGAAGTATTCTCCGCTTTCCCATTCAGACCCCTTAAAGGCAGGGTAGGCGCCTTTTTCCTTGGCCAGTTCCATGGAGGCCTTGATAGCGGCGTAGGCGATGTTTTCAAAGAGCTTATCCGCTACTTGTAAGTGTTCTTCTGTTTCCCATTGAATATTATGTTTTACTAGGTAGTGGTGATAGCCGGAGGTACCTAAGCCAATAGCCCGGTACTTGTCAGAGGTGAAGCGGGATTCAGGGACTGGGGCCTGGTTAATGGTAATAACGTTATCCAACATGCGGATTTGGAGGGCAATATTTTCCTCTAATTCTTCATCGGAGGTTTGGCCCAAATTGATGGAGTTGAGGTTGCAAGTAACCATATCCCCCATGGAGGTCTTAGTAGTCAAGGTGCCGTCTTCGTTGACCTCTTCTCCAATGAGGTTGGTGAAGCCTACGTTTTGGGCAATTTCTTGGCAGAGGTTAGAAGCGTAAATCATGCCAGCATGCTTATTAGGGTTAGCTTCGTTGGCTGTGTCGCGGAAGAAGATGAATGGCGTTCCTGTTTCAACAGCAGATTTCATGATTTTCTTCATCATATCTAAGGCAGGTACTTCCAAACCGTGAAGGTTAGGATCTTGTTCGCATTCGATATAGCGCTTGGTGAAAGCCTTGTCCTCCTTGGTGTCGTAGAAGTCTTCCAGAGCCCAGCCCTTTACGCGCAAGATTTCATGTGGGTCGAAGAGGGTAAAGTTTTGACGAGCCTCTAAGCGTTCCATAAAGATGTTTGGAATGGAGAGACCAGGGAAGATATCGTGGGCCTTACGGCGGTCATCGCCATTGTTGGTTCGCAGTTCTACGAATTCATAGAAGTCCTTGTGCCATACGTCCAAGGTGATGGTAGCACCACCCTTGCGTTTACCCAATTGGTCAACAGCTACAGCTGTATCATTATAAAGGCGAGCCCAAGGGATAACGCCACCGGAGGAGTTTTTAAAGCCTCGGATGTCGGAGTTGAGGGCCCGTACCTTGCCCAAGTAGATACCTAAAGCACCGCCGTGCTTAGATACGCGGGAGAATTTGGAGTTTACATCGTAAATGGACCAGAGGTTGTCATCCACACCGGAGATGAAACAGGAGGATAATTGGTGGAAGGGGGTCCCTGCATTAGCCAAGGTTGGAGTTGCGGTAGTCATCTTGAGTTGGGACATGAGATCGTAGAACTTCTTGGCATATTCTACCTTCTTGTCGCCTTCTACAAGGGCTAGGTGCATAGCAATGGCCATGAAGCGTTCTTGTGGGAGCTCGAAGATTTCCTTATTAAAGCCTTTAACCAAGTAGCGGTCAGCTAGGAGCTTAACCCCCTCATAGTTGAAGAGATAGTCTCGTTTAGGTTTGATGTAATCGCCCAATTCTTGTAGTTCTTCTTCTGTGTATTGGTCTACAAAGAAGGAGGCATATTTTTTTTCTTCTACTAACTTGTGGACTAAGTTAGGGAAGTTGCCATAGCCGAAGGCTTTATAGCGACGGTTGATAGCAGCTTCCTTATAGAGGTCAAAGATAAAGAGGCGAGCTGCTACAAACTGCCAGTCTTGGTTCATGCGGTTGACTTGGTTGCCAAAGCCATCATCCACCTTTTGGATTACCTTTTCGATGGCCGTTTGAATCAAGGTCTTTTGAATTTGTGCTGTGGTCATGCCGTCTACGAATTGGAGTTTTGCATCCATTTCCAATTCCATAGGGTCACAGGAATCAAGGCCTAGGCAGGCGAAGGCAATCATACGTTTTGTCTTCTCTACGGATAGTGGCTCCACGTGACCATCACGCTTGGTAATCATAATTTCCATAATTAGCTCCCTTTTTTACATATATGGATTGTCTTGAGCAAAAAAAGAGGCGAGCTACTATATCTAGTAGCCTTTCGCCGAATTAATTACAATATGTATGTATTATACGATTTTTTTCAATCTAGTTTCAATAGGTAATTTTGAAAAGAATCGATATTTTGTAAATTCTGATAGGAAATACAATTCACCAAACAATCATAATTTAAGATTGCAATTTTTTTAAAGCTGTAGGAGGTCCTATAGTTGCTGAAGCTCCTGAAGTTTTGGTAGTCATTTGAGTACATACTGAGAAGTATAAAAGTAAATAAAATAAGAAATAGGTGGAAAATACAATCGACTTAATGAATATGTGATAAAAATCATCTTGACCAATATTAATACCTAGCAGTAGAATAGGATTTGCAAAAAGTAAAGTAGTGATTCTGTTTAGGAGGTTCCTATGTCTCAACAAGATAATCAACAAGTTGAGCAATTAAAGCACCAGGTCATGGAGCAAAGTCGTGGCCAAGGTAAATTGCGTCAATTTATATTATGGTTTGCTGCCCTCATCATTGGTGGCATTTTGGGTTGGCTTAACATCCCATCTTTGAATGAATTGTTTAATTTCATTGCGTCCGTATTCACGCGCCTCTTCCAATTCATTGCCGTTCCAACTGTAGCCTTGGCGGTAATTACTACCTTGGCAGCCCTAGGTGCTAAAAAGGATACTAAGCGGATCTTTGGTCACGCTGTAACCTATACTCTTTTGACTACCATTGCAGCAGCAGCGCTTGGTTTGGCTCTTTTCCTCTTGATTGCGCCTGGTAACTTGCCAGCTGACGTAGTGGGGGCAGGTGCTTCCGCTGTGCCTGAAAAATTGGGTCACATGTCCTACTATGACCACTTCTTATCCATTATCCCTAACAATGTTATCAAACCATTTGTAGATGGCAATGTTTTATCCGTTATGCTCATCGCTGCATCCGTAGGGATTGCTTTTGCTTTTATGCCTAAGACGGAAAATCGTGATACCATCTTGAAGGGCTTACATGGCTTGCAAGAATTGCTCTTCCAATTGATTCGTGCCTTGATCTATGTCTTGCCTGTTGGCATCTTGGCCTTCGCGGCGCAATTGTCCGCACAAATTGAAGCTGGTGTTGTAGTAGGGGCTCTTGGTAAATATACCTTAGTTGTATTGGGTGGTAATATTATCCAATTCTTTGTCGTTATTCCAATCTTCCTTCTCTTGCGCGGCCTCAATCCTTTTCACGTCTTTCGTAAGATGTCTCCGGCTGTAGCGGTAGCGCTTTTCACTAAGTCCTCTGCTGCAACATTGCCTGTTACCTTGGCTTCTGCAGAAAAGAACTTGAATGCTAAACCTGCCGTATCTCGTTTCGTATTGCCAATTTGTACGACCATTAACATGAACGGTTGTGCAGCCTTTATCTTGGTAACCAGCCTTTTCGTTATGCAAAATGCGGGTATTGAATTGACTTGGGGCACAATGATCTCCTGGCTCTTCATCGCTGTATTAGCAGCGGTTGGTAATGCAGGGGTTCCAATGGGGTGCTACTTCCTTACCCTCTCCCTCATGTCCTCCATTGGTGCGCCAATTGGTCTCTTGGGTGTCATCCTTCCTATTTACACCATCATCGATATGGTGGAAACAGCAGAAAATGTTTGGTCTGATTCCGCTGTATGTGCTATGGTCGATAAAGACTTGGAAGGTAAGTTGGAAGACGACGGCCGTCACTTTGAAGCCCTTTAATAAATCGTGAGTAGACTAGGTCCTATGAAAGTCCTTAGTTAATCTTAGAGATTCTATGAATAAGAAACTCCCATCCTAAGATGGGAGTTTTTTTGTAGTGGGACCTTTCTATAGGTCTGTAATTAGTTTTTATATCGAGAATCTTAGGTGAAATGTGATAGCAGTCATACTAGACGGGCACTTTAGTGATATAATATACAGTGTTAGTCATGTATCCAAAATTTAAAGAGATTCATGATATCCATTACTTCCTATTCTGTGTTTGCACGTGTGTGCTGAGAAATGAGGTCTACATGTCGCAATTGTTGCGTATGGGTATCGACGTAGGCTCTACCACGGTTAAGGTAGTCTTGCTCGATGAAACAGACAACTATTTATATAAAAAATACCAACGCCATTTTTCTAATATTTTAGAAACCGTTCACGCCCTTTTAAAAGAGGCCATGGTGGGCCATGAACATGATTATGTTCACGTAGCAGTTACCGGGTCTGGTGGGATGGCTATGGCTGATAAGATTGAAGTTCCTTTCGTTCAGGAAGTTATCGCTGAAACGCGGGCGATTAAAACCCTTTACCCACAAACAGATGTCATCATTGAATTGGGCGGGGAAGATGCCAAGGTAACTTATTTGGGCCAACAGGCAGAACACCGGATGAATGGATCTTGTGCTGGTGGCACGGGAGCCTTTATCGACCAAATGGCTACCCTTCTGCAGACGGATGCATCTGGCCTTAATGAATTGGCTAAACAGGCGGATACCCTGTATCCTATTGCCGCGCGTTGCGGTGTATTTGCCAAGACGGACGTACAGGCTCTCTTGAATCAAGGGGCTTCCCATGAAAATATTGCTAAGTCCGTATTCCAATCTATCGTTAATCAAACCATTGCTGGCTTGGCTTGCGGCCATAAGATTGAAGGGTATGTAGCCTTCTTGGGCGGTCCTTTGACCTTCTTGTCAGAATTGCGTAAGTGCTTTACTGATACCTTGGAATTGGACCAAGAACACCAAATCGTTCCTGAAAATGGGGAGCTTTTCATCGCTTTAGGGGCAGCCCTTATGGAAGAAGCATGTCGAGATTACACGGTGATTGAATTGGTGAATGCCGTAGGCAAGCTGATTGGCATGCCTATGGAAGCTACTGACAGGGTAGCCCCTCTCTTTAAGAACGAAGAGGAATTGGCAGCCTTCCGCGAGCGTCATGCTAAGGCTGTATCTCCTAAGGGCCATATAGAAGAGGCCCAAGGCCCTTGCTATCTAGGCTTAGATGCTGGATCGACAACCATCAAGGCAGTCCTCATGGACCAAGACCGTCGCATCCTCTACTCCCACTATGGTCCTAACCATGGTAAGCCACTGGAAAAGGCCCAAGAAATTATCGAAGAGATCTATGCTAAGTTGCCTAAGGGCGCTTACATTGCCCATTCGGGTGTTACTGGCTACGGGGAAGCCTTCCTGAAACGAGCTCTTGGCATCGATATTGGGGAAGTTGAAACCATGGCTCACTACCGAGCGGCTCGCTTCTTCTGCCCAGAGGTATCCTTCATCTTGGACATTGGTGGCCAGGATATGAAGTGCTGTAAAATCCGAGACGGCTATATTGAAGATATCGTTCTTAATGAAGCTTGTTCTGCTGGGTGTGGGTCCTTCTTGGATACCTTTGCCCAAGGTCTCAAGATTCCTATTGCAGACTTTGCAAAGGAAGGCCTCTTGGCCCCTATGCCAATCGATTTAGGGTCTCGCTGTACGGTATTTATGAACTCCAAGGTAAAACAAGCCCAAAAAGAAGGGGCTACTGTACCTGATATCGCAGCTGGCCTGGCTTACTCTGTCATTAAAAATGCCCTTTATAAGGTGCTCAAGGTGAAGGACCCTAAGGAATTGGGCGATCATATCGTTGTACAGGGGGGGACCTTCTACAATGAGTCCGTTCTTCGGGCCTTTGAACAACTCTTAGGAGTTGAGGTTATTCGACCTGATACAGCCGGCCTCATGGGGGCTTATGGTATGGCTATCCTAGCCCAAGAAGCGGCAGAGGAAACAAAGGAAAACTATTCCACCCTAGCTGATCTCGAAGCTATCAAATCTTTGGCTGTTACTACAACTATGCGCCATTGTGGCCTCTGTGCTAACAACTGTATGTTGACTATCAATGCTTTCACAGACGGCCGTAAGTACGTAACAGGTAACCGCTGCGACCGCGGGGCGGGCGATATGATTCAAGAAAAGCATAAGCCTGTGCCTAATTTGGTAGACCTCAAATTAAAGCGGATTTTCGATTATTACCTCAAGCAAAACTTGCCTGAATTTACAGGGAAAAAACGGGTGGGGATTCCTCGAGTCCTCAATATGTATGAGGACTTCCCCTTCTGGTTTACCTTCTGGAATACCTTGGGCTACGAAGTGGTTCTTTCTGATTACACGACCAAGGATCAGTTTAACTCTGCCTTAGATACCATTCCATCTGATACAGCTTGCTATCCAGCTAAGTCCGTTCATGGGCATATCAAGCAATTGGCCAACTCTCAGGTGGACTTTATTTGGTACCCTTGTATCCAACACGGTCCTATGGAGTACTCGCGCGACAATAACTACCATTGTCCAATGGTTATTTCCTATCCAGAACTCATCAAGAACAACATGCAGGATGTTCTAGGGGATATCCCATTTGTTGAACCATTTTTACCCTTGGCGGATAAGAAATCCCTAGTGCCTCGATTGAAAGATGCCTTATCCTTCTTGGGCCTGTCCAAGAAAGAAGTGCAAGCTGCTGTAGATAAGGCTTGGGATGAACAAGAGCAATGGAAGAAGGATTACCAAGAGATTACCAAGAAGACCGTATCTCGTTTGATTGCTGAGAAGATTCCGGCAATCGTTCTCTGTGGTCGCCCTTACCATTTAGATTCTGGTATTAACCACGGTATTCCTGAACTTATCAACTCCTTAGGGATGGCTGTCCTTACAGAAGATGGGGTTGCTCCTTTAGGCCATGCGGTTAAACACCTACGCGTTGTAGACCAATGGACCTATCATTCCCGCCTCTACCGGGCTGCAGAATTCGTATCCCGTACAGAGGGCTTTGAAGTGGTAGAACTTAACTCTTTCGGCTGTGGTCTTGACTCTATCGTAGCAGACCAAGTGAAGGATATTTTGGCAGCTAAGCACAAGATTCACACGGTTCTTAAAATTGACGAAGGGACTAACTTAGGGGCTGTGACAATCCGTATCCGGTCCTTGCAATCCGTTATGGAAAAAGCTATGCGTCAAAAGTCTCTACAAGCACCAGAGGTGGAAACGCTAGTAGAAGAACCAGAATACGCCTATGAACGGGCCATCTTTACGGAAGAAATGGCTAAATCCTATACCATCTTGGTGCCGGAAATGTCGCCGCTTCACTTTGATATCTTGAACCCTGTCCTCAAGGCTCAAGGCTATCATTTTGAACTCCTCAAGGCCCCTAGCCGCGAGGACATCGAAGTAGGTCTTAAATATATCCATAATGATGCTTGTTACCCTGCCATTATGGTGGTAGGTCAGCTCATGTCTGCTCTTTTATCTGGTAAGTATGATGTGAACAAGACGGCTGTTATCATCTCTCAAACAGGGGGTGGTTGTCGGGCGACAAACTACATCGGTTACCTCCGTAAGGCCTTGATTGATGCGGGGATTCCACAAGTGCCAATCCTTTCCCTCAATGCATCTGGTATGGAAAAACAGCCGGGCTTTAGCCTTAATCGTTCCTTCCTCCATCGCATGATTCAGGCAGTTGTTTACGGCGATGCTTTGCAACAGTGTATCCTAGCTACCCGCCCTTATGAAAAGGAAGTCGGTTCTACGGAAGCTTTAGCCAAGTACTGGATTGATCGAATTACCAAGACTATCGCTACCGATGGCCTTCGTCAATACAATAAAAACATTAAAGCTTTGGTTAAGGATTTTGATGATCTTCCTGTAACAGGGGAAAAGAAACCACGGGTTGGTGTAGTAGGGGAAATTTATGTTAAATTCCATCCTGCTGCCAATAACCACATTTACGAATTAATCGAAAAAGAGGGGGGCGAGGTTGTTACCTCAGGCCTCTTGGACTTCTTCCTCTATTGCGCTATGGACTCCACCTACCGGGCTAAGCACTTGGATGGGACTTGGCTCTCTGGTTTTGCGGGTTCCTTGGCTCGTGAAGCCTTGGAACTCTACCGCTTGCCATATGCGCAAGCGGTCAAGAAGTCAAAACGCTTTGATCATGTAGAGCGAATGACCGATGTGGCTAAGGTTGCCTCTAACTACATCGACTTGGGTAACCAATGCGGTGAAGGTTGGTTCCTCACAGGGGATATGATTGACCTCATCGAAAAAGGGGCTAAACAAATCGTTTGCCTCCAACCATTTGGCTGCCTCCCTAACCATGTATCCGGTAAGGGCATGGTTAAGACTCTATCCACGGCATACCCAGATGTACGGATTGCCGCTATCGACTATGACCCAGGGTCTTCTGCAGTTAACCAGGCTAACCGCTTGAAACTTCTCTTGGCAACCATGTTTGAATAAGCGCTTATAGGAATCATCCCTATGAAAGTAGAAAAGCGCCAGCTATGAGCTGGCGCTTTTTTCTTATCGATTTTTTGGGGGCTATGGGAATTATAAAGAAGCATCTTGGATAGTATACAAGACACTTATGTTATAAAGTTTTTAGATTTTTTTTTTGGACTTTTTTCCTTACTCCTGTATACTAAGGGTATCCGGGATATGACAATTCATAAGAGTTGGTCCCCTAGAATAACCATTAAACAGGTATAGGTGATACACATGTTGAAAAAAACGTTAACTATTACAGCTCTTGCGGCAGCTATGGCTGTGCCAGTATTTGCTGCTGGTCAAGTAGCGGACAATGCTGCTGCAGTAACAGCTAATGCTGATCAAGGTCAAGTACAAGATGCACAAGGCTTTGCTACCGACTTTGATCAACCTAATAAAGGCCAATACAATAAGGGCAATCAGGTAAAGATTGAATCTCAATTGATTAACAATGATAATCAATTGATTCTTTATCCACAAGTAACGGCTAAAGATCCTAAGGCTGCTGAAGCCATCAATAAGCAAGTAAAAAACTTTGTTGCGGCTATTTCCGCTAAGCACCCTAAGGTTATGTCCCTTTATGACATCAAGGCTGATGGAGATGGTATCTTCTCCTATGTAACATTCACAAATGATGCATCTGATGATAAGTCTCCTGCAGAAATCGTAGGCTTCACCTACAATACTAAAACAGGGGCAGCGATGCAGGTATCCGATTTCGGTAAATTTGATGTCAACACCTTGAATAAGGTTCTCAAGGCAGATCCAGATGTATCTGCAAAATTGCCTTCTGATTTTACGGGTTTGACTCAAATGCCAGCAGGTTTCTATGTAGCCCAAGGTAAAACGGTGTACTCTATCATTCCTGAAGGAACCATCCTTCCTAAGGAAGAAGGTACTCTCTTTGTACCTTTGAACGCAAAAAAATAAGAGGCATAGCCTGTAATTTCTTATAAAAAAAGGAACGGCTCACAGTGGTGAGTCGTTCCTTTTTTGTTATAGCAGGTCTTGTCATTTAGTATACTAATAATGATTTGCTACTAAATGACTAATAGTATGAGTCCATAATTTTTATAGATTTTAGCCACTTAGTCCTCTTGACCTTTTCTGAGGACTAATCCATAGAGAGCTAGAAGAGCTACGGCGATACATACGACCATGGTAATGGCCATCGGTATAGCATTGTGATCTCCTTGGATACCTACGATAGGGGCCATAAGGCCCGCGAAAATCATGGAGAAGAAACCGAGGAGGGCGGAGGCAGCACCAGCAATTTTACCGTGATCTTTCAGGGCCAGGGAGAAGGAAAAGGCGCCGATGTTACCAATGGAAGTAGCAGCGATAAATAGGCTAATGGCGACTAGAATAAAAGGAGCCTCTAGTTTGATGGCTAGTAGGAAGAGGAGAGAGCCCAGACTTAATTGCCAAAGGGCAAATTGGAGCATATGTTTGCTGGACACTACATTGGAGGCCCGTCCCCCTAAGCTAGAGGCAATCACAATCCCTAGAGAATTGATACCAAAAACATAGGAAAAGGTTTGGGCATCTAGACCATAAATATTTTGGTAAACGAAAGCAGAACCGGAGATATAGGCAAAAAAGGCCCCAAAGCCAAACCCTTGTACGAGGCATTGGCCCATAAACTGACGGTCTTTAAAGAGGGTCTTGTAAGCGATCATAACAGAGTTGAGATCCTTGGATTGCCGCCTTTCAGGGGGAAGAGTTTCCGTATAGACCAAGCTCATAAGGAAAAGTATGACTGCAATCATAGTTAGGACGATGAAAACAAGGCGCCAAGAGCCGAAGACTAAAATTTGCCCACCTATGAGAGGAGCCACCACAGGGGCTAGTCCATTGACGATCATGAGGAGGGAAAGAAGTTTGGCTAAGGCTTTACCGTTGGCTAAGTCGCGGGCGACTGCCTTAGAGATAACAACACCTATAGACCCCATAAAACCTGCTAAGAAACGGGCTAAGAGTAACCCTTCGATGGATTGTGATAGGGCACAGGCTAAGGTGGCTAAGGCGCAGAATATATTCCCTATGATGAGGGGGCGCTTGCGACCGAAGATATCAGAAATAGGTCCACCAAAAAGTTGGCCTATGGCAATCCCTGTAACCGTCATGGATAAGGTTAACTGGATGTTGGAAGGGCTAGTTTGAAAGACCTCTGGCATCATGGGTAGGGCCGGTAGGTACATATCGATGGATAAGGGGGTTAGGGCCGTTAAGAGTCCCAGGAATAGGATGAGGAAGGGGGAATATTTGGTCCCTTCTTGTATATTTTCTTTCTTTAGGTTGGTCATAGTATACCTGTGAGTAAGTAAATGTGAGCATCTGATAAAATTGCTTAAAAATCCTTTCATAAAGGGCGTCAAGCCCTATACTAAGGGATTTTTAGCTTATGAGTTTGATGAAAAATTAAGGGGTTGAAAAAAACTCTAGTCTAAAATCATAAACTCGATAAAGGTACTAGCTATCTTAGCACAATAGAATTTTTTTCGTAAGTGAATTATAAAAAGCTAAGGAAACATTTAGGTTTTAGTTAGATACTTCTCATAGACCACTTAAAGAACCTTCTTATACTAAGGGGGTAATCTGTTGAAAGGCCTATAGGCCTGATGAAAGGAAGGTATTACAATGAAAAAAACATTGACTATCACTAGCTTGGTAGCGGCTATGTCTATGTCCGTATTTGCAGCACAACCAACGCAAACTCATGTAAATCAAGCATTCGTACAAGAAGCAACACAAACTAAAGCGAATGCACCTGTAGATAAGCAAACAGCTGTACCCGCAACTACAGCTAATACAACAGCATCTGCAGTGAAAACACCAGTAGCAGATGTACCAGCAAAAGCAACTAAAACTACTGCACCTGCAGTGAAAACACCAGTAGCAAGTACACCGGCAAAAGCAACTAAAACTACTGCATCTACAGTGAAAACATCAGTAGCAAGTGTACCGGCAAAAGCAACTAAAACTATTGCAACTGCAGTAAAAACACCAGTAGCCAGTACACCAGCAAAAGCAACTAAAGCTACTGTACCTACAGTGAAAGCACCAGTGGCAACTACAAGCACAAAAAGTACTCCAGTAGTGGCGCCTAAAGTAACTACATCAGCTACATCAGCCACAAGAGAAGATGCAGAAACTATGGATACAGCTCATGCTATGAACTTGCCAAATGCGGATGAAGTACGCGTTGTAAAACATGATACAGGTCTTGCAGTGAAGGATGTTGAGGATGCAACTACAGTGAATAAGGCACAAGCGCCTAAAGGAGAGCTTGCTAAAAAAGCTACATCTGCAAACAAAGTAACAAAATAATTCTTACCCTAATGAAAGCAATTAGGCGAGCAATTAATCACATACAAAAAGACTAGCTCTAAGGAGCTAGTCTTTTTGGTATTAGGTCCAAGTAAGGACACATTTTATTTTCCTATTAAGGCCAGGGCTGCATCGATGTGGTTAATGAAGTTATGACCTAGGAAGGAGATGGCACCATCAATAGCTAGGAAGATAAAGAAGTATGGGAACACTTGCTTCATAATATTAGATGGGTTGATTTGGGTTTCTTCTTTCTTGCCTTGTTCTTCTGAAAGACCCTGCTTTCGATTGTATTCCTTGAGGGCTGGGATGACAGCACCAATAGCGATGGCAATGGATTGTGGGGCTAGCATTTTGCCGAGGCCTGCAGCACCGGAGTTAATGGCTGCTAACCACAAGGAGAGATCCTTGTCACCAAAGTTTAATTGATCGGCTGCGGCCGCTTGAAGGGGCCCGAAGAGAACATTAGAGTTAGTCCCAGATCCTGTGAGGAAGCCTCCGAGAGCGCCGATTAATGGTGCTACTGCCGGGTACATATTACCGGCAGCCCCAACAATAGTAGCAGCGATAGCAGAGGTCATACCAGAGTAGGTCATAATCTTAGCTGTAATGACGATGGTTATGATGGTTAAGTAGGTTAATTTGAGATTGTTAAGGGTTGTTCCAGCCGTCTTGAGCATGGTGCTAGGACTGGCCTTTTGAATGAGTCCCCCTATGATGGCTGCGATAAAGATCAAGATGCCAGGCGTCGTGATCCATATAAAGGTATAAGGCTTAGCCCCTTGCCCCATGTAAATTGGAATAGAGGTCTTAATGGAGGTTAAAACACTATTCAATGGTGCAAAGAGATTAGACGCTAAAATTAAGAGGATGAAGATGAGGATAAAAGGAGAGGCTGCCTGTAAGGCTTGGCCTTTTGTAATGGCTGGTCTTTTATCACTTTGCACCCGGTAGTTTGGATCCTTAGGGTCGAAGATTTTAGCTGTTACTACGATAAAGGCCATGATGACGATAGATGCACCGATAACGGATAACTCCGGGCCTACTACGAAGTTCATAAAGAGTTCTGGTATCGCCAAGGCTAGCCCTGTCAGTATAGTTGGCATGAATACGCCCTTAATAGCTTTAAGGGAACCAGAGATAATAGCTACGATAAAGAATGGTGTTATGGCATTAAGGACGAAGAGTTGGGTTGAAATATAAGTTCCTAGGTTGATAGGATCGATGCCCGTAAGGGCTGCCAAAGTAGTGGTCGGAATGCCAATAGAACCAAATGTGGTGGGAACAGCGTTAGCCACTAGGCAGGCGATAATAGAGCGGAGGGGGTTAAAACCGAGTGCTACCATCATAGCTGCTGGAATAGCAACGGCTGTGCCAAAACCGGCCATACCCTCCATGAAATTACCAAAGCCCCAAGCTAAAAGGAGGGCTAAGATGCGTTTATCTTCTGATACAGAAGCGAGCATGGATTTAATGCATTCCATAGCTCCTGTTTTAACCACTAGGTTGTAGGTGAAGATGGCCGCTGTAATAACTAGGCAAATAGGCCATACGGCGAGGGCAACCCCTTCTAGGGCTCCTGATAGAATAATGATAGGGTCTTTAGAAAAGTCCAAGGCCGGTATAACGGCAATAAGAAAGGAAGATATGGCTGCTATGGAGGTCACCTTCCAAGCGGGTAATTTGAGAATTGCTAGAGCAACAATCATCCAGAGGATAGGCAACAGAGCGAGAAGTGTTGTCATGGAGGACCCCTTTCATGATAAAAGTGATATAAAAGATAAATTAAAGTTATAAGGCAGACAAAAATAATTCCCATGGATGATTGAATCCATGGGAATTATTTCCTTATATCATCTGCTCTGTATTATAGCAAATAATTATCATTAACGCTATTATAGGAGACCGTCGATGAGGTGGGCAAAGTTGTGACCGAAGAAGGCAATGATGCCATCCATAACGAGGAAGAGGATGAAGTATATGAATACTTTTTTCATGATGCTGGAAGGATTGATTGCTTCTTGCCCTTCCTTAGCTTGTGTTTCTGGTACATTGTTACGTTTGTTGAACTCTTCCAGAGCTGGGAGAACAGCGCCAATAGCGATGGCGATAGATTGAGGGGAAAGCATCTTACCAATCCCTGCTGCACCAGAGTTAATAGCTACCAACCACATAGCTAAATCCTTGTCGGTGGATAATTGAGATGCCGCTGCGGATTGGAGTGGACCAAAGAGAACGTTAGAGTTGGTACCGGACCCTGTGATGAAGGCACCTAAAGCACCAACAATAGGGGCGAAGGCTGGATACATAGAGCCTGTAGCAGATACGATTGCCTTTGCAATATCTTGCGTCATGCCGGAGTAAGTCATAATCTTAGCGGTCATTACGATGGTTATGATAGTGAGGAAGGTAAATTTGAGGTTAGAGAAGGTTTTGCCTGCAGTACCAAAGATGGTGCCAAGAGAAGCCTTTTGGATGAGGCCACCGATGATTGCAGCGATGAAAATCAATACACCAGGTGTAGTTACCCATACGAAGGTATATGGTTTAGCACCTTCACCCATGTAGATAGGAACCGATGTTTTGATGGAGGTAAGGAAACCATTGAATGGAGCGAAGAGTTTAGAAGCTAAGAGTAAGAGGATGAAGATGAGAATGAATGGGCTCAAAGCGCGAAGACATTGGCCTGCAGATAATTTTTCTTGGGATTCAGCCCCTTCGAGGCGGTAGGTAGGATCTTTTGGATCGAAGATCTTAGCAGTGGCGATAACCAAAGCCAAGATGATAACAGCGGAGCCGATAACGGATAATTCAGGACCCAATACAACGTTGATGAAGAGTTCTGGCACAGCCAGTGCGAGGCCTGCCAAGAGGGTTGGAATGAAGACCCCTTTAAGGGCTTTCACGCCGAACATGATCGCAACGATGAAGAATGGAGTGATAATATTGAGGATGAAGAGTTGGCTAGAAATATAGGTACCGAGCGCTACTGGGTTAATGCCTGTAAGGGCTGCCAAAGTAGTGGTTGGAATACCGATGGAACCGAAGGTAGTTGGTACAGCGTTAGCTACCAAGCAAGCGATAATAGACTTGAGTGGATTAAAGCCAACTGCGACCATCATCGCTGCTGGGATGGCAACAGCCGTACCGAAACCTGCCATGCCTTCCATGAAGTTACCAAAGCCCCATATGAGGAGGACGGCAAGGATTCGTTTATCTTCCGTAACGGAAGATAGCATGGACTTAATTGTCTCCATAGCCCCTGTTTTAACCACTAGGTTATAGGTGAAGATAGCTGCCAGGATAACAAGACAGATTGGCCAGATGGCAAGGGCAGCCCCTTCGAGGGCACCGGAGAAGATGATGGATGGATCCTTAGCGAAAGGAAGTCCTGGTACGACAGCGATGATGAAGGAACCAATCGCCGCGATAGTTGTCGCCTTCCAAGCAGGCATTTTTAAGATTGCCAAGGCGATGATAAGCCATAGAATTGGCAAGAGGGCGAGGAATGTTGTTAGTAAGTCCATAGTAGAAACCTTTCAATAAAATAAATAAAGTTAATAAAAAAGTTTGATATATAACTTCTAAAAATTCACAGACACCAGGGCTCAGTTTTAAAAGAGGTGCCTGCGAGATTTTTAGGACTTATTAATAGGTATTGGCGAACATGCCATCTGGTCGTTTAGGCTCATAATCACCAAAGTAGGAATGGAAGTCTAGGCCTAAATCGTGGCATAACTCCTTGACTTCTACCATGGTAGCTTCCAAAACAGGAATACCGTCACGCTTAGTTCGTTCTAGGGATTCCGCCTCTAATTCACCGTGTGTACAGATGCGGTCTGCCCCCTCAGCGACAGGCGCATTACGTAATTCTTGAAGGAATTCTGTAAAGTGATGTTTGATGGCCTTTTCATCACCAAAGAATTTAGGATTAATAGCCATAAATGAATGGCAAGGGCCTGATTCTTCTGTCTTATTAACGTGGGCCGATGTAGTGCCTAAGGAAATAATGGAGGAGAATAGTTCTGCAATAATCCCATTACCAAAGCCCTTGTGGGATCCTGTTAAGGTGGAAGAGCCACCGAGTGGAAGAATACCACCGCAGTTCTCCTCTTTAAAGTTTCTAAGAACCCGGGCTGCATCGTTAGTAGGCAGGCCTTTTTCGTCTACACACCAACCATCTGGCATAGGTTTTTGCATTTTGTTGTACATTTCAACTTTGCCACGGGTGACGACGGTGGTAGCTGCATCGAAGATGAAAGGATATTCTTCGGTAGGGACTGCCCAGCCTTGTGGGTTGGTACCAATCATTGCCTTGCGGCTACCGGTAGGTACCATGAGGGCTTCTGAGTTAGTAGAGGAGTAACCGATGAGGCCTTCTTCGCAAGCCATCTTGGCGTAGTAGGAAGAGATGCCGTAGTGGTTTGAATTGCGCACGCTGACGATGCCAACACCTGAGGCTTTCGCCTTTTCGATGGCTTTTTCCATAGCGAAGACGGAGATGAGTTGGCCCATGCCAGCATGGCCATCGATGATAGCGGAAATAGGTGTTTCAAATAGAATTTCTGGTTTGGCATTGATCTTGATGAGACCGCTCTTGATACCTTTGTGATAACGAACCATCCGTTGCATGCCATGGCTTTGAATACCAAAAAGATCGGCGGTTAATAAGGCATCTTGGATTTGGTCGGCTTCATCAGCAGAGAAGCCAAACTTTTGAAAGGCATCCAAGCATAGTTGCTTGAGCGTTTCATAAGGAAACAATTTCGCATTACTTTCAGTCATAGGGTTAGCTCCTTACTATGAGAATTTTTTATCCATCGCTTCTCGATGAGTCGAATAGGTTGTGAAAGTGCGGATAATAAAGTGTCAAAGCTTTATGTGAAAATAGTATAGCACATATAAATTTAGCACAAAACAATTAAAAGGCTGATTTTCTGTGCTTTTTGAGAATGTATGACTCGGATATTTGAAAAAAAAGGTAAACAAACTTGGATTTAATGCGTTATGACGGGAATTAAACAGTTATGCCTTTTAGTCATAGAGATATAACTCTTGATTACAAATTTGTGGTTTTATGTGTATAATAGGTCTATATAGATTAAATTAATACATTAGCAAGAAAATTTTTATGGAATAATTAGTAGCCTTATGGGTATCATTGAGAACTAGACCTACTTAGTTATCATGACCAAAGGATGCTTGTTTAATAGAGGGGGGATTAGTATGGAAAAGCATTACTCAGTCTGCCCGTATGATTGTCCTGATGCCTGTGGACTTATTCTCTATACAGATCATGGTAGATTGATTAGAGTTGAAGGTAATCCTGACCATACCTTTACGCGGGGCCGGCTCTGTCAAAAAATGCAGCACTATGAGTTGACTGTTCACTCGCCCCTACGACTTACCACCCCCCTTAGGCGTGTAGGTAAAAAGGGGGGTGGTCAAGATCAATTTGAGCCCATAGATTGGGACCGAGCCCTGGATATAGTGGCTCAAAGGTTCTTGGAAACGGCTGATAAATATGGGCCAGAATCGGTTCTTCGCTACTCTTATGCAGGGACTATGGGGCGGATTAACACGGCGGCGGGTAATTATTTTTTCCGCAAAATCAAGGCTACTGATCAAGATCGGGGGATTTGTTCACCCGCTAAGGGGGCAGGCTATAGTGCGGTCATGGGGAAAACCTTGACGACTCGCCCACAAGAGGCACAAGACTCGGACTGTATCATCCTCTGGGGAATTAACGCAGCCGCTACAGATATGCATTTCCTCTTTGATATAGCAGAAGCTAAGAAGAAGGGGGCCAAGGTTTGGCTGATAGATACCCACAAGACTTATACAGCTTCAGTAGCGGATAGGCAGTTGCAGGTCTTACCGGGGTCTGATGGGGCTCTAGGTCTGGCCATGATGCATATCATGCATCGAGACCAGTTAGTGGATCAGGACTTTATTGATACCTATGTGCAAGGTTGGGACCAAATGATTCCCACCTTGGCAGATTATACGCCCGCTTGGGCGGCTCACAAAACGGGCCTTTCTGTAGAAACTATTGAAGCCTTTGCGGCGGCCTTTTGTGCCGCTAAGGCGCCCTTTATCCGCATGGGCTCTGGATTGACTCGGTATGGAAATGGAGCTATGGCTGCCCGAATCATTAGCTGCCTGCCAGCTTTGGTAGGGGCCTACCAACATAAAGGGGGTGGCCTCTTGACCTCTGCTATGGGGTCGGCCTTTGTTACTAAGGCGGTTATGGAAAATGGAACATCGGAGGGATCTGCTTCTCGCCTTATGCCCATGATTCAGTTGGGCCATATGTTGACGGAAGAGGTAGCTATACCTATTCATATGCTTTATGTATTCTCCTCCAATCCAGCCATTACGGCACCAGATCAAAATAAGGTTCGGCAGGGTCTCATGCGGGAAGATCTCTTCACAGTGGTTCATGAGCGTTTCTTTACGGATACCTGTAAGTATGCAGATGTTATTTTGCCTGCTACCACATCGGTAGAACACGATGACATCTATAACTCTTACGGTCACTATACAGTAGGAACAGGCTATAAAGCCATCGAACCGGTGGGTCAGGCCAAGTCTAACTGGCAGGTCTTCTCGGCTCTTGCTAAGCGCATGGGTTTACAGGATTCTTTCTTTGACCAAAGTGAGCGGCACTTAATTGAGAAAATCGTAGCATCTGCAAATGTGCCAGATTCTCTTAAGGCAGATATTCTACAAGAAAAGCAGGTGGAGATTGACCTGCCTAAGAATTACAAAATGGACTTTAGGACGCCATCGGGCAAAATCGAAATTCTCAATTCAAGTCATAAGCACCTCCTCCCATGTTGGTTGGATCCACATGGAGACGATGCTGAGTTCTGGCTGATCAATGGGAATGATATTCGCATATTGGATTCGTCCTTTTGCGAACGTGACTTAGATGATCTCCAACCAATGTATATCCGTATGCATCCTAAGGATGCCACACGTAAAGGCCTATGCCAGGGGGATCAGGTGATGGTCAGTAATAAACGGGGGGCTGTACGCCTACCCTTAAGCTTAGATGAGTCCATATCGCCAGGCACTGTCGTTACCCTTGGCGTCTGGTGGCAGCGCTACAGTAGTGATCCACAGGTTGGTATTAATGCTGTTACAGCCATGCGACCGACGGATGAGGCCTGGGGATCTACCTTTTATGATGTAAAGGTGGACGTTAACAAGGTTAATTAATCATTTTATTATAAGGAGTTTCTAATGGAATCAAGTAAAAATTTATCTGGCCGTGCTTATATAGCCATCGGCCTCATGCTCTTTGCCCTCTTCTTTGGGGCGGGTAACCTCATTTTCCCAGCGTCTCTGGGTCAACAAGCAGGGGCCATGACCCCTTATGCCGTTATTGGTTTCATCCTAACCGGTGTAGGTCTTCCTCTTCTAGGGATTTTAGCCGTAGCCAAAACGGGTGTTCGAAACGTAGAAGAATTGTCTGGCCGGGTTCATCCTTTGTACGGCCTCATCTATTCTGTTATTCTTTACCTTATTATCGGACCTATCTTTGCGACCCCTCGGACGGGGACTGTATCCTATGAGATTGCGCTTCGTCCTTTCTTGGGTGATACGCCTCCAGTATGGGCAGAGCCAATCTTTTTAGTGGCATTTTTTGCCATCTCCCTCTTTATCGCCATTCGGCCTAGCAAGTTGGTAGATCGTATAGGTAAGGTGTTGACACCAATCCTCCTTTTGGTTATCTTGATTCTTATCGTGGCTTCCTTGCTTCATCCTTTGGGGGGCTATGGTCAAGCTATTGATAAATATGCGACCGTAGGTGCTGCTGTGGGTAATGGCTTCTTAGATGGTTACAACACCATGGATGCCTTAGCCTCCTTGGTATTCTCCGTCTTAGTTGTAGATTTTGTAAAAATGGCTGGTGCTAAAACTCCGGGTGAAATCACCGGTTCCACTATGAAAGCTGGTGGTGTAGCTGCTCTTGGCTTGGCCTTTGTCTATATCTTTGTAGCCAACTTGGGGGCTACTTCTGTAGAAGCTTTGGGAATACTCGATACAGGGGCGCCTGTTTTGGCGAAATCTGCTGATATCCTCTTAGGCTCTGCTGGTGCTATTATCTTGGCTGTTATCGTATTGCTTGCTTGCTTTACTACCTCCATTGGCCTCATCACTTGCTGTGCCCAATATTTCAGCAGCTTATACAGCAAAATCTCTTACCAAATGTACGCTTTCATTATGGCCTTGGTATCCTTGGGGATTTCTATGTATGGCCTTAAGACTATCATCTTAGCAGCTATCCCATTGCTCATGCTCATCTACCCGATTACCATTGTGTTAATCTTCCTGGCTATCGGAAATGGACTCTTCGGCAACCGTCGTTGTGTCTATGTATGGACCTTGGGTTTGACGACTATCTATGGCATCGTATCTGCCTTGGAAGCCGCTAAGGTATCGCCTAGCTTCATTGAAGGAGCTTTCAATGCTTATGTGCCACTCCATGGAATTGGCATGGGTTGGATCCTTTTCGCTGTAGCAGGTCTTATTATAGGCCTCGTTAATAAGGCTCTTGTAAAAGAAGCATAAAGTAAAAAACACCGCCTGTGACTTAAGGGGCGGTGTTTTTTTATGTGAGATTTGCTATAATTAAATATATAAATATATAGGTGAAAGTTCGTTGCGTTGTCGGATTTGGCAGCGTGATTTTTCTTTGCTTAGATTAGGAGGTATTTCCATGCGTAAGCTTGTGATTGGTGGTCTCTATCGTCATTTTAAAGGCATGTATTACTATGTAAAAGATGTGGCCATTCATTCTGAGACAGGGGATAGGTTTGTGGTCTATCAAAAGCTTTATGATGGTCGAGAAACCTATATCCGTCCTTATGATATGTTCCTCTCTGATGTAGACCGCGAAAAGTACCCTGATGTTGAACAGGTGGAACGCTTTAAGCTTATGTCTGGGCGGGACTAATAGGAGATTCTAGTGGATAGAAAGTACTTCTTTTTTGATATTGATAACACCATAGCGGTTTGGCCAGACTCATCCATACCGGATTCCACCATGGAAACCCTCTATGAGCTCCGCCGGCGAGGCCACCATGTGGCTTTAAATACAGGGCGCATTCAGGTGGATGCCAAACGCTTTGCTGACCTAGCTCAGGTGCGAGACTTTTCTGCCGATGGGGGCCATAGCTTGACCATTGAAGGGAGTCTCCTTTACATGGAAGGAATGGATCGAGGCGCTTGTATTTCCTATCTAGAACAGTTGGAGAGCCATGGTATCCCCTGGGCTGTGACGGATCGCAATCAGCTGTCTCGCATTACCCCCTATAAGAGAATTCTTGATTGGCACCCCGATTGGGATGTATTCAAAACCGTGGTGGATCCGGATTTTGATTTTCATCAGGTGGAGAATTTCTTTAAAATCTATGCCTTTTTCCTGGAAGGAGAAGAGGAAGAAAAGCAAATTCAACACTTTACTAAGAAACTTATCCGCTATGGGGAAGGTTGTATCCTCTTTGAACCTATGGATAAGGCGCGTGGTGTACGAGCCCTCATGGACTTTTATAAGGAGAAGGACTATGCCAAGGCCGTTGTCTTTGGGGATGGTATGAATGACCTGTCTATGTTTAAACCCGATTGGTTTAAGATTGCCATGGGCAACGGACGTGACGAATTGAAAGAACGAGCTGATTATGTCACCGATGATTGTGATAAGGATGGAATCTGGAAGGCCTGTCGTAAGTTTGGTTGGATCTAGTATCTTCCTATGTATGTAATTAGTAACCCTAGTGAGGTTTGTTATGAATGTAAATAAAATGCTAGGATGCCTGAGTTTAGGTGTCATTCTTCTACTGTCTACAGCTTGCGGTACTAGCCAGGCTAGTGTGAGTGATACTAAGGCACAAACGGCGGAGAGCCAGAGTAAAATGCCTGCTTTTTCCAAGGCACCTATAGCAGATGAATATGCTGTCTTTACAACAAATATGGGATCCTTTAAAATTCGCCTTTATGGATCTAAAGCCCCTATTACGGTTAAAAATTTTGAATACTTAGTTAAGAAGGGCTTTTATAATGACCTGACCTTTCACCGGGTTATCGATGGATTCATGATTCAAGGGGGAGATCCTAGAGGGAATGGATCTGGTGGGCCAGGTTATGAAATCCCTGATGAATCCAATGATCTTCATTTTAATAAGGCCGGCATCTTAGCCATGGCTAATCGGGGACCTAATACAGGGGGGTCTCAATTCTTCATCACCTTGGCGCCGACGGATTGGCTAGAAAATAAGCACACTATTTTTGGTGAAGTGGTACAAGGGATGGATGTGGTCCAAAAAATTGGTCAAACTAAGACGGGTAAGAATGATAAACCGCTTGAGCCGGTAATTATTCAATCCATCACATTAGAACCTATTCAGGATGATAAGTAAGCATGGTTGATAGGTTAGAAACTATTTCTTGGACTTATATAGTTCGTTGTGCAGACGGATCTCTTTATACGGGTTGGACCAAGGATTTAGATAAGCGCCTAGAGGCTCATAATGGCCAAATTCCTGGCGGGGCTAAGTACACGCGAACTCGGCGGCCGGTGAACCTAGTTTGGTCACAGCCTTTCCAGTCTAAACGGGAGGCTCAATCTCGGGAATATTGGATAAAAAAGATGACGAAAAAGGAAAAAGAAGCCTTGGTTCATTCTGGCCGTCAATCTATAAAATGACGCCTATTTGTGATATAATTAACCGATATGATTGCGAATCCATAGGAGTTAGAAAATGAAGGAAGTTCTAGTATCTGTTAAGTCTATCCAACGGGATACAGACGGCCAAGACCAGGTAGTAGAACTGGTTTCTCCGGGGACCTATGGCGAACGTAATGGGGTTTATTACATACGCTATGATGAATCGAGCGTAACTGGGCTAGAAGGGGTTAAGACGACTATTAAGGTGTATCCCAATTCTATTGTACTTGTGCGGACTGGAGCTGTTACTATGCGCCATGAGTATATACTAGGCCAGGAACGGGATATTATCTACCAAACGCCCTTTGGAGACTTGGCTATGAGTGTGACTACTCACGAACTGGAGGTAGATGCACAGGAGGATCGATGTTCTGTCCACTTGGGCTATGATATTAGCCTGGAAGGACAAGCCCAATTTTATAATCAGTTAGATATTGAGGTGCGGGAGGAATAAGCATGGATATGAAAGATGTCCTTAAACAAGGGCTTGTAGAGGCTGTGGAAAAGGCCGTAGCAGCAGGAACCTTGCCAGAAGGCCAATACCCTGAGGTTCTTCTAGAGGTGCCTCCGCAAAAGGAATTCGGTGATTTTTCCACCAATATTGCTATGCAATCCGCACGTGTTGCTCGTAAGGCTCCTAAGGCGATTGCTGAAGCTATTGTGGCACAGATGGACTATGATTGGTTGGACCATGCAGAAGTTGCAGGCGCAGGTTTTATTAACTTCTTTCTCAAGTCCGATATGGTCTATGACCAATTGAAGGCCATTCTTTTGGCTGGTAAAGATTACGGTAAGCAAGAGCTTCGCGCACGAGATACCATTCAAGTGGAATATATTTCCGCAAATCCAACAGGCCCTCTTCATGTAGGCCATGGTCGGGGTGCAGCTTATGGATCTGCCCTGGTTAACCTCTTGCGATATGCCGGTTACAACGTACAAGCGGAATACTATGTTAATGATGCTGGCAACCAAGTAGATAACTTAGCCATTTCTGTGGAAATGCGCTTCCAAGAGTTACAAGGGACTCACTTGGTCTTCTCGGAAAAACAAGATGATGGAACTTACCTTTTGCCGGATACCATTCCTGAAGGGGCTTTGATTTTCCCTGATAATGGCTACCGAGGCCCTGATATCATCGAGACCGCTAAGGCTATTGTGGATAAAGAAGGCTTTGAAAAGCTCAATGCTATGAGCCGGGAAGATAGAATTGCCTACTTTAAAGACTTGGCTGTTCCAGAAAAATTGGAAGATATTAAGAAGACGCTAGCTCATTTTAATATCGAAATGGATAATTATTTTTCTGAAAAATCCCTTTATGGTACTGACGAAGTTAAGATGGCTGTAGATCAACTCAAGGCTTTGGGTCATATTTACGAAAAGGATGGGGCTCTTTGGTTCCGTACGACCTCTTTCGGTGACGATAAGGACCGCTGTGTCATCCGTGATAATGGTGTCCCTACCTACTTCGCCTCTGATATCGCTTACCACCGCAATAAATATGAGCGGGGCTTCCAAGAAATGGTCGATATTTGGGGCGCTGACCACCATGGTTATGTGGCCCGTGTTAAGGCGGCTATCCAAGGCTTAGACTATGATCCTAATAAGCTTGCTATCATGCTTTTACAAATGATGGCCCTCTATCGGGGTGGCCAAAAGGTCTCTCTCTCTAAGCGATCTGGTCAATCTCTGACCTTAGATGAACTCTTAGAAGAGGTTGGTGTTGATGCGGCCCGTTACTTCTTCGTAATGCGCTCTCTAGACAGCCAGTTGGACTTTGATATTGATTTGGCTAAGTCTAAATCAAATGAAAATCCTGTTTACTATATTCAATATGCTCATGCACGGATCCATTCCATTTACAATCAAGTAAAGGAAGCGGGTATCAGCTTTGGTCAATGGAATGAAACAGACTTCTCTTCTTTAACTGGAGAATTAGAACTGGAATTGATCAAAAAAATGGCTGAATTCCCAGAGGAAGTGGTCTTAGCAGCTGAACGCAAGGCCCCTCATCGCATTGCTCAATACTTGTATGACCTAGCATCTATGTTCCATTCCTTCTACCGTCAAGGTCGTATTATAGGTGTAGATAGTGGCCTGCAACAAGCTCGCCTGGGCTTGATCACAGCGGTGGCTTTAGTATTGGAACAAGGGCTTGGCATTCTTGGTATTTCTGCACCAGAAAAGATGTAATCATTGCTAATTAATTGCTTGAGGAGGCATCATGGCAACTAAGTATATTTTCGTAACCGGTGGCGTAGTATCTTCTCTTGGAAAGGGGATTACGGCAGCATCCCTAGGGCGCTTACTTAAAAATCGCGGTTATAAGGTAACCATTCAAAAATTCGACCCTTACATCAACATTGACCCAGGTACAATGAGTCCCTACCAACATGGTGAAGTATTTGTCACCAATGATGGGGCTGAAACCGACTTAGATTTAGGTCACTACGAACGCTTTATCGATATCGATTTGTCCCAGAGGTCTAATATTACCGCTGGTCGCGTTTACTGGAATGTCATTAACAAGGAACGGAAGGGTGACTACTTGGGCTCTACTGTTCAAGTTATCCCTCACATCACCAACGAAATTAAACAAAATGTCTACCGCCTAGGTGAAGAGCAAGGGGCTGATGTGGTTATCACAGAAATCGGTGGTACTATCGGGGATATCGAATCTATGCCTTTTATGGAAGCTATCCGTCAAGTGAAAAAAGAAGTAGGCCGCAATGATGTAATCTACATCCATGTAACCCTTGTCCCTTATATCGGTGCTGCAGGAGAACTTAAGACAAAACCGACTCAACACTCTGTTAAAGAATTGCGCGGGATTGGTATTCAACCGGATATCTTGGTATGTCGCTCTGAAAAGACGATCACCCCTGAACTGAAGGAAAAGTTAGCCCTCTTCTGCGATGTAGAACCACAAGCGGTTATTCAAAATAAAACTTGCTCCTCCATTTACGAAGTGCCTTTGATGCTTCAAGAAGAAGGCCTCGATTCCATTGTTATGAAGAAACTAGATATGGATCCTCGTCCTGCAGATATGGAAGAATGGAAAAAGATGGTCTACAAGATTGCCAATCCTAAACGAGAAATCACCATTGGCTTGGTTGGTAAATACGTGGCCCTTCACGATGCTTACTTGTCCATCGCTGAAGCTTTGGGTCATGCAGGTCTTGAAACCGACACCAAGGTTACTATCGACTGGATTGATTCTGAACAATTGGATGACCCATCCGTTGATATTGCTAAGGTTTTGGGGCACCTAGATGGTGTTATCGTCCCAGGTGGTTTTGGTAACCGCGGTGTAGAAGGTAAAATCCGCACTATCCAATATGTACGAGAAAATAAGATTCCGTTCTTGGGCATTTGTTTGGGCATGCAAACAGCTGTTATGGAATTTGCTCGTAATGTAGCAGGCCTTGCTGGTGCTACCTCCGGTGAATTCGATGAACATGCTAAGCATAGGGTTATTGACCTCATGCCGGATCAAGTAGATGTAGACAATAAGGGTGGCACCCTTCGTCTGGGCTCTTATCCTTGCGTTAATGTAGAAGGAACAAAGGCCTACCAAGTGTACGGTACTAAAGAAGTAGAAGAGCGCCATCGTCATCGTTATGAATTTAACAATGATTATCGCGATATTCTTACTGAAAAGGGCCTTGTTATCTCCGGGACCTCTCCTGATGGTCGTTTGGTTGAATCCATTGAAATTAAGGATCATCCATTCTTTGTAGGCGTTCAAGCTCATCCTGAGTTGAAATCTCGCCCAACCCATGCCCATCCTCTCTTCCGTGGACTTGTAGAAGCAGTTATTAATAATAAAGCTCGTTAGTGAGTAAGAGCCCCAGACCTTATGGTCTGGGGCTCTTTTTGTATACATATAATCTTTGTGCTTGTGTTTTTTGAAATAACCTACTATAATGAAGTTAATCCCTAGTTTGGTAAAGGGTTTTAAAATTGTGAGATAATCCTCCTGGGTAGGGATAATGATAGAAGGAGAGTAGCTAGGATATGAGAATTTCCACAAAGGGGCGCTATGCCCTTATGGTTTTACTAGACTTAGCAGTGAATGCTAGAGAGAAAACTGTATCCTTACGATCGGTAGCCGAACGACAAGGTATTTCTGAAAAGTATTTAGAAGGCATTGTGGCCCGTTTGGGTGCGGCTGATTTGGTTATTAGTATTCGTGGTAAGTACGGTGGCTATAAGTTGGCTAAGGAACCTAAAGACTATACGATTTTGGAAATCTTATTAGCTACAGAGGAGTCTATGGCTATTATTTCTACCTTGGATGAAGGTGTTAACCCTGATGAGGTTATCAACCAGCAAACTGTTGGCTTCTGGGCTGGATTACAAAACTACATCCATGATTACTTACGCTCTGTTAGTCTAGAGGATATTCTCAACGGAACCTATGCCAAGTTGGATAATAAATTTGACCATTGGGATGGTTCTATTTAAGAATCGTAGATTGCTATTGATGTGAACAGAAGATACCTATTGGGTCTTTCTGCCTACATATATTGTATTGCTATAAATTCCATTGTATAAGGAGTGATTATTATGGCTAAAATTAAAAAGAACTTTGTAGAATTGATCGGTAAAACCCCTTTGTTGGCAGCTATTCGTTTCGGCCAAAAAGAAGGCCTTGACGCTAATATCTTTGCAAAACTGGAATACTTCAATCCAGGTGGATCTGTAAAAGACCGTATCGCTGCGGCTATTATTCAAGCAGCAGCTCAATCTGGTCAATTAAAACCAGGTGGGACTATTGTAGAAGCAACTTCCGGTAATACTGGCATTGGCTTATCCGCTGTAGGGGCTGCCTTGGGTTACAAAGTAGTCATCGTTATGCCTGAAACTATGTCCATCGAACGTCGTAAATTGATGTTGGGTTATGGTGCACAATTAGTTTTGACTGATGGGTCGCAAGGTATGAAAGGAGCTATTGCTAAGGCTAAAGAAATCGTTACGGCTACAGCGGGCGCTGTAGAAGCAGCTCAATTCGTAAACCAAGCTAACCCTGCTATTCACTACAAAACGACAGGTCCTGAAATCTGGGGTGATACAGATGGAGCAGTGGATATCTTTGTGGCCGGTGTTGGTACGGGTGGCACCTTGACGGGGGCTGGCCGTTACTTGAAAGAACACAACCCTAACGTTAAGGTTGTAGCAGTAGAACCTACTGATTCTCCTGTTTTGTCAAAAGGAACTGCTGGTCCACACAAAATTCAAGGCTTGGGAGCAGGCTTTATTCCAGAAACCCTTGATCAAGATGTATATGATGAAGTCATTACCGTTTCCAATGAAGATGCTTTCAAGACGGCTCAAGAATTTGGTCATACCGAAGGTGTTTTGGTAGGTATTTCTTCTGGTGCTGCTTTGAAAGCTGCTGTTGAATTGGGTAAACGTCCTGAAAATGCTGGTAAGAATATCGTAGTTATCCTTCCAGATACAGGTGAACGTTATTTATCCACTCCTTTGTTCCCTGAAGCATAAGAATCATATAAGACGGATATAAAAAAGATCCCCTAGCTTATAGCTAGGGGATCTTTTTTGCTAGGGTTCTTTTGGTCTAGTAGGCCTAAGCTAGATGTCTTATGCTTGTATCTTTCTCTTGATAATACCCAAGATGATGCTACTTACAATGGCACCAATGATGATGGATACAAGGTACATAAGAGGATTACCGATAGTAGGCACTACAAAGATACCGCCATGAGGAGCTCGGAGGGTACATTCGAAGAACATGGATAGACCACCAGCGAGGCCGGAGCCGATGATGCAGGCTGGAATAACTCGGATTGGATCGGCTGCGGCGAATGGAATAGCCCCTTCTGTGATGAAGGAAAGACCCATGATAATGTTGGTAGGACCGGATTTGCGCTCGTTTTCGGTGAACTTCTTAGGGAAGATTAGGGTGGCGAGGGCAATAGCTAAAGGCGGCACCATACCGCCAGCCATAACGGCTGCCATGATGCCATACTCACCAGTTGCTAAGGCTCCTGTGCCGATAACATAGGCTGCCTTATTAACAGGGCCGCCCATGTCCACGGCCATCATAGCACCAAATATGATGCCCAAGAGAACTCGGGAGGAGGTGCCCATGGTTTTAAGGGACTCCATGAGCCAGTTGTTGATGAAGGATACTGGTGGGTTGATGATGAAGATGATGGCCAACCCGATGAGGAGAACGCCCAATACTGGGAAGAAGAGGACTGGTTTTGTCCCTTCTAAGGATTGAGGAAGGCCTTTGAGAGCCCGCTTGATAGCTAAGACGATATAGCCAGCAGCAAAGCCTGCAATGAGGGCCCCTAAGAAACCAGAGCCTCCTTGGTTGGCCAAGAGGCCTCCTACGAAACCAGCAGCTAGCCCTGGTCTGTCCGCTATGGACATGGCTATGTAGCCGGCTAAAACTGGCAACATAAAGCCGAAGGAGGCAGAACCAATTTGCATGAAGAGGGCAGAAATTTCAGTCCCCTTACCAAAGTTACCCGGGTTAGCTGGATCGAAGGTATCGAAAAGGAAGGCTAAAGCAATGAGAATACCGCCACCGATGACGAATGGCAACATGTGGGAAACGCCGTTCATCAAGTGCTTATAGATTTGTCGGCCTAAGGAGTCACTAGCGGTTTCCTCAAAGGCCACTTGGTCTTGGGCGGATGCCGTGTAGACCGGTGCTGTGCCTGCCATGGCTTCGGTAAGAAGTTCTTCTGCCTTGTTGATGCCATTGGCTACTTTGGTTTGGATCATAGGCTTACCATTAAAGCGGGCCATTTCCACCTGCTTATCAGCAGCTACAATAATGCATTTAGCATGGGTGATATCCTCTGCTGTAAGAGGGTCTTTAATGCCGGAAGCACCATTCTTTTCTACCTTGAGGGAGATCCCCATCTCCTTAGCCTTACGTTCTAAGGATTCTGCGGCCATAAAGGTATGAGCAATACCTGTAGGGCAGGCTGTAACAGCGAGAACATCGTAGTAGCCATTATCGAGATTAGTTTCAACTGGTGTCTCATTAGGAACCTTGTCAGAGTCATTATCCGGCACTTCAGCTGTTTTAGGGCCTCTTATGAAGCCCGGCACAGAAGGGTCGAAGTTACCTTCTTCTTTAGCATCAATGAGGGCTAAGAAAGTATCTACGGAATCCGCCGCGATGAGGGCTTCCTTGAAGTCTGGGTCCAAGATCATAGTGGCCAATTGGGAGAGAACTTCTACATGGGTATTGGCTTCCCCCTCAGGAGCGGCGATCATAAAGAAGATGCGGGCAGGCTTGCCATCTAAAGAATCAAAATTGATCCCCTCTGGAACGGTCATGGCCGCTAAGCCTGCCTTAGCTACACCGGCAGATTTGGCGTGTGGTGTGGCAATGCCCTCCCCAAGGCCGGTAGAGCCAGATTCTTCGCGGGTGAATACGGCGGCTAGGTACTCATCTTTATTGGCTAAGTTGCCTCCTCGCTCCATGAGGTCTGCTAAGAGGCGGATGGCAGATGGTTTGTCTGTTGGTTTGGCGCCCAGCTGGATGGACTGGGCCTTGAGTAAGTCTCTAATTTTCATAGTATTTGCGATCCTTTATATAAGACGTCGTACAAGAAGTAGCTCAGGTGGATAATGATAGTTTACTTATGGATTTGTGAGAGCAAGGCTTTTACTTCCTTAGCGGTAGCTAAATTGTAGGAGAAGGCCGATGCAGAACCGGCAGCAATCCCCCAGTAGAGGGCCTCTTCTAGGCTGCCTTTGGACTTAGCTAGACCTGTTAGGAAACCAGCTACCATGGAGTCACCAGCCCCTACGGAGTTGATGAGTTTACCTTTAGGGGCAGGAGCCTCAAAGACTGCTCCATCGGCGCCTACTAGGATAGCTCCTTGACTAGCTCGGCTGATAAGAATGTGTTGGGCACCATCTTCTTGTAGTTTGTGAGCCGCCTTAACTAATTGGTCTCTGGTGGAAAGTTCTTCGCCAAAGAGCTCGGACAATTCGTGATTGTTAGGCTTAATGAGGAAGGGCTTATAGGGGAGAACGTTGGTTAAGAGTCGTTGGGTGGCGTCCACTATGATGGAGACCCCCTTTGGGGCTAGACGAGTCATGATTTGTTGGTAGGTGTCGGCCGGCAAGGAAGAAGGGATTGATCCTGCCAGAATTAGAGTGTCTTTGTTTGTTAAGGTATCTAGTTGCTGGTAGAGCTGATCTAGGGCTTCCGGAGGGATACTTGGGCCGGCTCCGTTGATTTCCGTTTCTTCCTCTTGGCCCTTTACCTTTACATTAATTCGGCTCAGCCCTTCAGCTAAGCGGATGAAGTTTTCTGAGACTCCAAAGGTATCTAGTTGGCGGATAATTTCTTGACCTGTAAAGCCGGCTACAAAGCCTAGGGCTTGTGTTGATTGGCCTAGGTTGTTGAGAACGATAGATACGTTGATACCCTTGCCACCGGCCAAGATTTGTTCGTCGTGAGTTCGGTTGATACACCCTGCTTCGAGTCGGGAGGTGCGGACAATGTAATCCAGGGATGGATTAAAGGTTACTGTATAAATCATTGGATCTCTCCTTATCTTAGATGTCGATGTGGGTTTGGAAGACCTCTTGGGCCGGACCTGTCATGAGGACGGTGCCGTCTTCTTGGTAGGAGATATGGAGAGTTCCCAAGTACAGTTCAACATCTACTTCACGGCCGGTATAGCCTCTTTCACAGGCCATGACCGCAGAGGCACAAGAACCAGTACCGCAAGCTAGGGTGGCGCCAGCTCCTCGTTCCCAGGTGCGGACCTTGATATGGTGGTCGTTGACAACCTCTACATAGTTGACATTGGTCTTGCGAGGGAAGATAGGATGGGTTTCGATGAGAGGACCTTGGCTAGAAACAGGAGCTGTGGTGATGTCATCTACGAAGACTTCAGTATGAGGGACCCCTAAGAGGACGGAGGCTACCTCAACGTTTTGCCCATCTATTTGGAGGCTTTGCTGCAAGACCTTGTGTCCATCGACCTTCATAGGAATATCTTGGGGGGAGAAGAAGGGTTTGCCCATATCTACGGTGACGGACTTAACTTGTCCTCCTTCGATAGTCAAGGTTGGCTTCATAATACCCGCTAGGGTTTCGATGGTGAAAGCTGTCTTATCTATTTCCTTGTGATCATAGGCATATTTGGCGAAGCAGCGGATGCCATTGCCACACATCTCCGCTTCTGATCCGTCAGCATTAATAATCCGCATGCGGATGTCTGCTTTATCTGATGGAAGGATGATAACTAGGCCGTCAGCTCCAATCCCGGTGCGGCGGTCACACCACTTGATGGCTGCTTGACCATAGTCTTTATCAGCCCCTTCTGGGTCGGAGAAGACGATGAAATCATTGCCTAAGCCATGCATTTTTGTAACTTTCATGATGTGGTTCCCCTATATAGTAAAATTATATATAAATAACAACTCATTATAGCATGGAATGGGGATTCTTGTTCCGCCTTGGGCTAAATGGTAGAATAGATTGAGTATCTTACGTAATGAGAGAGGTAGACATGAAAGTTACAGGCATCTCCGGTTCTCGCGGCGTAGCTGTGGGCACTGTATATCGATATGAACATGAGGAAATTGTTATTCCCGACTATAAGGTGGCACCTGGAGGTGTGGCCGAAGAAGTAGAGAAATTAGACAAGGGCCTGACTATGACCTTGGACCAATTGGAGTCTATCCGCATTAAGGCTCTATCTTCTATGGGCCAAAAGGAAGCAGCTATCTTTGAAGCCCACAAGATGATCGCCCAAGACCCTACATTAGCGGATGGCATTAAGAGTCTTATTCAAGGTGGAACTAATGTAGCGGCTGCTACCCAACAAGTGGTGGACCAATTTGCTAGCATATTCTTAGGTATGGAAGACCCTTATATGCGGGAACGAGGGGCTGATATTAAGGATATCGGCGATCGCCTCATTCGCAATGTTTTGGGTATGACCCCACGGGGCCTCTCTCACCTGACCGGGCAGGTGATCTTGGTGGCCCATGATTTGGCCCCATCCGATACAGCTTCTTTGGATACTAATGTAGTCAAGGGCATTGTTACTGCCGCTGGTGGCGTGACTAGCCATGCGGCAATCATGGCTCGGACCTTAGAAATCCCAGCAGTTATGGGTGTAGGAGACATCACTTCCTTTGCTCATGCTAAACGGGCTATCGTCCTAGGCTCTGTAGGGGAGGTTATCGTCGATCCAGATGATCACACCTATGACAAGCATATCGAATTTGCTAAACGCTACCGAGACCAATTAGCCTCACTTAAACAGTCTGCTAATCTACCAGCTATTACTAAAGACGGTGTGGAAATCCATGTTTTTGGTAATATTGGCAAGCCAGAGGGGGCTGAGAAGGTCCTAGCGAATGGTGGGGCTGGTATTGGTCTCTACCGGACGGAGTTCCTCTTTATGGAACATGATAGCTTGCCTTCGGAAGAAGAACAATTTGAGGCCTATAAGAAGGTGGCTCAAACTATGGATGGTAAGGCTGTTATTATTCGCACCATGGATATCGGTGGCGATAAGGAACTCAAATGCTTGGATTTGCCAGAGGAGATGAACCCCTTCTTGGGCTACCGGGCCATTCGGATTTCCTTGACCAAGCCGGATATCTTTAAGACCCAACTGCGAGCTCTTTTGCGGGCATCCGCCTATGGGGATGTGCACATTATGTATCCTATGATCACCTCCATTGAGGAGGTAAAAGCGGCCAATGCTATCTTGGACCAAGCTAAAGATGAGCTTCGTCAAGAAGGGCAAGCCTTCCGAGAGGATATTAAGGTAGGTATTATGGTAGAAGTACCAGCTACGGCTGTTTCTGCCTTCTTGTTTGCCAAGCATGTAGATTTCTTCTCCATTGGCACTAACGACCTATGCCAATATACGTTGGCAGTAGACCGCATGAATGAGACTATCACTAACCTTTACCAACCTATGCATCCATCAATTTTACGCTTGATTAAGACTGTAATCGAAGCTTCTCATGACCACAAGAAGTTTACCGGCATGTGCGGTGAGATGGCTGGGGATCCACTGTTGACTATGATTCTCATAGGTATGGGGCTAGATGAGTTCTCCATGTCTGCTCCATCTATTCCTATCGTTAAACACATCATTCGGTCCGTGACCTTGCAAGAGTGTAAGTCTGTTTTGGATACCGTCATGACCATGGAAACGGCGGAAGAAATTCACGCTTACGCCCAAGGAATTATGGCTGAAAAGGGACTGAATTGAGACAGAATCCCTTAAAGGTTCCTAGTTGCAGGCTGAATTGGTGGCTTAAGCTTGACTCTGGTGAAGAAGAAATGATTTAATGTATAAATACGAGGCTCATGGGAGCCTACTAGAATAAGGGGAAAAGATAATGAAAGAAGTAACCGTAGTAATTACTAATGAATCTGGCTTGCATGCACGTCCTGCAACAGCATTCACACAATTGGCTGCTACATTTGCATCCAAATTGACAATCGGCGTAGGTGAAAAAGTCGTCGACGCTAAATCCATTTTGACTGTACTCACCTTGGGTGCGGTTAAGGGAACCTCTGTAGTTCTCACCGCAGATGGAGCAGACGAAGATGCAGCGATTGAGGCTTTATCTCAATTTTTGACAACTAACCACGACTAATTATAGGTTGTAGAAAAGCTACCCCGATTGATTTGGGGTAGCTTTTTTGCTAGGAGTTTCTATGAACTATAAAAGCTTAGGCCTCTCTCTTCTAGGGGCTTGCCTAGCCCTAGGTCTAATGCCGACGATGGCGGCCCTACCACGGACTAATTCAGCCTTGCCAGACCGGGCTTGGCTAGACTATCGTTACCAAAACTCAGATTATGGAGTACTTAGGGGGAGGCAGGAAGTCCCAAAGATGCAAGGGGCGATAGGGGAATCACAGGCTCAGAAGGCAGTATTGGAATCAGTCATAAGGGCCTCTGATAATTGGGCTGGTATTTTGATCTTAAACCGGGAACCATCTAATATCCGGGTTAATTTCCCTCTGCCTATTCAGGCTGGTGGTCTATCTGAGTTTAATGGCAACATAAACTATGGCTTGGCCTTTCAGGCGGGCTCCCTTAATGTTTTATCTATGCCTGTAGCTAACGCAGATATGGACTATAAGGGTGGCTATATCTTCCATGGAAAAAAATACGCATCCATGAGCCTTTCTTGGCTTAGAGATGAGATGAAGAAGACTATTGAAGGGGGACAATCTTCTGTTCCCTTCCTCTATCGGTCAGCGCAAAAACTAGATCTTCCTTATAAGGCTAATGTGGTCTATTATGGGGCCCAATCCAAGAATGGGGGTATTATCTATAAGTACACCACGGACTTTATGCTTTTAGGACAAAAAGATAGGGCCTATTCTATCGATATGATTCAAAATAATACGGATCAGAGCCGTTCCTATGTGGATAGGGCCTTGGATATGTATTCTAACTATATTGTTCCTTCCGCTAGACCAGCTAATTTAGAACTCAAGAAGCTTTCAAAAGCTACCTGGGATGGTGTCCATATCCATCTGCCTGATGGCTTTGGTGTGGATATGGCAAGGCGTATAAGCAATGATCAAGAGGTCTATGAATCGGCTCATGGCACTATTCGCATAGAGAAACATAGGATTCTCATGGATCAAAGTAGACAAGATTTAGTTAATGAATCCCTTTCTCTCCTGCAGAGGGTGTCACCTGAAGGTGTTAGCTATGGGACAGAAGAAGTGACGGGCTCTGGGCGTTACCGGGCTATGATTAATCATAACGGCCAAGTAGGTATATATATTGAAACATTAAGGCGGGGTGGAGATTATGTGGATACCTGGACCCGTATGATACATAAGGAAGCCTACTATGATTTAAAGAGCCATATAGAGGCCCAAGAGTTTATTAAGCATAAGGCCCTCTACAGGGACTGCTTGACCACCTTGGATGTGGAGGAGGAGAATTATGGAAATCATTAAAAAGCTCATTTGGCGTTTCTTTCTCCTTGGTATGCTAGTCATTGGGTGTCTTTACGCCTATGATAGTTACCAATTCTCCCAAGGCCTCAATAAAGAGAGTATGGCCCATAACCAGGTGGAACAGTCCATGGAAGATTCGGAAGATCTTCTATCGAGGACTGACCGGATTGCACGCCTCTTTCACATAAAGGAAGCGGTTATAGAGGCGTTAGATAAGAAGGTAGACAAGGATGACCAAGTTAAGGGTGAGGCCATCTCGAATTTTGCTAAGGAAGCCTTGGTGGCTACGGAAGATAAACGTTTTTATGAGCATGGCGCCATGGATTCCAAGGCTATCGTGAGGGCTAGCTATACTAATCTTATTGCCGGCCAAACAGTGGAGGGGGGGTCTACTATTACCCAACAGTTGGTAAAAAATCTCTTCCTGTCATCTAAGCGGGTCATGTCTCGCAAGGTAGAAGAAGCACTGATTGCCATTCAAGTTGAACGAAAATTCAGCAAGGACCAAATTTTGACTATGTATATGAATTCTATCTATTATGGCAATGATTATATAGGAATTAAGGCTGCTGCCCGGGGTTATTTTGATACGACTCCAGGCCGCCTTAGTCTGGCTCAGTCGGCCATGCTAGCCGGTTTGCCACAGGCACCTAATTACTACAATCCAGTTAAGAATTATTCCGCTGCTAAGGGTCGGCAGAAGTTAGTTCTCCAACTCATGGTGGATCAAGGGATGATTTCCCAGGCTCAAATGGAAGAGGCTTATAGGGAAGATTTGGTTATCATGGGAGTTAGGCGCTCAGTTGACCAAGTGGATGAGGATGAGGTCAATTCTACCCAACGGATGTCTATAGATCGGCAGTCTGTATCCTCTAAGGGATCCTCTTCTCAGAAGTCTAACCGTGGGGGCACTATATAAATGACTGGATTGCTGTAGGGCTTATTGGATTTATAGTAAATAGATACAATTATATATATGAGATTCCTAAGGGCTCTTAGTGGCAATAGATGGGACTTCAGATAGAAGTTTTATATCCTTTTGTTAACTAAGGGCCTTTTGTATTAAAGACCAAGTGAATGGGCAAATGATGTAGATGTTTCTCAGTGAATGTTTTGTATAAAATAAATTTTTATGCAAAATTGCTTGCATTATTATACAGTTATATGTATAATTAGGTCATCCATTGAAAAAGAAGTTATTTTATAATTTTGCTTTAGTAATTAGACATAGAGGTAAGACCCATGACAAAGAAAGAATCCATTAAGAAAGTTGTTCTCGCTTATTCCGGTGGTTTAGACACATCTGTTATTATCCCTTGGTTGAAAGAAAACTATGGGTGCCAAGTTATCGCTGTTTGCGTTGATTTGGGCCAGCCAGAAGATTATGAAGCCGTTGAGAAAAAGGCATATAAGTCCGGTGCTTCTAAGGCATACATCGTAGATGCTAAGGAGGAGTTCGTAGCCAACTATGTATGGCCTACTGTTAAAGCTGGTGCTGTATACGAAGGTAAGTATCTCTTAGGGACCTCCTTTGCGCGGCCTTTGATTGGCAAAATCTTGGTGGATATAGCTAAGCAAGAGGGGGCCGATGCCATTGCCCATGGGGCCACTGGCAAAGGCAATGACCAAGTACGGTTTGAGTTGGCCATTAAGGCCTTGGCTCCGAACACAAAAATCATCGCTCCTTGGCGGGAATGGGACTTTAAGGGGCGGGAGGAATTGATGGCCTTTGCTGCTAAGCATGATATTCCTGTAGTAGCAACTAAGTCTCATCCGTATTCTATGGACCAAAACGTATGGCACTTGTCCCATGAAGGAGGCGATTTAGAAAATCCTGCCAATGCGCCAAAGGATGATGTGTACTTGGTAACGCATACGCCAGAAGAAGCTCCAGATCAAGCAGGGTATGTAACTATCGACTTTGTGGAAGGGGTGCCTGTAGCTGTTGATGGCAAAGCTGGGTCTCCTTTGGAAATTCTTGAGTCCCTTAACGAAATTGGTGCCCATTATGGGGTTGGTGTAGTTGATATCGTAGAAAACAGATTGGTAGGCATGAAGTCTCGGGGTGTTTATGAAAACCCAGGGGGATCTATCATCATGTATGCTCACAGAGAGTTGGAGTATTTGACCTTGGATAGAGCGACTTACCACTATAAGGAATTGATTGCAAACAAGTATGCGGAATTGGTTTATGATGGCATGTGGTTTGCCCCTCTTATGACAGCCTTGCAAGCCTTTGTTGATGCAACGCAAAAGACCGTAAGTGGTCAAGTAACTTTAAAACTCTACAAGGGGAATATTATTTCTGCAGGTGCTACTAGCCCATATTCCTTGTACAATCAAGAATTTGTAACCTTCGAAGAAGATGATGTTTATAACCAAGCTGATGCAGAAGGATTTATCAATCTCTTCGGACTTCCATTGACGATTAATGCATTGATGAAAGAAAAGGCAGGTCTGAAATAATGGCTAAACTATGGGGCGGTCGTTTTTCTAAAGGGACAGACAAGGCGGTAGAAGATTTTACCTCTTCTATTTCCTTCGACAACCGCATGTATGCGGAAGATATTGCAGGCTCTAAGGCTCATGCTATGATGCTAGCTAAGCAAGAGATCATATCCCAGGCTGATGCAGATGCTATTGTAAGTGGCCTGACTGCTATCAAAAATCAAATCGAGGAGGGGAAATTTGACTTCTCCTTGTCCTTGGAAGATATTCATATGAATATTGAAAAGCGCCTCACCGATGCTATAGGTGAGGCTGGGGGGCGCCTTCATACAGGTCGGTCTCGGAATGATCAATGTGCCGTAGACCTCCATATGTTGGTGAAAAAGGCCGTGGTTACTATGGGGCACTTGCTCGTGGATCTACAAAAGGCCCTCCTGGAAGTTGCGAAGAAGCATCAGGATGTAATTATGCCTGGTTATACCCACCTTCAACGGGCTCAGCCAGTTCTCTTTGCCCATCATATGATGGCCTATTTCTCCATGTTGGAACGGGATTTTGACCGCCTTCACATGATTTATAAGCATGCGGATATTATGCCTTTAGGTGCGGGTGCCTTGGCAGGTTCCACCTATGGTATTGACCAGGCTTATACACAGAAGCTATTAGGTTTCTCGAAAATCTATGAAAATTCCATGGATGCTGTATCTGACCGAGACTATGTCTTAGACTTTTTGCACTTTGCATCCTCAGTTATGATGCATTTGTCTCGCTTGAGCGAGGAACTTATTCTCTGGTCTTCCTCGGAGTTCCGCTTCATTGAATTGGATGATGCTCACTGCACGGGTTCCTCCATTATGCCGCAAAAGAAAAATCCTGATGTATGTGAATTGGTAAGGGGAAAGACGGGGCGGACCTATGGTCACCTCCTAGGCCTTTATACAACCCTTAAGGGGTTACCTCTGACCTATAATAAGGATATGCAAGAAGATAAGGAAGGGATATTTGATGCTATCGACACCTTGACCTTTGCTTTATCCATTAATGCGGCTATGATTCGGGGAATGAAAGTCAATGGACAACATATGCATGATGTCCTGAAAGATGACTTCTCTAATGCCACCGATATGGCTGATTATCTGGCTAAAAAGGGAGTTCCTTTCCGGGAGGCTCATGCTATCGTAGGCCAGGCAGTGAGCCATTGTATCGACCAGGGATGTGTCCTTCTGGATTTATCACTAGAGGATTTTAAAAAGATTTCCTCTCACTTTGATGCGGATATTATGGATGTTCTCCAAATCGAAGCTTGTGTAGCAGGTCGGTCTAATTACTCTGGCACAGCCCCTCAATGCGTAGCTCGCCAAGAGGTGCAGGGGGCCCTTTTGATCCAACAAGAAGAAGAACAACTTGCCCTTTGGGCAGCTAATTGTCAAATTGCAGAAGACTTATAATTATCGATTACTAAAATTCTTGAATAGGACTTCAATAGGACTTCATTAGGATTTCGCTAAAAGATTTAATTAGGTGATTATTGCCTAAAAGAGGCCCCCATTTGGGGGCCTCTTTTAGGTCTAAAAAACACTATCCTTTTGGGGGCTATGGTGGTATTATAGTCCTACAATTGTAAAAATACAGATTCACATTCACGCTCATTCCGCAAGAACTGGATCTGTTATAGCGGTATTAACGAGTGAATTAGGAACGAGAAACGCAAGTGAGAAACGGGAACGAATATTCACAGGTGAAAGGGGATTGATACATGAAAAAGACCGCTAAAAAAATGTCAGTATTCCAATTGACGACCATGGTGGCTGCCAATATGTTGGGGGCTGGTATTATTATGTTACCGACCCAGTTGGCGGAGGTAGGGACTATTTCCGTTTTGTCTTGGTTAGTGACGGCGCTAGGCTCCTTGATCCTAGCCTATGTGTTTGCTGAGGCTGGCATGTTTTCCACCAAGCGAGGTGGCATGGGGGGCTATGCAGAATATCGTTTTGGTCGCCCTGGCCACTTTATAGCCAATTATGCATATTCCATCTCGCTTATGGTAGCTAATGTGGGGATTGCTATCTCTGCCGTTGGCTATGCGGCGGTACTCCTTGGGGTTAGACTGGGACCTATTCAAGTAGCACAAGCGACTATTATCCTCCTTTGGTTAGCAGCCCTCCTCAACTTCGGAGGTAACCGTTGGACAGGTCGCATTTCCAATATCACCGTTTGGGGTGCCATCATACCAGTTATCTTGGTGGGGACCATCGGGTGGTATTGGTTTGATCCGGAACTGTATTGGTCTGCCTGGAACCCTAGCAATTTGCCTTTCTTTGATGCGGTGTCTGCATCCATATCTATGACACTCTGGGCCTTTTTGGGGTTTGAATCGGCGGCAGCTAATGCAGATGCGGTAGAAAATCCTAAGAAGAATGTGCCGATTGCTACCTTCTTTGGCACCCTCATTGTAGCGGTTATTTATGTATTCTCCACCAATGTTATGGCGGGGATCGTTCCCAATTTTGATTTGCTTAATTCTACGGCCCCTTTTGGCCTGACCTTTACCTATATGTTTAATGGCTATATAGGCAAGTTGGTTATGGCAACCATGATTATATCTTGCTTTGGGGCCTTGCTATGCTGGCAGTTTACCATCTCCCGAGTTTTCAAGACCTGTGCGGAAGAGGGCTTATTCCCTAAGATTTTTGCTCATGTTAACGACAAGGATGCCCCTATAAAGGGCCTATTGATTATCCTGGTTGTACAATCGACCATGGCCTTGGCCACGGCCAATGAGAGTCTCTATCGTCAGTTTGAAAATCTTGTAAATTTGGCTGTATGCAGTAATGTTGTTCCTTATATCTTGTCTTGCTTGGCTGTGCCCCGGCTCTTTAGGGAGGAAGGGGCTAGCTCAGGACGGATTAAACGGACCATTCCTCTTTTGGTGATAGCCTTAATCTATTGTGCATATGCTATTTATGCAACTGGCCCTATCGCTATGGTAGGTAGTGCGGTGGCTATAAGTATTGGTATTTGCATTTACCTGGTTGCTTTTGTGATTTATCCAAGGGTAATTGGTGCTAGAAAAAAACAAGTTTCATAAATGGTGCCCCCTAGGCTATTTGCCCTAGGGGGTTTTTCGTGCCCCAAAGAAAATTCTTGTATTTTATCAAAAGCTTATCGCCTCTTGGGAGACCTCTTGTGCTAGAATGTGAGTATCGCAACAAAAAAAGGAGAGGACCTATGGATATTAGTCTTATGTTAGGATTGGAAGTGTGCTTGGCCACCCTGCTTATGGGAACCATTTTAGGCTTGGTGGGGGCTGGAGGGGCTGGTGTGGTTATAGCCCTCCTGACCTTTGGATTTGGTATTCCTATTCATTTAGCCTTAGGTGTTTCCTTGGCGGCTATGTCTTTTACAACCTTGTCGGGGGCTATTAGTCACTACCGGGAGGGAAATGTAGTCCCCAAGACAGGGATTGTATTTGGCTTAGTGGGAGCTGTGGGAGCCTTTATAGGGACTCACTTGGCTACCATCATTCCAGGCCAGGACCTTCATTACGCTACCGGTCTCATGTTGATTGCCACAGCGTGTCTCATCTGCATACGAGTTTACTTTCCTAATAACCCAATCTTTATCAGTCGGAACCAGGAGGTTATAGGGGGACGTCGCTTCTGGATGACGGCGCTCATTTCTGGTCTCATTTGTGGACTCTTATCCGGTACCTTTGGCATTGGGGCCACGCCTTTTATACAATTGGTCCTCATGATAGGTTTTGGATTAGACCTCTTTAAAACTGTAGGGACTACTATGTTGGTTATCCTACCTATAGCTTGTGCTGGTGGTGTAGGCTATTTCTTAGAAGGAAATCTCAACTTTATCCTTCTTTTGGCGGTATTGATTGGTCTTACCTTAGGTGCTTATATAGGTGCTAAGGGAACCCGCCGAGTCCCTCGTTGGTTCCTTAAGCTCATGATGGTCTTGACACCATTCATAGGCGGGGTTATTTTGCTTCTTTAGGGTTGTTGCTTTGCAGGCCAAATAGGGCTGAAAATCAAGATGGTTATCTAGAGCCCTGTTTTTTCGTGCTATAATGGTCTATAGTAAAAATTATGAGGGAGGCTTTTATGAATACTTTCATTACGCCTGCTGAGCTTGCTGCTCATAAAGACGAATACACTATTATTGATGTTCGAGGTTTGGCTGCCTATGGGGAAGGCCATATTGAGGGAGCCTTCTGCCTAGATATAGATGAAGATCTATCTGGGCCTGTGTCTACACATGGGGGGCGTCATCCTTTGCCTACAGCAGAATCTTTCGCCCACAAGCTATCTACCTTTGGCTTAGATATGGATACTAAGTTGGTGATTTATGATGAGTGGTTGACCTATGCTGGTCGTGCATGGTGGATGTGTCGTCATCTCATGGGAATGCACCAGGTACAAGTCTTGGCTGGTGGTGTTCAGGCTTGGATCAAGGAAGGCTTAGAGCTAACTAAGGAGTTAACTCCACTGCCAGAGGCTACTAAGCTGGATTATAATGCGGATCCTATGCTCTTGGCCTTCCATGATGAGGTGGCAGCGGTATCCCGTAAGGGAGATCGAATTCTCGTTGATGCCCGTGCCCCTGAACGATACGATGGGTCTGTGCCTGATGCTATAGATGGTATGACCGGCCACATTCCAGGGGCCATTAATATTTTTTGGCAATCCTGCTTTACCCAAGAGGGGCCTAAAAGGGATGATGAGTTACAGGTTATCTTTAAGGATCTCTTAACTAGCTCTAAGGGCCTTATCGTCTATTGTGGGTCTGGTGTAACAGCGCCTAACCTTATGTTGGCCATGGATCAAATCGGTTTGTCCGCTCAATTGTATGTAGGCTCATCTTCTGACTGGATGACCTACCCAGAGGCGCCTCTTCAAAAAGGTGTAGAATCTGTCAAATAGGTTGGATGTATAGGGACTAGCATCGCTCCTATAAGAAGGGAAAATCCATGATTTTATTAAATATGCTCTTGCAAATTGTCGTTATTCTCTACTTGGTCTATGCTGTAACAACGCAAGGTTGGACCTATCTCAATATTATTATTGCCGTTTTATGGTTGATATCGTTTGTTTCTGCATCGGTGCAACGGTATGTGTTGGCCAAGAGACGAAAGGAAGCAACCAAGAAAGGCAAATAAAGCTTTTGCACATCATATATGTATATGATAGAATAAGAACAAGTTCATAAGACAGTTTGAAACCATCCTGTCTCTAAACAAAACTACGGATTCTAGCGATATAAGCCTGCCTCCGTGCAGGCTTTTTTATTGCTTTGCGGCTATGGTTTTCTAGCCGCTTTTTTTGTCCGTTATGCTCTCGTTTTTTTTGGCATAAGGAGAAAGATATGAACACTACTAGAAAGTTAACTATTTCCGCTCTTATTATGGCCCTCTATATCGTCCTCTTATATGTGACCGCTGGGGTTTCTTTTGGGGCTTATCAAGTCCGTATTGCGACGGCCTTTTATGCTATGTCCTACATCTTCCCATTCTTAGTTGTTCCTATGGGGTTGGCCAACTTTATCGCCAATGCCTTCGGTGGACTCGGCCTTATTGATATGGTAGGCGGCTTGCTTGTAGGTATGATAACGACTGGTCTAATCGTACTTATTAGGAAGTTTAACATTACTTCTTGGGCCATTATTCTCCCTATTATCTTGGTACCAGGCCTCTGTGTACCTCTTTGGTTATCTTATCTCTTAGGCCTTCCTTATGAAGCTCTTGTCATTAATGTCATGATTGGCCAAATTACTCCAGCCATCGTGGGGACAGTCTTGGTAAGGGCCTTGGAACCAAAACTAAAATCTCTTCTGTCCTTGTAAGGAATATAGGGACTCAAAGATAAGACCCATTTGCCATAGAAAAAGCCACTAGCTATTAGCTAGTGGTTTTTTTTATGAATTGCTACTATTTATTTTCCTGTAGAGTTTTCTCAACCGACTGCGCTATAGCCTTGTCTTGCATGCCTGATAAAAGGGCTTGCTCAGAGTGCTCCATATGTATACGGGCTATGCGGCGGGCCTGTTGTGGGTTATGATCGGCTAGCGCTTCAACTAAGAGCCGGTGTTCTTCCCAGGTTTTGGCTAGTCGGCCTGGTTGGTTCATAGAAACCGACCGGAAGCGAAAGGTTTGTTCTCTTAAGTTATGGATGATTTCGATAAGTCGGTCGTTGCGAGAGGCGCTATAGAGGACTTCGTGAAAGGCGATGTCTGCAGCGACAATCTTATCGAAGTCCCGGCTTTCTATATAATCGTTGATAGAAACTAGATGTCGTTCTAATTCTTCTAATTCGTCTGGTGTAATCCGTTCAGAGGCAAGGCTAGCAGCCAGTTCTTCTAAGGAGGACCGGATTTCAAAGACCTGGTTGATGTCTTTAAGAGTAATATCTGCTACGTAGGTGCCTCGACGAGGGATCATAACCACGAAACCTTCTTGTTCTAGCTTGCGGATAGCCTCGCGAATAGGAGTGCGAGATACGCCCAGCTCCTCGGCTAGAGGAATTTCCATGAGACGTTCTCCTGGTGGTAGTTCACCGGATTGAATGGCTGCCCTAAGGGCTTCGCATACTACGTCTCGTAAAGGACGATAGGCATCTAAACGGATGGGCTCAAGGGCTTTTCTAGGCATGAATATCCTCCTCTCCACAGGTTTTTGTAATGAGTGTAAACCAATTATGGCCCTTTTGCTTGATTTCTTCTTGCAGGGCTAGGGCCTGACTCGCCTTGTCTAAGAGAACCACCATGGTCGGACCAGAACCGGTCATGAGGGTAGGGAAACCACGAGAGGTGAAGAAATCCTTGCAGGTCACCAGTTCAGGGTAGAGGGGAAAGATGAGTTCTTCAAAGGTATTGCCCGCCTCATTAAAGGCGTCTGTAAAACTTTCATTGGTGATCAAGTCGGATACGAGGTCTATGGTGTGGCTAGTTACCTTGCTAGTTCCTTTGAATTGTCCGTAGGCGGCTGCAGTGGATACAGATAATTGAGGCTTAACTAGGAGCAGCCAGTAAGGTTCACAGGATTTTTGGAAGGCGAGCACTTGGCCCCGACCTTGACCACGGGCTGTTCCCCCTCTTACGAGGAAGGGAACATCAGATCCCAAACTAGCACCGATTGTTTCCAGTTCTTTGAGACTCAGTCCTAAGCCCCAGAACTTATTGAGACCGCGCAACATGGCGGCTGCATCTGCTGAGCCTCCGCCCAGACCGGCCTGGACAGGGGTCCGTTTCAATAGATGGATGGCAGCCCCTTGCTTGGTGCCTGTATAGTCTTGGAGAGCTTTGATGGCTTTCACGGCGATATTGCGGTCGTCGTAGGGGATAAGCGCTTGCATATAGTCTGGTAGCTCTGGCGCTGCTCCGGAGAAGACTACAGAATGGTGTTTGGCAAAGTAGATGGAGTCGGCTAAGCGGATAGATTGAAAGATGGTGTCGATGTTGTGGTAACCATCTGGTCTCTTATCTAAAATAGCTAAGCCTAAATTAATTTTGCTGTGTGCTAATTCTTCCATGCCCCCTCCTAGTGGACCATTGAATTTACCCCATGAGTGGGGTAAGATAACTATGATTAATACTTATTTATTATAGGAGATATCAGGAGAATACGCAATTTGAGAGACCTTTTGCCAAGCTGTGGGAGAGGGTTTAGCGGCTCTTAGGTAGTCTTGGGGAGTCTTATGGTCTTATCACCACGCTTGCAAACAATTTGCCATTATGTATACACCTATGTGGTCATGACAGTGGGTATGGCCCTTTTCGCCTTTGGGGTGGACTCCTTCCTTATCGCTCACCATATGGTGTCGACGGGTTTCTCTGGCATAGCTATTATCATTTACTATATTAGTAACTTACCTATTGGTATGACCAATGTAGTCCTTAATATTCCAGTTCTCTTTGCAGCATGGAAGTGGCTAGGTAAGTCTTATGTGGTAGTTACTATCTACGGGACCCTTATGTCTTCCTTCTTGATTGACCTCTTTTCCTTTATGGCCCCTAAGATGATTACGCATGACCCCATTATCTCTGCTATCTTAGCGGGGATTACATCCGGCGTAGGCTTAGGATTAGTTTATCGGGTAGGTGGCAATACAGGAGGGTTGGATCCTATCGCCTTTATCGTACGCAAGTACTGGGGCTTTCAAATTGGATCTATTACTTCGGCCTTCAACTTCCTAGTCCTCATTGGCGGTGCCTTTGTGGTAGGTCTAGAACCAGCTGCCTATACCTTGGTTAATGTCTTTGTTTTCGCCTATGTATCTAACCGGGTTGTGGTAGGTTTTTCCCGCCGTAAGGCGGTCTTCATCATCTCGGATAAAACCCAAGCTGTTTGTACTTGTATTATGCAGAAGATGGGCCGGGGGGCCACTATCCTCCATGGGGAGGGGGCCTATACCCATCAACCTAAACAGGTTATCTTAGCGGCGGTTAACCTTATGCAGATTGCTAAACTCAAACGCCTAGTAGAAGAGGTGGATAACAAGGCTTTTATGCTCATAACTGATGCCAATGAAGTTATCGGTGCAGGCTTTACGCAGCCCCTGCGCAAGCACGAAAAGACCTTGGATCAAATCCTGGCTGAGCAAGGGCAGCATCGTAATGTGGGATGCAATATAGATTTAGAAATTGAGGAGGAACAAGCAGACCCAATTAAAGTGTCTGATAAATAGGCCTTTTTGAGCTAAGTTTCTTCATTGCGACTCATCTTTGCCTAATAAGTCTAAGAAGTATAGGAAGTATAAAGGAGCAAGTAAAATCTATGGCACATTCATTAGCTGGCCAGCTTGTGCGGGCAGAAGACCTCATTCAAATCCAACCCCTGATCGATGCTTATTACGATTTAGCACCTAACCCAAAAGATAAGGATCAAGTGGTGTCCTTCGGGACCTCGGGCCACCGGGGTGTGTCCACCAAGGGAACCTTTAATGACCTACACGTGGCTTGCATAGTGCAGGCTGTTTGTGATTTGCGCCGTGAATTTGGTGCTACAGGCCCTTGTTTTGTAGGTCAAGATACCCATGCCCTCTCGCAAGTAGCTTTTCAAACTGCCCTTGAGGTGTTAGCTGGGAATAAGGTGCTGGCTGCTGTGGACCAAGAAATGGGCTTTGTGCCCACACCGTCTATATCCCGTGCCATAATCCGCTATAATGAGGTTCATGAAGGTTTAGCGGATGGTCTTATTATCACGCCATCTCATAACCCTCCTGACAATGGTGGTATTAAGTACAATCCTACTAATGGGGGACCAGCGGATACGGATCTGACAAAGCGAATCGAAGAATTGGCTAACCTCTATTTAGCGAACTATGGAGAAGGGATTAAGCGGATTTCTGTCGATAACATCGAACCAGAGGCTCAACTAGCTTATGATTATAAGGGCCTCTATGTGGAAGAATTGGCTCAAATTATAGATATGGATGCCATTAAGAAGGCCGGCCTTAAGGTTTTGGTCAATGGGCTGGGCGGCTCTGGGGCCCACTATTGGCAAGCTATTTCTGACCATTATGATCTAGGTCTTACCATCATTAATATTGACTACGACCCGACCTTCTCCTTTATGACTTATGACCATGATGGAGTAGTTCGTATGGATTGTTCTTCTCCCTATGCCATGGCAGACGTGATTAAACAAATTGGATCTTATGACTTAGCTGTGGGCAATGATCCAGACTATGACCGCTATGGTGTCGTTACTCAAGAGGGTCTCTTGAATGCCAATTACTATTTGTTGACTGCTGCAGCCTACCTTTTTGAAAGCCGCTCTTGGCCGTCACAAGTGGGTGTGGGTAAAACGGCCGTCGTTACCTCTCAAGTGGATGCCTGGGCTCAAGAAACGGGGCGACAAGTCTACGAAGTACCGGTGGGATTTAAGTACTTCGCCCCTCTTCTCTTTGACGGAAGGATCGGTATTGGTGGCGAGGAATCAGCAGGGGCTTCCTTCTTAAAAAAAAATGGTCACGTATGGACCACGGATAAGGATGGGATAATCATGTGCCTCTTGGCCATGGAAATGCTTGCTAAGACTGGTAAGGATCCAGCTCGAGCTTATCAACTTTTGGCAGCTCAATTGGGGCAAACTTACTTTGGCCGCATTGATGCGCCTGCTAATAAGTGGCAAAAGGCTCGCCTTAAGAGCCTGAACCCTGATGATTTGCAGACGGATAGCCTAGCGGGTGATCCTATTCTCGAGGTGAGAACTTGCTCTAGCTATGGAAACCAGCCCCTAGGTGGCCTCAAGGTAGTCACCGCTAAGGGCTGGCTAGTGGCCCGACCATCCGGCACGGAAGACCTTTATAAAATATATGGAGAATCATCTAAGGGTCAGGCTGGTTTAAAGGAATTGTTACAAGAAGGACAAGAATTGGTAGATAAGGCCCTTAACTAGGTGATGCTACTAGTTCGTTATAGGCAAAGAAAGGTCTATAGCCTAATGTCCTCCCTCCTCAGAGGGGCGGAATGACTGGGAATATGATATAATTGTTCTGTATACAAGCTAGAGATCTAGCTTAGGAGTCTAAATTTTACAGGAGTAGAGAACTATGAAACTCGTAATCACCGTAGTAGGGGTTGACCGCGTCGGTATTATCGCCGGTGTAGCAAACGTATTGGCTGAAAAAAATGTAAATATTGTGTCTATCAACCAAACGATTATGGATGGCTTCTTTAACATGATTATGATGACTGAGGCCGACGATTCTGTAGTTCTCGAAGATGTACAAGCCGCTTTGTCTCAATTGGGACAAGAACTAGGGGTTGAAATTCGAGCACAACATGCTTCTATCTTTACCGCTATGCACCGTATAGGTTAAGGAGGGGCTTATGTTATCCATTGAAAATATCCTTGAGACCAACCGCATGATCAAGGACAACAAGCTTGATGTGCGTACGATAACCATGGGCATTAGTCTCTTGGAATGTACTCATTCCGATGGTAAGGTTCTGGCTGATCGCATTTATGACCGGATTACATCCGAAGCGGAAAATTTGGTTAAGACCGGGGAAGATATCGAACGGGAACTAGGGATTCCTATCATCAATAAACGTGTGTCCGTTACACCTATTTCCTTGGTAGCTGCTGGTTCCAACCTGACTAACTATGTGTCCCTTGCAGAGGCTATGGATCGTGCTGCTAAGACAGTAGGGGTTAACTTTATTGGTGGTTTCTCAGCTCTTGTAACTAAAGGGACAACTAAGTCCGATAAGATTTTGATTGACTCCATCCCAGAAGCTCTGGCTACGACGGATATCGTATGCTCCTCTGTAGGGGTAGGATCTACCAAGACCGGTATCAATATGGATGCAGTTCGCAAGATGGGGGAAATCGTAAAACAAACTGCTGATTTAACAGCGGATAATGATGCTTTGGGCTGTGCTAAATTAGTTATTTTCTGCAATCCAGTAGAAGATAATCCATTTATGGCAGGTGCTTTCTTCGGTGTAACAGAAGGAGATTCCGCTATTTCGGTGGGCGTTTCTGGACCAGGCGTTGTGAAAGCAGCCTTAGAAGAAGTACGAGGCGAACCATTTGATGTCGTGGCGGAAACCATTAAACGGACAGCCTTTAAGATTACCCGGGTAGGTCAATTGGTTGCTCAAGAAGCTTCCCGCCGTTTAAATAAACCATTTGGCATCATCGACCTATCCTTGGCGCCAACTCCAGCGGTGGGCGACTCAGTTGCTCATGTTTTGGAAGAAATGGGTTTGACTTCTTGTGGTTGCCACGGTACTACAGCAGCTCTGGCCCTTTTGAATGACGCAGTTAAAAAGGGCGGTCTCATGGCTTCTTCCCATGTAGGTGGTCTCTCTGGCGCCTTCATCCCTGTATCAGAAGATGCAGGCATGATTGATGCCGTATCCTGTGGCTCCCTCTCCTTGGATAAGTTGGAAGCTATGACTTGTGTTTGTTCCGTAGGTCTGGATATGATTGCTATCCCTGGTGATACATCGGCAGCTACGATTTCCGGAATCATCGCCGATGAGTCCGCTATTGGTATGATTAACAATAAGACAACAGCAGTTCGCGTTATTCCTGTACCGGGCAAGGGGGTAGGGGACGTGGTTGAGTTTGGTGGTCTCTTGGGCTATGCGCCAATCATTGAAGTCTCCCCATATTCTTGCGAAGAATTCATCGCACGGGGTGGTCGGATTCCTGCGCCAATTCGTAGCCTGACTAACTAATGATATCCTTATCGTATGGCCAATTTTCGACCAGGAAATTGGTCATGCGTTTTCTTGCCTTTTATCCTATTTGTTTCTGAAGGAGGCAATCCCATGTTGGATTATCCTATCGTGGCCTATGTGATAGCCTTTGCTATTGGCTTAGTAATCACCTTTGCAACGACCCCATTGGTCAGCAGGTTGGCGGTAAAAATTGGAGCCATTGATAAACCAGATGCCCGTAAGGTACATCACGGTGCTATTCCCCGCCTAGGGGGGTTAGCCATATTTGCTGGTTATATCATTTCACTGGTTTACTGCTTCCCGGCTAGCCAAATGCATGAACTTCTAGGCTTGGTTCTGGGGACTTGTATCTTGGTAGCCGTGGGCATTTGGGACGATGTGAAACAAATTGAGCCAAAAACTAAGCTCATGGGGCAGATTATCGCGGCAGCTGTCCTTTGTGCCTATGGAATCCGAGTGGACTTTCTTAGCCTGCCTGGAGGGGGCACCCTCTTCCTCCATTATTGGTCTGTGCCACTGACTATCTTTTGGATTGTAGGCTTTACCAATATTGTTAATCTCATTGATGGTTTAGATGGTTTGGCCGCTGGTATTTCTGGCATTGCCTGCCTCGTTGTTTCCGTTGTCCTCATCTCTATGGGACAATACACTTGCGGTGTGGCAGCCTTGGGATTGGCAGGGGCTATTTGTGGGTTTCTTCCTTATAACTTCAACCCTGCTAAGATTTTTATGGGAGATACAGGGTCTATGCTCTTAGGCTATACGGTGGCGGCCATTTCCGTTATGGGCGTTGTTAAGACGGCTGCTGTAGCCGCTTTGGCAGTGCCGGCTATCGTTTTGGGCCTACCGATTCTGGATACCCTCTTTGCGATTGTCCGTCGGAAGATTTCTGGACGTCCTATCTTTAAACCAGATAAGGGCCATGTTCATCACCGCCTCTTGGCGCAAGGCCTTTCGCAAAAACAAGCGGTTCTCATGATGTATGCTGTTACAGCCTTCCTCGGTGGTGTGGCTGTGGTCGTAGCAGAAGTAAATGCTTGGGTAGGGGCCGTCTTGGTCTTGGTCCTCTTCCTTGCCTCCATCGTTGTGGCTCGTCGCCTTGGTGTTATCGCACGCACTGATGCGACAGCTCATCCTTTGGATCCTAAGAAAAAGTAATTGCTAAGGAGATTTATATGTTGAAAGTAATGACCGTATTTGGGACTCGTCCTGAAGCTATTAAAATGGCCCCTCTTGTAAAGGCTTTGCAAGCAGCTCCTGATATGGAGGCTATTGTGACCGTAACTGGTCAACACAGGGAGATGTTGGACCAAGTTATGGACCTTTTTGACATCAAACCGGATTATGATTTAAATATCATGAGCCAAGGTCAAACTTTATATGATGTAACGACTAAATCTCTTATGGGGCTTAAATCCGTATTGGAAGAAGCTAAACCTGATGTGGTTTTGGTTCATGGTGATACAACGACTACCTTCGCTGGTGCCTTGGCTGCCTTTTACCAAGAAATCCCTGTAGGTCATGTGGAAGCGGGTCTCAGAACGGGCAATATTTACTCTCCCTTCCCAGAAGAAGCCAATCGCAAGTTGACTGGTGCAATTGCTACTTATCATTTTGCGCCAACAGCTAGTTCTGAAGCTAATCTCAAAAAAGAAAATGTGAAGGAAGATCACCTCTATGTAACAGGTAATACGGTTATTGATGCCTTAGATACGACGGTTAAAGAGGATTACACCTTTGCTGATTCAGCTCTTAATGACTTGGATTATGACCATAAGCGGATTGTCCTTGTCACCACCCACCGCCGGGAAAACTTGGGGGAACCAATGCGCCATGTCTACCAAGCTATCCGCCAGCTCATCGCTGATTTTGATGATATTCAAGTGGTGTTCCCTATGCATAAAAACCCGAAAGTGCGGGCTGTAGTTCAAGAAGAATTGGGTCATGTCGACCGTGTAACCCTTATTGACCCATTGGACTACGAACCGTTTGCTAACCTTATGGCCCGGTCCTATTTGATTCTTACCGATTCTGGTGGGATTCAAGAAGAAGCACCAGCCTTGGGTAAGGCAGTTTTAGTCTTACGGGATACTACAGAACGGCCAGAAGCTGTTACAGCTGGTACGGTTAAGCTTGTAGGGACGGATAAAGAGGTTGTTTACGAGGAAGCTTCTGAACTTTTGTCCAATCCAGCCGCCTATGCGACTATGTCCAATGCGGTTAACCCTTATGGGGACGGGCAAGCTTGCCGTCGTATTGTGGAGGCTCTTCGGCATGAATTCTTAGGAGATACTCCCAAACCAGATCGTTTCGGTAAATAGATAGATGGACTCTTCGGAGTCCATTTCTTGTATAGGAGGACGTATGGAAGAGGAAAACAAGGTTAACCTTGCCCCTAAGGTGGAGACTGGTCATAAGCTTATAGCTGATCTGGATCAAGAACTGATGGATCAGGCAGACCAAACCCGACAGGCTTTGGATGAAATCGATCGGCGCTACCGGGATAGAGTGGCTCAGCGAAAAGCACAAGAAACTGCTCGCCAAGAGGCTTTAGCAGCTAAATTTAGCAAGAATAAGAAAGTGCTTTCAAAGCACGGTACAAAGCGGCTAGCCTTCAAGGATGATTCCTGGGCCAAGTCATTGGCTGTGGCTTCCTCGGCTGGATTTACTCTCTTGGTGGCTGTAGGAGCTTGCCTTTGGCTTGGTAACCAATTAGATGCCTATCTTGGCACAGATCCTATTGGCACTGTCTGGGGTGGCCTCATCGGAGGCTTTGGCGGCCTTTATTTGATGTATAAGGAACTGACACGGTAATTAAGGTATGAATATAAGATATTTACTCAAGTCTATAGGCCAGGCCTGGCTAATGGTCTTAATCATAGGCCTATTAAGTCTTTGGTCTGTAGGTTTTACCGACCAAATCTCAGGTTGGCTCTGGGGAATGGGGACTATGGCCATCTACTTTCTTATGCTAGCCTATCATAGTCACACTATCCAAGGAGTGGATACGAGGGACGTAATCAGCAAGGTGCGATTTCAAATGATGCAACGCCTGCTCATGATTGTCCTGAGTCTGGTTATTGCACTTACCTATGTTCATCCAGCTATTCCTAGCCTAGTCATAGCCTTGGCCATCATGCATCCTGTTTTATATGTAATCCAATGGCGACTCAAATAAGACTCCTACTTATGAGGAGTCTTATTTTTTGGATGTTTTTATGAAGACTGGTTAAGGAAGATTAGGGCCTATATGATATTTTTCTCTAACTGAGACTAGGACGGGGAGTCCTATAAATTTTTTAACTATATTAATCTAAAGACTAGAGGGGATTGCTCTTGTGAACTATGTCACAGGTCTGTGTGTATCTATACATATGGTAAATATAACCTTTTTTTATCAACTATACATAATAATTAATGCCTTAAAAGGGCTTTTAGATTATTGCACTTGTGCATATTTATTTGTAGAATGTAAATAGACATTGTTTGTGCATATGGTTTTGTATGTAGCATTATGTCGCGACAATTGGAAAGGGGTAATAGCCGTGGAATTGCATGCAGGACACCATCAGGTTGTCCAATGGCTAGGACTGAACTTTAACTTAGACACGTTGATTAACACGTGGATTGTTATGGTCATCGTTCTCGTCATCGCCTTGCTGGCTGCAAGAAAGCAACAACTCGTACCATCGGGGGTGCAAAACCTTATGGAAATGGTACTGGAAGGGCTTAAAGCACAGCTTGCGCCGGGTATTGAAAAACAATGGAAGAAGGCAGGCGCCGTCCTCTATACGTTTTTCCTATTCATCTTTATTGCTAATCAGATTGGTTTGTTGCCAACAAATCATCATATTAGCTCCCCGACAGCCGATGTAAACACCGCTTTGGCCTTGGCCATTGTAAGTACGGTTTTGGTTTGGGGCATTAGCCTCCAAACAAAAGGGCTTGGCTACTTCAAGCACTTTTTCCAACCGTTCAAGGCGCTCTTCATTCTCAATGTCTTTGAAGAAGTCGCTAAACCGGTTACATTGACGGTTCGTCTCTTCGGCAACATCATTGCCGGTGAAATCATGGCGGAATTATTGTATACCTTGCTTCCGACTTGGGTTCCGCTCACTTGGATTTGGCTCGCTTTCAGCTTGTTTGTTGGGACAATTCAAGCCTTTGTTTTCGCAATTCTTACTTCTGCCTACTTGAATCAAGGGGCTAGTGAAGAAGAACATTAATGCGTAAATGATTTTCTATTTCCATGGAGGTTTTTGATTATGGAACTTTTATCTGGTCTTTATGCAATTGGTGCAGGTCTTGCAATCGCAGGTGCTGCGATTGGCGCCGGTGTGGGCGATGGCTTGGTATCCGCTAAATGGCTCGAAGGTATGACACGCCAACCTGAAATGAAAGGCGAACTTCGTACATCTATGTTTATCTCTATCGGCTTGATCGAAGCATTGCCAATCATCGCCGTAGTTATTGCCATTGTGCTTGTATTCGTTCGAGGTTAATAAGAGGAGGGACATCCATTGGTAGATCTCACTAGTGGTACAATTCTTGCTCAAATTATCAACTTCTTAATTCTCTTATTCATCTTGGCAAAATTCGCTTATAAGCCAATTTGCAACATGCTCGAAGAACGGAAGGAACGCATCGCCAATGATTTGGCTGCAGCAGAATCCGCTAAGGTAGAAGCGCAAGAAATGCGTCAATCCTATGAAGACCAATTGCAAGCGGCTCGTAAAGAAGCACAAGAAATCGTAGAAAAAGCGGTACAAGAAGCTAAAGCGGTATCTGCTCAACAATTGTCTGACCTTCGTCAACAATTGGATACAGAACGTGATAAGGCACGCCGTGAAATTGAAGAAGAGCGAGATCAAGCTATGAAGAGTCTCCGTGAAGATATCGTTTCCATGTCCGTTGCTATGGCCAGCAAGGTTGTAGAAAAAGATATGAACAGCGAAACTAACGCGAAACTCATCGACGACGCTATTGCACATTTGAATAGTAAAACAATGGGGTTGTGATACATATGAGCGTAGGAATTGTAGCAGATCGTTACAGTGAAGCCTTATTTGAGCTTGCTCAAGAGTCTAAGACTTTAGTAGAAACCGAACGCGAGGTTGAACAAGTACTAGCTACACTCAATGAGCAACCTGATTTGGTTAAGTTTATTGACAATCCTTTGCTAACAGCTGATGCTAAATGTCAATTGTTAAGCAAAATCTTCGGTGATGAATTAGACAAATCGGTATTGCACTTCCTCTTTGTTATGATTCATCGCAACCGCGCTCACTATATATGTGAAGCCTTGCAAGCTTTTGTAGACCGGTCTCAAGAGGCACGTGGCATCATCAAGGCTACCGTGTCTGTCGTAGAACCATTGACAGAAGAGCAAAGCAGTCAATTGCTTACAAAATTGCAAACGATTACTGGAAAAACAGTTATTTTACAAACGCGTATTGATCCTTCCATCGTGGGCGGCTTGGTCGTTCAAATTGGGGATATGCGCATTGACGGTTCCGTAGCACGTCGCTTGGAAGAACTTAAAAAGGCTCTTACCGTAGGCGTTGCTCAATAGACAGAGGTGAACGGGAATTTATGAAAATGAAACCTGAGGAAATCACTGCCATTATCAAGCAACAAATCCAAAACTATGATGTGGATTTGAATGTTGATGATGTAGGCACAGTCCTTGATGTGGGTGATGGTATCGCTCATATCTATGGTCTTGATAAAGCCATGGCAGGCGAACTTCTTGAATTGCCACATGGCGTATATGGTCTAGTTCTCAACTTGGAATTAGACAATGTAGGTGCTGTACTCTTGGGGAATGGCAACCTGATTAAAGAAGGTGACCAAGTTAAACGTACTGGCCGTATCATGCAAGTGCCAGTAGGAGATGCTTTGATTGGTCGTGTTGTCGATCCATTGGGCCAACCTTTGGATGGTAAAGGGGAAATCGCAACCACAGACTTCCGCCCTGTGGAATACCCAGCACCTGGTATTGCAGACCGTAAGTCTGTCAATCAACCTTTACAAACTGGTTTGAAAGCCATCGATGCTATGGTTCCAATTGGTCGTGGCCAACGGGAATTGATCATCGGTGACCGCGGTACTGGTAAAACAGCTATCGCAATCGATACCATCCTCAACCAAAAAGGTAAGGATGTAATCTGTATCTATGTAGCTATTGGTCAAAAGGAATCCACTGTAGCTTCTGTAGTACAAAAATTGGAAGAGTTTGGTGCTATGGACTACACTATCGTAGTATCCGCATCTGCCTCTACTGGAGCACCTCTTCAATACATTGCTCCATACGCTGGTGTAGCTATGGGCGAACACTTCATGTATGAAGGTAAACATGTATTGTGCGTATACGATGACTTGACTAAACAAGCTGCCGCATATCGTGCAATGTCCTTGCTTCTCCGTCGTCCACCAGGGCGCGAAGCATATCCAGGGGACGTATTCTACTTACACAGCCGTTTGTTGGAACGGGCTGCTAAGTTGTCCGATGAATTGGGTGGCGGTTCCATTACGGCCCTTCCAATCATTGAAACACAAGCGGGTGACGTATCTGCCTATATCCCAACTAACGTAATTTCCATCACCGATGGTCAAATCTTCTTGGGCACAGATATGTTTAACTCCGGTATTCGTCCAGCTGTCGATGTAGGCTTGTCCGTATCCCGTGTAGGTGGTTCAGCTCAAACTAAGGCTATGAAATCCGTTGCAGGCCAACTTCGGTTGGAATTGGCTCAATATCGTGAATTAGCGGCTTTCGCCCAATTTGGTTCCGACCTTGATGCATCCACTAAAGCTCAATTGGATCGCGGTGCTCGTTTGACAGAAATGCTCAAGCAAGACCAATACAGCCCATTGTCCGTAGCTGAACAAGTTATTTGCCTCTATGCTGGTACTAAAGGTTTCCTCGCATCCATCCAATTGGAAGATGTATTGGCCTTTGAAGATGAATTAATTCGTTATGTTAATATGCATAATAAATCCATCATTGATGCTATCAACACATCTGGCAAATTAGAATCCGCTGTAGAAGAAGAATTGAAGACAGCTATTGCTGAATGCGTTAAGGCATTTGGTGCTACCCATACATTAGTGGCTTCTAAGGAGGCGTAATATATGGCTAGTGCACAGGATTTACGCAAACGCATAAAATCCGTTGGTAATACGCAGCAAATCACCAAGGCCATGAAGATGGTCGCTTCTGCCCGCATGCGTAAAGCCCAAGCCCGTGCCGAAGGTGTTGGTCCTTATGCTGAAAAGCTAGGACAAATTATGCGCCGTGTATCTGGTTCTATTGCCGGTGGTACCAGCCCCTTGTTGGATGCTCGTCCAATTAAGAAAACCGCTTACGTCATCGTAGGTGCTGATAAGGGGTTAGCTGGTGCTTATAGCTCTAACTTGGCTAAATTTGCAGAGCAAACCTTTGCGGATAAGGATAAGAGCGCGATTGAAATCATCGCCTCTGGCCGTAAGGTAGTCGATCATTTCGCCTCCCGTGGCTATACTGTATCCGCTAAGTTTACAGGCTATTCCGATAAACCAGAATACAGCGATGCACGAGCTTTGATGCGAGAAGCACAAAATCAATTCCTCGCTGGTCAAGTGGATGAAGTTGTCCTCGTGTACACTAAATTCGTCAACTCTATGACGCAAATTCCTACACAAGAACGCCTTCTTCCAGTAACTCCACCAGAAGGGGATCAAGAGGGTGGCGCATATTTCTATATGCCTGGCGAAGAAGAAGTCCTCACGGCTCTTCTTCCTCAATACCTTGAATCCAGTGTGTTCAATGGACTTTTACAAGCAGCGGCTAGCGAATTAGGGTCTCGTATGACTGCTATGACATCCGCTACAGATAATGCTTCTGAACTCATTGGTAAACTCAGCCTTGAATATAATAAATTGCGTCAAGCTAGCATTACTAACGAAATCTCTGAAATTGTGGGTGGCGCTAATGCGTTGCAATAGAATAGGAGCGCTTCTTAGATGAGTACTAATATTGGTAAAGTGGTACAGGTTATCGGCCCAGTTGTAGACGTTCAGTTTGCACCAGGTCAATTGCCAGCCATTTATAATGCCCTTCACATTGAACCTCAAGGTGAAGGTATCAAAAACAGAATTGTTGTTGAAGTTATGCAACATTTGGGTGACGATACAGTGCGCTGTGTAGCCATGTCTTCCACGGATGGCCTCACACGTAATATGGACGTTATCGATACAGGTGCTGCTATTTCCGTACCAGTAGGTGACGGTGTATTGGGCCGTATCTTCAACGTTTTGGGTGAAACTGTAGACCATGACCCAGCAAAAGTAGAAGCTGAAGATCATTGGCCTATTCACCGTCCAGCCCCTAAATTCGATGACTTGTCTCCAGAAACAAACATCTTGGAAACAGGTATCAAGGTCGTTGACCTTATTGCCCCTTATGTAAAGGGTGGTAAGATTGGTCTCTTCGGTGGTGCCGGCGTTGGTAAAACCGTATTGATTATGGAATTGATTCATAACATCGCTACAGAACATGGTGGTTACTCCGTATTCTCAGGCGTTGGTGAACGTACCCGTGAAGGTAATGACCTTTGGAACGAAATGAAAGAATCTGGCGTTATCAACAAGACAGCCCTCGTATATGGACAAATGAACGAACCACCTGGAGCTCGTATGCGCGTCGCATTGACAGGTTTGACCATGGCAGAATACTTCCGTGATGTAAAACACCAAGACGTGCTCTTGTTTGTCGATAATATCTTCCGTTTCATCCAAGCTGGTTCTGAAGTGTCCGCCTTGCTCGGCCGTATGCCGTCTGCCGTTGGTTACCAACCAACCTTGGCTAATGACGTAGGGGCTTTGCAAGAACGTATCACCTCTACTAAAAACGGTTCCATTACATCTGTACAAGCCGTATACGTACCTGCCGATGACTTGACTGACCCAGCACCAGCAGCAACCTTTGCCCATTTGGATGCGACTACTGTATTGTCCCGTGCTATCGCAGAATTGGGGATTTACCCAGCCGTTGATCCATTGGATTCCACATCTCGAATCTTGGATCCACATGTAGTAGGGGAAGAACACTACCAAGTCGCTCGTGGCGTGCAAGAAGTTCTTCAAAAATACCGCGATTTGCAAGATATCATTGCCATCCTCGGTATGGAAGAATTGTCTGATGAAGATAAATTGACTGTAGCACGGGCTCGTAAGATTCAACGTTTCCTCAGTCAACCATTCTTCGTAGCCGAAGTATTTACCGGGTCTCCTGGTAAGTACGTTCCATTGTCCGAAACCTTGCGCGGCTTCCGTGAAATCTTGGACGGCAAACACGATGATTTGCCAGAACAAGCTTTCTACATGGTTGGTTCCATTGATGAAGCAGTTCAAAAAGCAAAGGACATGGCTGAGAAAGGGGAATAATCTATGGCAGATTTAAAACCCATGGCCCTTACTGTGGTGACGCCAGATGACAAGGCCTTTGAAGCAAAGGTAAAGTTTATCTCTGGTCGTGCCTTGGACGGTGACTTTGGCTTCTATCCAAATCCGGCCCCTCATGTGGTAGCCTTGGATATAGCTGAATTGGATGTAACAGACCAAGATGACAAGAAGTATAAATTGGCCATCTTTGGAGGTTTCTTGGAAATCGATAATAACCAAGCTACTTTGGTTACACCAAACTGTGAAGTGCCAGAATCCATTGACCCAGAACGGGCTCAACGAGCTCGTCAACGGGCCGAAGAACGATTAGCTGCTGACCGTGATGATGTGGATGTTCCACGGGCACGGGCGGCCCTGAAACGAGCTCTCCTACGGATTGATATCACCAGTGGTCTATAGGAGCGGTTGACTTAGGTTAATCGATTTCATAAAAAAAACACCCCATGATCGGAAGAATCGTGGGGTGTCTTTTTTATGTGGCAGTGTCTAAACGAAAAGACGAATAATTAGCATGCCTACACAAGCATTGAAGATGGATATGGCCATAAGCATAGGCCAGTATTTTTTAGGTGTATCCGTAACACCAAGAAGGCGACCCATATATTGAATTTGAGAAGCCATGAGGATAAAGGCTGGGGCTAAGATGGTGATATGTTCTGGTGTCAGTGTGCCAGCTGCCATGAGGGCTGCTGCTACGCCTACACCAGCGGAACAAGAGAGCCAAGTAGCTAAGAGGACGGTTAAGGCTTCTCCAGGAAGAGCAAAGAGGCCCATAACGCCACCAGCATGGAGGCCTAACCAATCAAAAACGCCTAAAATACGGAGAATTTCTGCTAGAACATAGGCCATAATGACATTTGGCATAAGACTTTGCGTAGCTAAGGTAAACCCCTTACGGGCGCCAATAACAAAGATATCGAAAGGATTGTTGGTTTTCTTTTGGCTGTTTGCTTGTGTAGTCATTATTGGAAGTCCTTTCTGTAGACTGTATTAAGTGCTAGGCGACAGATTCCGGCACCAACAAACTTAAGAATGAAAATTAAAATTAAAGGGACCAGAATTGGTAGTGTGAAGGAAGCAAAAAGAGCTGATACGATAGCGAAGTAATTGTTGATCATACCTGCACCAGAGTACTGCCAAGCGGCGATAATAGTTAATTCCTTACGGGTAACTAAGCCCTCTTCATAAAGCTCCTTGGTGAGGGCAGCGCCTCCGTCGGTAGATTGTAAGTCTGTAATAAGGGCTAAGCCTGTTAGACCTGGAATACCAAGTAGGGGTTTAAGGATTGGTGTGAGTAAACGTTGGGCTGCTTTTAGCGCCCCGTAATGGGAAAAAATTTCTACGGCCCCCAAGGCTAACATGATAGATGGAACTAAGCTCAAGGCAAAGAGAAAACCCGCTCTTGCAGAAGTTCCACCGTGCCCTACGAAGGTGTCAGATGCCCCCTTGATGGTTCCGTATTTGCCGATAAGGGCAGAGAAGTCAAATACCTTTAACCATTCATGGCCAGCTACGTTATTTAATAGACCGGAGAAGAAGATGATAGCGGCGATGAGGGCTATATAAGCACCTATCGTGACTTTTGGGTTCATCATTTCATTGAGTTGAGCCTGCTTTTCTTCTTTTGCTTGAAGCGTGACCTGGTTGTCTCGTTGATCCATAAGGACCTCCTTATAAATATCCACTCAGAATAAACATATGTATTATTGTAAAGGATATTGATATGGAGGGTCAAGGGGAAGATTAACTATTTACAAATAGGAGGAACCAAGAGTATTCTAGGTTTATATTTATTTTCTTATCTATGAGGAGGCCCCATGAGTCAGGTTCAGGATTACTATAACTATCTCCATACCATTCCAGAAAAATCTCTAGAGGAGCATAAGACATCTCAATTTCTAGCAGATCAATTAGAGTCCTTTGGTTATCGGGTTATTAGACAAGTAGGTGGGGCTACAGGAGTCATTGGCATCTACGATACGGGTCGCCCAGGCCCAGTCGTGGCCATTCGGGCTGATATGGATTCACTTACTCATATCATTGATGGCCAGGAAGTTCAACGCCATACTTGTGGCCATGATGGACATATGTCCATGGTCTTGACCGCCGCTAAGTGGATTAAAGAGGGAGGTCTAATTAGCAAGGGGGTCTTGAAAATACTTTTTCAACCGGCAGAGGAGACTGGTGAAGGGGCTTTGAGCATGATCAAAGGTGGTGCTATTGATGATGTAGATTGGCTCTTTGGGGCTCATGTACGACCTTTTGAGGAATGCCAAGTGGGCCAAGCTTCGCCAGCTATTCATTATGCGGCAGCTCGTCGCTTTGTTGTAGAATTTCTTGGTAAACCAGCCCATGCGGCCCGGCCTCATTTAGGCATTAATGCTATAGATGCGGCTACGGCTGCTGTTAATGCGGTCAATGCTATCCACCTAAAGCCGACTGATAATTATTCTGTGAAGGCTACGCGTTTTCTCTGCGATTCTGGTGTGACCAATGCTATTCCTGATTTGGCGACGGTTACCTGGGATTCCCGAGCTCAATACAATGATGTGATGGAGGCTTTGGAAGAAAAGTTTATGGTCGCCATTGAAGGTGGTGCTGGGACTGTAGGGGCTAAAGCTCATGTGGCCTTTAAAAAGGGGACACCGGCAGCTGAATTGGATGAGGATGCGACGGCCCTCCTGAGCCAGTCCATTAAGGCTGTCTTGGGTGACCAGGGTCTGGCAGAGGAAATTTATACGCCAGGTTCGGAAGATTTCTTCTTTTACACTATCCATAAGCCAAGTTTGAAGGCTGGCTTCTTCGGTTTGGGTTGTGACCTACGGCCAGGCCTCCACCATCCGGATATGGCCTTTGACACCTCCGCCTTAGATGCGGGCGTTGCGATATTTATTAAAACGGTAGAAAGTTTATTGAATTAATACAAAAGCATGGATTACTTATGTATGGTGGTTCTGCTAACAAAGAGTGGCGCAGAAAAATTGATCTGCGCCACTCTTTTTATTTGTATTTATTTTATAGGACCGATACACCTGTCAATCTATACTTGGTGCTTTTAGGTTGTTCCACTTGAAGGAATTCTTCTGGACTAATGGATTTTGGAATTCCCTGGTAGCCTTCTTGGCCGTAGCGGGGGATATCGGTAGGGATTCGCTTATAGGGAAGGTATTTGAGAAGGCTGTTGCTAATATGACGGTAGAGTTGACTATGGCTAGGCATAGTTAAGCTATCTTCTGTCCCATAGTAGCTCTCCTTAAGGATATCGCCTTTGTGCTTAGTAGTGTCATAGTAGGCTAGGCTAGCCTGAATATCTGCCCGTATATAGAGGTCGTAATCATCGTTAGCTAAGAAGGATCCTAATCTTAAGGAGTGGATGGTGTAGTACTTATCTTCTTCTACCTTAGGTGCTAGGTAGAGGTCTCCTTGGCTGGGGGAATCTTGATCGCCTTGAGCGATCGCCTCGAGTTGTCCTAGGTCTGGAGCCTGATTAACTTCCTGGTAGGACACTTGGTAGTAGGGGTAGCGGAAGGTATCAGCCAGGCGACTAACTAGGTAGGAATTAAGGGCGGATTCCTTGCTTCTAGAGGGCCTTAAGATGACTACTTTGCGGCTAGGAAAATCTTGTAAGAGCCCATGAGAGCTGGTGGATAGTCGACTGGATTCTATACCGCTAGAAGGGCTATTAGTGTTAATGTTGGCAGAGGCGGCTAGGCTAGTGCCTATTAGGGATAGGGTTAAGGTTAAGCTGATTAGTAAGGTTTTTTCTATCATGTTGACTCCTTAGATTGATAGAGGGTTGTTATAATTCAGCATAGTATCATTATGACTCTAGTAAAAGAGCCTCACAGGGTGAGGCTCTTTGTGTTTACAAATGGTCTATGTGCTTATTATAGTCTTTTGTTAGATAAAAGGCACATACATTTTTTTATATTAAATTGTTAAGAAGGAGGAGAGGTCTATCTTCTTCTTTTTATCACTTTGTAAGAGGTCGAATAGCTGATTTACATCTACAGATTTTGGATTTTTGAGGAAGTTATTGAGTTGGTTTAGGCCCTCTTGCCCTTTTGTATCCGTAGAAACCGTGCTAGTAGTTGTAGTGGTCGTAGTGGTGGTTATGGTTCCATCAGGATTTTTTACCGTTTTTGTAGTTGTCGTAGAGTGGGTATTTTGATTTGGTTGGTTAGGATTGTAAGTGGGTTGATCTGTTGGAATCCGTTTATAAGGTAGTTGATTCAACATACGGTCCACCACATCCTTGTAGACTCCTTGATGGCTTGGCATGGTAAGGGTATCCTCTGTACCATAGAACCCCTTAGTGATAGCCCCGGATTGTTTGCTTTGTGTATCGTAGTAGTAGAGGGTCCCTTCAACTTCTGTGTGCTTGTAGTCGCTATCAGATAAACCTTTGCGATAGATGCCCGTAAAACCACCGCGGCTACCAGATCCATATTCATCTGTCTTTGCGGAAGGGGATAAGTAGAGGTCTGCCCCTTTGCCATTATTAGTGTCTTGGTCGGCTAGGGCGATTAAGTCGTTAAGTCCTAGTTTGTTTGCTTGGGTTCGCTTGCTTGTGTTGTAGTAAGGATAACGGAAAACATTGGCCAATTGGTCGGTCATATAATCTGAGAAAGCCTTGTTGTGACCGCTATCTTGACTGATAATAATCACCGAACGAGTTGGAAAGCCTGTTAAACTACCAGGTAGTGGAGCTGCTTTGCCTGGTGTAGTGGCTTTGCTGTCCTTAGTTGTGTTCTTATCTGTTTTTGTATCACTTGTTTTGGTGGAGGAGTGGTCATTAGACTCTGTAGTAGTCGTGGATGTGGTGGTCTGGTTAGCGGTACTTGTCGTATCCCCAGATTGGGTTACAGGAATAACCTCTGCGAAGGAGAGTCCCGCGGTTAAACTGGTAATAGCCATGGTAGCTAAGATAGTTTTCTTGAGAGAATGGAATTGCATAGCTTATCCTTTCTTATATAGAAAAAGCCTCACAAAGGTGAGGCTTTTATGAAATAAAAGTCTACTTACTTATTATAAGTCAGGAACCCTATAAAAGCACATAAACTTTTCATAAAGTTTTTATTAGCTCATAGAGAGAGACCGCTCGAAGGCCGCTTTGATAGTCTCTAGTTGGGCGGGCTCCTCCATAAGGGAGAGAAGAGTTAAGGCGATGATGGAGGCCCCTTTGGTAATCGTGCCCTCAATACGATGGTCTAACATAGCGGCGGCAAATTCCTTGGTATGACAAACCTTGTCATCTCCTTCTAGGCGGAGGGTTGGGTGGTAGGCTGGGCATTGATAGGATACATTGCCGATATCAGAGGATCCAGAAGCAGGGTCTATACCAGGTGTGAATGGAATACCAAGGTCCTCCATGACTTCTTCAATGAGGTGCATACCCTCTTCAATGTTATTCATGTCGTCATAGGGGTTGCCATAGAACTCGTAATCTACCTTTGTCCCTGTGCAGAGGGCAGCACCTTCAAAAATTTTCTTGCACTGTTCAGATAGTTTGTTGAGATAAGAGCGCTTAGCATGGCGGACGGTTACCTCGAATTCGCCGAAGTCAGGAATGATGTTAGATGCGGTTCCTCCGTTGATAATCCAGGTGCCGATTCGACTTTCCGGCCTGCATTGCTGCCGCATCATATCTAGGGCGTGGATAGCCAATTGAACGCCATTAACTGCGTTGATGCCCGCCCAAGGTTCACCAGCTGCATGGGCCGGCTTGCCATGGTAGCGGACCCGGTAGCAGTCTAGGGCTAAGAAGTTAGAGGTTGGGCGGGTAATGGTCCCATCCATGTGGACCATGATGGCGAAATCGTAGTCCTTAAAGATGCCTTGTTGGGTCATGTCCACCTTGCAGCCCGTCGCTTCCTCATCAGGGGTACCGATAATATCAACATCCATGGTGAGCGGTGCTTGTTGGCTAAGTTTAGCGAGGGCAAGGCCTGCCAAGACGGACAGGGAACCAGATGCGCAATGACCACAGGCATGCCCTAATTCAGGGAGAGCATCATATTCACAAAGAATGGCTAATTTGCCAAGAGGTTTATCTGCCTTGACTAGGGAAGCCTTAAAGGCTGTTGGGATGCCAGCAAATTCATAGGTTACAGGGATCCCTTCGGATTCCAAGAGGGCGCCAATACGTTTGACGGATTGAAACTCATGGCTAGAAACTTCTGGGTTTTTGGCTAGTGTGTAGTTGAGATCCCACGCTTTAGGCGCTAAGGTTTGTATGAGCGCTAGTAGGTCTTCTTTATGATGGTGTGCAACGGTCATAGTAGACTCCTTTTAAAATACTTATGACACCTACTTTCACGAGGATATTCATATAGATGGACATATACCTGTGTAAGTATTAGTTGGTGAAAGTTGGCAAAATATGTTTAAATCTATGACTATACTATCATGGAAGGTGTATCTTGCCTAATACAACATGGAAGAATATGCATAAATTAACAGGAATTCCTATTAAATCTAAAATTTGGTGAAAAAATATTAGGAAATGCTGGCATATTATACAGATTGTGTGTATAATAATAAAAGATAGAAAAATTATTTAGGAGGGACACTATGTTCGGTATTAAATTTAACAAAAAAATCGCCGTGGCCTTGGGCATTGGCGTACTGGCTATGAGCCTCTTTGCAGGTTGTGGATCTTCTAGCCAAGAGACAAATGAGAAGGGCGTGCTTCGTGTAGGTTCTGAAACAACCTTCCCACCATTCGAATACACAGATGACCAAAATAATGTCATCGGTTTCGACGTGGACTTGAGTCAAGAAATCGCAAAACGCTTGGGTCTCAAAATGGAATTCGTAAGCATGGGCTTCGATGCTTTGATTCCAGCAGTTAACTCCGGGTCTATTGATATGATTGCAGCGGGCATGAATCCTACACCAGAACGGGAAAAAGCAGCTGATTTCTCTGATATCTACTTCAATGAAGGTGGTTTTACTGCTATTGTTCGCAAGGATAATACAGATATCAAAGGCATTGATGACCTTAAGGGTAAAGTTGTAGGGGCTCAAGTGGGTTCTATTCCTGCTGATATGGCTAAAGCTTTGCCTGCATCCCAAGTTAAAGAAATCGACTCCAATTCTCAAATCTTCATGGAATTGAAAGCTGGTACTATCGATGGGGCTATCATAGATAATGCAGTTGCTATGTTCTACCTCAAACAAGGGGCTGATAAAGACCTTAAATTGGTTGGTAACCCAACAGAATCTACTGGCATTGCGTTGGGCTTCAAAAAAGGTAATACAAAATTGCGTGATGACGTAAATAAAGCCTTGAAAGAAATGAAAGAAGACGGCACGTACCAAAAGATTTACGAAAAATGGTTTGGTGCTTATAAAGAGTCTAAATAAAAGTGTATTCACTTGAATTGTAGAAAAACCACTAGCTAGGTATTACCTAGCTAGTGGTTTTTCTTTTAGTATTATTTGTTTGCAAGAATGTTACCAAGGAAAAGTAATTGGTTAGGGAATAGTTTGTTTAGTATTAGTTTACTAGTTAGAAAAAAATAGATATAATTAGGCATGATAAATAGAGAAATATCGATACGCCTATACATCAATATAAGGGATGTTATTTATATATTCTCTGGCCTTCTTTGGCCCTTTGGGGCCTAAATTGCTTTTGCACAAATGAGTTTGTGCCACAATAGGAGATCAAATGGAATTTAATACGATTATTTACCAGGTAGACCAAGAGATTGCTACCATAACCTTTAATCGACCTGAGGTGCAGAATGGTTTTAATGTGCCCATGTGTCAAGAAATCTTGAAGGCCCTACACTGGGCGGGCCAGGATAAGTCCGTCAAGGTCATTGCCTTTAAGGCGGAGGGGACTGTTTTTTCCGTGGGCGGTGATCTGGTGGAAATGAAGCGAGCTGTGTTAGAAGATGACCAGGAGTCCTTAGTGGCCATTGCCCAATTGGTCATGGATATATCCCTTACTATGAAGCGGACACCTAAACCAATCGTTATGTGTACCGATGGGGCTGTGGCCGGAGCAGCCTTCAATATGGTTCTAGCGGCGGATTTCTGCATTGCTACTACTAATAGTCGCTTTATCCAGGCTTTTGTAAATGTTGGGCTGGCTCCTGATGCGGGAGGTATGTATCTTTTAACCCGGGCGGTGGGTATGAACCGGGCCATGCACTTAGCCATGACTGGTGAGGCAGTAACCGCAGACAAGGGCTTGGAATACGGCTTTGTCTATAAGGTCTGTGAGCCCAATCAATTAGACCGAGTTGCAAGTCGCCTTCTTAAACGCCTCGCTAAGGGACCTGAACTTTCCTATGCAGGTATGAAGGACATGATGTGGCATGCTTTCTTTACAGATTTTGAAGATTATGCTAAGAAGGAAGTGGCCCTCCAATCTAGCCTAGGCTTTTCAGAGGACTTTAAGGAAGGGGTTATGGCCCACGCAGAGCGGCGTCGTCCACAATTCAAGGGCCAGTAAAAGCGTCTTGGGCAGGGACTGGCTTTCCTTTTATATAATTCTTACGATTTTTATAAAAAAGTCCTTGCCAAGCTTTCTACATTTCCGTATAATAACGAAGTACCTTCCCCGATAGCTCAGTTGGTAGTAGCACCTGACTGTTAATCAGGGTGTCGCTGGTTCGAGTCCAGCTCGGGGAGCCATGGCCCGTTGGTCAAGCGGTTAAGACACCGCCCTTTCACGGCGGTATCCCGGGTTCGATTCCCGGACGGGTCACCACATGGACGATTAGCTCAGCTGGGAGAGCGCCTGCCTTACAAGCAGGATGTCGGCAGTTCGATCCTGTCATCGTCCACCATAGCGAAAGCACTCACCTTAGGGTGGGTGCTTTTTATGTTAACCTATATCGAAAGCTGTAAAAGAGGCATAATAGTATAACTTTCTTTCAATTGTGATAGATTGCACACTGTGCTAGTATGAAAGCGTAATCAATAGCCCTGTGCAATGGCTGTTGATATAATTATGTAATTCTCTAAGGAGGGATTATCTTGCGCGAGATTCAAGTATCTGAAATCACAAAAACAGTCCGTCAAATGTGTATGGACGCAGCTTACCACTTGCCAAAAGACATCTATGAAGGCTTGAAAAAAGGCCGTGAAACAGAAGAGTCTCCAGTTGGTTGCATCGTTCTCGATCAAATCATCAAAAATGCAGAAATTGCTGATGCTGAAGATCGTCCATACTGCCAAGATACTGGTATGACATTGGTGTTCGTTGAAGTTGGTCAAGATGTACATTTTGTTGGTGGCGACCTTAAAGAAGCTATCAATGCAGGTGTTGCAGCTGGTTATATTGACGGTTACCTTCGTAAATCCGTTGTACAAGAACCTCTCTTCAACCGTAAAAATACACAAAACAACACACCTGCTATCATCTACATCGATATCGTTCCTGGCGATAAAGTAGACATTAAAATCGAACTTAAAGGTTTCGGTTCTGAAAACAAATCTGATGTAGCTATGTTAGTACCTGCTGATGGCGTAGAAGGGGTTAAACAAGCTGTTCTCGATATCGTTAAACATGCTGGCCCTAACCCATGTCCTCCAATGGTATTGGGGATTGGTATCGGTGGTACTATGGACCAAGCGGCTGTTATGTCCAAGAAAGCTTTGCTTCGTGACATCGATGTTCCACACAAAGATCCAGAATATGCAAAATTGGAAGAAGAAATTTTGGCTATGGTTAATAAAACTGGTATCGGTCCACAATTGGGCGGTACAACTACTTGCCTTGGCGTAAATATCGAATGGGGTGCAACTCATATCGCTGGTCTTCCTGTTGCAGTTACTATCATGTGTCATGCTGCTCGTCATAAACACGTAGTACTTTAATCGATAGGAGGCAAATACAATGGCTGAAACAATTCGCATTAACACTGATGAATATAATGAAGAATTTTCCCGTAAATTGCGCGTAGGTGATAGCGTTCTTATTACCGGCAAGATTTACTCTGCTCGTGATGCTGCTCACAAAGCCATGACTGAAGCTTTGGCTCGCGGTGAAAAATTGCCAATCGACTGGACTAACAAGTTCGTTTACTACCTTGGCCCAACACCTGCAAAACCTGGTGATCCAATCGGTTCCGCTGGCCCTACAACATCTGGTCGTATGGATGCTTACACGCCAACCATGCTTGATCAAGGTATCAAAGGCATGATTGGTAAAGGGTCCCGTAAACCAGAAGTTGTTGAATCTATGAAGAAAAATGGTTGCACCTACTTCGCTGCTGTTGGTGGTGCTGCCGCTTTGATTGCAAAATCCATTAAAAAATACGAAGTATTGGCTTACGAAGACTTGGGTCCAGAAGCTTTGGCAGAATTGACTGTTGAAGACTTCCCTTGCATCGTTGTTGGCGATACTGAAGGTAACAACTTCTACGAACAAGGTCAAAAACCTTACCGTAAAATCTAAGGACTAGTCTAAACATCGCATAGGCTTTGTCTGGTATGAATAACCGCCTTCCCTTAGGGAAGGTGGTTATTTTTTTTAGTTATTTGTGTTACCATAAAACGGTAAGCTTATGGTGAATTCGCTCGAAAGAAGGAGCATAGCATGAAGTCTTTAGAAGACATTCGTATAGCAGCCCACCAGGCCATAGAAGAACTGGTAGAGGCAGCTAAATTACAGCCTGGGGAGATTTTGCTCATCGGTTGTTCTACCAGTGAAATTAAGGGAGCTAAAATCGGTAGCGATTCCAGTATGGATATAGCCCAAGTTTTATGGGATGAGTTCAAGGCTGCTGCCAATCGAGGGGGCTTTGAGTTAGCCTTTCAATGTTGCGAGCATTTGAATCGGGCCCTTGTGATTGACCGCTCTACAGTAACTAGTCAAACTATTGTCAATGTCGTCCCTTGGGAACATGCTGGTGGATCTATGGCCACCAAGGCCTACAAGAATTTTGATGACCCCGTGGTAGTTGAATTCATCCAGGCTGATGCGGGGCTTGATATTGGGGATACCTTCATCGGTATGCATCTTAAACATGTTTGTGTTCCCGTCCGTCTATCTGTAAAAGAAATCGGTCAGGCCCACCTCACAGCTGCCCGTGTTCGGCCAAAATCCATTGGTGGCCCCCGGGCCCACTATGATGAAAGTTTACTATAAGGAGATCTTATGCACGCAATTATTCCTTACCTTATATTAGTGGGCGTCATCATCGCCTTTTTTATCGTTTGTTACTTGGTCTTCCGTGAATCCCCTAAGAAGATGGGTCACCTCTCAGAAGAACGCCGGGCTGATCGACGTCGTAAAATTAGGGAATATGCATCGGGTGCAGCCTCTGCGGATATTTTAAAATCCGATGTCAAATCGATTCCTAAATCTGAAGAAACGACTACTGTGAAAGCAGATGAAGGTTTAGAGAAAGCTGATGAGATCTTAACTCAAGTAAAGCTTTCTCAAGAAGATACATCCTATCCGACTGCTTCTGTTCATGAGCCAACACCGGAGTCCATGACCTTGGTTATTCCACCTGCTGAAGAAGAGATACTAGATGAAGCCATAGGACGAGCTAAGGAAGAGGCATCTTTAGAGGCCACTCAAGTTATGGACCGCCTTTCTTATGCAGGGGATGAAACCGCTCCTACTATGATCTTGCGGCGAGACCAACTGTCGGAGGCCTTAGCCCAACAAGGCCTTATGGAATCCAATCCCGTGGCAGAGCCGGACGGCATGAAGTCGTATTCAAATAGTTCTTGGAAGCAAGAATCTGCTGAAAAACGGCGGGTAGAAATCGCGATGGAACCCTTTCTTCATGTTTTTGGCGTCATTTCTGATCGGACTTATCAAGTAGTTTTTGACGTAACACAAGATGCCTTGCAGACCTTGGAAATCAACTCTGAGGAAGAGGCGCGGGCACTCTTGGATAATGTAGTTGTACAAGAAGCCCTTCTACTTATGCAAAAGGCCTATGCTGCTAATCCGGCTGATTGGATGCGGCCTATTGCCGTTGAGGCCTTTGTGGATGTGGTGTCCAAACCTAAGTCATCTACGCCTTATTTGGTTGCCTTTGATGCCCTTAAGATTCTGAGCCACATGACCTTAGCCCATTTACAGGTTATGGCTATTATTTTGCTATTACAGTATTCCCGTAATTCTAATAACTATAGCTTAGAATACTTCCGCCACTATGTGGACAAGTATATTCAACCATTTTTGTCAGATTTGCCACGGAATGCAGCTGTTTTCCACCAACTAGATTATCTGCGTTGTAGCCAAAAAGAAAGTGAGAAGATCAACCTAGCTCAACTCTTATCGAATTCCTACTCCTTTGTCTTTAATTTCCGCGGTTTTAGCAAGGATGAATTGGCTCATGCGCTAGATGGAGAGAACTTGGATCCACGCTTTGTGGTTAAGTCTATCAATTCAGCTCTTTACAAGTTGGCTTTAGTGGATGAAGGTATGGCTCCTCGCTTCTTCCGTCAAGCGGGTATTAGTGACCACCATGTACAAGAGGACTTATTAGGACTTATGAAGTCCAAGCCATCGGCCTTTAGTGGGGCTGAAGCACGTCGTATAATGGAAGAGATTTCTCCAGTGCTCTTGGATTTGTCTGATCTCTTCGAGGCCAGCCCTCTGTCGACTATGTCTCTGACCCTTTTAGGCCTCTACTTAGGTCGAGCCCATGTAAAAGCGACTATCCACGAGGACTTTGACCTGTCTCAGTGGTTTTAATAAAATAACGGTTATAAACAGCCAGCCCCTAGTTCATTTACGAGCTAGGGGCTGGCTGTTTTATAGGGATTCCTTGTAAAAGGGCTAATTTAGTTATTAAAGTCAAAATCGGTCATAGCGTCGATGTCTTTAAGGATGATAGTCTTACCGGATACCTCTATGAGCCCCTCTTTTTCCATACGACTCATCTCTCGGGACATGGCCGTTCGGGATACATTGATAATCTCTGCGATTTGTTCTCGTGTATGGGGAAGTTTGATGCTAGTAGTACCTTGTTGCCGGTAGATATCAGATAGGTAGGCAAAGATCCGTTGCCGCATACCCTTAAGGGTTAAGTAGTGGACCTTGCGGGTCAGAATAAGGGTTTTATCAGACAAATCACGTAGGAGGTTGGCCAAAAGGGTAGTTTGGCAGACCTGGCATTTTGGCAGAGCCTCTAGGAAGGCGTGGATAGGAATAAAGAGAACCTTGCTGGCTTTGGTTGTTTTAATAGTCGCAGGCCAGAGGGGTTGGTGGGAGAAGATGAGCGCCTCCCCAAACATTTGGGAAGGGTAGAACTCTGTCATAATGACTCGCTGGCCCATGACGTTTTCTCTGGTGATAAGGAGGGCTCCTTCTAAGATAATGCCTAGGCCCTCCATAGGTGTTCCGGAAAGGGCAACGAAGTCATTCTTTTTATAGTCCTTGACCAAGAGCTCCGCGTGGGAGAAAAAGTACCTCAAGTTCTCTTCTGTGAAGCCTTGGAAGAGGGGGGAAGCAAGTAGGGTGGATGCATAATCGGATACTAGGGCACTTACTTGAGTAGCTTTCATAAGGATCTCCTATCATAATTCGTAATATATAAAAAGATATAGATTAGATATATTGTCGTATAAATGAAAATACTTCTCTTTTGTTATTATATACTAAAAAAAGAAAAAATATTTTGAAAATGTAGCCATAGTTACATAATTTGGTTTTGCCAATAAGATATACTGTGTTTGTAAATGATGAAGCCTCATAGAAACAGGTTCTCCTAAGGAGAACTAAAATGAGGTTTTTGTATGTTTTGCTGATGTCAGCAATAGGAGGAATATTATGAGCAATATGTTCTGCTTCCAATGTGAACAAACTGGTCAACCTAATGGTTGTACTGTACAAGGTGTATGTGGTAAAACTGCACCAGTTGCTAATAAACAAGATGAATTGACTGCCGCTTTGGTTGGTTTGGCTCGCGCTTTGGATGTGAAAGGTCAAACAAAAGAAGGCGTTGATTATTTGATGCGTGGCTTGTTTATGTGCGTAACAAATGTTAACTTCTCTGAAGAACGGGTACAAGAATTCATTGATGAAGTAAATGCTTACCATGCAAAAGTGGATAGTGCTGCACAAAACATCGATTGGGAAGGTTTGTGGAAAGGCGATGAAGATATCGTATCCCTTCGTTCCACACTTCTCTTGGGTATGCGCGGTATGGCTGCCTATGCTTGGCATGCAGCTCGTCTCGGCTTCCATGATCCAGACGTTGATGCGTGGTTCATTAAAGGTCTTGTTGAATTTGCTAAAGAACATTCCGCTGAAGAATGGCTTAACCTTTTGATGGAATTTGGTCAAGTTAACTTGAAATGCATGGCTATCCTCGACAAGGCTAACACTGAAACCTATGGTACTCCAGTGCCAACAACTGTTCCTTTGACAATTGAACCAGGTCCATTCATCGTAGTAACAGGCCATGACCTCCACGACTTGAACCAATTGTTGGAACAAACTGATGGCAAAGGCGTTAACATTTATACGCACGGCGAAATGCTTCCTTGCCATGCTTACCCTGAATTGAAGAAACATCCTCAATTGAAAGGTAACTTCGGTACAGCTTGGCAAAACCAACAAAAAGAATTCGTTGACGTACCAGGCGCTTTCTTATTCACTACAAACTGCATTATGCCACCAAAAGAAAACTACAAGGCTAATATCTTCACAACAGATATGGTAGGTTTCGATGGTTGTGCACATGTAGAAGAAAAAGCTGATGGCACAAAAGACTTCTCTGCTGTTATTGAACGGGCTATTGAATTGGGCGGCTACAAAGAAGCTCAAGAATTCACAGGTATTAATGGCGGTCATGAAGTAACAACTGGCTTTGGTCATGGTACTGTTTTGGGTATCGCTGACAAGGTTATTGACGCTGTAAAAGCTGGTGCTATTAAACACTTCTTCTTGGTTGGTGGTTGTGACGGTGCTAAAGTAGGCCGTAACTACTACACTGAATTCGTAAAACAAACACCAAAAGATACTGTTGTATTGACTTTGGCTTGTGGTAAATTCCGTTTCAACGACCTTAACATCGGTGAAATTGGTGGTATCCCTCGTATCCTTGATATGGGTCAATGTAATGATGCTTACTCCGCTATTCAAGTAGCTATTGCTTTGGCTGGCGCTTTCGAATGCGATGTAAATGAATTACCATTGACACTCGTATTGTCCTGGTACGAACAAAAAGCTGTATGTATCTTGTTGACATTGCTCGCATTGGGTATCCGCAACATCTACATCGGCCCATCCTTGCCTAAGTTCTTCTCTTCCAATGTTCTTAACATCTTGGTAGATAAATTTAACTTGCATCCAATTACAACTCCAGAAGCTGACATGAAAGCTATTTTGGGCTAATTGAAGGCATAGACTTCTAACACTCCATCAAAAGGGGCTAGGAATTCTGGCTGACCTCTATAAGTAGGTCGGCCTAGAGTCCTAGTCCTTTTTTTTGTGAATTTCGATAGCTCTTTTACAAAGGGGGTAAAGACCAAGTCAGAAAAGTCATTTTGTAGTACAATAAAATAGTATTTATATGTGTACGTGAAAGGAGGTTCCCATGGAAGGGGCAAAAAAGATTTTGACTTGGCTCAATGGGGCTGGCTATGAGGCCTACTTAGTAGGCGGTGCCGTCCGGGACCTCCTCATGGGGCGAGATCCTCATGACTTTGACCTTGTTACTGTAGCACGTCCGGATCAGGTTATAGAGATTCTTACACACGCAGGTGCTAGCCATGCTAATTTAGTGGGCAAAGCCTTTGGAGTGGTCGTTGTGGGCGTAGATCATAAGACCTATGAAGTGGCTACCTATCGCCGAGAGTTTTATGGAGCCCACGCCCATCGACCAGAAGCGATTGAATATGCGGATAGCTTAGAAGAGGATGTGCTACGAAGAGATTTTACTGTCAATGGTATGGCCATGGATAAGGATGGTCGTATCATCGACTTAGTAGGAGGGCAAGAAGACCTCAAAAAGAAACGGCTCGTAACCATAGGTAATCCGGTGGATCGTTTTCGAGAGGATGCACTGCGTCTTTTCCGGGCCTGTCGCTTTGTGGCTAAATTAGATTTTTTGCCTACTAAGGCCCTTCTAGAGGCTATGCCTCAAGCCTTTGATCGTGTGTCTGGCCTATCTTTGGAACGAGTGCGGAGTGAGCTGGATCAACTCCTTTTGGAACCAGCTGTAGCTAAGGGCTTAGATATATTAGTGCAATCGGGTTTGGCTGCTTGCCAATGCACCTATAATGATGGGAAGGTTCTTCGAACTATTGATATACTGCCGGAATTATCTCACTTAGTAGACCTACCGCAAGAGAAAGACTTTCATGAGTTTGACGCTTGGTATCATACTTTGGTAGCTATACAAAAAATAGCGCCGGATCCTATCCTCCGCTGGGGAGCCCTCCTCCACGATGTGGGCAAGGGCCTAGATGGCGTTAGGGCGCTTCGCAAGGGGCGCCTCACGGATTGGGGTCATGACCATGTGGGTGCCCAATTGGCCCATGATCTGCTGATTCGTTTGGGCTATGGAAAGGACTTTGCAGACCGCGTAGCCTGGCTCGTTAAGGAACATATGAAGTTCCATTTCTTTGCCCAACACGGTGAGGCAGATGCTGCTAGGTGGGTCCGCAAGGAAATTCAGTCTGGGGCCTATCGGTCCCAAGCTGAACTCAAGGAGGCTTTTAGACAATTGGCCGCTGTTTGTGCAGCGGATATTATAGCTTGTGGCAAGCCTTATGCTTCTATAAAGGGAAATGATTCTTTTCGAGACTGCCTTTTGGACTTGGTGGATCAAATGCCTATTCATAGCAGGGAACTCCACTATGATGGCCGTTTGATTTCTGCTATGGGCAAGGAGGCCAAGACGTATATGCCCTACCTCTTGGAGCAAGTGAGGTCCGGTCGAATCCCCAATGAAGCTAGGGCTCTCTTGGAGGCCCTTGAGAAAAAGAAGCAACGATTAGAAGGATTAGGAGTAAGGGGAGATACCCATGAACTTAACTAAATTGCGCATAACCCTTACGGGACGGACTTGGGTCTTTATTGTGGTTATGCTCTTTCTTGGCCTAGCCCTTGTAATCCGTCTCTTTTGGCTTCAAGTGGTTACGCAAAACTCATTGGAATCTAAGAACCTGGACCAAGTTCAGCGCGAACGTAAGCTTCAGTCTCCGCGAGGGACTATTTATGACCGCAATGGAAGTCCAATGGCCATGTCCGTGGTGACTAAGTCCCTGTATGCGGATCCACAAATGCTTAAGGATCGTAGTCCAGAAGATGTTGCAGACCTTATCGGTCCCTACGTAGACTTACCAAAGGAAAAAATAGTAGAAAAACTCAATGAAGACACCTCTTTTGTGTGGATTCAACGGATGATGGATGCCGATAAGTCTCGGGGCCTTCAAAAAGTCTTAGATGAGAACTCTTTAGATGGTCTCAAGTATGTAGAAGAAAGTAAACGTTACTATCCTAATGGCAATCTTTTGGCCCATGTATTGGGCTTTGTGGGGACCGATGATAAGGGCCTAGATGGCATTGAAATGGTCTATGATGACCGCCTTAAGGGGGGGGAACAGAGAGAACTGGTCATGACTGATCCAGCAGGGAATGCTATTTTTGGGTCTGTTATGCAACAGTACTTGCCAGAAGAAGGCAAATCAATCACCCTTACTGTGGATTCAACAGTCCAATTTATTGCCGAACGGGCCTTGGATAATGTGATGGCTACAGTTAAACCAACACGGGCTAGTGTTATCATTATGGACCCTAAGACAGGCGAAATTTTGGCTATGGCCAATCGTCCAACCTATGATCCTAACCAATACTACAAGAGCTCTGAAGCGGCCTTTAAGAATACAGCGGTGACGGATCTCTATGAACCGGGGTCTACTTTTAAGCCGATTATTGCTTCCATAGCCTTAGCCACGGGTAAGTGGACCCTTAATACGACCTATAATGATACGGGCTCCATCGTGGTGAATGGTCGGATCATCCGCAACTGGGATGGGGAAGGCCATGGGATAGTCCGTATGGTGGATATTATCAAGATGTCCCTCAATACGGGCATGGTCCGTATGGGTCTAGATACAGGCAAGGATATTCTGTCTGATTATGTGCGCCGCTATGGATTTGGTAAGGCTACGGGTATCGAATTGCCAGGGGAAGGTGATGGCATCCTTTATGATCCGGCAGACATGATTCCTGGCGATACGGCATCCATGTCCTTCGGCCAAGGGATCGCGGTTACACCACTGCAAATGGTGCAAGCTATGGGAGCCATTGCTAATCATGGGACTATGATGAAGCCTCATATTGTTCAATCCCTTAACAATCCTGATGGGTCTGTAGACCAAAGTATGGAGGATAGTCAGGCAGGAGAACCAATTCCACAAGAGACCGCTGATACCATAAAAGATATTATGGAACAGGAAGTTTCTACTGGTGGCGGTAGCCATGCTATGGTAGAAGGCTATAAGTTCGCTGGTAAGACAGGGACTGCGGAAAAACTTAATACCGAAGCTGGTGGTTATTTGCCAGGGCAGTATATTGCCTCCTTCGTAGGCTTTGGCCCTGTAGAGGATCCGCGGTTTGTTATTTTGGTCACTATCGATACGCCAACGGCGGGATCCATTTATGGCGGGCAAATTGCAGCCCCTGTATTCCGTGATATAGCTTCTCAACTGGTTCGTTACTTCCAACTTTCTCCTTCTGTACGGGATAAGTCTCAGGCTAAGGCCGTGAAGCAACAGAGCCTACCAGAACCGTCCTACCAGAATGGATCCTTAGTGTTGCCTAATTTTGATGGCTTCTCATTAGGACAGGTGCGGGATTGGCTTAATAAGACTAAGCTTAACTTTAAACCTATCGGCACGGGTACAGCGGTCAATCAAGACCCAGGACCTGGTGCAACAGTAGATGAAGGCGATACGATAACTGTAAACTTTACACATTAATGAGGTATATATGATTGAATTAAAAGGTAAGCCTGTAGCAGATGCTCATAAGGCTGAGTTATGTCATAAATTAGCGGCTCTCGCTGAGCAAGGAATTCAATTGACCATGGCTGTCCTCTTGGTGGGGCATGACCATGGGGCTCGTATGTACGCATCCTTTATGGAGAAGACGGCTAAGGCTGCTGGTCTTGGTTTTATCCTAAAGGCTCTTCCTGAAGAGACTAGCCAAGAGGAGGTAGAAGCGGCTCTTAAAGAATTGAATGAAGACCCTCATGTTTATGGGATCCTTCCCCTCATGCCTATGCCTAAGCATATTGATACAGAAGTTCTCTTGGATAGATTAGACCCAGCCAAGGATATCGATGGCTTGACCACCTACAATATTGGTCTTGTAGCTGCCGGTAAGGGAGGCTTTGCCCCCTGTACCGCTAAGGCCTGCCTAGCTATTTTGGACTATTATGGAATTTCCTTAGTTAGCAAGCATGTGGTTGTCGTTGGTCGCAGCCAGGTAATTGGTAAACCGGTGGCACTCATGGCTCTGGAGGGGCATGGCACGGTGACTATCTGCCATTCTCGAACACGCGATTTAGCGGACCATGTAAAAAAGGCTGATATCTTGATTGCTGCTGCTGGTCGTCCTCATATGATCACTGCCTCTATGGTGAAAGAGGGCGCCGTTGTACTAGATGTCGGCATTAATGATTTAGAAGGTAAGACCGTAGGCGATGTAGATTATGATGCCGTGGTCTCAATGGCTTCTGCCATTACGCCTGTACCTGGTGGCGTTGGTTCAGTGACCACAACTATGATGTTAGAAGCAGTTTATGAGGCGTATCATGCACGAAATGTCAATTGCTGAGGGGATTGTGGATATCGTCCTCGATACAATGAAAAATAATGATGCTAGTCAGGTTCATTCCGTTCAGTTGGATGTGGGGATGATGAGTGGTGTAGAACCGGATGCTCTGCACTTTTGTTGGGAATCCGTCACCCAAGGGACGGCTGCTCAAGGAGCTAAGTTGGACATCAACTTAGTGCCTATTGTAGGGCGTTGCTTTGACTGTGGTACCATGTTCGATGTAAACGATTATGTATTTGTCTGTCCTAAGTGTGGCAGCCGTATCGTACAAACCGCCTCTGGTAAGGAATTGCGCGTTACTTCGATTGATATAGATTAGGAGACTAGTATGGAAGTACAAGTGATGACCAATGTGCTCGAGAAAAACGATGCCATTGCTAATTCGTTAAAAGAATTGTTTGAAAAGCATAATATTTATGTCTTTAATCTCATGGGATCTCCTGGGGCAGGTAAAACCTCCCTTTTAGAGGCTACCCTTAAGGAGCTATCTCAGGATTATAATATCGCTGTTATCGAAGGAGATCTTTTTACCTCTAAGGATGCGGAACGGATTCATGCTATTGGCGTACCTGTCTTACAAATTAATACGGTAGGGGGGTGCCACTTGGATGCACAAATGATTGAAAATGCTCTTCAAGAATTAGATTTGGATAAGTTGGATCTGATTATCATTGAAAATGTGGGCAACTTGGTATGTCCTGCGGAATTCGATATTGGGGAACATGCAAAGGTAACGGTTCTTTCTGTTACAGAAGGGGAGGATAAACCCTTGAAGTATCCATTAATCTTTAAGGAGGCTAAAGCTATATTGCTCAATAAGATTGACCTTCTCCCTTATGTTCCTTTTGATATGGATAAGGCTTTGCGCGATATTAAGAACCTTAATCCTAGTGGAGATGTATTTGAGGTGTCATGCCTAAAGCAAGATGGATTAGCTAATTGGACTAATTGGTTGCGAGCAAGATTGGAAGAACGTCATGGGAAATAAGCTGTATAAAACCGTATTTTTAGCCTTGACTGTGGGATCTAGTGCCCTGTGTCAGAGCTATGCAGCGGGGATGGACGACTTGGTCGCTGCTGGCTATAGCCGTCAAACAGCAGGTTCATCGGCGGAGAATCAAGCCCTTAATCAGACTAAAACCGTAGACCTTAAGGCCGCCATCTTGTCTGTCAAGGAGAAGACTAGTAGAGCTGTGAAGGTTAATAAGATTGGAGCACAAGAGGAACCTAACTTATGGCTTGCTGAGCGTAATGCTATCGTAGCTTATCAAGAATCTCCTGAATCCAAGCAGGAAAATATAGTCATAAAAAAATCTAAAATTAATCGCCTCGATGAGGTTGGTAACTCGTATACGGCGGGTAGTTTGGACCCTATAGATGAGTATGATATGGCTTTAGATCCTTGGATTTTGGGCGAATCTATCAATCAAATTTCTAAGCCTGAACCCAGTCGCGTGGTAAATCAGGGGCCCTTTAGGACCTATACCTATCCAGGTATCGAAGCCACTGTTTATACGGGGGCTACTACGACTAGTCGCCGCTTGGAGGATCCTCTCTTAGATTATAGTGGTCACTATTGGTATGAGGCCGGTACATTGACTAACCTCCATGTGACGGATAAGAATCTACATACCATCCGTGATATAGGGGTGGGTAGCTCCCGTGGAGAAGTGGTTTTCTCCTATGGTTCACCTAATGCCATGTGGAAGAATAGTAAGTCTAATGAGATTATCTTCGTCTATGTATGGGACTTGAAGGAAGACCCTGGCCACACCCAAAGTCTGGCATCGGATGATGCGGGCGTGGCACAGGCAGATAGGAAATACTTGGCCTTCACCTTTAAGGATTCTAAGGTGGTCGCTATCGATCTGGTAGATGGTCAGGCATGGGCTCGTTTTAGTGGGCCGAAAACAGCTATGTATACGTATGAAGTGAATCGCCTAAGTGACCAAGACTTTGTCTTGCGGGGTCATAGAATTGGCGATCATTTTATCAATGATGGGGATCAAACCTGGAAGACACAAGGAGAAGTGTATGGTTCTTCTTTCATTGGATATGATGACTATGCTGTTAGCGCCGGACCTGATCATTTAATCAATCGGATTTATATCAATCATGATACGCCAACAAGGCGGGGAATCTGTATTGGTGACACCTATTATCTAATGCTCTTTGTCTATGGTCGTCCTCAGCGGGTTTATCAGGAATTTAACGGTCATAAAGATATGCGGGTTTACCAATACCGCAATCCCAATAAGAAACAGGAGTATTTAATCTTTGTAGTGGACGCGAATACGAAGTTCATAAAGAACATTATGCTTTCCGATCGTCCTGCTGATCAATTGCACTAGTCTCGTAGGAGTCTTGTGTATATGGGAGTCTTCTTTTTGAACCTAAGTTTAGACCAGAAAAATTAAAATAGTAATAAAAAATACTTGCATAGTAAAGGTCACTTTTGGTATATTAGTTAAGCACTAAGACGGAGTGACCTTTTTATGGACTTATTTGCTTCTATAAAAAAGTTATTGACGGCTTAGGTGACGAGATGATATGATATCTCTTGTGAAATGCTGGCGTAGCTCAATTGGTAGAGCAGCTGACTTGTAATCAGCAGGTTGTGGGTTCAATTCCTATCGCCAGCTCCATTTTATTTATGGAGGGATTCCCGAGCGGCCAAAGGGAGCAGACTGTAAATCTGCCGTCTTCGACTTCGAAGGTTCGAATCCTTCTCCCTCCACCATTTATAGCGGGGTGGAGCAGTTGGTAGCTCGTCGGGCTCATAACCCGAAGGTCGCAGGTTCAAGTCCTGTCCCCGCAACCACAATTTTCCGTAACTAATCCTATACATGCTGGCGTAGCTCAATTGGTAGAGCAGCTGACTTGTAATCAGCAGGTTGTGGGTTCAATTCCTATCGCCAGCTCCAGTTACCACATGGCGGCATAGCTCAGTTGGCTAGAGCATTCGGTTCATACCCGGAGTGTCCGCGGTTCAAATCCGTGTGCCGCCACCAATAACCTTCCTCTGGGAAGGATTTTTTTATGCCCCTATAAGGTCTTTTGTAATTATAAATAAATACTATATAGAATGATAAAGATATGAAAAATAGCAGAGGGACTGTTTTGTTCTCTCTGCTTTTATAGTATAATATTAATATATTCCTATACGTTTATCTAAAAAGGAGGTCTTTTGTAAACAATGGCAAAAGAAAAATTTGAACGTACAAAACCACATGTTAACATCGGTACAATCGGTCACGTTGACCATGGTAAAACTACTTTGACTGCTGCAATCACTAAAGTATTGGCTGAAAAAGGCCAAGCTGAATTCCAAGATTACAGCAACATCGATAAAGCTCCAGAAGAACGTGAACGTGGTATCACAATCAACACTGCACACG